>Ga0209014_10001104_pt1 | contig 16060 bp, 17 predicted proteins | sample BarGraNGADG00212_FD_184491 | JGI IMG/M metagenome (GOLD analysis project Ga0209014, IMG submission 184491) | Arctic peat soil microbial communities from Barrow, Alaska - Barrow Graham LP Ref core NGADG0002-212 (SPAdes) (version 2) | ecosystem: Environmental > Terrestrial > Soil > Wetlands >...
GTGGTTGTCGTCGGTTCGTCAGGCCTGCGACTGGCGGTCGCGAAATGACTTGTACGCTTCGCGGATCTCCGGGTGCTTCAGCGCAAGGATCGCTGCCGCGAGGTAGGCCGCATTCCTGGCCCCCCACGCCCCTACCGCGACGGCGGCGACCGGTACCCCGGGCGGCATCTGCAGGATCCCGAAGACCGCGTCAGCGCCGCCCGCGACTTCGCTTGTCGCGAGCGGGATGCCAATCACTGGCAACGTCGTGTGTGCCGCGACCGCGCCCGGCAGATGGGCCGCTCCTCCAGCCGCGCAGATCAGGACTTCGAACCCGTCGCTCTCGGCTCGTCGCGCGAACTCGCGAACCTTGTCCGGAGTGCGATGGGCTGACATCGCACGGAGAACGAAGGGGATGTCGAGGTCCGAGAGAGCCTTCTGCGTTGACTCCACCAGGGGCTCGTCGCTCTGCGAGCCGATGAGGATCGCCACCAGCGGGCCCGTCACGCGGTCACCTTTGGCGGCAGCGCGATGTCCTTGCGGTAGAAGGCGTCCGCGAAACGGATGCGGCTGACGTTGTCGTAAGCCTTGGCGCGTGCGGCTTCGACGGTGTCGCCGGTCGCCACAACGGTCATGACCCGGCCGCCGTTGGTCTGCAGTCCGCGCCAGTTTCGCTTCGTGCCCGCGTGAAAGACGAGCACGTCCGGGTCGACGTCGGTGTCGCCCTCGATCACGTGTCCCATCTTGTAGGTGGCCGGGTAGCCGCCGCTCGCGACCACAATCCCGACGGCTGCCTTGGCCGACCAGCGGATGTCGACGGTCTCGAGCTTGCCGAGCGCCGCTGCGTGGCAGATCTCGAACAGGTCCGAATCCAGGCGAGGGACGAGCACCTGTGTCTCGGGGTCGCCCCAACGGGCGTTGTATTCGATGACATTGATATCGTCGTTCTGGATAAAGAGCCCCGGATAAAGCGTGCCGCAGTAGGGCGCGCCCAGCTCGGCCATGCCTTTCATCGTCGGGACGACAACGTCGCGCTCGACCCGGGCCGCAAAATCGGCATCGATTCGGGCGGCCGGACTATAGGAGCCCATGCCGCCGGTGTTGAGGCCGATATCACCATCGCCGGCACGCTTGTAATCGGTGGCGTAGGGCATCATCACGGCCGTCTTACCATCGCAGAACGCGTGCGCGCTGGCCTCCCATCCGTGGAGGCGGTCCTCGATGACGACCGTGTTCCCGGCGGCGCCGAAGTCTCGACGCAGCATGATGATGTCCAGGGCTTCGAGAGCGTCTCGGGCGTCGTTGCAGACGATCGATCCCTTGCCGGCGGCCAGTCCGCTGGCCTTCACCACGCAGGCATGGTCATTCAGTGTCGCGACATAAGCACAGGCGGTGGCGTAATCCGTAAATGTCTGTGCGGACGGAGTTCTGATTCCATTGCGAACCATGAAGTCCTTGGACCACGCCTTGCTTGCCTCGAGCTGGGATGCCGCCTGCGTGGGCCCATAGCAGAGAACCCCGGCAGCGGTCAGACGGTCGACGAGCCCCAGGGGCTGTGGGTCGTCCATGGTCGCCAGGTAGAAGTCGATCTTGTGTTCGAGAGCGGCTTTCACCAGCTCGTCGATGTGCTTTGGCTGGATATCAGATAGGTTGGTCGCGATTTCCGCGGTGCCGGCGTTGCCGGGCGCGATGAATATCTCATCGACCTTCGGACTTTGCCGCAGCTTCCATGCGATTGCATGCTCACGCGCACCTGCGCCAACGAGGAGGACTCGAGATCCCATCAGCGACTTCCCTTTCCGGGGAGCCCGGTTACTCCCACTCAATCGTTCCCGGGGGCTTGCTGGTGATGTCGTACACGACCCGGTTCACGTCGTGGACTTCGTTCACAATGCGGTTCGACATCTTCGCGAGCAGGTCATGCGGTAGCCGCGCCCAGTCGGCCGTCATCGCGTCGTCCGCGACGACTGCCCGGATCGCGACCGCGTAGCCATAAGTGCGGAAGTCGCCCATGACACCGACGCTCTTCGTGTCCGTCAGCACAGCAAAGCTCTGCCAGATTTCGCGGTAGAGGCCAGCGTTCGCAACTTCATCCATCACGATCTTGTCAGCGAGTCGGAGGATGTCGAGCTTGTCGCGCGTGACCTCTCCGATCACCCGGATCGCGAGGCCGGGTCCGGGGAACGGGTGTCGCCAGACCATCTCTTCGGGGAGGCCGAGGGCCTCGCCAATGCGGCGGACCTCGTCCTTGAAGAGATAGCGAAGGGGCTCCACGAGCCCGAGTTTCATGTCTGCCGGGAGGCCGCCGACGTTGTGGTGGGTCTTGATCTTCGCCGAGCCGGATCCGTGTGAGGCGCTCTCAATGACGTCCGGGTAGAGCGTTCCCTGGCAGAGGAAGTTGGCGTCGGTGATCTTCTTGGATTCGCGCTCAAAGATGCGAACGAAGGTGTTGCCAATGCGTACGCGCTTGGTCTCGGGGTTGGTGACCTCGGAAAGAGCCGAGAGGAACTGGTCCTCGGCCTCGATGTGAATGAGGTTGATGTTCAGGTGGCGGCGGAAGGTCGTTACGACTTCCTCGGCCTCTCCCAGCCTCAACAGTCCGTTGTCGACGAAGATACAGGTGAGCTGGTCGCCGATCGCCCGGTAAACGAGGGCGGCGGCTACCGCGCTGTCGACCCCGCCGGAGAGCCCGCAGATAACCCGGCCGGTTCCGACTTGGGCGCGAATCGCCGCCACGGTCTCTTCGATGAAGTTGCCAGCCGTCCAGCTTCCTGCCGAACCGCAAATCTCAACGACGAAGTTCTGCAGGATCTCCTTGCCCTTCGGTGTGTGAACGACCTCGGGATGGAACTGGATCCCGTAATAGTTGCGCGCGGGGTCAGCCATCACGGCGTGCGGCGAGTTCGCCGACTTCGCAAACGAGGTGAAGCCCGGTGGAACGACATCGATGCGGTCCCCGTGGCTCATCCAGACGTCGAGCTCCGCCGGGAGATTCTTCAGGAGCCGGGATTCGGCGGCCCGGGTGATGATGGCGGGCCCGTACTCGCGCTCGGTGCCCGGGACGACTGTGCCGCCGAGCTGGTGCGCCAGCAGCTGCATTCCATAGCAGATGCCGAGGATCGGGAGCCCCGAGTCGTAGACCCATTGCGGCGCAACCGGGGCACCTTCCTCGTAGACACTGCTGGGCCCGCCGGAGAGGATGATCCCGCGGACATCCAGGCCAGCGATCGCTTCTGCTGGTGCATCTGGAGGAAGCAGTTCGCAATAAGTATTGAGTTCGCGCACGCGGCGCGCGATGAGCATGCTGTACTGGGAGCCGAAATCGATGACGACAATGGATTCGTGGCCACGGGCCGGGTCGGCCGCAGCAGCTTCTTGTGCTTCGGTTAGGGTGTCTGCCATCAGGTTGCGAACTCCATGCCGATGGTAGTAGGAATTGTATAGTTTGGTCAACGAATTGGGCCCCTCGCGATGATTGCTCCTCGGCCGGTCGATGAAGACGCGATCACTGATGCCGCACGCCTGCTCTCCGAAGGGCGTCTCGCGATTCTCCCCACCGACACCGTTTATGGCATTGCCGCTGACGTGCGGCAGGACAGGGCCGTGGCGGCAATCCCGGCGGCGAAGGGTCGCGACGCGGGCATGCCGCTCCAGCTCCTCTTCGATTCCGAAATGCGGCGGATCGAGAAGTATGCCGTGCTGTCCGAGCCCGTCTCCCGTCTGATCGAGGCCCTGGGTGTAGGGGCGTGGACGATCATCGCAGTGGCCGCCGCGAGGTGGACCAGCCCCGCCCTGGCAGGCGGTCGGACCGTTGGGTTCCGAATACCGGCCTCCCCGGTCGTCCACCACATCGTCGGGTTGCTGGACGCGCCTCTCGCGGCGTCCAGCGCGAACCGCCACGGTCACCCCAGCCCGACGAGCTGCGCCGACGCCATCGCTGAAGTCGGCGAGTCTTGTGCCATAGCCCTGGACGACGGGCCGACTATGGCCGGCGTCGACTCAACGGTGATCGACTGCTCCGGCGCCGCCACGGTCATACTCCGCGAGGGTGCAATCGACCGCCAAACGGTGGCTCGTATACTGGGAATCACCGACATCCCGGTCATCAGGAGTGTGCGCCAGTGAGGGTCGCATTCGGATCCGACCACGCAGGCTTCGAACTGAAGGCACACCTGCTCGAGACCGCCCGGCAACTGGGCCATGAAGTAATCGATCTCGGGACGCACGGTCCCGAAAGCGTCGACTATCCCGACTTCGGCGAGGCGGTGGCGAAAGCTGTCGTCGCCGGAGAAGCGGCCCTCGGGGTTGTCATCTGCAGCAACGGGGTCGGAATCAGCATCACCGCGAACAAGGTCCCTGGCATCCGCTGTGCGCTCTGTCACAGCAGCTGGGGCGCCGCCCGGGCCCGCCAGCACGTTGATGCCAACGTCCTGGCCCTCGGGGCTTGGGAGATCGGACAGGGAGTGGCCGACGACATTCTCGAGGCCTTCCTCAAGAACACCTTCGAAGGTGGGCGGCACGCGCGGCGGGTTGCCAAGCTCACCGACGTCGAACGCCGCGGGATCGCAAAAGGAGCGGAAGCATGACCGAACAAGGCATTGGCAAAAAGACGGTCCGGGACATCGAGGTGAGCGGGAAACGCGTCCTACTGCGCGCGGACCTCAACGTCCCGATGGAGAACGGTGTCGTCACCGATGACACCCGAATCCGTGAGTCGCTGCCAACCCTCTCGTATCTATTGGAGCGCGGTGCCAAGGTGATCATCTGTTCCCACCTCGGCAGGCCAAAGGGGGTAGATGCGGCGTTTTCGCTCGCCCCGGTGGCTGGACGCCTGGGAAACCTCCTGGGCCGCGAAGTGTTCTTCGTCGACGACTGTGTCGGACCGGTCGCGGAGGCTGCCGTCCGGGCAACCGACGGGCGATTCCCCGTTCTCCTTGAGAATCTCCGGTTCTACCCGGAGGAAGAAGCGAACGACAAGGGCTTCGCCGGGCAACTCGCCTCGCTCGCTGACGTCTATGTGAACGACGCTTTCGGCTCGGCTCATCGTGCCCATGCGTCCACCGAAGGCGTCACCCATTTCCTGCCTGCGGTTGCCGGGTTGCTGATGGAGAAAGAAGTTCGCTATCTCAGCGCTCTCGTGGCCAACCCGCCGAAACCGTTCGCCGCGGTTGTTGGCGGCGCCAAGGTGAGCACGAAGATCGCGGCCATCGAACATCTTCTTCCGAAGCTCGACATGCTCTTCCTGGGCGGCGGGATGGCGAACACTTTCCTGAAGGCCACCGGCGTTAACGTCCAGGCGTCACTGGTCGAGGACGAGCAGGTGGAGACGGCGAAGCGCATCATCGCGGAGGCAAAGTTCGCTGGCGTCGCAACCTACCTCCCGGTCGACGTTGTCGCCGCCGACAAATTCGCGGCGGACGCGACTGCTGTTACCGTTCCCGCCAATGCGGTTCCTGCCGGGAACATGATCCTGGACATCGGGCCAGAGTCGGTCGCGAACTATGCCGCGGCACTGGCTACGGCAAAGGCGGTCGTCTGGAACGGTCCTATGGGCGTCTTCGAAATGGAGAAGTTCGCAGAAGGCTCCCTCGGTCTGGCCCGTGCCATCGCCGGACTGGACGCGGTGACCGTAGTCGGGGGTGGCGAGACTGCCGCCGTTGTGGGGCTCAGCGGGATGACCGCCCGCTTCACCCACGTCTCAACCGGTGGTGGCGCCTCGCTCGAAATGCTCGAAGGGCGTGTCCTCCCGGGCGTCGCCGCTCTGCTGGACGCCTGACAGAATGCTTCTCGTGTTTCGCGGTATCCGGGCATTTCAGGTCCTGCTGGTGGTGGCGACGCTGGCAGAAGGTATCGTGGCGGTCTTCGCCCTGAAGTACTACGTCGATGGTCGGGGTGTGATTTTCCTTCCCATGGCCGCCATCCTGGGACTCACGTTTCTTTGGACATTCGCCGCCGCTTTGCGCGCGCCGACCTCATTCGTTGCCGTCGCGATCCCCGAGGGCAGAACGCGGATTCGCTTCTCCGGGTTCGTCGATATCGTGGTGGATAATCGCAACATCCTGGGGGCCAGGCTAGTGCGGAGGAGATTCATCACTGGCCTCGGCGTCCGCACGAACTTCTCGGGCGATGTCGCCCTGGCCAGCGCATGGGGTGAGGGGGTCGAGCTCACGTTTAAAGCCCCCATCCGCGTCTGGCTGATCCCCGGGCTCCTTCCGCTCAAGGCACAACGGCTCTCGCTGAGCCTCCGAAATGGCCAGAAACTTGTGGAGCACTTCGGCGCTGCAAGTGCCTCGTCGCCTGCTACCAACACTGCTCGTAGGATGAACCGCCGTGGACCTCGAACTCGCTAGCCGTCTCGCCAAACCAAACACAACCAAGATCATTCTCTGCGTCCTCGATGGCCTGGGGGGCCTTTCTCGACCGGAGAGAATGCGAAGTGAACTCGGATCTGCCTCCATCCCGAACCTCGATCGGCTGGCGGCACGCTCAGAAGTCGGACTCACCGTGCCTGTCGGGGCTGGGATCACACCGGGCAGCGGCCCGGGCCATCTCGCCCTGTTCGGCTACGACCCGTTGACGTTCGACATTGGCCGCGGCGTCCTTGAGGCCGTCGGTATCGACTTCGAGCTCGGCCCCGACGACGTCGCTGCGCGTGGCAACTTCTGCACGCTGGACGCCGATGGCAACATCTCTGACCGCCGAGCCGGGCGCATCGCGACCGAGATCACCGCTGAGCTCTTGAAGGAATTGGCGGTGATCAAGCTCCCGGGCGTCGAGATCCTGCTCGAACCCGTGCGCGAACATCGCTTCGTCCTGGTGCTGCGGGGCAAAGGACTCGGCGACGTTGTCACCACGACGGATCCGCAGATCACCGGCGTCTCGCCTCTGTCGGCGAAAGCTGGTGACGCCGCGTCGGCCAAAACGGCCGAGCTTGTGAACCAGTTCGTCGCCCAGGCGCAGGCGATCGTCGCGTCCCACCCCACAGCGAATGGCCTTGTACTGCGCGGCTTCGCGAAGTACCCGCACCTTCCGCAGTTCCCCCAGATCTGGGGCGTACGCGCCGCGGCCTTGGCTGTCTACCCGATGTACCGCGGCCTCGCGAAGCTCGTCGGCATGACGCCCCTCGCCTGTCCCGGGGGCATGGAAGAGCAAATAGAGTCGGTCCGGGCCCGCTGGGACGACTTCGACTACTTCTTCGTGCACTACAAAAAGACCGATGCGGCCGGCGAGGACGGCGACTTCGAACGCAAGATGCACGTGTTGGAGGAATTCGATCGCTACGTGCCGGATCTGCTGAACCTGGGCGCCGACGTGCTCATGATCGCCGGGGACCACTCCACACCGGCGCTGATGGCGGCGCATTCGTGGCACCCGGTACCGTTCCTCCTGCATTCCAAATACGTACGCGAAGGTCACGCCGAGAACTTCAACGAGCGGTCCTGCCTCAGAGGCAGTCTCGGCACCTTCCCTGCGGTCGACGTCACCCCCCTCGCCATGGCGCATGCGATGCGACTCGAGAAGTACGGGGCCTGATCCATGCGGAAGCCATTCGTCGCGGGCAACTGGAAGATGAACACGACCGAGGCCGAAGCGAGTGCGCTGGCGAAAGGTGTCGTCGCGGTGGCCTCCACGAGCGCCTGCGACGTGGCTGTCTGCGTCCCGTTTCCGCACCTGTCCGCTGTCCGGGCCGCGACGCAGGGTTCGTCCGTTGCTGTTGGGGCGCAGGACGTCTACTGGGAGCCGAAGGGTGCGTTCACGGGCGAAGTCAGTGTCGCGATGCTGGAGGACTACTGCCGCTACGTGATCATCGGTCACAGTGAGCGCCGGCAGTTCTTCGGCGAGACGAACGAATGGGTGCGACGAAAGCAGGAAGCCGTCCTGGCATCGAAAATGGACCCGATCGTCTGCGTCGGGGAACTCCTCGAAGAGCGCCGCTCCGGTCGAACGGAGCAAGTGCTCTCCACGCAGCTGCGCGAAGGCTTGGCGGGTATCGCGCTCTCGGAACGGATCACGGTCGCCTACGAGCCCGTGTGGGCCATTGGCACCGGTGAGACCGCCACTCCAGAGATCGCCCAGGCCGCATGCGCCTTCATCCGGGGCGAACTGCGGTCCCTCGGTGGCGACGTAGCGGACCGGATCCGGATCCAGTACGGCGGGAGCGTGAACGCCGAGAACGCGACCACGCTGCTCTCGCAGCCAGATATCGACGGTGCTCTCGTCGGGGGGGCTTCCCTGAAGGCCGATCAGTTTGCGGCCATCGTCGCCGCCGCGCGCTGATGCCACGGCGGGTCGTCGCCATCGTCGGCCCCACCGCTACCGGCAAGTCCTCGATTGCCCTCGAACTGGCGCAGCTCCTCGGGGGCGAGATCGTCAACGCCGACAGCCGGCAGATATACCGCGGGATGGACATCGGCACCGCCAAGCCATCACTCGTCGCCCGGCAGCGTGTTCCACACCACGTCTACGACATCGTCGAGCCAACGGAGACCTACAGCCTCGCGCTATACCGTCGCGATGCGCACGCGGCATTCGAGTCGTGCTGGTCGCGCGCCGTCCTTCCGTGGCTCGTTGGCGGAACCGGGCAGTACGTCTGGGGGCTTCTGGAGGACTGGCAGGTCCCCGATGTGGCGCCGGCGCTCGCTCTACGCGCCGAGCTACAGGCGGTCGCTGACGTCGAGGGCGTTGCCGCCTTGCATGATCGCCTCGCCTCCGTTGATCCCGTGGCAGCGGCGCGGATTGACGCTCGGAACGTGCGGCGCGTCATCCGCGCGATCGAGGTGCACGCAATCACCGGCATCCCGATCAGCACCTGGCAGCAAAAAGGAACCCCCGATTTCGCGGCAACGATTTTTGGCATCGACGTCGCCCCCGACGAACTGCGTCTTCGAATCGATGCGCGTGTCGTCGCCATGTTCGACGGCGGATTCGTCGAGGAAGTGGAAGCGCTGCTGGCGCGAGGCGTACCGCCGGATGCCCCGTCGATGTCCTCGATCGGCTATTCCCAGGTGGTCCGCTTCCTCCGCGGCGACCTCACACGCGACGAGGCGATAGCCCTGACCCAGCGTGCCACCCACCAGTTCGCACGCCGCCAGCGCCAGTGGTTCCGACGCGATGACCCCCGAATTACCTGGGTGCGTGGGGCCGCAGAGATCGAGGCTCAGCTGGCGAGTCGCTGACAGCCGTCGCTGCTACACTTTCTCTATGCGCGTCACCAAGTTGCATGGGCTCGGCAACGACTACATCTACGTCCGTCCCTCGGAAGAGCTGGACTGGCCGGAGTTGTCGCGCCGCGTCAGCGATCGCCACTTCGGCATCGGCAGCGATGGGCTCATCCTCGCCCTCCCGTCTACCGTCGCCGACCTGAAAATGCGCATCTTCAACGCGGATGGCTCCGAGGCCGAAATGTGCGGAAACGGCATCCGCTGCCTCGCGAAGTACGCGGTCGAAGAAGGCATGGTGCCCGCCGACCGCGAGCAGGTGACGATCGAAACCGGCGCTGGCATCCTCGTCCTGCAACTCTTCCGCGAAGACGGGGTCGTCAGCGCGGCCCGGGTGAACATGGGGGCGCCGCGGCTCGCTCCGTCGTCGCTCCCGGCGAACGTGGAAGGGCCTGGCCCGATCCTGGACCTCACCCTCGAAGTCGGCGGGATGCCGCTGAGACTGACGCTCGTCAGCATGGGAAACCCCCACGCGATCCACTACGTCGAATCTGGCATCGAAGAGTTTCCGCTGGAACGCATCGGGCCTCTCGTGGAACACCATCCTCTCTTTCCGCAGCGAACGAATTTCCAGGTCGTGCAGGTGGTCGACCGTGGCCACGTGAAGCACCGCGTCTGGGAGCGCGGATCGGGCATTACGCTCGCCTCCGGCACGAGCGCCTCGGCGGTATGCGTCTCGTCTCGGCTCCACGGGTTCACGGGTGACCGCATCGTGGACTCGCTCCCTGGCGGCGACCTGGTCTTGGAATGGGACGGAGCCGGGCCCGTATTCATGACTGGCCCCGCGACTCGCGTCTTCGACGGCGAGTGGCTCGAAGGCCTGGCTCCGGGGCGATAGTCTGGTTCGGCTTCGGCGGCTAGGATCGGGAACGATCACATCCAGAACCCGGGACATGACTATGCAGCTCGCGAAGCGCGTCGAAGCGCTGCCTCCTTACCTCTTTGCGGAGATTTCGAAGAAGATCGCGGCAAAGCGCGCGCAGGGCCACGACATCGTCACGTTCGGCATCGGTGACCCCGATCTCCCGACCCCGCCGAACATCCTCGCTGCCCTCCACCGGGCATCGGATGACCCCAACAACCACCGCTACCCCGAGTCCGAGGGGCTGCCCGAACTGCACCAGGCGATCGTCGACTGGTACGACCGCCGCTTCGAGGTGAAGTTCGACCCGGCGAAGGAAGCGCTTCCGCTCATCGGCTCGAAAGAGGGCATCGCGCACATGGCGCTCTGCCTGATCGATCCCGGCGACATCGCCCTCGTCCCGGACCCGGGATACCCGGTCTATGAGACTGGCACGCTTTTCGCTGGTGGCATCTCCTACAAGATCCCCTGCACCCGCGAGTGAGGCTGGAAGCCCGACTTCGACAGGATTCCGGCCGACGTCGCGCGCAAGGCAAAGCTCATCTGGCTCAACTACCCGAACAACCCCACCGGCGCCACCGCGGACTTCGCCTTCTTTGAGAAGGCCGTCGCCTGGGCGAAGCAATACGACGTCGCGATCCTGCACGACAACCCCTACTGCGACGTGGCCTACGACGGGTACAAGCCGATCTCGATCTTCCAGGTGCCCGGCGCCCGTGACGTTGCGATTGAGTTCAATTCCTGGTCGAAGGCCTACAACATGACCGGCTGGCGCATCGGGATGGTCGTTGGGAACGCGACCCTCGTCGACGCCCTGATGCGGGTGAAGTCGAACATCGACAGCGGTATCCCGCAGGCAATCCAGCAGATGGCCATCGAGGCCGTCTACGGGCCCCAGGACTGCATCGACGAGCACAACCGCATCTATCAGCACCGCCGCGACCGCATGGTCGAGGTGTTGCGCAAGATCGGCCTCGAAGTCGACGTGCCGAAGGCCTCGCTCTATGTCTGGGCGAAGCTGCCCGCCGGCGTGACCAGCGGCGAATTCTCCGCGCGCCTGATCGAGGACTGTTCGGTCTTCGTGACGCCCGGTCGCGGCTACGGAGAGAACGGCGAGGGCTACGTCCGCCTGAGCATCACCACCCCTGACGACCGCATGGAAGAAGGGCTCAAGCGCCTGGAGGCGTGGAAGGGGCTGTAGGCGCCTCTTGGCAGCGTGGGGCCGACGAGATTCGCCTGCCCCGCTGCTCGCATTTCCCTGTACCCTGATCCCCAATGCCACGTTCTACGCATTCGACGGCGGCTCAGCGGGACCGAGCCTATCTCGTTGCCGCCGATCTTCGCGGCGCCCTGCTGCCCGCGGATGAATCCATCGAGGAGCTGGCCGAGCTCGCCCGGACGGCCGGGGCGGACGTCGTCGGCAGGACCACCCAGCGCATGGTGCACCCCAACGTCGCCACCTACATCGGCAAGGGCAAAGTCGAAGAGGTGAAGGCTGCCGGGGAGGAGCTGCACGCCAACGTCGTGATCTTCGATGACGAGCTCTCACCGTCTCAGCAGCGGAACCTTGAGCGCGAGCTCGGCACAAAGGTGATCGACCGCACCGCCCTGATCCTGGACATCTTCGCCACCCGCGCCCAGACGAAAGAAGGTCGACTCCAGGTGAGTCTCGCCCAGATGCAATACCTCCTGCCCCGGCTCGCGGGCCAGTGGTCGCACCTCGAGCGGATGGAGGGCGCCATCGGGACCCGCGGCCCCGGCGAAACACAGATCGAAACGGACCGCCGTCTCATTCGTTCCCGGATCAGCAAGATCAAGCGCGACCTGGAGGATGTCCGCCAGCAGCGGTCCCTCTACCGCCGTCAGCGCCAGCGGCGTGGGATCCCGGTGATCGCGCTGGTTGGGTACACGAATGCGGGGAAGTCCACGCTCATGAAGGCCCTGAGCGGCGCGGACGTGTTGGCCGAGGACAGGCTCTTCGCAACACTCGACCCCGTGACCCGGCGCCTGCGCCTGATCTCCGGAGAGACGGTCCTTCTGACGGATACCGTTGGGTTCATCCAGAAGCTGCCCACCGACCTTGTCGCGTCGTTCCGGGCGACGCTGGAGGAGTTGGAAGAGGCCGACCTGCTGGTCCATGTGGTCGACATCTCTCATCCAAACGTGAGTGAGCATGTGGAAACGGTCGAGGCCACGCTCAAGACACTGGGAGTATCCGAGCGGCCGACGCTCCTGGCGCTCAACAAAGTCGACCTGCTTCGCAATGAAGATGGAACGCTCGTGTCAGGTCTCGATGAGGCGGCCGCGGTGATCGACGGCGCCGGGCCGCCACCTGCGAATGTCGTTCTGATCTCCGCTCACAAGCGGTGGGGATTCGGTGCATTGCTCCGTCGCGTGGCCGACGGGCTCGATGGCGGCCTCGATGCGGACGACTCGCGCGGGTACCTTCCGGTAAGATCAGATAACCGCGCGCCGGCCGCTGCCGTTGAATAACGGCCGCCGGATCTGTACAACACACAACATATGACCCTCCCAGACGCTCCGCCTGTCCCGATCCCGCATCCGCGCGGCCCTTTGGCGCCGTACCGTGTGCTCGACTTCGCCGACGAGAAGGGGCAACTCTGCGCCCGCATCCTCGGCGAGCTCGGTGCAGACGTCATCAAGGTTGAACCCCGCGAAGGCGACCCTACCCGCCAGAACGGCCCCTTCTTCAAGGGCGAACAGGGGCCCAACACCAGCCTCTGGTGGTGGGCCATGAACGCGGGGAAGCGCTCAGTTACCTGTGAACTGCGGCTTGCTCCCGGGCGTGAGCTCGCCCAGAAGCTCGTTGCCGCCGCCGACATCGTGATCGAAACCTCGGCGCCCGGTAAGGCAGCGGCCCTGGGGCTCGACTACGAGACCCTCTCGGCCATCAACCCTGGCATCATCGTCGTAAGCATCACGAACTTCGGACAGACGGGTCCCTACAAAGACCTGCTCGCGACGGACATTGTCGGCTCCGCGATGGGCGGCCACATGTACCTGAACGGTGACCCCGAGCACGGCCCCGTGCGGACGCTCGCACCCCAGGCCTATACGCAGGTGAACTTCCAGGCCGGTGTTGGCGCGATGGTTGCCCTCTACGCGCGCGGCGTGAATAACGGGGTCGGCCAGCACGTTGATGCGTCCATGCAGGAAGCCATGGCCAATACCATGGACTACAACCAGCAGACCTGGGACATCCTCAAGCGCAACAACCCGGGCCCCGGTGTCTATCGCAATTCGGCCGCCGGGCTGGGTGCCCGCTATCTCTTCGAAGCCAAGGATGGCTGGCTCGTGGCGCTCCAGGTCGGTGGGCTGATCGGCCCGGCCGGTGGCCCAATCATCGACTGGCTGGCCGAGACTGGCGAGGACCGCGGCATCGCCAGCCCTGAGTGGCGCCAGAAGCTGGCGAGCATGCAGCTGCAGCAGGTGGAGCGGGACTACGTCGAAGAGACGCTGAGCATGTTCTGCAAGCGCCGGCCCAAGGAAGATCTCGTCGCCGAGGCGCAGCGCCGCAATTCCGGCTGGGCGCCCGTCTTCAGCCCCGGCGAGATTGTCGAAAGCAAACACCTGGCCGCCCGCGATTACTGGGTGAGGGTCCGTCACGAGGACCTGGGTGAATCATTCGTCTATCCCGGTGCTCCCTTCAAGATGAGCGGAACGCCCTGGGCCCAACGAGGCCGGGCCCCGCACATCGGTGAACATAACGAGGCTGTGTATTCGGGCCTCCTGGGCCTCGATCCGGCGGAACTCCGCCGGCTGAAGATGAGGATGGTGATATGAGGCTCTGCAATGCCGCCAGCTAAGAAAACGGCACTGAAGCAGCCTTTCGAGGGGCTTCGCGTCGCCGACTTCTCCTGGGTGGGAGTCGGACCGACCGTGACAAAGTACCTCGCTGAGAACGGTGCGGAAGTCATCCGCATCGAGTCGACCACCTACCCGGAGACCCTGCGGCGCGTGGGGCCGTTCCCGGACAACGTGCCCGGCATCAATCGCTCTGGCTACTACGCGAACTTCAACAGTTCCAAGAAGTGCCTATCGGTAAATCTCAAGAGTCCGAAGGGCCCCGAGTTGCTCAAGCGATTGATCGCAACCTGTGACGTCGTCGCGGATTCGTTCACGCCCGGGACACTCGAACGGTTCGGACTTGGCTACGAATCGCTGCGAGCCGTGCGAGAGGACCTCGTGGTCATGTCGATGCCTCTCTATGGCAAGACCGGGCCATGGGCCCAGTACAGCGGCTACGGGCACTCCCTGCAGGCAGCCGCGGGCTTCAACCACCTCACCGGGTGGGAAGATGGGCCTCCCATTGGGACGGGTGTCGCCTACACGGACTTCCTCGTGCCGCATCTTGCCGCGATGGGACTGATTGCGGCCCTCGATCACCGCCGCCGGACCGGCGAGGGGCAGTTCATCGACTTCGGTCAGATGGAAGCTGCCGTGCACGGCCTCGGCACCGCTGTTCTCGATTGGACCGCCAATGCTCACGACCAGAAGCGGATGGGCAACCGCGACCCGGAAGCTGCCCCGCACGGTTGCTACCGCTGCCGCGACGGCCGCTACCTCGTCATCGCCTGCTTCACCGAACAGCACTGGACCGGCCTGAAGGCGGCCCTTGGCCGGCCGGAGTGGTGTGACCTCGATCGCATGCGTCGGAAGTGGCAACGCTTGAACGAGCAGCACGAGATCGACCGGCATCTGTCCCAGTGGATCGATGCAATGACCCGGCGCCCTTACGACCCCAAGGAAGAGGTCCTGGAAGAGTCCGATGGCGCCACCGTCAGGAAGTTCACCAGCTACGAGATGATGGAGTGGATGCAATCACAGGGAGTCCCCTGCGGCGTCGTGCAATCACCCGAGGACATGCATCGCGATCCGCAGCTGAAGCACCGCAAGCATTACGCGAAGCTCCAGCACCCGGAGATGGGGCTGCGGACCTATGACGGCCCGTCGTTCAGGCTCTCAAAGACGCCCAGCAAGGTGACCAAGGCCGCGCCGCTCATCGGCGAGGACAACGAGTACGTCTGCAAGCAGATCATCGGGGTGACTGACGAAGAGTTCGTCGAACTGCTCGTAGACGGCGTACTGGAGTAGCGGGGCCAGGCCGCGCTACTTGACCGTCAGCGTCCCGAACATCTGGTCCGGGTGGACATCGCACTGGAAGTAGTAGGTCCCGGCCGTCGGGGGAGTGAACTTGATGGTCGCCGTTTGTCCCGCGCTCGTGATGTCCGCCGTTGCGATCGAGGTGACACCCTTCTTGTCGAAGAAATGGATGTTGTGGGGCACCTTGCCGCTGTTCTTCAAGGTGACAGTCAACTCTTGAGCTGCAGTCGCGGTGAGAGCCGTCTTGTCGAACTTGTTGTCGGTCGCGGTCACGGTCGTGGTACCCGGCGCGTCGGTTGGCCCAGACACGACGGTCGCGGGCGCTGCGACCGCATTCGAACTCTTCTGAAACACCGTCAGCCCGGCGCCGATCATGAATCCTCCAACGACGAACGCCCAGGATCGTCGCTGCGGGACCGAGAGCAAATCGGAAACCTGGCTCCCTGGTATCGCGGATGACCTGCATGTCGAACACCTGGACGGAGCCGTCCGCAACTTCGTCATCATGGCTGTTGATCAGGTCAAGCAGCGTCTGGCGTGTTTCTTCGTAACTCGCGAGCCCTTCACGGTCGGCCCACGTGGTCTCAACCAGCACCTGCGTCGGACCGATTGAGCCGTCAACATACTTTTTCAGCGGGGTACCCGGGGATGCGCGCCGCACTCGAAAAAATGCGCGGCGGCGTGTTCCGGATGGCGATCCTCGCGGGGGCGACGAACCCCGCGTTTACCCTCCCGCCGCCGCTCAAATTCAACGATGCACTGTCGAAGGTCCCCTTCGTCGTCGCCTTCGCCTCCTTCCTCGACGAAACATCGTCGCTGGCCGACCTCGTGCTTCCCGTCCCGACGGGCCTCGAGTCGTGGGGGGACGATCTCGCCC
>Ga0209014_10001105_pt1 | contig 16059 bp, 14 predicted proteins | sample BarGraNGADG00212_FD_184491 | JGI IMG/M metagenome (GOLD analysis project Ga0209014, IMG submission 184491) | Arctic peat soil microbial communities from Barrow, Alaska - Barrow Graham LP Ref core NGADG0002-212 (SPAdes) (version 2) | ecosystem: Environmental > Terrestrial > Soil > Wetlands >...
CTACGCCTTCGTTCTGGGTTTCTTCTTCTACCGAGAGCTGAAGCTGAAGGACATGACCAGAATCCTCGTTGAGTCGACCGTCGGCACAGCCTCCATCGCAATAATCATCGCCGCGGCACAACCCTTCGCGTGGGTGTTGACCATCGAGCAGGCGCCGATCAAGCTGCTCGCCTTCTTCACTCAGGTCAATATGGACCAGTGGCAGATCTACCTGGTACTAAATCTCGTGTTCCTGCTTCTTGGCATGTTCATGGAGGGGTTGGCCGTGTTGATCATGGCGATCCCGGTGCTAATCCCTTTGATCCAGTATGCCCACATCGATCCGGTGCACTTTGGCGTCGTGTTCGCCGTGAATATCATGATCGGCACGATCACGCCTCCAGTTGGAATGGTCATGTACGTGGTGTGTGCCCTCGGCAAAGTGTCGATAGCGCAGTTCGCGAGGGAGGTGTGGCCCTTCATAATTGCCCTGGTCATCGCCTTGGGGATCATAACCTACGTGCCTGAGCTGTCCCTTTGGCTGCCCAATCTGGTCATGCCGATCAAGTAGCCGTTTCGATCTTCAGTATGGATGGGTGTGATCCTATAATAAGGAGTTTGTGAGAGCCATGCGTGCTGTAATTAAGGCCGCACCAGGGCCAGGGGTTCAGATCGTCAGAAACGCTCCCGAGCCGGTGCTGAACGAAGGCGAGGTCCTCATCAAAGTCGCCGCAGCAATGATATGCGGCACCGATGCGCACCTCTACGAATGGGGAAAGAGCGCCCAGGACTTCAACCCGAAGCTCCCGCTGGTGATGGGCCACGAGTGCGCCGGGACAGTTGCTGCCGTGGGAAGCAGGGTGGTGACCGCAAAGGTTGGAGATCGGGTCTCAGTTGAGACCCACTTCTTCTGCGGCCAATGCTACCCCTGTCGCACCGGCGACGCCCACAACTGCCTGAACATGCGCCTGCTGGGGCTGACCTGGGATGGAGTGTTCGCTGAATACTTTAAGGTGCCCGAATCTGTGTGCTTCCACCTGCCGGAGTCGGTGTCCATGGAGATCGGCGCCCTCTTTGAGCCGGCGGGAGTCTCTACCCACGCTCTGCAGCGTGCTGGAAACGTGGCCTCGAACTCCGTGCTGGTTTGCGGCTGCGGGCCGGTCGGCCTCGTGGTCGCTCAGCTGTGCCTGCTTTACGGTGCCAGCAGGGTCATCGCGCTGGACATCAATCCCCACCGTCTGAAGCTGGCAGAAAAGCTGGGTGCCATTGCCGTCGATCCAAGAGAGGTCAACGTCCCCGAGCTGTGCCGCAGCACCGCTTCGAGGAGCGGCGGGGTGGACGTTGCATTCGAGACCTCGGGTGCCGCCGGAGTCATGCCGGTGCTGTTCGAGAGTCTGAGGCGAGAGGGCAGGCTGGTGACCGTGGGCCATCCCGGCCAGGCCGTTCCCGTGGATATCGCCGCATACATCAACAAGAAGGGGATCACTCTGAGGGGAGTCTTCGGCCGGCGGGTGTGGGACACCTGGGAGACGCTCCTCGCCCTCGTTGAGTCCGGGCGGCTGGACCTGTCTTGGCTCATCACCCATCGACTTCCACTGGAGGAGTTCGAGACCGGCATCAAGCTCCTCTCGCAGGATGCTGCCAAAGTTATGCTGTACATATGATGGAGGTGAGACAATGAAAACTCGAGAGCTTGGCCGGAGCGGACTGAAGGTTTCCGCCATCGGCCTTGGCTGCATGGGGATGTCCGGCTTCTACGGGCCTGCCGACGAGCAAGAGGCGGTCGCGACGGTTCATCGCGCGCTGGACCTCGGCCTCAACTTCCTCGATACGGCCGACATATATGGCCCCTTCATTAACGAGGAGTTGGTTGGGCGCGCCATTAAAGGGCGGCGCAGTGAGACGATCCTGGCGACCAAATTCGGAAACGAAGTGCTTCCAGGCGGCAAGACCCGCTTCAACGGGAAACCGGAGTACGTGCACAAGGCTTGCGAGGATTCCTTGAGGCGCCTCGGCGTTGATCACATCGACCTCTACTATCAGCACCGCGTAGACCACAACGTGCCGATCGAAGAGACGGTGGGAGCCATGGCGGAGCTGGTCAAGGAGGGCAAGGTTGGCTACCTAGGCTTGTCGGAAGCCTCGGTCTCGAACATTCGGAAGGCGCACGCCGTGCACCCCATCACGGCACTCCAGTCGGAGTACTCCCTGTGGACCCGGGATCCCGAGGGAGACATCTTCAACACCATCCGCGAGCTTGGCATCGGCTTTGTGCCCTTCAGCCCCCTCGGCCGCGGGTTCCTGACGGGTAACCTGACCAGCATGGAGCAGCTCCCGGCAAACGACTCCAGGCGCAATTTCCCCCGTTTCGCCGCGGAGAACTTCCAGAAGAACCTGGCGGTCCTGCACCCGCTGGCCGACCTGGCCAAGGAGTTGGACGTGACACCGGCCCAACTGGCGCTGGCCTGGGTTCTGGCACAGGGAGACGACATCGTACCCATTCCGGGGACCAAGCGCCGGACTTACCTCGAGCAGAACATCGCGACGGTGGATATCACCCTCACGAGCGACCAGTTGGCGCGCATCGAACAGGCCGTGCCGATGGAAGCCATCGCCGGGCAGCGTCACGCCGATATGACTTCCGTCAACCGCTAGGGCGGCGGCAGTTTCGGATTGAAAGGATCGGGCAATTGAGCGTAGCAAGTTCGCTAGATATTGGCGTCCTTCGCGAGAAGGCGCGGCGGATACGGTGCGATGCCCTCTGGATGGCTCACCTGTCCAACACCGGGCACGTCGGCGGCTCCCTCTCCTGTGCCGACATCGTGGCCACCCTCTACTTCGGCATAATGAGGCTCCGCCCCGAGGATCCCCACTGGCCTGATCGGGACAGATTCATCATGTCCAAGGGCCACTGCTGTTCTGCCTGGTACTCCGCGCTGGCCGAGAGGGGTTACTTTCCCAGGGAAGAGCTGCCCACCTACCGAAAGATAGGATCTAGGCTGCAGGGGCATCCCGAACTTGGAAAGACGCCCGGAGTCGAGATGACAGCCGGCTCCCTTGGCCACGGCCTCTCCGCGGGCATAGGCATGGCGTTGGGAGGGAAGCTGGACAAGAAGGACTACCGAGTCTTCGTGCTGATCGGCGATGGGGAGATCCAGGAGGGGCTCAACTGGGAGGCCATAATGTCCGCTCCCAACTTCCACCTGGACAACTTCGTCGCGATCCTGGATCGCAACGGCCACCAGAGCGGTGGGGCGGTAGACCGGATCATGCCGTTGGGCGACATGGCCGACAAGTGGAGATCCTTCGGTTGGGACGTGCTTGAGATCGATGGCCACGACATCCCCTCCCTGGTGGATGCCTTCAGCCGGGCGCCTCGCAAGCTCGGCGTTCCCACCTTCGTACTTTGCAACACCGTCAAAGGGAAAGGCGTCTCCTTCATGGAGAACGACAACCTGTGGCACGGCAAGGCCCCCGATCGGGATCAACTTGAGCGAGCATTGGAGGAGATCGGGTGCAGGGGGGTGAGGTTCCCATGACATCGATGGCGTCCAGCACCAAAGCCTTCGGAGACGCGCTGCTGCGGGTGGGCACCGAGCGCCAGGAGATAGTCGCCTGCGTTGCCGACTGCATGAAGACCATGTCGGTTCAGGACTTTGAGGCCCGTTTCCCGGATCGGGTGTTCAACTTTGGCATCGCCGAGCAGAACATGGTCATGGCTTCCGCGGGACTGGCCACGACCAACAAGATCCCCTTCGCCATCAGCTACGGGGTTTTCCTCTCTATGAGAACCCTTGAGCAGATCAGAACCTTCATCGCCTATCCCAAGCTGAATGTAAAGTTCATTGCCGGGTTGGGTGGATACTCGGCCACGGTGAACGGACCGACTCACGCGGCTACGGAAGACATAAGCGTGATGCGCTCCATTCCCAACATGACGGTGGTCGTTCCCGCCGACGCCATTGGCATCGAGAGGGCGATCTCGGCGGCCGTGGACTACCCCGGGCCGGTTTACATAAGGTTGGGCACGGCCGTTCCCGACGTGCACGGCAAGGACTACCAGCTACAGATCGGCAAGGCCGTGCCGATGCGCACGAAAGGCAAAGATGCCACTATCGTTGCCTGCGGGATCATGGTGGGCAAGGCACTGGAGGCAGTTGAGCTACTGGCAAAGGAAGGACTCGGCGTTCAGCTGCTGGAGCTCCACACGGTCAAGCCGATAGACCGGCAGGAGATCGTTCGGGTGGCACGAGAAACCGGCGCCATCGTGACGGCGGAAGAGAATAACGTGTACGGAGGGCTGGGGAGCGCCGTCGCAGAGGTGCTGGGCGAGGAGATCCCCACGCCGATGGAGAGAGTGGGCATCGCGGACTGCTACTCGGACACCGGCTCCCACGATGAGCTGCTGCAGATGTTTGGCCTCACCTCCCAGCACATAGTAGACGCCGTTCATCGTGTAGTGGGACGGAAGCCGTGACCCACGACTGATCGCCCTCGCATGGTTGCGAGAAGGGGATCCGACAGCGAAGCGGCCTGCCCGTCGAATGGCGAGAGATCGCCGGGGGCAGGCCGCTTGCGCGTCGCGGGTACCTGCTCCGCTCCTCAATCGGTGTAGAATGGGCGAGCGCAGCCATCGAGAGGACCTTCGCCGTGGGCGAAGGCGGTGTGGAGGGCTATAGATTGTGATGAAGTACCGACAATTCGGCCGGATCGACTTCCAGGTTTCTGCCCTGGGGTTCGGCTGCATGCGATTGCCCACACTCGGCGAGCATAGCCGGATCGACGAGCCGGAGGCAATCCGGATGATCCGTCGGGCCATTGACGAGGGCTTGAACTATCTGGACAGCGCCTACGTGTATCACGAGGGGAACAGCGAGGTCGTTCTCGGCAAGGCGCTTCTAGACGGCTACCGGCGCAGGGTGAAGGTCGCTACAAAGCTGCCGGTACCCAGGGTCAAGAGCCGCGCCGACTTCGACCGAATTCTCGACGAGCAACTTGCCAGGCTCCAGACCGACCAGATCGATTTTTACCTGCTCCACGGCATCAACAAGAGCGGCTGGGAGTATGCCCGGGACCTGGGTGTTATGGAGTGGATGGAGGACGCAAGGCGTGACGGAAAGATCGGGCACATCGGTTTCTCCTTCCACGACGGCTTCGGTGCGTTCAAGGACATTGTAGATGGCTACGACGGCTGGGAGTTCTGCCAGCTTCAGTACAACTACCTGGACGTGGAGCATCAGGCCGGCACAAAGGGGGTGCAGTACGCCGTGGCCAGGGGGTTGGCCGTCGTGGTGATGGAGCCGCTGCTGGGTGGGAGGTTGGCCTCTCCGCCGGCGCCGGTCCAGTCGATCTGGGATTCCGCACCCCAGCTGCGCAGATCTGCCGAGTGGGCTCTGCAATGGATATGGGATCAGCGCGAGGTCTCCGTGGTTCTCAGCGGGATGTCCACGATGGAGCAGCTTGTCGAGAACCTCGCCAGCGCCGATCGCTCCGAGGCGAATTCACTCTCCGTCAAGGAGTCGCAGCTGATTGCCACCGCGCGAGAGCTGTGCAACCAACTCTACCCTGTGCCCTGCACCCAGTGCCGCTATTGCATGCCCTGCCCCCAGGGGGTGGACATTCCGGCCAGCATGCTCACATTCAATCGGGGGGCGGCGCTGAACTCGATGCCGATGTCGCGCATCCAGTATAGCTATGCCAGCCGTGAGGGAAGGGCGAGCAGTTGCATCCAGTGCCGAGAGTGCGAGGAGAAGTGCCCGCAAACCATACCCATTGGTGATTGGATGCCCTACATAGATGAGGTACTGGCGAAGGGGGTCGATCACGATCCGGCGCGAGCACCGGCGGCGCACAGGTAACGCCGGCGGCGCACAGGTAACGATCGAACAGGAGACCTCTGGGCTGCCGAGGCCCCGAGCTGTGGATAACGCGGTGGGTGCGGCGCGGCGGCGTCAGCCCGCCGCGCCGGTCCTTCGGCGCTCTGCGATCTGATCCACCAGCCGCAGCCACCCCTTCAGGAACATTCCTCGGAACAGTTGAAGCGGGCCGTAGCCCTCGTATGCATCCGGGGAGAGCTCGCCCTCGTAGTAGGCTTTTCGGAAAGCGGGCAGCTTTTCGCTCAGCTCCCCCACCACTGCGTCGGGCGCCGGGATCTGAATGCTCGAGATCACTGGCCCGTCCGCTTCGATCAGCGTTTTCGCCAGGCTCCAGTTGATGGTCACGTCCATGCCGCCGCCCACCATCTCCGTGAAGTGCCCGGGAGTCATTGCCCCGCCCCCCAGCATGATCACCTCGTAGCCCCGCTCCTTTACGGCGCGGTACTGCTCGTGAGCCACGGCCCACCCGGCCTGTTTCAAAACATCGGGTGCGACGTCGATCTTATCGCGCTCCACCAGCTCGGAGAGGTAGCGGTCGAAGATTCCGGTGATGTGCGTCAGGTAGAACGGTGGTCGGTGGCCGCTATGACTCGCGGCATCCTCGTACCGATCGCACAGCTGGATCGCCTGGGATACGGCGAACACCTCGGTGGCGCAGATGGGGACGTTTTGCTCGGCCAGTCTGGAGATGGCCTCGATGCCCGCAACAGTCGCGGGTATCTTTGCCATGAAGTTGGGGCCGATCTTTCTGGCCCTCAGCGCCTCAGCGACGATCCAGTCCGGGTCGTGGTCTTTGCGGGGATCGCCCTGGACAGTCACGAAGCCGCTCTTCCCTCCACTCTCCTCGTAGATTGAGAGGAAGCGTCGCATGATGCGGCCGGAGGCCCGGAAGTAGCTCTTCTCCGTTGCGACGTCGTCATCGGTGGTCTCCGCAATGGCGGCATCCATGAGCCCAGCGATATAGTCGGGCTCGTCGTCGATCAGCCTGGATCCGTAGGTGGGATTGGTGGTGCAGTTGACGGCGCCGGCCTCGATGGCCAGATCCATCTCTCTCGCAGTGGGGAGGTTGATCCAGAACCTGGTGCCGGTCTCGTTTGCGACACGATGGAAGTACCCAGAGAGCATGTCCGTGTCCTTTCTGCGTCGAAAAAACTCTGACTCTCGGCGGTCACGCTTAATGATCGATTGCATCGAGCCCGCCGGGGTGAGTCATTGACCCAGCGGCTGGTGGTGGCGACGAGGTAGCGGCAGGGCGCTGGGTCCTGTTCCACGTTCATGGCTAGGTAATCGTAGCTGTCCAGGGCCCAGTGGGCGACAGGACAATTGCACGGGTGGTGGCTCTCACCATGCGAGCATGAGGCCACGGCGTGTCAGGTTCGGTTAGCCCAAGGGTGCCGCTATGGCCGCCACGGGACTGCCCTGCTCACGCTCCACGGCAAAGGTTAGCCGGCCGTCCTTGGCGTCCACCAGGATCGTGTCGCCGGGCTTGAAGTCTCCCTGGAGCACCCTGGTCGCCAGCACGTCCAGAACCCTGCGCTGCAGCGTCCGCTTGAGCGGCCGCGCGCCGTACACCGGGTCGAACCCCTCCTCGGCAAGCAGCTCTTTGGCTGCGTCGGTCAGGTCGATCCCGATCTTCCTCTCGGCAAGCCGGGACTCCAGCCGCGCCAGCTGGATCTCCACGATCTGCTTCAGGTGGGCCATCTCCAGCGGGTGGAAGACGATGATCTCGTCGATCCGGTTCAGGAACTCCGGCCTGAAGTGGGCCTTCAGCTCCTCGGTGACCTGCTCCCTCACCTGGTCCATGCTGGTGCCAGCCCTGTGGCCGAGCCCGTACAGCTCGCTGCCCACGTTAGATGTCATGATGATCACGGTGTTCTTGAAGTCGATCGTCCGGCCGTGGCCGTCGGTCAAACGCCCATCGTCCAGGATCTGGAGCAGGACATTGAACACCTCGGGGTGGGCCTTCTCGATCTCGTCGAAGAGCACCACGCTGTAGGGACGGCGGTGGACCGCCTCCGTAAGCTGGCCACCCTCGTCGTAGCCCACGTAGCCCGGAGGGGCGCCGATCAGGCGCGAGACGGTGTGCTTCTCCATGTACTCCGTCATGTCGATGCGCACCATTGCCTGCTCGTCGTCGAACAGGAACTGGGCCAGTGCCCGGGCCAGCTCAGTCTTCCCCACGCCGGTGGGACCCAGGAAGATGAAGCTCCCCAGCGGACGATTTGGGTCCTGCAGCCCCGCACGGGCCCGGCGGACGGCGTTGGATACGGCCTGGATCGCCTCGTCCTGGCCCACAACCCGCAGGTGGAGCCGATCCTCCATGTGGAGCAGCTTCTGGATCTCCCCCTCCACCAGCCGGCTCACCGGGATTCCCGTCCACTTGGAGACGACCTCGGCTATGTCCTCCTCGTCCACCTCCTCCTTCAGCAGCTTCTTGCTGGACTGGAGGGAGGCCAGCTTTGCCTCTTCGTCCCTCAGCCGTCTCTCCAGCTCGTTCAGGCGACCGTACTTGATCTCGGCGGCTTTGGCGTAATCCAACTCCCGCTCGGCCTTCTCGCCCTCCAGCCGGACCTGCTCTATCTCCTCCTTCAGCTTCTGGTGCCGCTGGATCGCCTGTTTCTCCTGCTGCCACTGGGCCCTCATCTCGTCGGCGCGCTCCTGCAGATCCGCCAGCTCCTTTTCCAGATCGGCCAGCCGCTGCTGGGAGGTGGGGTCGGTCTCCTTGCGCAGCGCCTCCCGCTCGATCTGGAGCTGCACGCTGCGCCGCTCTATCTCGTCCAACTCGGCGGGCATGCTGTCTATCTCCATGCGGAGTCGCGATGCCGACTCGTCCATCAGGTCTATCGCCTTGTCCGGCAGGAAGCGGTCGGTGATGTAGCGATGAGAGAGCACCGCTGCAGCCACCAGGGCGGGGTCCTGGATCCGCACCCCGTGGTGCAGCTCGTACCGCTCCTTGAGGCCGCGGAGGATGCTGATGGTGTCCTCGACGCTGGGCTCCGGTACGGGCACCGGCTGGAAGCGGCGCTCCAGCGCGGCGTCCTTCTCGATATACTTGCGGTACTCGTTCAGGGTGGTGGCGCCGACGCAGTGAAGCTCGCCCCGGGCGAGCATCGGCTTCAGCATGTTGGAGGCGTCCATGGAGCCCTCGGCAGCCCCCGCGCCCACGACGGTGTGCAGCTCGTCGATGAATAGGATAACCTCCCCCTCGGAGTCCTGCACCTCCTTCAGCACCGCCTTCAGCCGCTCCTCGAACTCGCCGCGGTACTTGGCCCCGGCGATCAGGGATCCCAGGTCCAGAGCCACCAGGCGGCGCTCCTTCAGCCCCTCCGGCACGTCGCCCCGGGCAATCCGCTGGGCCAGCCCCTCGGCGATGGCAGTCTTGCCGACTCCCGGCTCGCCGATCAACACCGGATTGTTCTTGGTGCGGCGCGAGAGCACCTGGATCACCCGCCTGATCTCCTCGTCTCGGCCGATCACCGGGTCCAGCTTGCCCTTGCGCGCGGCCTCGGTCAGGTCGCGGCCGTACCGCTCCAGCGCCTGGTACTTCCCCTCGGGGTTCTGGTCGGTCACCCGCTGGCCGCCCCGGATGGAGGTGAGCGCCTGGTAGATCCGCTCCGGCGTGATGCCGGCCTGGCGGAGGACGCGAGTGGCATCCCCCGTCTGCTGGTCGTCCACGGCGGCGATCAGCATGTGCTCGGTACTTACGTACTCGTCCTTCAGCCGCTCGGCCTCCGCCTCGGCGGTGTGAAGCAGCTTGCTCGTGGCCTGCGAGACCTCGAACCTGGCTCCATACACCTTGGGGAGCCGGTCAATCTGCGCGCGAAGCTGCTGTATCAGGGTGGCGGGGACAACTCCCAGCTTCTGGACGATCTGGGGCACCACCCCATCCTGCTGCTGCAGCAACGCCACCAGCAGGTGCTCGGGTTGCAGCTGGCTGTTGTTCTGGGCCTCCGCCAGCTTCTGAGCCGCGGAAATGGCCTCCCGAGCCTTCTCGGTGAACCGATTCACATCCATCTCTTCTATACCTCCCTGGCCAGCATCGCCCGAAGTCGCCTTATCTCGCCCTCGAACTCCTCGCGCATCTGGGCCATCTGCCGCGCCGTCTCAGTGATCCTGTCGGACATGTTGAGGATCACCTCCACACCTGCCAGGTTCACTCCCAGCTCGTCGATCAGCCGCCGTATCTGCTGGGCCCGCTGGATGTCCTTCATGGAGTAGAGGCGGATGTTGCCCTGGGAGCGGCCCGGGTCTAGCAGCCCCAATCGCTCGTAGTAGCGCAGCGTCTGCTGGTGCACCTTTACCAGCCTGGCCGCAATACTTATCACGAAGCAGGGTTCCTGTTCTGCAGCCGTTCCGTAATCTCTTGGAGCCATCTTGCCTACTCCCTTAGCGTGGCCAGTTCCTGGAACAGCTCTTTCTCCTTTGGGCTGAGCTCAGTTGGGAGGACAGCCTTCACCTTGGCGAACAGGTCGCCCTTGCCGCTGCCCTGGAGGTGGGGAATCCCCTGACCGCCCAGCCGGAACTGCTTGCCGTTTTGGGTCTCGGGTGGGATCTTCATCAGTAGCTTGGTCCCCTTCGGGGTGGGTACGTGAGCATCGCCCCCGAGCATCAGGACGCTGAGCGACACTGGGACATCCACGTACAGGTCGTCGCTCTTTCGCTCGAAGACGGGGTCGGGCCTCACTGAGATCACCAGGTACAGGTCGCCCTTGGGGCCTCCAAACATGCCGGGTGCCCCCTCGGAGGCGATGCGCACCCTGGAGCCGTCCTTCACTCCGGCCGGGATCTTTACCTCCAGCCGTCGGTTCTCGGGTGGCCCAAGCTGCAGGACGCGAGTGGTTCCGGCATAGGCTTCCTGGAGGGCGACCTCCACGGGATGCTCCACGTCCTCCCCCTTGATCGGCTGGGCAGATCGGGAGCGCGCGCCGGCCCGGCCCCTGCCGTCGGATCCACGTAGGATCTGATCCAGGATGTCGGAAAAACCACCGGAGCCGAAGGCTTCGGCGCCGCCCGCCTCTCCGAAGGGGGACCCACGAGTGCTCCACTGCTGGCCGCCCTGCCCGAAGCCGGCCTGCCTGGCCGCCGCCTCCGCCTCCTCCCGGCGCTGCCAGTCGGGGCCGAAGCGGTCGTACTTTGCCCGCTTCTCCTTGTCGGAGAGCACCTCGTAGGCCTCGGCAATCTCCTTGAACTTGGTCTCCGCGGCCTTGTCGTTGGGATTGACGTCGGGGTGGTACTTGCGAGCCAGCTTGCGGTACGCGTGGCGGATATCCTTTTCGGGGACGTTCTTGGGAACGCCCAGCACCTCGTAGTAGTCTCGCTTTGTCGCCATCTGGCCACCTCACGGGCGGGAGTATAAGCCTTGAGTGTGCTACTGTCAAGATTCGTACCGCCTGTGGTGTCCAACATTGATAAGGAGACACTCATAAGACTTGATGTGATAACAGACAGCGAGTATCGTGGCCCTGCGTTAGGGGTGGGCCTGGAGGCCCGTTCCGGCGGGGCCGTAACCGACCGGCCCCGCGGATCAGGCTCGATCGATTTGTGAGGCGGAGGCAATAGCGGCTATCGTTCGTCGGAACTCCGCCGGGGAGTGATGGTCTGCACGGCTTGCGCCCTCGCTGCCGGGCGGCGCTTACGCGCCGCACGCCACGCCGCCTTGAATGGGTGGGGCTGGAGGGATAAGATTGTAGCTACCGGGTTTTGGGAGCGTTTTCGTTTTTGCGTTTCTGGAAGGGGGCTGTTGTGGGGCGAGATCTGTTGGAGGCCCTGAAGAGGGGGGTCCTGGTGTGCGATGGTGCAATGGGGACGATGCTTATGGCCAGCGGCGTAGAGGTCCGTTGCCCAGAGGAGATGAATCTACTCTCTCCAGAAACGGTCCGGAACGTGCATGCCGCCTATATCGCGGCCGGTGCGGACGTGATCGAGACCAACAGCTTCGGCGGGAGCCGCGCGAAGCTCGAGAAGGCCGGATTGGAAGATATGGTGGCGAAGGCCAACCTGGCGGCGGCGCGCTTGGCCAGAGAGGCAGCAGGCGAGTCTGCCATCGTGGCGGGTTCCGTGGGGCCGCTGGGGGAGTTCCTGGAGCCGCTGGGGACGCTGACTCGGCAGGGAGCCGTGGAGATCTTCCGTGAGCAGATGGCGGCGCTGGCAGAGGGAGGGGTAGACTTCTTCCTGATCGAAACGATGTACGACCTTGGGGAGGCCCTCGCCGCCCTGGAGGCGGCGGGGCTGGTCGGGCTGCCGGCCATCTGCACCATGACCTTCGACACCCACCTCCACACTATGATGGGTGTCAGCCCCGCCCAGGCAGTGGCCGAGTTGCGGGCCGCCGGGGCGGTGGCAGTGGGAGCCAACTGCGGCGTTGGCCCGGATGAGACCCTCCAGGCGATTCAGGAGATGCACCGGATAGCTCCCGACGCCTGGCTGGCAGCGCAGCCGAACGCCGGCGTTCCCTCAATGGAGAGTGGGCAGACGGCGTACAATGTATCCGCGGAGGGGATGGCCGCCTCCGTGGCCGGCTTCCTCGAGTCCGGCGTTCGATTGATTGGCTCCTGTTGCGGCAGTTCGCCTGACTACACTCGGGCGATCGCCCGGGTTGCAAGGGGTGGGTAATGGACAAAGAGCTGGAGAGGTACTCGCGGCAGATCCTCTTTCCCGGCGTGGGTGAGGAGGGGCAGAAGAGGCTGCGGGACTCCAAGGTGCTGCTGATTGGCTGTGGGGCCCTGGGCAGCAACATCGCCAACACCATGGTTCGCGCCGGGGTTGGCCGGATCACAATAGTGGATCGGGACTTCATCGAGCTGAACAACCTGCAGCGGCAGATTGTGTTCGACGAGGACGACGTTGCCCGCAGCCTTCCGAAGGCAGTCGCGGCCGCGGAGAAGCTGCGGAAGATAAACTCCCAGGTGGAGATCGTGCCGCTGGTGATGGACGCCAACCCGGGCAATATCGAGCAGTTGGTGCGAGAGGCCGATCTGGTGATGGACGGCACCGACAACTTCGAGACGCGTTACCTCATAAACGACGCTTGCGTCTTGCACGGCAAGCCTTGGATCTACGGCGGGGTTCTGGCCAGCTACGGAGTCACCATGACCATCATCCCCCACGAGACCGCGTGCCTCCGCTGCGTCTTCGCGGAGAGCCCTCCACCCGGCACCACTCCCACCTGTGACACTGCCGGTATCCTTGCCAGCACCGCCAGCGTCATCGCCAACATGGAGTGCGTGGAGGCGATCAAGCTGCTGGTGGGGGCTAAGGACAAGGTCAACCGAGGAATGATCTGGATGGACCTCTGGGACAACAGCTTTGAGAAGCTGGAGGGGAGCCGGGTCACCGACGATTGTCAGTGCTGCGTCCAGGGCAAGTACGAGTTCCTGGAGGCGCGAGAGGGGACCCGCACCACCTCGATGTGCGGGCGGGAGGCGATCCAGGTGAGCGTGCGAGGCGCGACCAGGGTGTCCTTCCCAGAGTTGGCGGCGCGGCTGCAGGGGGCGGGCAAGGTCCAGTACAACGAATACATGCTGCGGTTCCAGGTGGATAACTACGAGCTGGTTGTGTTCCCCGATGCCCGAACGCTGGTCCGGGGCACTACCGACGAATCGATGGCCCGCAGCCTTTACGCCCGCTACGTGGGCGCGTAGTCTCAGACACTTGGCCTGGCGCCACGTGAGGTCCCCTGGGCCTACTTCCTCCGTCTCTTGACTCCACTTCTGTGCCGGGTATAATGACGCGTAGTGTTGTTGAGTTACATACGCGAGAATATTGGCAATTCTTGGAGGGCAACCGTGCGGATCTCGATGAAGAGCGAATACGGGCTGCGGGCAATGATGGAGCTGGCCTCCACCTACGGCACCAGGCCGCTCCAGACTGCCGACATTGCCGCGCACCGCTGTATCCCGGAGTCCTACCTGGAGCAGCTGCTCACCACCCTGCGCAAAGCCGGCCTCGTCGCCAGCACCAGGGGGCCGCAGGGCGGCCATGCCCTTGCAGTTCACGCATCCACCATCACCGCTGGAGACGTCGTTAGGGCGTTGGAGGGCCCGGTGATCGTGATGGACGGGCTGGAAGTTGGCGCTTCCGGGCAGGCCCCCAGTCCAACGCCCCTGAGGGATTTGTGGGGGAGGGTCCGGTCCGCGATTGATGCAGTGCTGGATGGGGTTACCGTCGAGGAGTTGGCAGCGCGTCAAGCCGCCGTGGAGGGCTCCATCAACTACAGCATCTAGCGCCCCGTCGTCGGGCGCTGCTGGCGCACGATCTGCATGAAGGGGTAGGAGACTCGCCTGAGACTCGCTAAAGAGGGGATAGCAGTGGATCAAGAAGCGCAAAGGTCCATCCACCTGCCGGCCCGCTACCTTCGTGAGATCATCGCCCACGCCAGGGAGGGGAAGCCGAACGAGGTATGTGGACTCATCGCCGGGCTCGATGGTTCTCCGGTGAAGCTGTACCGCACGACCAACAACGATTCCCGCCCCCGAGTTCGCTACAACGTGGATCCGATGGAGCTGCTGAACGTTCTGAGGGAGATCGAGCAGAACGGCTGGGTTCTGCACGGGATATACCATTCTCACCCCATGAGCGCGGCCTACCCCTCTGGCACCGACACCAGTCTGGCCTACTACCCTGAGGCGGTCTATCTGATCTGCTCCCTGGCAGATGAGGGGGCACCGGTGGTGAGGGCCTTCAATATCGTGGACGGCCGGGTGATTGATCTGGCGCTGGAGATCGACGAGGAGATGGAGAGTTCCAAAGCTGAGTAGCGAACCGGCCTCGGGCCGCGGGAGTCCGGGATTAAGGAGCGAGTTCCATGAGGATTGCCAACGACGTTACTGAGTTGATAGGCAAGACGCCCCTGGTCAGGCTAAACCGGCTGACCGAGGGGTGTGTCGCCACGGTAGCGGCCAAGCTGGAGAGCTTCAACCCCCTCTCCAGCGTCAAGGACCGTATCGGGGTGAGCATGGTCAACGAGGCGGAGAGGCAGGGGCTGATCACCCCGGGAAAGAGCGTACTCGTTGAGCCCACCAGCGGTAACACCGGCATTGCTCTGGCATGGGTGGCGGCCGCCCGCGGCTACCGGCTGATCCTGACCATGCCGGAGACCTTCAGCGTGGAGAGGCGGCAGCTGTTGGCGGCTCTGGGAGCCGAGGTGGTGCTGACCCCTGGGCCGGAGGGGATGAAGGGCGCGGTCCGTAAGGCTGAAGAGCTGGTGGAGAAGATACCGTACGGCTGGATGCCGCAGCAGTTCGAGAACCCCGCCAACCCGAAGATCCATCGGGAGACCACGGCGGAGGAGATATGGAGCGATACCGACGGGCAGGTGGACATATTGGTGGCCGGGGTGGGTACCGGGGGGACTATCACCGGCATAGCCCAGGTAATCAAGCAGCGCAAGCCCGAGTTCAAGGCTGTGGCGGTGGAGCCCGCGGCGTCCCCCGTGCTCGAGGGAGGCTTGCCGGGGCCCCACAAGATCCAGGGGATCGGGGCCAACTTCGTCCCGAACGTGCTGGACATGTCTCTGGTGGACGAGGTCATTCCGGTCGAGAACGACGACGCCTTCGAAATAACCCGGCAGTTGGCAAAGCGTGAGGGGATCCTGGCGGGCATTTCCTCGGGTGCGGCGGTCTGGGCCGCGATCCAGGTGGCCAAGCGGCCGGAGAACGCGGGCAAGCTGGTGGTGGTGATCGTGCCCGACACCGGAGAACGCTACCTGAGCACGCCTCTCTTCCAGGAGCCACAGCAGGGCGGTCCGCCGGTCATATAGCGGATGGCAGCTAATACCCAATAGTAGAGGCTGGTGTCCTCAACCAGTTAGCCATCTGCCATCGCCGCAAACACTGCCCGACGCTTGCCGGGGGTTCGCCCTTCCCTATATAATAAGATTCTAGCGGGATAATACTGGAAAATCAACCAAAGGGGGCGTCGTGTCGGCTGTCGTCGTTGTGGCCATGAGTGGCGGGGTGGATAGCTCGGTTGCCGCTGCGATGTTGAAGCAGCAGGGCTACGATCTGATTGGGGTGACGCTGAATGTGTGGCCCGAGCAGTCTATGGAGGAGGCCGACACGCGCCAAAGCGCATGCTGCTCGCTGGACGCGGTTGAGGGCGCCCGTCGGGTGGCCGAGCAGCTGGACATTCCCCACTACACGCTCAATTTCCGGGACGTTTTCGACCGCACAGTCATCCAGGACTTCGTTGCGGAGTACAGCGCCGG
>Ga0209014_10001109_pt1 | contig 16021 bp, 16 predicted proteins | sample BarGraNGADG00212_FD_184491 | JGI IMG/M metagenome (GOLD analysis project Ga0209014, IMG submission 184491) | Arctic peat soil microbial communities from Barrow, Alaska - Barrow Graham LP Ref core NGADG0002-212 (SPAdes) (version 2) | ecosystem: Environmental > Terrestrial > Soil > Wetlands >...
AGGGGTCGGCGGTCTCCGTCATCCCAGGGACCCTTCCATCTCCAGCTTGACGAGCCGGTTGAACTCGATGGCGTACTCCATCGGCAGCTCCTTGGTGAACACCTCGAGGAAGCCCTGCACGATGAGGTTCGTCGCCTCGTTCTCGGTCAGCCCGCGGCTCATCAGGTAGAAGACCTGCTCCGCGGACACCTTGCCGACGGTGGCCTCGTGGGTCATCGTCGTGTCGTCTTCACCGATGTCGATGTAGGGGTAGGTGTCGGACCGGCTCAGGTCGTCGAGCATCAGGGCGTCGCAGCGGACGCTGGCCGTCACGCCCGTCGCGCCCGGGGCCACCTTGAGCTGGCCTCGGTACGTGGCCCGGCCGCCGTCCTTGGACACCGACTTGGACACGATGCGAGACGTGGTGTTGGGCGCCAGGTGGACGGCCTTGGCGCCCGTGTCCTGGTGCTGGCCCCGGCCGGCGACCGCCACCGAGATGACCTCGGCTCGCGCGCCTTCGCCGACGAGATAGATCGCCGGGAACTTGACGGTCTTCCTGGAGCCGGTGTTCGCGTCGACCCATTCGACCGTGCTGTGGGCGTAGGCGTGCGCCCTCTTGGTCACGAGGTTGTAGACGTCGTTCGACCAGTTCTGGATGGTCGTGTAGCGGACCTTGGAACCAGCCAGCGCGATAACTTCAACAACAGCCGCATGAAGTGAATCGGTCGCGTAGATGGGTGCAGTACACCCCTCGATGTAGTGGACCTTGGCGCCCTCTTCCACGACGATCAGCGTCCGCTCGAACTGGCCCGTGTTCTCGCCGTTGATGCGGAAGTAGGCCTGGAGCGGGAGCGGGACCTCCACCCCCTTGGGCACGTACACGAACGATCCGCCGGACCAGACCGCGGCGTTGAGCGCGGCGAACTTGTTGTCCTCCGCCGGGACGACCGTGCCGAAGTACTTCCGGAAGATCTCCGGGTATTCCTTGAGCGCCTGGTCGGTGCCCATGAACACGACGCCGATCTTGGTCAACTCCTCGCGCACCGAGTGGTACACGACCTCGGAGTCGTACTGGGCGCCCACGCCGGCGAGGAACTTGCGCTCCGCCTCCGGGATACCCAGCTTCTCGAACGTCGCCTTGATCTTCTCGGGGACGTCGTCCCACGACTTCTCTTCGCGCTCCGACGGCTTGCGGTAGTAGACGATCTTGTCCAGGTCGATGTCCGTGAGCCCTTCGGTCCACGTGGGCATCTTCCGCTTCAGGAAGTGCTCGTAGGCCCGGAGGCGGTACTGGAGCATCCAGTCCGGCTCGTCCTTGAACCGGCTGATCTCCTCGACGGTGTCGCGCGTCAGGCCCCGCTTGGTCTGGGCGAGGTAGACGATGTCGTCGTGGAAGGCGAACTGGTCGCGCTCGTCCTGGACGAGGTCGCGGGTCGTGGTCATCGCTGCTCCGTTCAAGGCCGGCGGCCGAGCTTCTGGCCGTCGATGTGGGAACGCCGCGACCGCGGGGACGTGGGTCGCGGGCTAATCCCGAGTGGAATTATCGGAATTAGCCGGCGATCCGTCAATCGTGGGCCTATCCGAGGCCCGAACGCCCGGTCCCCACCTCCTGCGGGTCGGCTCCCCGCCCGACCGGGATGGCTCACCCGGTGCCGCCGGGCAAAGGAAAAGGCGGCGGCGCGACGGCCCTGGGGCCGTCGCGCACGCCACCCGGTGCAGCGTGGCTGCGAGACGCTAGCTCGCGATGGCCTTGGCCTTGAGGGTCTCGTACTCGGGCTGCGTGATCGCGCCGGAGGCGAGCAACTGGTTCAGCTTCTCGATCTGGTCGGCGGTGGACACGCCCGCGGCAGCCTTGGCGGCCGCATCGGCCTGGGTCATGAGCTGGACGTCCTGGGCGGTCACCTTCGGCCGGGTGATCATGTAGATCAGGGCGCCGAACAGCGGGATGATGAAGGCGACCATGATCCAGATGAACTTGGACGGCCCGCTCAGGTCGTTGCGGCGGAAGATGTCGCCGATGACCGAGATCCAGATCCAGATGCACATGAACCAGAAGTAGAAGAAGACCATCGCCCAGATGACGTCCCAGAACGTCATCGTCGCGCCGCCGACCTGGTTGCAGCCGGCGACGACGAAGGCGAGCACCGCGAGGAGCGGCAGGGCCGGCTTCCGGAAGCGGGCGACGAGTTCCTTGATGGTCATTGGCGATATCCGTCACTGTCCTGTTGGGCATGGACCCACAGGTGCGGGGCCGCGCTCATGACACTCAGGTTGCGGGCGCCGAAATCATGCCTTGTGGGTGATAGGCGACGCCACGGGCGTCAGGCGCCCAGCCGCTCCCGGACCGCGGCCGCGAAGGCGCGGTGACGTGCCACCCGTGGCCACGTGACGCGGTTGAGGCCGGCGAACGCGAGATGTGCGCGGAGAGCCTCGGCGACGGCCGCGGGGAACCCTGGGTTGGCCTCGTCCAGCGGGTCGAAGCCGTCCTCCCACCAGAGCCCGAGGATCCACAGGGCGCCCGCCTTCCGGTCGATCCGGGGCTCGATCCGCCCGACGAAGCGGTCGCCGTAGAGGAGCGGCAGCACGTAGTAGCCCCAGCGGCGCTTGGCGGCCGGGACGTAGACCTCCCACCGGTAGTCGAAGCCCCAGAGACGGAGGAGCAGGTCCCGGTCCCAGGCCAGCGGGTCCAGCGGCGCCAGGAAGGTCGCGCCCGGCTCCGCGCCGCCCGGGCGCCCGATCCGCCTCGGCGCTGCGGGATCGTCCTCCCCATCCGCGGCCAGCTCGGCCTCGGCGGCGTCGAGGATCGGCACCTCGTCCGCCACCACGTACCGCGACCCACGCAACCCCTCCACCGCCACAGGGACGAGCGCGCCCGTCTTCACGAGCTCGTCACGGAGGCCGTTGCGATACGCGGCGTCCCCCGTGCCGGACCAGAGCGTGCCCTCGCCCGTGGCCCCAAGAAGGCCGTTGCCGCGGTAGCGCGAGAGCAGCTTGTGGCGCCGTTGCTCGCGTTCCGGCGGGCGCTGGGCCAGGAGATCCGGCGGGAAGAGACGCTCCGTGAGGTCGTAGACGCGCCGGTTGCCCTCCCGGCGGGAGATCGCCAGGATCCCGGCCTCACCGAGCGCCTCCAGGAGCGCACGCACCTGGTTCGTGGGGCGCCAGTACCAGTCGATCGATGCTCGCGGCGCGACGTCCGTGGAGCTCAGCGGGCCGCCGGTTCGGATCCTCTCCAGGAGCTCTTCCACCAGCGGCGCGTGTTCGTCGAAGGCACCGCCCGTGTGCTCCACGTGGCCGAGATCCCACGTCACCCGGTACCACGGCAGCTCCGCGGTGGGCACCAGCGAGAGCATCTTGTTGTGCGTCTCGTAGAGGACGCGGTCGCGGTACAGCAGGTCGTCCGTCCATTGCCGCCGGTAGCCCGCGACGCGGGCAAGGAGCGTCAGGTCGTGGTTGCGGCCGGCGACCTCCAGTGGGTCGAACTGGAGTGACCCGAGCCGGTCCACCACGCGCATGACCGATGCGGGCTCCGCGGGGAGCGCCCGCGGCGGGGCCAGCAGATGGCGCGTCACCAGGAAGCGCCGCGCGGCCGCACGCGTGACACGTCGTCCGGGGTGGCTGATCACCGGCCGATGGTACGTGGCGTCCGCGTCATCCGGGTCATCCGGGCGAGCGGTCGATTCGATGTATCGTCTGGACCGAATGGTTCGGTGCAACCGAAGGATCAGTCACAGGCGAAGGACACAGCCATCACGCAGACCGATCGCTCAGCCATCGTCGACGACGTGATCGCGGGCTACGAGACGCTCATGCAGCGCCTCGCCGACAGCCACGCACCAGACTTCCTGGAGATCGCCGTCACGATGCCCCAGGCCAAGCTCCTGTACCTGCTCGGCGCGGCCGGCGAGCTCCACATGTCCGACCTCGTTCACCGCCTGGGCGTCTCGCTGTCCACGATCAGCGGCCTGGTCGACAAGGTGGTGGACCAGGGGCTCGCCTCCCGCCGCGAGGATGCCGTCGACCGCCGCCAGGTGGTCGTCGCGCTCACGCCGGCCGGCCGTGACTTCATCGACCGGTTCCGCGAGCTCAACGCCCGCCAGATGCGCGAGCTGCTCGAGCTCCTGGACGACGGGGGCCTCACCTGCGTGCGGGACGCCCTCGCCGCCTTGGCCGCCGCGGCCGCCGCGGCCGCCCACCTTGCTGATACCGCGGGGTCCGCGTCCCCACGCCCCTCCGCCACGCCGCGAAAGGATCCCGCATGAGCCGTCTCTCGCTCTTCGCCGTCAGCAAGCGGAGCGTGATCCTGCTCCTCGCCGGGGCGCTGTTCATCTCCGGGATCGTCGCCTGGGGCAACCTCAAGCAGGAGCTCCTGCCCAACATCGACTTCCCGGTCATCACCGTCATCACCTCGCTCCCCGGTGCGGGCGCGGCCGACGTCGCAACGCAGGTGACCAAGCCCGTCGAGCAGGCCGTCTCCGGCGTGCCGCGCCTCAAGAGCCTCCAGTCCACGTCGGCAAACTCGCTGTCGCTCGTGATCGCGCAGTTCTCGTTCGGGTCCGACGTCAAGGAGATCAAGGCGGCCATCGAGGCAAACCTCCAGAACGCCGGGCTGCCCACCACGGCGACCCCGCAGGTCACGGCGCTGAACATCAACTCGTCCCCGGTGATCATCGCGTCCATCGCGGCCACATCCGCGGACGGGCTGCAGAAGGCAGACGCGATCACCAAGGCGGAGATCGAGCCCGCGCTGCTCGGCATCGAGGGCGTCGGCAGCGTCGACGTCACCGGCGGCGAGCAGCAGCGCGTGCTCATCACGCTCGATCCCAAGAAGCTGACCGCGAACGGGATCTCCGTCGCGCAGGTCACGGGCATCCTCGCGGCCAACAACCTGACCTTCCCGGCCGGCCAGATCACGACCGACACCGAGAAGATCCCGGTCTCCGCGATCGGAACGATCGGCGGCGTCGAGGAGATCAAAGCGATGATCGTCGGCGTCGCCGCGACCTCGCCGACCCCCGGCGCCGGTGCCCCGGCTTCCGGCCAGCCCGCCGCTTCCGGCCAGCCCGCCGCTTCCGGTCAGCCCGCCGCTTCCGGTCAGCCCGCCGCTTCCGGCCAGCCCGCCGCTTCCGGCCAGCCCGCTGCTTCCGGCCAGCCCGCTGCTTCGATCGATCCCAATGCCTCGGCTGCCCCCGCGGCGACCCCGGCCGCGCCGAAGATGGTCACCATCGGCGACCTCGGCACCGTCGAGTTGAAGGGCGTCGCGACGACCGGCTATGCCCGGACGAACGGCCAGCCGTCCCTCTCGCTGTCGATCTCCAAGACGTCGGACGCCAACACCGTGTCCGTCGCCGACCAGGTCACCGCGACGCTCGATGAACTGGGCAAGAAGTTCTCGGGCGACATCACCGTCACGGTCGTGTCGGACATGTCCGGGTTCATCAAGGAGTCCCAGGATGGCCTGGTCAGGGAGGGCGGCGCAGGCGCCCTGTTCGCCATCCTGACCATCTTCCTGTTCCTGTTCAGCATCCGCTCCACGATCGTCGCCGCGGTCAGCATCCCGCTGTCGATCCTCACCGCGCTCGTGGTCATGCAGGCGACCGGCGTCACCCTGAACATCATGACCCTCGGGGGTCTGGCCGTCGCCGTCGGCCGGGTGGTGGATGACGCCATCGTCGTCCTCGAGAACATCTACCGGCACAGGGCCCTGGGCGAGGATCGGCTGACCGCGTCGATCAACGGCCCCAGGGAGGTTGCCGGCGCCATCACCGCCGCGACCGTCACGACCGTCGGCGTCTTCCTGCCGCTCGGCCTGGTCGGCGGCCTCGTGTCCCAGATGTTCCTGCCCTTCGCCCTGACGGTCACCTTTGCGCTGCTCGCCTCACTGGTGTGTGCGCTGACCGTGGTCCCCGTGCTTGCCTATCTCCTGATCGACAAGGTCAAGGCCAACGTGGACGAGGACGGCGAGCCGAAGAACTCGTTCTGGATCAAGGTCTACACGCCCTCGATCACGTGGGCCCTGCGCAGCCGCGTGACCAAGTCCAGCGTGCTCGGCGTCTCGCTCATCCTGTTCGTGGCCACCATGGCGCTGGCCCCGCTCCTGCCCACGGCGTTCATCAACGCGGGATCGGAGAAGATCCTGTCGGTCACGGTGGCGCCGCCCGCCGGGGCCAGCACCGCCTCGGTCCTGGTGCATACGAAGCAGGCCGAGGACATCCTCATCGCAGACCCGCACGTCACGCTCGTCCAGACGTCCATCCCGGGCGAGGGCGAAGCCGGGTTCCAGACGATCGTCGCCGCCATGAGCGGCAGTCCGGCGAACAGCGCCCGGATCACGGTCGTGCTCGACGACACGGTGGACCTGACCAAGTACTCCAAGGTCCTCTCGGAATCGCTCGCACCGGTCACGGCCGACGGCTACGACATCGCGGTCGCACAGACCGCAGGCTTCAGCTCGAACGGTCTCAGCGTGATTGTCTCGGGCTCGGTCGCGGCCGACGTCGCGGTGGCGAACGAAAGGGTGCTCGCGGCACTCGCGGACAATCCCGACCTGCTCAACCTCAAGTCAGACCTGTCCAAGGGCACGCCCGAGATCCAGGTCACCCCGGATCCGAACAAGGCGATCAGCGTCGGCCTCACCGCCGCCCAGGTCGCCCAGCAGGTCCGGACCGCCCTGGTCGGCAGCACGGCCACGCGGATCGTGATCGGGCAGGGCGGGGACGCCGTCGACGTCTTCGTCCAGGTCGACCCCAAGAGCGTGACCTCCATCGAGGACCTGAAGAAGCTCCTCGTCGGGACCGTCGCCAAGGTTCCGCTGGAGACCATCGCCACCGTGGCGCAGGTCAGCGCCCAGGGCTCGATCACCCGGATCGACGAGGCACCGGCGGCCTCGATCTCGGCCGAGATCGCGTCCACCAACACGGGCAAGGTGAGCCAGGAGGTCCAGGCCACGATCGACGGACTGGTGGCCGACGGCTCCATCCCGCCCGGCGTGAACGTCCGGCTCGCCGGCGTCACGGCGCAGATGGACGAGGCATTCGGCGGCCTGTACTTCTCGATGGCCGTCGCGATCCTGGTCGTCTACGTCGCGATGGTGCTGACCTTCAACTCGCTGGTCACCCCGTTCATCATCCTGTTCAGCCTCCCGCTCGCGATGATCGGCGCCCTCCCGGCGCTGTACATCACGGGCCGCCCGCTCGGCGTCAGCGCCCTGATCGGGTTCCTGATGCTGATCGGCATCGTGGTCACGAACGCGATCGTGCTGCTCGACCTGGTCGAACGGTTGCGGGCCCAGGGCATGTCCACGAAGGAGGCACTGATCGAGGGCGGACGCACCCGAGTGCGGCCCATCCTGATGACGGCGATCGCCACGATCCTGGCGCTCCTCCCGCTCGCCGCGGGGTTCAGCAAGGGCTCGATCATCGCCGCGGAGCTCGGCACTGTCGTCATCGGCGGCCTCCTCAGCTCCACGTTCCTGACCCTGCTCGTGATCCCGGTGATCTACTCGCTGGTGGACAGCGGGAAGACCTGGGTGTCCCACCGCCTGGCGCGCGGGACCAAGGCCGAGGCATCGGTCACGCTCGAGACGACACCCGTCACGGGCTGAACCGCGACCCGACATCCGGCCAGGCCGTTCTCACCCTCACCCCGCTCCCGGTTCCGCCGGGGGCGGGGTGATCCGTATCCGGCGGGCACCCCTTGCTCCGGCCCGGCACGGGCGGCTGCGGACGCTCGGCACAACGAGCTGCACCCGCCTGGGTTGGGGCGTCAGCCCTTCTGGACCTCGAACGACACCTGGAGCGCGCCGTCCGCCGCCCGCAGCTTCAGCGAGTTCCCCTCGATCTCGTAGCTGGTCGCCCTCTGCATCGCCCCGAGGAACTGCGCCTCCTGCGCATCCACCCCCTCGGGCGAGCCGCAGAGCTTCAGCGTGCCGCCCAGCGGGCCGATGGCGACGTTCCCGCCATCGGTGGTGTACGGGCCCGAGTAGGTGTTGCAGCCACCCGATCCGGACACCGTGCCGTCCGCCGCGAACACCGCGGTGACCGTGGTGCCGGTGACCATGCTGGAGACGGCACCGGTGCCGGTGTTGACGCCCGTGGCAACCCACGTCGGGCCGGCGAGCGTGGCCGGGACGACCCGCGCGTACTTCAGCTGCGGAGCGCCGCCGGTGCCCGCGAGCGTCAGGGTGTCGCCCTGCACGTCGAACGTCTTGACCAGTCCCAGCGCCTCGAGGTACGCGGTCTCCACGGTGCCGGCCGGGCCCGGGCACGCCATCTTCGTGGTCGCGACCGTGGCCATGCTGATCGACGACCCGTCCACGAGGTACAGCCCCTGGTACTGGTTGCAGCCCGCGTTGCCGCTGATGGAGCCGCCGGCGAAGCTCGCAGTCGGGGTCACGGCCGCGGGAACCGTGGACGCCTTGCCATCCTGCGTGGTGTAGTCGGTCAGGCGCCACGAGGTGCCCTCCAGCTCGCTGGACGCGGCCGCGGTCGTCGCCGAGGGCGAGGCACTCGACGAGGCGCCGGAGGAGTCCCCTGAGGCGCCACAGCCGAGCACGGTGAGCATGATCCCCAGCCCGGCCAGGCCGGGGAAGAGGCGGTGGCGTCGGCCGTGGCCATGGCCACTCCAGGTGGTGGTCATCGGGTTCCCCTGAGTACTATCCTGATCTGCACATCATGCTCTGGACGTGGCCGACGAGAGAGCGCCGGGCGTTCCCGTACGACCCGTGGCACGCTATGGACGACCCACCGACGCCCAAGGAGGAACCGCGCATGGCCATCACCCGCTTCGCCGAGGTCGTCTGGAACGGCGACCTCATGTCGGGCTCGGGCTCGATCAACTACGTGTCGTCCGGCGCGTTCACCCGGCTCCCGGTCACCTGGGCGTCGCGGACCGAGGCGCACGACGGCCGGACGAGCCCCGAGGAGCTGATCGCCTCCGCCCACGCATCCTGCTTCTCGATGGCGTTCAGCGGCGCGCTCGCCCGCAACGGCACGCCGGCGACCAGCCTCACCGTCAAGGCCGTGGTCACGTTCGACAAGACGGACGCGGGCTGGCGGATCACGAAGAGCGAGCTCACGGTCGCGGGCGTGGTCCCAGGGCTCGACCAGGCCAAGTTCGCGGAGCTCGCGGACGGCGCCAGGGACGGCTGCCCGGTCTCGCAGGCGCTGAAGGGCAACGTGCAACTCTCCGTGGTGGCCACGCTCGCCGGCTAGGCGCTTCGTCGTCGAGTCCACGGCCGATCGGGGTTCGCCCCGACCGGCCGTTTCGCGTCCCGGCCGTTTCGCGTCCCGGCTGCCCGATCGTGAGCCCGACTACCCGATCGTGAGGATCCGGCGCGGGTTCTCGATCGTGATGGTGTCGATCTCCGGCTGCGACACACCGGCCGCGAGCAGGCGCGGCAGGAACGTCGTCTGCAGGTACGTGTAGCCGTTCCCCTCGTAGTGGCGGAGCTGACTGTTGTGGCAGACGTCCTGGCTGAGCAGGATCCGGTCCCCGTGCCCGCGGTGAAGCAGCTCCAAGAGCAGGTCGATCGTGCGCCCCTCGCCGTACTTCTCCGTGGGCTCGAAGGACATGCCCAGGAAGTCGAACTCGATCGAGGCGCCCCGGCTGATCAGCGACAGGTAGTGGTCGAGGACCGGGTAGCTGTCCGCGTGCCCGATGACCACCCGGCCCGGGTCCACGCCCTCCTCCTCGAAGATCGTGAGCTGGGCCGCGCCCACGCCTGACAGCACGGCGTGGGTCGTGATCGTCAGGCCCGTACGCCGCGAGGCACGCGCCACCGCCCGGTGCACGCGCTCCTCGGAGGGCGTGATCCATGGCTTGTCCGTCCCGATCTCGCCCAGGATCCCGATCCGGATGCCGGTGTCCCCCACCCCGACGGTGGCATCGTGGACCAGCTCCTCCGCGAGTGAATCCACGGATCGCTTCTCGATCATGGTCTCGACCGGGTAGTAGGCCGTCCGGTACCAGCCGCCGCCCATCACGAGGTGGAGGCCGCTCTGCTCCGACAGGCCACGCAGCCAGGCCGGGTCCCGCCCGATCCCCGGCAGCGTGACATCCGCCAGGGCCGTGCCACCGGCCTCCTTGTACAGGCGCAGCTCCTCCAGGATCACGGGCTCGTCGCGAGTGAGCTCCCAGTAGTCCCAGCGGTCCTGGATGTGCCACAGGGTGCACTGGGTGTGCTCGTGGGGGAGGGTGAACCCGAGGGCCGAGGGCTCCACGGGACCGAGGACGGTCATGACGTGCGACATGGCCGGATCGTAGTCCTCCCGTGCACGGTCGTGTCGCGCGCTCCGAACACCCGGCGCCTCGCCCGCCCCGCCCGCCCCGTCGCGCTACCCTGAGGCGGTCATCCAAGGAGGATCAGATGAGCGAACGGCGGACCGAGCTGCGGCAGGGCGAGATCATCGACAGCGGCGCCCACGTCTACGGCTGGGAATGGAACGACATCGGCGGGCCGCGCGGCAGATCCCGGCTGCCGTGGTTCGGGATCTTCCTCGTCGTGTTCGGCGCGCTCCTCCTGCTTCGCTACGTCTTCCCGACCCTGGAGACGGCGGGCTCGCTGCTGTTCCTCGCGGCCGGCATCGCGTTCCTCGTGTCCTGGCTGGTCAACCGCGGGGTGGGCTCGCTCTACCTCGGCGCGATCATCACCGCGCTCGCCGCACCGGACCTGCTGGCGGCGGCGGGCCTCCTGAGCGGACCCGGCGTCGGGACGCTGTGCCTCGGCCTGGCGTTCCTGTTCATCGCCCTGGTGCGTGCGGCGAGCGGCGGCGGCTGGGGCTGGCAGGCGGGCCTCGGCGCGATCCTCGCCGCGATCGGTGGGTCGAGCCAGGTGGTGCCCGGGCTCTCCAGCCTGATCTGGCCGATCCTGCTCGTCGCCCTCGGCGGGATCCTGCTCGCGCGCGCCTCCCGCCAGCGCCGGTAGCGGCCCGGCCGGGGCGATCAGCGTCGCCGGTTGCGGCCGACACCGCAGCGCGGCCAGCCTCGCCGCCGGCCGACCCCCGCCGGCGAGCGTGATCGCAGGCCTACCGGCCGACGGCGATCCCCGCGAGCGCCAGGTCCAAAGCCTCCCGGAGGCCATCAGCGATCCGCGCCAGCTCTCCGTCCGTGATCACGAACGGCGGGCCCAGCAGCACGATGTCGCCGTCCACCCCGTTCGCGTTCCCGGTGCCGGAGTAGAGCAGCAGGCCTCGCTCGCGGGCGATCCGGAGCACCGTCTCGACCAGCTTTGCCCCCCGCGGGTAGGGCGCCTTCGTGATCCGGTCACGGACCAGCTCCACTCCAACCATCAGCCCGCGTCCGCGGATATCGCCGACGGACGGGTGGTCGCCCAGGCGGTCCCTCAGCAGCACCTGCAGCCGCTCGCCCTTCACGGCCGAGGCCTCGACCAGCGACTCCGTCTCGAGAATCCGCAGCACCTCCCGGGCAACCGCCGCCGCCCCGGGCTGGTGCGAGTAGGTGAACCCGTGGACGAACGCGCCGGCCGCCGTCACCTCGTCCACCAGGGCACCCGCCGCCGCCACGAACCCGAACGGCCAGTAGCCTGACGTGGCGCCCTTGGCCGCGACCAGGAGGTCCGGCCGGACGCCGTAGTGGTCCATCGCGAACCAGGCACCCGTTCGCCCGAACCCGGTCATGACCTCGTCCGCGATGAGCAGGACGCCGTGCCGCCGGCACACCTCCGCGATCGCCGGCCAGTAGCCCTCTGGTGGCTCCACGGCGCCCAGCGACGCCCCCACGATCGGCTCGCCGACGAAGGCAGCCACGGTGCCGGGTCCGGCGGCCGTGATCGCCCGCTCCAGCTCGTCGGCCAGCTCCGCGCTGGTCGCCAGCGACTGGGACCCGGGCTCGCCCCCGCGATACGGGTACGCAGCGCTGACGTGGCCGAAGCGCCCCAGCCAGCCCTCGTACGGGCGGCGGAGCGGCTTGCGCCCGGACAGGTCGAGCGCCCCCAGCGTGTTGCCGTGGTAGCTGCTCCAGCGCGAGATCACCCCCCAGCGTCCGGTCTCGCCGCGGGCGATCTGGATGGAGCGGGCCAGCTTGAGCGCGGTCTCGATCGCCTCGGACCCACCAGAGACCGGGTAGATCGCGGGATCGTCCACCGGGAGGTGAGGCCCGACCTCCGTGGCGTACTGCTCGAGTGGCTGGGTCGTGAACGCGGACCCGTGGGCGTACGACAGGCGGCCCGCCTGCTCGGCGATGACGGCGGCGATCTCCGCACGGCCGTGGCCCACGTTGACCACGACGGCACCGCCGGCCGCGTCCAGGTACTCGCGGCCGTCGGCGTCCACGATGGTGGAGCCGTGCGCCGAGACGGCCACCGGCGGGTTGGGCGAGGCGGAGCGGCGGAAGACGCGCCCGGTCATCGGGCAAGGGCGGCGGCGGACGTGGTCACGCCCCGATTGTAGCGGGGTGAAACTGGCCGCCTCGCCAAACAGAAGTCCTAACCGCCGCGCGCCGCGTCCTGCACGCGAGCGCGGCTAGATGCGCCCCCTCGGGACCGTGTGCCAGTAGGTCTTGTTGAACACGATCTTGCCCAGGTGCCACATCCGGTTGGGCTTGGGCGGCTTGGGCGGGTGCTCGTAGTCGAACTGGAGGAGCGTGCCCTTGCCGTCACCGACCTCGAAGAAGCACATGACCTTGCCGGTGTAGCCCGCGTCCTTGCCCTCGGGCTCGCGCCCCAGCACGGCGGCGGCCACGCGCTCGGCGACGATCGGCGCCTCGAAGTGGGCCGTGGAGCCCGCCTTGGACAGCGGCAGGTCGGTCGCGTCCCCCAGGGCGAAGATGTTCGCGAAACGGGGGATGTCGGCATCGGCCTGGCCGGGCGCCGGCTTCGCGACGGTCTTGACCTGGAGGGAGTTGCGGTCGGTCGGGAGCCAGCCGGACTTCGGGGCGAGGCCGGAGTCGATGACGGCCTGGGCGCCCTTGTGCGGTGGCACGCAGATGAGCAGGTCGTAGGGGTGCTCCTCGAACGCATCCGTGATGACCACCTTGCGCTGGGCGTCGATCCCGGCCACGCCGGCCAGCAGCTCGAGCCGGATCCCCTTCTCCTCGAGGATCGGCGTGGCCATGTCGGACACGCTCTCGATGGTGAAGGCACGGTTGATGGGCGAGAGGAACGTCAGCTCGGTCTGCTCACGGAGGCCCCGCTCCCGGAGCTCGGACTCGATGAGGAACGCCACCTCCAGGGGCGCCGGCGGGCACTTGTACGGGATGCCCGCGATACCGATGACGATCCTGCCGCCGGTGAACGCATCGAGCGCCGTGCGGAGCCTGGCCGAGGCCTCGGCGGTGTAGAAGTGGTGGGCCTCGGTGTCGAAGTGCTCGATCTCCTCCGGCATGATGCGGGACCCGGTGGCGATCACCAGCTGCGCGTAGTCGAGGCGCGTGCCGGACGCGAGCTGGACCGACTGGCCGGCTGCCTCGATGCGCTCGACCGTGTCGACCAGCAGCTCCACGTTGCCGTCGAGCAGCTTCCGCTCGGGGCGGACGAGCTTCTCGGGTCGCTCATGGCCCATCGCGATGTACATGTAGCCGGGCTGGTAGGCGTGGTTGCCGGTCTCGTCGACGACCGTGACCTTCGCCTCGCCGGCGGCGATCTGCCTCTTGAGCTTGCGGGCGATCAGGTTGGCGGCGAGGGTCCCCCCGACCCCGCCGCCCAGGACGACGACGTGCTGCATGGGACGCCTACCGGACCTTCTGGACGATGATCTCGTCGTAGCCGTCGCGGGCGAAGACGCCGATCAGGTTGTGGCCGGCCTTCTCGATCCACTTCGGGATGTCGGTCTTGCTGCCCTTGTCGGTGGACAGGACGGCGAGCACGTCGCCGACCTCGGACTCCTTCATGCCGCGGATCAGCTCCATGAGCGGGCCGGGGCAGAAGCTGCCGCGCGCGTCAAGCGTGCGGGTGACGGTCGGGATCTGGGTTTCGGTCATCGAAGTGTTCCTCTGGTCGGTGCGGGACACCGCGGGCGAGGGGCGGGACGGTCCGGTCGCCCGCGAGGCAGACGCTAGATGAAGATCGGCGAGGCGCCCTCGGCGACGAAACCGAGGTAGGTCGCGGCCCCGACGGGCTCGCCCATGCCCTCGATCAGGTCCTCGCGCTTGATCCCGAACAGGTCCATCGTCATCTGGCAGGGGATGAACTCAACCCCCAGGGCCTGCGCCATCTCCATGAGCTCCTTGGGGCTCGAGACGTTGTACTGCTTGGCGAGCTTGCGCATCATCCACGGGCCCATGCCCAGGAAGTTCATCTTCGACAGCTTGCGGTGCGCGATGCCGGGTCGCGACATCATGGACAGCATCTTCTGCATCCAGTTGTCGCCGGTGATGCGCCTGCCGTCCTTGACGAACGTCTGGAGGCCCCAGAAGGTCACGAAGACTTTCGTGGGCATCCCCATCGCGCCGGCGGTGGAGGCGAGGATCATGCCGGCCCAGGTCTTCTCGAGGTCGCCGCTGTAGCAGATGAACGCGAGGCTCTGGGGCTTGGTCTCCCCTTCGTGCTCCACCGCGGGCACGGGCAGGGTGACGGGGGTCACGGGGGTGACGGGGAGTTCTGCGACAGTCATCGAACGATCCCTACTTCTTGCGCATGACGAAGCGGAAGACACCACCGTCAGCGGTCTGCTCGACCATCTCGTTGCCGGTCGACTTGGACCACGCGGCGAAATCCTTGACGGACCCGGGGTCGGTCGCGAGGACCTCCAGGACCTGCCCCGAGCTGAGGCCCTTGGCGGCCTGCGCGGTCTTGACGATGGGCATCGGGCAGTTCAGCCCGCGCGCATCGACGGTCACGTCGACAACTTGGGTCATCGGTGTGCTCCTTCCTCGCGGCGATGAGTGCCGCTATCAGCGCTAGATGAAGACGATCCGGCCATCGCCGGCATTGAGGTAGAAGGCGGTCACGCCCTCGACGCCATCGACGAGCGGGTCCAGGTCCTCCTCCTCGATCTGGAGCAGGTCCATGGACAGCGAGCAGGCCTGGATGTCGACCTCGCCCAGCTCCTTGGCCTGGCGCAGCGTCTCGGCCCAGCTGGCCTGGCCCGCCCGGGTGAGCTGATCGACCGCGGCGCGACCGGACTCGCCCGCCTCGGCCGCAAGGCCGTGGTCGGCGCCGATCTCCGCCTTGGTGAAGCTGCGGAGCGCCCAGTACTGGAGGAAGACGTTGACTGGCTTGCCCAGGGCGGCGGCCCCGGCGGTCAACACCGCGGCGGCCTGGAGCTTGTCGTCCGTGCCCGAGAACAGCACGAGGTTGATGGTTTCGTCCATGCGGTGCCCTCCCGGGGCTACTGGGTCTCGATGAGCTCTGCGGCGGCCTGATCGAGATGTGACAGGCGGCCGAGGCGGGTGAGGCGGCGCTGGAGAACGCCGCGCATGATGCTGCAGGCGACGACGACGTCCGGATCCGTCAGTCGGTAGCGAACCTCGCGGCCGTCGCGTTCTGCGTCAACGATGCCGGCGGCGCGCAGGACCGAGAGGTGCTGCGAGATGTTCGGCTGGCTGGCGCCGATCTCCTCGGCGAGCCGGCCGACCTCGCAGGGGCCCTGGGCCAGGCGATGGATGATCTCCAGGCGGCGGGGGTTCGCCAGGGTCTTCAGGACCTCGGCCTGCAGCATCGTGATCTCGTCCATAGCTGGATCATGGACATATGCGCAGATGCGCATGAGTGCCAGAAGTCACCCGTGGACGGGCCGTCGGCCCGCCAAACCGGGGACGCGTCTCGGAACGGCCGGGCCGGATGGCCCCTCCGGCTGACCGACCGTCGCGACGGCGACCGATGGCCCGGGATTCGAGGCTGATCCTGGGGCGCCAGCTTCGGCACCCCCGCGGCAGTACGTCTGGACAGGCCGTCGGGACGGGCCATCCGCCCCCGTTGCCCGCGCCGGAATCCTCTCGCCTTCGCCGCGTCGTGCGCGCAGATTCCGTCCCGGCTCGGAAGCCTGCCGGGCAACCGGCCCGCGACATCCGGCCACGAGAGGAGGCACGAGATGGCCGTCGAGCTCCGCACGATCGCGGGTCCTCACGCCGGCCTCATCGACTGGCTCGC
>Ga0209014_10001111_pt1 | contig 16007 bp, 18 predicted proteins | sample BarGraNGADG00212_FD_184491 | JGI IMG/M metagenome (GOLD analysis project Ga0209014, IMG submission 184491) | Arctic peat soil microbial communities from Barrow, Alaska - Barrow Graham LP Ref core NGADG0002-212 (SPAdes) (version 2) | ecosystem: Environmental > Terrestrial > Soil > Wetlands >...
TTGGGTGCCGACCGCCGCTGGCGTGATTGACCCACAGCAGCCGCTCGCCAACCTTGTCATCCCTTACGGTGCCCAAATCCCTGCCCAGGCAACTTCGAAGATGCAGTTCAGCGGCAACATGGATGCTAGTCTCGCTCCTGGCGGGATCGTCAACACAACCATGACCGCCTACGACACGCTTGGCGTTCCACACACCGTCGCCCTGACTTTGACCAAGGACGCTACCACGGCCAACCAGTGGAACTTGACGGGCAGCTACGACGATGGCACGGCAACGGCGGGTCTCACCCTCGGTCCGATAAACTTTGACTCGGCCACCGGTGCTCTGACCACTCCGTCGGATGGTCTCGTTGACGTCAGCCTCTCCGGCACGGCAATCGCTTCGCCGCCTCTCGCATTCAAGCTCGACCTGTCCAAAATCACGCAGTTCTCGGGCGGCAGCCAGACGACCCTGCTCTCCCAGGATGGCAGCCAGTCCGGGTCCCTCGTCAGCTTCGCGATCGGCGCCAGCGGCGAAGTCTCCGGTGTCTACTCGAATGGCCTGAACCAGACAATCGGCCAGATCGCCCTCGCCGGCTTCGTGAACCCGGCTGGGCTCACGCGCTCCGGCCAGAACCTCTGGGCTGCGTCGTCCAACTCCGGCACGCCGACTGTCGGGGCGCCGAATACCAGCGGCCTTGGCACAATCAGCACGGGTTCGCTGGAAACCTCGAACGTCGACCTCGGCCAGCAGTTCACCAACCTGATCATCGCCCAGCGAGGCTTCGAATCATCGTCAAAGGTGATTACCGCCAGCGACCAGATGCTCCAGACCCTGGTGAACATCATCCGGTAGGAGTGAAGCGGCAGGGGTTACCGCGCTCGCGGTAGCCCCTGCCTTTTTCAATGTGATCGACTACCGTCGCCTTAACCGCCTGGCCACGCTCGCCATCCTTCCGCTCATGTTTATGACGGTGGCTGTCGCCGCTCGACACGGTACCTCCACCTCCCCGGCAGCAGCGCCGTTGCCCGCGGAAGGCGTCCTCGTAGCGGCCAACCTCCGCGACGACAGTCTCACCTTCCACGACCTCGGGGCCAACGGTGCCATCACCACGCTTCAGCTCCCCGGCCCCCCGCACGAACTCGTCTCTGTCGGCGACCGGATGTACGCCACACTCGGTCGAGGGAACCTGCTGGTTGAAGTAGCTCCGTCAGCTCCGGGAATCCTCCGCACTCTTCCTCTTGAAGGTCAGCCGCACGGCCTTGCGACTGACGGCACAGACCTGCTCGTCACGCTCGATACCTCCGAGGAACTCTTGACCGTCGATGAAGCGAGCCTCGCGGTAACCTCCCGGGTGCCTACTGGAGATACGCCTCACGTCGTCGTCTCCGATGGCACTAATGTCTACGTCGCGGCGGCCCGCCAGGACGAGCTTACCGACGTGTCTGCCGATCGCTCGGTCTCCACTGGCGCGCTTCCCGAAGGGCTCGCGATTGTCGGTGACTACCTTCTGACCACCGACAACCAGGCCGGCACCCTGACCGTCGTGCGGCGTTCCGATTTCGCCTTGATGGGTCGCATCGCGGTCGGTGGGGAGCCGGTGCGCGCCGTGGCGCTGGATGACCACCGTGCGCTCGTGGCCCTGAATGGGACGGGACGTATCGCGGTTGTCGACGTCGCCGCGCGGAAAGTTGAACGCGAGCTGGACGTTGACGCACGCCCAGACGGCATCTGCATCAGCCCATCGGGCCAGTTCGTCGCGGTGGCCTCGAACGCCGCCGGGACGCTGACCATCTTCCGCACGACCGACTGGGCCCGGGCAGGCGTGATTCCCGGCACCGCCGGGCTCGGGTCTTGTCTCTGGCTCCCTGGCCGTTGACCCGCCAGTTATCGCTCTGTCAGGATGGCTATGAAGCTTTCGTACACCACTCAGGGGCTTCCATATGGGGGCGGCAGCCTGCCAGCTCGGCGGGCGGTTCTCGCGGTGTCAACAGCCTGCCATCGAGGTCTGCCAGTACTGCGGGCGCCACTTCTGCGCCGAGCATTGCACCCACGTCAAAGACCATGAAGCTGTCTGCGCGCGCAAAGCATGCCGGGACAAATGGGACGATGTCGCCGTCCACCATGTCTACCGGGAACGCGTCGTCCAGAGAAACCACGTGGGGCTCTGCGGCGTGGAGGATTGCGGTCCCCATCCCGGCTACCAGTGCTCGCTCTGCAAGGGCCACTTCTGTGCCCGCCACCTGGCTGACCGAACTTACCCGTTCAGGCAGGGGCACATTCTCGTCGAGCGACCGGTCAGCGTCTGCGAACGATGCTGGCAGCGACGCAAGATCTGGCGAGCGCAGTAGCGTGTCGTCGATGCGACAATGCCGTCGTGACTGACTCCACCAGCGGTAGCGTCGATCTCTCGGCCATCGAACGTGCACGTCTCGCGATTGGCAGCCACATCCGAAACACCCCGACCTGGCCTTCGCTGACGCTCTCCGAGCACATTGGGGTCTCGGTCCTCCTCAAGTGTGAGCACCTGCAGCGGACGGGGTCGTTCAAGATCCGTGGAGCCACGAACTTCGTGCAGGGCCTGGATGCCTCGCGGCGTGCCCATGGCCTGGTAGCCGCCAGCGCCGGCAACCACGCCCAGGGCGTCGCCCTGGCCGGGACGCTGCAAGGCATCGACGTGACCGTCGTCATGCCGGTCACAGCCCCACTCGCGAAGGCGAACGCGGCCCGTGGATACGGCGCGAAGGTTGTCCTTTACGGCGAGTCACTCGAAGAAGCCCGCACGGAAGCGCTGGCCATATCGGCCAGGGAAAGCCGCGTCTTCGTGCCGCCCTTCGATTCGGATGCCGTCATCGCGGGTCAGGGCACCATCGGCCTGGAGATCCTCGAGCAGGTGCCGGACGTCCAGGAGATTCTGGTCCCCGCGGGCGGGGGCGGCCTGCTGGCCGGAATAGCGGTGGCTGTCAAAGCGCTGCGACCTTCGGTTCGGGTCATCGGGGTCCAGTCCTCGGCGATGGACGGCGTTTGCCAGTCCTTCGCGGCGCACCGCGTTGTGAGCACCCCCCACGAGCGCACGATCGCTGATGGGGCAGCCGTCGCTGGCCCGTCCGAACGCACCCTGGCACTCATCGAACGCAATGTCGACGCGATGGTCAGCGTGGGCGACGACGCCGTCGCCCACGCGATCGTCCTTCTCATGGAGCGTTCCAAGATGGTGGTCGAAGGTGCCGGTGCCCTCGCTGTGGCAGCGCTGGAAAGCGGCGCTTACCGGCCGGTCGGAGTCACGGTGGCCGTCCTCTCGGGTGGCAACATCGATGTCAACCTGCTCGGCTCGATTGTCCGTCACGGTCTGGTGGAGGCCGGTCGGTATCAGCAACTGGCCGTGGAGGTATCCGATCAGCCCGGCGAACTCGGCCGGGTCGCACAGGCCGTCGCCGAGGCCGGCGCCAACATCATCTCGGTGAATCACAATCGCGACGCAGCGGGCATGCCTGTCGGCGTAGCGATCCTGGAGTTTCTTCTCGAGGTCCACGGCAAGGCCCATTTCGAGGAGGTTATCGCGTCACTGGTGACCCAGGGCCTGCGACGCACGGACGCCGGAGGGGCGCGCCTGTCCACGGCCGGCGCCCTCCGCGAACGGCGGAACGACTGACCTAACGCCGGTGGATCTGGTCCTCGGGGCGGTGCACGTCCCGCAGCAGCAGCCCATCCAGGACCACCAGCGCCAACGAAAGCACCGCGCCCGTTACCGCCACGCGGACGATGCGGCACACCAGCCCCACGACCTTCGCTACAAAGCCCGTCGCGAGACTGGTCAGCCACTTCATTGGGGCGCCTCCGCCTTCGAATCGTCCGATGGACTCAGTTTCTACGCCGAGGAGCCACCATCCAGGACAATCGTTTGCCCCGTGGTGAACGATGAGGCGGCACTGGCGAAGTACACCGCGGCGCCTGCCATCTCGTCTGCTTCTCCAATGCGTCGCAGCGGATTGCCCTGCGACGCACCGCGCGCTGCTGCCTCGTTGTCCCAGAGCGCCCTGGAGAACTCGGTCTTGATGAGGCCGGGGGCGATGCAGTTGACCCGGATTCCGTCTGTGCCCCACTCCCGGGCACAGACCTGGGTCAGCATGATTACCGCAGCCTTGGACACCGAGTAGACGCCGAGTCCGCCAGACGCGCGTAGCCCGCCCGTCGAGCTGATGTTGATGATGGCGCCGCCCTGGCCGTGCTCCTTGATCGCGTCTCGTACCATCTTGCTCAGGAAGAAGAGCGACTTCACGTTCGTGTTCATCACGGTGTCCCAGGCGCGCTCGTCGTTGTTGATTACCGGCCCGAAGACGGGATTCGTAGCGGCGTTGTTCACCAGGATGTCGACCCGGCCGAGCTGCTTCTTAGTCTCATCTACAAGGTTCTGCAGCGCGGCCATGTCGCGCACGTTTGTGGGGACGGCGATGCCTTTCCGTCCTGTTGCATTGATCGCGGTGACCGCCTCTTCGAGCGCTTCGAGCTTGCGCGCGGCGACGCAGACGTCGGCTCCCGCCTCTGCGAGTCCGATCGCGATTGAGCGTCCGATCCCACGGCTTCCGCCGGTCACAATCGCAACTTTGCCTTTGAGTGAGAAGTCAGCAATGGGCATACGGGGGTCCTCCGGTGTGAGAAGTGCGGCCTTGGGCCGCGGCAGTGTCGCAGATTGTACGCGACACCGGCTCACGTGCAGGTCCCCGGAAATCCGTCTGTGTCTACAATGCGGTCAACCGGCAGGAGAAGGCTTTGCAGGCTCCGAGGGTTTCAGTAGTCCTTCAATCGTGGGACATCCGCCTCGGGACAACCGGCGAGATGGTCCTCGACGCTGCGCGCCGGGCGGAGGCGCTGGGCCTCGACGGCCTGGTTGCCGGTGACCATGTGACCTTCCATGGCTACGGAAACGACGGGTTGATTACCCTTGCCGCGATCGCCGCGGTGACCGACACCATCGAACTGAAGACCGGCGTCTACCTTCTGCCCCTCCGGCACCCGGTGCTCGTTGCTCTCCAGGTCGCTCAGATCGACCAGCTCAGCATGGGTAGACTGGTACTTGGCGTCGGGATCGGCGGCGAGGACCCGCACGAGTTTCTTGCCTGTGGCATTGACCCGGGCACACGCGGCGCGCGAACGAACGAGGCGCTACAGATCCTTCGGCGCCTCTGGTCCGAAGACAACGTCACGTTTAAGGGCCACCACTTCCAGCTGGACGACGTGACCCTCTATCCGAAGCCTCTTCGGCCGGTCCCTGTCTTCATTGGCGGACGCAGCGACGCCGCTTTTGTGCGCGCCGGGCGCTACGGCGATGGCTACACCGGCATCTGGCAATCCACCGACCGGTTCCGCGAGGCGCAGGAGCGCATCGCGGAAGCGGCGGCTGCGGCGGGGCGAGCGAGAGGACTGGTCGAATTCGGGATGCAGTTCTGGACCAGCATCGGCACCGATCGAGCGGAAGCGCAGGCTCTGGTGTCCGACCGGATGGAGGCGATGTACGGGTTACCGTTCGCTCGCTTCGCTCGCTACACGCCCATCGGGACACCCCGAGAGGTCGCGGAATTCCTTGTGCCGTACGTTGAAGCCGGCGTGCGCCATATCAACCTGGTACCAGCGCAGGGAGGCCACCAGGAGACGGTCGAGCAAGCAGCCGCGGTCCGCGAAGAGTTGAACGCACTCTGCCGCTGAACTACGCCGCGGATCGGTCGCGCTGGTAGGTTCCTCGCCCCTGGACGACTGATGCGGACGTCAACTCTCTTGCGGGCTGCGCGAAGTCCCGGATAGCTTCGCGCAGTTCAAACCCGTGAACCGGTTTGGTCAGAAGCGAGCAGATACCGAGACGGTAGAAGGTGACCAGGTCGCGGTCCTGGACGGGCTCGGTGAGCATCGCGATGGGGACACCTTCGAGCCAGCGTGTCTGTCGCAACTGCCCGAGGAGCTGCAGGCCATTCATCCCGGAGCCCATCTTGAAATCGAGGAAGATCAGCGACGGGACGACGCGTCGTGCGAACAGGGTTTCCAGCGCAGCTTCGCCGCTGGCTGCCTTGATAATCTCGGCGCCGGGACTCAACGCAAGAATCTGCTGGGCCGTAGATTCCAGCTCGGCAGCATTGTCATCGACCACAGTGAAGATTCGCACGACCGGCCCTCGCAATCCGTCACGATGAGTATCGGCAGGTTCGGCGGCGGGGTGAGCGTTTTAGGGGGCTGTGGCACCTGCCAGGGCGCCCTATCGGAAGGCGGCCTTTACGGGAGGCAACGGAGGACTTCTGCGGTCCTGACGATGACGGTGGGGTGATGCGTCCGGATGTAGGTTGCACCCGACATGAGGATCGACACTGCCCAGATCGTCGTGGCGCCCTGGCCGTCGCGGCGGGGCAACGCCAGCATCACCGGCGCGCCCAGTGGGAAGAGCTGCTGGATACGGGAGATGATGCTCGCTCGCCACGCGATCGCGAGCGGCCGGTTCGATCGGATGCTCCCGTGCAGCATCCCGATGTTGGGGTCGATGACGAGCTTCGCCCCGGCAGTGCCCGCCGGACCAGCGATCCGCGTCTCGAAGTAGGCAACGATCTCGTCCATCGATGCCAGCTTCGGAGGTGCGGTCCTCATGCCATACGGGTCGCCGTAAGGCATGTACGACAGGCTCAGCGTGATGTTCGCGGCGGCCGTCGCCTTACAGAGAGGCTCGGATGGCTCCTCGCCCGTGAAGTTCACGAAGTCGACGCCACATTCGATGGCCTCGAGCGCGGTAACGGAACTCCAGGTGTCGATCGACACGTTGATCCCGTCGTCCTTGAGGGCACGGATCACGGGAAGGATTCTCCGCTGCTCCTCGTCGTCCGACACGACTGGTGAATCGTGAGACGACGAACGCCCGCCAACGTCGATGAGGGTTGCCCCGTCTCGGACGTGCCGCCGTGCGAGCCGGACGGCGGCTGCGGGCGTGGTCGCGACCGACGAACGGTTCGGCGACTCGGGCGAAACGTTGATGACCCCGACGATTACGGGCGTTCCAGTGAAACCGGGCGCGGTCTGGGGGGACGAACGTGCCATCTTTCGGACCTTAACAGCACTGTCTCAGTGCGTCATCGGCGCCGATGCGTCTGGTCTGCCTACTGCGCCAAACGTTCGATCATCCGCCGCACCTGCCACAGGTGCTCGAGGTCATGCTGATAGACCTCTCGGGCGATCTCCATGACCGTCTGCCGTCCGCTGTACGGGTGGATGCCCGCCCGTTCCCACTGGGATGGGTCCAGGTCCCATAGCCGGTAGCTGTTCTGCCGGCGGTAGATGTGAAAGTCATCGAGGACGTACTCAATGTCCTCGCCCAGGTAGTCCTCGGGCAGCGGAATGTTGTCGAGATCGATGTACGGAATCCTGGGTTCCCGGGCGGTGAGGATCAGTTCGATCTGATCGCCGATACCCTCCTCGACGTCGCGCAGATGCGTCGCGACCGCGAGCAGGCACCATCCCTCGTCCGTCCCGGTTCCCGGCTCGATGATTTGCCGATGTCGGAGTCCGCCAATCGAACGGCGCACCTCGCCTGAGGCCTCCCCGAGTGCTTTCAGCAGGAACGACGGGTTGTTACCGGCGGGGCGCACGTACCGCATATGGCCGATTGTACGTCGAGCGTGCGCGTTCTTCGCTCACGTAATGACGAGTGGGACGCCCTCTTTGCAGAACGGACACTCTACCGGCGCCCACGACGACATCGTCACCGTCAGGCTGGCGAAGAACGGCACGCCGAAGTCCACCTGCCCCCCGGTCCGGTCCACCAGCACGCCAACCCCCGCCACTTCCGCGCCGCGCGCCCGAACCGCATCGAGGACCTCGCGGATGCTGCCTCCGGTGGTCAGGACATCATCGACGACGAGGACCCGGTCGCCAGGGCCGACTTCGAAACCACGCTTGAACTCGCGTCCCGGGCCGGCCTCTTTGCGCTCCGCGATGATGGACCGGAGCCCCAGGTGGCGAGCTGTCTCATAGCTGAGGATGATCCCGCCAGTTGTCGGGCCCGCAACGAGGTTCACCTTCCCGGAGAAGAAGCCCGCGATCTCCTTGCAGAGCGGACCCGTGAGGTCAGGCCACTGGAGAATTCGGAACTTTTCGATGTAGAGGTCGCCGTGGCGTCCGCTGGCGTATTGAAAGTGCCCGCGGAGCAGAGCCCCGCGCTCTTCGAGTGCTTTGAAATGGTCTTCCACGGCTTGGAGAGTACCGTCCGCGACGCGGGGGGTCTACTTCGCATCGCCCGCCTGCTACCGCGTCGCGGTCTGCGAGATCGTGTCCTGCGCGGACAGCGTCGGTGCCTCATTTGGGGCCGGCCCGAAGCGATCCGTTGGCCAGTACGAGAGGAGGGCCTTCCCGATGATGTGGTCAGCCGGGATCAGTCCGACCTGCGGGCTGCGGCTGTCGAGGCTGTTGTCTCGGTTATCACCCATAACGAAGTACTGGCCGGCGGGTATCTCCACCTTCGGTTTGGTGTCGTGCCACACGGTCTTGATGTATGGCTCGATCAAGAGCTGTCCGTTGATGTAGATCTTCCCGCCGACGATCTCCAGGGTGTCGCCGGGCAGCCCGATGATTCGCTTCACGAGGTCGGTGGAGTCCCTCTGGGGGTCAACGAGGACGACGATGTCGCCTCGTTGTGGGCCGTGGAACACGTTCCTCTTCGGTGAGGTCCCCGTATCCAGGAACGGCAGGAACTTTCCGAGGTTCTCAACGTTCACTTCTGTGTAAACCAGCTTGTTCACGATGAGAAACTGGCCGTTGTGGAGCGTCGGGAACATCGAACTCCCGTCGACCTTGAAGTTCTGCAGGCTCGCCCGAACCGCAAGAAAGACGATCAGCGCCAGCAGGCCGGTCTCGGTCAGCTCGCGAACAATGGTCCGCGTCCGTCGCCGCCGGAGTTCCTCGAGTCGCTGAATCTCGGCAGCAACTTCCTCGGCTGTTGGCCCGGGCCCGGTCTCCTCGGCGGTGTCGCCCTGGTTCTCGCTCTCTTCAACTGAGCCTGTAGGTTCGGGGAGGACGGCTTCCGCCTCTGGTGCGATCGGGCCGGTTGCCGGCGCGATCGGGATCAGGCCGGGGATCGCATCACTCCACGGGGGGTTGCCCTGCACCCCCGGGGGTGCGATGAGGGGAGGGGTGGTCTCAGGGGTGAACGGGGCGTGCCCAAGGACCGTTGGCGTGAAAGGAGGCGGCGCGAAATCCGTAGAGCCCGCCTGCTGTTCGCCACCCTCGGAGTCATCTCCTGCCGGCGGTTGGCGATCCTGTCCCATCGGGATTCAGGGTAGCACGGCCCGAGGTTGCACAGCGCCCCGGTCGGTTAGTGGCCGGCGGGGGCTGGCACGCTGCCCGCCGTTGGCGGCGGCTCGCTTGTCACAGTCGGCGATTCGTTGGGCGCCAGCCCGAACCGGTCCATCGGCCAGAACGAAAGCACCGCCTGCCCGATGACATAATTCGCGGGAATCGTGCCCAACGCCCTGCTGTCGAGGCTGTTGTCGCGGTTGTCACCCATCACGAAGTAATGGTCTGCCGGGATCGTCTGCTTCGCCATATCGGCATGCCAGGCCGTCTTGATGTAGGGCTCATCCAGGCGGCCATCGTTGATGTAGACGGTGCCGCTGACAATCTGGATCGTCTCCCCGGGAAGGCCGATGACGCGTTTCACGAGGTCCTTGCTGGGCTGCGCCGGGTCAACCAGGATGATGACATCGCCCCGTTGGGGCCCGTGGAAGACGTTTTTCTTGCCGGACCCGCCCGTGTCGAGGAATGGCAGGAACTTGCCCAGTCCCTTCGTGTCGACCTGCGAATAGATGATCTGGTTCACGATAAGCAGCTGGCCATTGTGCAGCGTCGGGAACATCGAACTGCCGTCGACCACGTACTTCTGGAAGCTCGCCCGGATCGCGAGGAAGACAAGCAGCGCGAGGAGTCCTGTTTCGACGACTTCGCGGACGAGTGCCTGGGTTCTGCGTCGTCGCAGATCGGCCTTGCGCCTCGCTTCGGCGGCCACATCCTCGGGTGTCGGACCTAGGCTGCCGAGGCCATCGTCGTCAGCAAACCATTCGTCGAATGGCCCGAGGTCGGGCATCGGGACGAACCCGGGCGATGGCTTCGCCCACTCGGGTTCAAGGTCTGGGCCCAGGTCGAAAGACAGGTAGGGAACAGCCGGTGCTGGGGTTGAAGGGATACCGCTGGCTTCCGGTTCAGGGCCGATCGCCGGGGCTAGTACCGGGGCTGCAGTTGTGGTCGTGTCCTCGCCGCTGGGAACGGGCTCATCTCCAGCAGGCGGTTGGGTCTCTTGTCCCATTGGCGTCAGCGTAGCACAGGCTCCCATTTCGGCCCGTTCGCCCGGTCTCATCGCCCTTTACAGCCGATTGACCTACGCTCGACCCCGATGGCCGACACGGCCGAACCCCCTGACGAACGCCTCGCCAGCGAAGCCGCTGCCGGGTCTCTCGACGCCTTCAATCAAATCGTCGACCGCTACCAGGTGATCGTCTTCTCGGTCTCCTTCCACCTCCTGGGCGACCGCCAGGCCGCCGAAGATGCTACCCAGGAGACGTTCCTTTCCGCCTATCGCGCCATCCATGGTTTCACGGGCTCGAACCTCCGATCGTGGCTGCTTCGCATTGCGGCGAATGCCAGCAAGGATGAGTTGCGCCGCCGTCGTCGAAAGGGGGGCGCGATGTCGCTCGACGAGGCCCGCGGCGAGGGCGACGTCCCGTTGGATCCGCCCGATACGGGAGAAACGCCTGAAGCCCGCGTTCAGCGACTCGCCCTGGCTGCCGAGCTCCAGCGAGCACTGGACACGCTCCCGTTCGACCAGCGACAGGTCATCGTTCTCGTCGACGTGCACGGTTTTGGCTATGAGGAGGTCGCTTCTCTGACGCACACGTCCGTCGGCACGGTGAAATCGCGGATCCACCGCGGACGCGAGCGATTACGACGCGTTCTCACTGCGACAGGAACAAATTCACCCGGGGCGGCGTTATGAGACCTGTGACGTGGTCGCCGATCCAAATTCTCGATGGTCTGCGTCCTCATTCACGCTGGTACCGAGAGGTGGATGCCTACGTGGACAGGGAACTCGCCCCGCGCCTTCTTGCCGCTTTCGAAATGCACCTGGGAGGCTGTCGCCGCTGTGCTATCGCGGTCGATGAGAGACGCAGCCTGAAGCGTGCCGTCGCCGCGATGCCCGCGCCTGTGGTGCCTCGTTCGTTCCGGCTCTCCCCCGAGATGGTCGCAATACGCCCGCCAACCGTGCCGGACCGGCGGGCGCCGCGACTGGCGCTCGCCCTGGCGGCACTGGCCATCGTTGGACTCGTATCAACCGTCGTGGTCGATTTGAACGGCTCCGGGCACAGCGGAACGCTCGCTACAGCCCCGTCGACATTCCAGGTATCGACGGCGTCCGGCGATACGGCGGCGGGTCCCGTGTCGAACCAGGCTGCGCCGCCGCAGGCTGCCACGGCTCGGGCCATCTCGGCACCGAGCGCAGCCATCGGGCCCGTAACACCTGAAAGTGCGGGCCCGCGCCTGGATTCGGGGCAGAAGGCCGTGGCGCCGCCCGTTCCGGCCGCTTCAACTGGAGACCATCGTCTGCGGACGCTGGAGATCGGTTCTGGCGCGCTCGCGGTCGCTTGTATCGGAGCGGCGCTGGTCATTCGCCGCAACCAAAGGAGAAGGAACTCATGAAACGCATCGCCCTCGTCGCAATTGCCCTTGTGGTTGCACTCGTCGCGCTCGCCTGCGGGACGGACAAGACGACCGTCGTTAACAGCCCAACCACCCAGCGGGGAGTGACCGTGACCGGGCACGGAGAGGTCGTGGCCCAGCCTGATACGGGCTTCTTCCAGGTCGGCGTGCAGGTCCAGGCCGCTACGGTCGCGGCGGCGCGCGACGCAGCCGCGACCGTAGCGGATGCGGTGATGAAATCACTCAAGGCGAACGGCATCGCCGACGCCGACATCAAGACGACCAACTACTCGATCAGCCCGGCGTACGACTACCGGGGGACGACGCCGAAAGTCACCGGCTATGCCGTTTCGAATACCGTTGAGGTCAAGGTCCGCAAGGTGGACACCTTCAGCAAAGTTGTCGACGACGCCACGGTCGCGGGCGGCGACAGCATCCAGGTGCAGGCGGTCCGTTTCGACGTTGCCGACAACAGCAAGTTGATCGACCAGGCTCGCCAGGCTGCGGTTGCCGATGCCCGCACCAAGGCAGAGCAGCTCGCCAAGCTTGGGGGCGGCTCGCTCGGACAGCCGATATCGATCAATGAAGTCCAGTCGACCAGGCCGCAGCCCGTCGCCGTGGCCGGCAAGGGCGTAGCGTCGTCGACCGACATGGCTGTTCCGATCTCCTCGGGGAGCAACACCGTGACGGTGGACATCTCAGCCACCTGGGACCTGGGGAGCTAAGCCGGGCGCACTTCGCCCCTGGCCAGCATGACCCCGTAGCGCTGGAGCAGGGTGGTGATGTGGGGCTCGATTTCAGGATACCGGGCCCGCATCGCCATTCCGTACTCATTCAGTGGCATGCGGCGGCGCTCATAGCCGGAGTTCGCGGGGACCACATCGGCGCTGCTGACCGCGACGATGTACAGCGGCCGGAGCGTCAGGTCACCTTCGCTGTAGTTCGCGTTGTATCGCGTCGCCCGGCATGCCTGGAACCCGATGAGTTCGACCATTCCCACGTGAAGGGCGACTCGCTCCTCGAGGATTCGCCGGAGGTAGGCTTCGGGTGTTTCCCCGGAGGGCAATTCGTCTTCGACAGCGATCCAGGTGGTGGTGCCCCGCGGCCGGATGCCATACCCCTTGTCGGCGGCGAAGATCAGCGCGCGGACGAGAGTGACCTCTACGCCGTCAGGAAGCTCCGAGGTGTCGACCCAGCGAGCTCGCCACTCGTCGCCGATGTTCGTTTCGATGACGCCGGGCTCCCGGTAGGTGATAGGCAATCTCTGGCCGTTCGGTTCCATGGTTAGTTCCTTCGTCGGTAGAAAGGTTTCGTCACAACTGTCGTCGGGCTGCCGGCGACATCGAGCACAGTGCCAGGGAGCGACTGCCGCGCCTCAACCACGCAGAGCGCGATAGTCGAGGCGAGCAGGGGCGATCGCACGGAGGATCGTACTTCGCCAATTGCTGTAGGCCCCAGTGTAATCGGAACGCCCGTCGCTGGCGCGACGTCACCACCAATCCTCATAGCACTCAGCATCCGCCTCACCGGCCCGCTCGCTCCCGAGACGAGACCTGCCAGGTCTGCCTCAGCGGGGTTGAGTCCCACTTCGAGGTCCGGCGAGAACGCCGGTATGCATGCCTCGACCCTGGCAACGGTCTGAGCCGCATGGCCCGCCAGTGACACTCCCGCTGCGCGAACTGACTCAAAGGCGTGCCGCGCCACGCCGGGCGCAAGCATCAAGGCGAACCCGTCGTCCCCTGTGTCACTGATCCTGATGGCGAGCGATCGAAACCCGAGCGCTTCGAATGCGACGCAGTGCATGCCCGGTACGCGGTCCGGCAGCCCGTCTGAGAGGTGGTTCGAAACTACCATCGCGGCCTCCGGCCCGACGATCCCCACCAGGCACGTCGTTTCTGTTCGGTCGTCGACGCGGACGTCCCAGTCGGCGAGGATAGCGTCGCGAAGCCTCCGGGCTGTCTCCTGTCGCTGCCCCGGCTCCCCGATGATCAGAAATGACGCTGCCCCAGTCCGTGCTACCACCGCGAAATCGCGTACGGTTCCGTCGTTGTCCAAAGCGACGGTGCGAATGGCTTCCGCCTCCTGCAGTTCGTCGATCGTCTCGCCGAAGACGCGAACGAGCAGTGCCTGTGATTCGCCACCGGTGACAATCAGGCGGCTCTGGAACGAATGGTCGACTGCGGCGGCGGACGACCGGAAGGCACGGTATTCCGCGATCGCGTCACCGTAGTCGTGGGGCAGCGACCACCCGCAGTACGCGGCGAAGGTGGCGCCTGCCGCGAGGTGCATGTCGTGCAGGAGAAGATGCGCGGCTGGCGGTTCTGTCATTCGGGCACGAACGTCCGGCGGCCGTCCCGCTCCCTCAATCGCCCCGTTCCCGGGAAGGCGCTGTGTGCCGAGATGAGGAGCGCGTTCTCACGGATCGCTCGGGCCGCGAGTTGGCGCTTCGTCTCCAGCGTCTCCAGCGGGAGAACGTCGAAGGCCGCGATCCACGCGAGCCGCTCCAGTTGCACCGCGTGATGGATGAGGTCACCTGTGTAGATCGCAGTCTCCCCGCCCGATGCCAGCACGATCATCGCGTGGTCCGCGGTATGCCCCGGGGCTGGGAGAAAGTGCACCCCGGCCGCGATCTCTTGATCGCCGTCGACAAGTTCGAGTTGGCCGGTCCGGGCGAGCGGCTCGAAGTTGTCGGCGAAGTAGGTCCCGCGTGTCCGCTCGTTCGGGTGAAGCGCTACGTCCCATTCCTTCTGCTGGATGAAGTACCGCGCCCTCGGGAAGGTGGGGACGACTTCTCCCTCCCGTAGGACCGTGTTCCAGCCGCAATGGTCGGCGTGGAGGTGCGTGTTCGCCACAGCCGTGACGTCCTCGGGGCGGAGGTCCAGCCCTTCAAGGCTCTTGAGCAGGTGGCCATAATCACCGGGGAAGGCACGCGCGTCGGTGTGCTTCGTCCCCATGCCCGTCTCGATAAGCAGGACTTCGTCGCCGCGTCGCACGACCACGCAGTTCAGCCCGAGCGGGATCCGGTACTGCTCGTTGATGCTCTCAGGCCCGACGATTGGCTCCCACATGATCCGTGGGATCAGCCCGAACACAGCCCCTGCATCGAGTTCGATGTATCCGTCGGAGATGACCGCCAGGTCGAAGTCGCCGACCCGGTAGCGCGCTGGTCCTTGCATGCCCCAAACGATACGGATCTCGCCCCGTTCGCGGCAAACCCGCTCCTTGCAACAGACGGCAACTGCAACGAGTTGCAGCGCCGTCTTCGCGACCGATACACTCCACTCACCTTCGAACCCGGCTGCGCCCGGGACGATGGGGGTGGGGCGCCATGCACATTCCGGACGGCTATCTCAGCCCCGCGACTTGTGGGGCAGGCTACGCTGCCGCCGCCCCGTTCTGGGGCGTAGCAACCGCGCGGGTTCGGAGGGTCGTCGGTGGTCGCACCGTTCCCCTCCTCGCCATCTTCGCCGCCTTCAACTTCGCCATCATGATGTTCAACGTCCCGGTCCCCGGCGGTACCACCGCTCACGCCGTCGGCGGTACGCTCACGGCCATCGTCCTTGGACCATGGGCCGCGGTCATTTCGACCTCGGTCGCCCTGGTGATCCAGGCGCTGTTCTTCGGCGATGGCGGCATCACGGCCATCGGCATCAATTGCCTGAACATGGGCGTCATCCTGCCGATCTCCGGCTACCTCGTCTTTCGACTGGTTGCCGGGCGCAGCCCGATTCTCTCGGAGCGTCGGGTGATCGCGGCCGCAGTCGGCTCATACGTCGGGATCACGCTGTCGGCGCTCGCGGTTGGGGTGGAACTCGGGATTCAGCCCCACTTCTGGAGTACTGGCGGGGTGCCAGACTACAGCCCCTACGGCCTCCAGGCCGCGATTCCCGCCATGCTGCTTTCGCACGTGTTTGGTGCGTCCTTCGTTGAAGCGGCGGTCACGGCGCTGGGCATCGCCTACCTGCAGAAGTCATATCCTGACATCCTCCTGCGCGGCGCCCCTGACACGCGAGGGGCCGAAGCGTCTCGGCACCTGAATCCCATGATCCCGGCGGCGGCGTTGGCCGTCGTGGCCGCTCTTGCGATCTTCGTTGCCGGGCTGATCAAGGGCGGCAGCCTCAGCCGTTGGGCGGGTGGCAACTGGACGGCCGTTTCCTTCAGCGATGTCCTCGCTACCTTCGCGGTCTCGGCCGCGGTGTCCGTCGTCGTTCTTCCCGTTCTCTTCGTCCTGCTCAGGTCCTCACGCACCTGGAGGGGGCCGCTCTTGATCTTTGCAGGGCTGATCATCTGGGTCCCAATTGGCCTGGTTGCT
>Ga0209014_10001115_pt1 | contig 15974 bp, 14 predicted proteins | sample BarGraNGADG00212_FD_184491 | JGI IMG/M metagenome (GOLD analysis project Ga0209014, IMG submission 184491) | Arctic peat soil microbial communities from Barrow, Alaska - Barrow Graham LP Ref core NGADG0002-212 (SPAdes) (version 2) | ecosystem: Environmental > Terrestrial > Soil > Wetlands >...
CCTCGATGAGCACGGGCTCGAACGCCTGGATGCCCAGACGGTGCAGGGTGGGCGCCCGGTTCAGCAACACGGGGTGCTCGGAGATGACGCTCTCCAGGATGTCCCAGACTTCCGGGAACTCGCTCTCCACCAGCTTCTTGGCGGCCTTGATGTTCTGCACCTGCTTGCGCTCGACGAGACGGCTCATGACGAATGGCTTGAAAAGCTCCAGCGCCATGGTCTTGGGGATACCGCATTGGTGCAGCTTGAGCTCAGGACCGGCCACGATGACCGAGCGGCCAGAGTAGTCGACCCGCTTGCCCAGCAGGTTCTGACGGAAACGGCCCTGCTTGCCCTTCAGCATGTCGGACAGGGACTTGAGCGGACGGTTGCCCGGACCGGTGACGGCGCGGCCGCGCCGCCCGTTGTCGAAGAGGGCGTCCACAGCTTCCTGGAGCATGCGCTTCTCGTTATTGACGATGATCTCGGGCGCGCCCAGGTCCAGCAGCCTCTTGAGGCGGTTGTTCCGGTTGATCACCCGGCGATAGAGATCGTTGAGGTCGCTTGTGGCAAATCGGCCGCCGTCCAGTTGGACCATAGGCCGCAGTTCCGGGGGGATCACCGGGATGGCGGAGAGCACCATCCACTCGGGCTTGTTGTCCGAGCGAAGGAAACCCTCGACTACCTTGAGGCGCTTGACGGCGCGGGACAGTTTCTGCCCTTTGCCCGTCTTGATGATGTCGCGGAGCGATTTGGCCTCGGTCACTAGATCGACGGCTGCGAGCAATTCGCGGATGGCTTCCGCCCCCATGCCGCCCCGGAAGTACACGCCGTAACCGAAGGGGCTGCCGTATTTTTCCTTCATCTCACGGAAGAGCGTCTCATCAGTGATGATGTCGCCCTTCTTGATGTTCTTGAAAGCGGCCCACAACTCGCGCAGCCGCGCGGCCTGGGCGTCCGTATATCGCTCGAGATCGCGCAGCCGGGTGTCGGCGTCCTGACGCAGTTCGCTGGCCCGTTTCTCCATCTCATCTTGCGTCCACTCGGAGAGAGGGACCTCGTCGAGACCGAGAGCGATCTCGTCGTCCTCGTCCGGGGTGGAGTTGCCCAGAAGCACGGCCACGCGTTTGTCGCGCTCGGCCATGATCTTGACCTTCTGCTCGTCGCGCGAAGCGAATGTGTTGTCGATGTCGGCCTGTACAAGGTCTTCCAACTTGCCCATGTCGCGGACCCGCTTTTCGTCTTCCACGAAGGTGACGATCGACGCGGAGAAGTACAGCACCCGCTCCAATTGCTTGGGCGAGATGTCCAGGAGATAGCCCATGCGGCTGGGGACACCTTTGAAGTACCAGATGTGGCTGACGGGCGCCGCCAGGTCGATGTGACCCATGCGCTCCCGACGAACCTTGGCCCGGGTGACTTCCACCCCGCACCGCTCGCAGATGATGCCTTTGTAGCGGACCCGCTTGTATTTGCCGCAGTAGCACTCCCAGTCTTTGGTGGGACCGAAGATGCGTTCGCAGAAAAGGCCGTCCTTCTCAGGCTTGAGGGTCCGGTAGTTGATGGTCTCCGGCTTGGTCACTTCGCCCGACGACCACGCCCGGATCTGTTCCGGCGAGGCGAGGCCTATCTTGATAGCGTCGAATTCATTTATGTCTATCACGGAAAACTCCTATTCCGCGTCGTCGGCGAAGTGTGGGGACAACTCAGCGTCTGCGTCCAGATCCAACACGATGCCCCCAAGGTCGATCTCATGCGTTTCGATCTCCGGCGCGGCTTCGAACTCATCGGCCTCCACCTCGTCGTCGGGTTGTTCATCGAGCTCTGAACCGAGGTGGGTGCTCACCAGGGCGGCCTGCGCCTCAACAGCGCGCTCTTCCGCACGGAAACGCGCGGTCAGATCGATGCCCAACTCTTCCGCCGCCCTCAGGAGGTCGTCCTCTTCTTCGGCTACCTCGAGGGCACCGCCCTCTTCGCTCATCACCTGGATGTCGAGAGCGAGGGACTGCATCTCTTTCAGCAGCACTTTGAAGGACTCGGGGACCCCAGGCCGGGCGATGTTCTCGCCTTTCACGATGGCCTCGTAGGCTTTGACCCGCCCCTGAGTGTCGTCGGACTTGATGGTGAGCATCTCCTGGAGCGTGTAGGCGGCGCCGTACGCTTCGAGCGCCCAGACTTCCATCTCCCCGAACCTCTGGCCGCCGAACTGGGCTTTGCCGCCCAGCGGTTGTTGGGTCACCAGGGAATACGGGCCGGTGGAACGGGCATGGATCTTGTCGTCCACCAGGTGGTGGAGCTTCAGCATGTACATGTAGCCCACGGTGATGTTCTGGTCGTAAGGCTCGCCGGTGCGGCCGTTGAAGAGCCTCACCTTGCCGGCGACCCTTGTCCCGGCATCGTTGTCCATGTCTACCGGCATCTGTACCGCGAGGGGATTATCCGCGGTGACCGGATGAGCTAGCGCCCAACCCATCAACGCCTCGTCCACCTCCACCTGCAGGGCCCCGTCGAAGACCGCGGTAGCGATGGGCACCGGGCCGTTGACCGTGGAATCATCCAAGATGTCGTAGTACTTGCGTACCAGCTTCAGCTTCTCCTCAGGCGCTAGATCGCCTTGTCCGAGAAGCGCGTCGCCCTCCATGCTCTTGTTGTTGCGCTTGAGCTGGTAGAAGCCGTGATGTGCAGCCCAGCCGAGATGCGTCTCGAGCACTTGACCGATGTTCATCCGGGAAGGCACGCCCAACGGATTCAAGATGATGTCCACCGGGGTGCCGTCTTCCATGAACGGCATGTCCTCGTCCGACACGATCTTGGAGATAACCCCTTTGTTCCCGTGCCGGCCCGCCAGCTTGTCGCCCTCGGCGATTCTGCGTTTCTTCGCCACGTAGACCCGCACCAAGCGATTGACGCCCGGCGAGAGATCGTCACCCGCGTCACGCGAGAACTCTTTCACATCGATGACCACACCCCGCTCACCGTGCGGCACTTTCAGCGACGTGTCCCGCACTTCACGAGCCTTCTCCTTGAAGATGGCGCGGATCAGTTTCTCTTCTGCCGTCAACTCGGTCTCGCCTTTAGGCGTGATCTTGCCCACGAGAAGGTCGCCGGAGCTTACTTCGGCTCCGATGCGCACGATGCCGTCCTCGTCGAGGTCGGCGAGGGACTCCTCAGAGCGGTTGGGGATGTCGCGGGTGATCTCTTCGTCGCCCAGCTTGGTGGAACGCGTGTCGACCTCGTACTCCTCGATGTGCACCGAAGTAAGCACGTCGTCCTTGACGAGCCGCTCGGAGATGATGATCGAGTCCTCGAAGTTGTAGCCCTCCCAACTCATGAAAGCCACGAGCAGGTTGCGGCCCAGGGCGAGCTCACCATCGCACGTGGAAGCACCGTCGGCCAGCACGGCCCCGGCGGCCAGAACCTGGCCTATGTCCACCACCGGCTTCTGATGGATGAGAGTGCCTTGGTTAGAGCGCTCGAACTTGAGCAGCTCGTAACTGTCGAGCGACCCATCGTCTGCTTCCATGAGGATGCGCTCGGCCGAAACCCCTTTTACCTTGCCCGGCCGGCGTGCGAGGAGCACATCGCCGGTGTCCACGGCAGACCGGTATTCCATGCCGGTGCCGATGAGCGGGGCCTCGGATTGGAGAAGCGGCACCGCTTGCCGCTGCATGTTGGATCCCATGAGAGCCCGGTTCGCGTCGTTATGCTCGAGGAACGGCACCAAAGCCGTGGCCACCGAGACGATCTGCTGCGGAGAGACGTCCATGTAGTGGACGTCTTCGCGGCGGGCGGTGACGTACTCGCCACCCGGTGCCCGGGCCAGAACTGTGTCCTCCACGAATATCTTGGTCTTGGGATGGAAAGGCGCGTTCGCCTGTGCGATCGTATATTTCTCTTCTTCGTAGGCGGTGAGCCACTCGAGGTGATCGGTGACCTTGCCTTTGACCACCTTGCGATAAGGAGTCTGGATGAAGCCGAACTCATTGACGGTGGCATAGCTCGAAAGTGAGCCGATAAGGCCGATGTTGGGACCTTCAGGGGTCTCGATGGGGCACATCCGCCCGTAGTGGGTGGGGTGCACGTCGCGCACCTCGATGGGCGCGCGCTCCCGGGTGAGGCCGCCGGCGCCCAAAGCCGAGAGGCGTCGACGGTGAGTAAGACCGGCCAGAGAGTTGGTCTGGTCCATGAACTGAGAGAGCTGCGAGCTCCCGAAGAACTCCTTGAGAGCCGCCACCACTGGGCGGATGTTGATGATGGACTGCGGTGTGATGGTGTCCACGTCTTCGGTGGTCATGCGTTCACGCACTACGCGCTCCATCCGATACAGCCCTACCCGGAATGCCTCCTGCACCAGCTCGCCCACCATGCGCAGGCGGCGGTTGCCGAAGTGCTCGTATTCATCCAGGCGGTTCGCCACCTCGTCCCAGGGCAGACTCGGCGCCACTTCCGCCAAGTCGCGAGCTTCCTCCAGGAGGTGCTCGTGGTCGATAGCGAGGGGGACGTTCACGAGTTCCCGCACCAGAGCGATGATGTCCGCCTTGGTGAGGGTGCGGACGTCCAGGTCGGCATTCAGTCCCAGACGGGCGTTCAGCTTGTGACGGCCGACCCGAGTCAGATCGTAGCGCTTAGGATCGAAGCAGATGTTCCACAACAGGTTACGGCTGGCCTCCAACGTGGGCGGCTCGCCGGGACGCTGCTTTTTGAAGAGTTCGACCAGAGCTTCCTCCACCGTACGCACGGAATCTTTCTCCAACGTCGAGCGGATGAAGGGGTTGTTGTCGAACAGCGCCAAGATCTCTTCGTCGGAGCCCTTGGAAAGAAGGTCGGGGTCGTCCCTCGTGTTCTTAGAGTCGATGCCCGCCAGCGCCCTCAGGAACACCGTGGCCGGGAGCTTGCGCTTGCGGTCGATGCGGACGCTCACAGCGCCACGCTTGTCGATCTCGAACTCCAGCCACGAGCCGCGCGCCGGCATGAGGTTCGCGATGAGCACCTGCTTGGTGGGATCCTTCGCGGCCATGACGTACGCACCCGGCGACCGGACCAACTGGGTGACGATCACCCGTTCGGTGCCGTTGATGATGAAGGTGCCTTGCTCAGTCATCATGGGGAAGTCGCCCATGAAGACGTTTTGCTCCCTGATCTCGCCTGTCTCCCGGTTGACAAAACGCACCGTGATAAACAGGGGAGCCGCGTAGGTCTGGTCTTTGTCCCGGCATTCCTTGAGCGAGAGCGCCGGCTCGTGGAACTGATACTCCCCGAACTCAACAGCGTAGTTGCCCGTGTAGTCCTCGATGGGGTTTATGTCATCGATAGTCTCCCGAAGTCCTTTGGCCTTGAACCACTCGAACGATTCGGTCTGGATTGCAATCAGGTTGGGAACGTCAAGGATTTGCGACAATTTCGAGAAGGACTTACGCGGTCTGGGAGTCTTCCTTGCGTCCAAACGGGATCACTCCTCACATGGCAGGGTTTTGCACAGGGGTCAACGCGCAACCTCGCATGCTAGCATTTGCGTGCGCGCGCGACAAGCCCGACCGCAGGTTCTCCCTTACTAGGGAAAACACCCGCGGCCAGGCTCCGTCTTCGCTATTTGGCGGGCCAGTCCTGCAGACCCGCTAAATAGCGACCGCTTGGCGGCCGCTATTTGACTTCGATAACCGCGCCGACTTCTTCGAGTTGCTTCTTGATGTCCTCGGCTTCGTCCTTGGTGATGGCTTGTTTCACCGGGTTGGGAGCGCCGTCCACCAGGTCTTTAGCTTCTTTCAGGCCCAGACCAGTGATGGCACGCACGACCTTGATGACTTGGATCTTCTTCTCGCCCGTTTCTTTGAGGATAACGTCAAACTCGGTCTGCTCTTCTTCTTCAACAGCCACGGCGCCGCCGGCCGCTGGGGCCGCCGCAACCGCCATCGGCATGGCAGCGCTCACACCGAATTCCGTCTCCACCAGCTTGACGAAGTCGGCCAGTTCGAGGACGGTCCACTTCTTGACTTCTTCTAGAACCTCTTGAGGGGTCACAGCTCCTCACTCCTTCCGGGAAAACATTCCCATGACTTGCGCGCAAAGCCGCCTCGTTGCCTAAGCCGCTTTGCTTTTCTGTTCCTGCACCTGCCCCAGCACGACCGCCAGTCCGCGCAACGGCGCGTTCATGACGTTCGCCAAACCGTACAGCGGCGCGGCGATCGCGCCGACCGCCCTGGCAAGGAGCTGTTCGCGGCTCGGTAGCGTCGCGAGCACCTCCACGTCCGTCGCGCTCAGGATCGAGCGCTGCAGCTTGCCGCCGCGGATGGCAGCCTTCTTCTTTTCCTTGATGAAATCCTGGATGGTCTTGGCGACTTTGACGGCATCGCCGTGCACATACGCGATGGCCGTAGGGCCCTGCAATAGCTCGTCGAGCCCCTCCACGCCGGCTTCCACCGCCGCGATCTTGGCCAGCGTGTTCTTGACCACGCGGAGGCTCGCCCCCGATTTCGCCAAACGCGCCCGAAGCTCTGTGGCCTCCTTGAACGTCAGGCCCCGGTAGTCGACGATGTAATAGACATCCGTCGATCTCAAAGCCTCGGCGATCTCCTTGACCGCCGCGACCTTCCCCGGTTTGGGCATACTGTCTCACCTCCTTCGAAAGCAAATCGTCCACCTCCGAGAACAGAGATGGACGATGACTTTGCGTGCCTATCCAGGCCGTTATGTCGATCTCACTCTGCCTCGGCTGGCGGATTGGTCACAAACCATCACCGTTTATGCCGCCCAAGGCGGCACCAGCTGTCTCTGGCGAATAGCGCGGGTCAGTATACCACGGGCTGCGGGCCCGCTGCGCATGCGCCCACGGGGGGACGCTGCGGAGCCCCCAAGCCGAACGGACGGCGCCTGCTAGCCCTCGTCTTCCAAGAGCGCCCGGGTCTTGGTGGTGTCTAGAGGCACACCCGGGCCCATCGTCGTAGTCATGGTGATGCTGCGCATGTACTTTCCCTTGGCCGACGCCGGCTTGGCCCGAACCACTTCACCCAGCAGCTCGCTGTAGTTCGCCACCAGCTTCTCGGCCTCGAAGGACTTCTTACCGATGATGAGATGGATCACCCCGAACTTATCCGTGCGATATTCCACCTTGCCGGCTTTCATGTCCTTGACCGCCTTGCCGACCTCGAACGTCACCGTGCCTGCCTTGGGGTTGGGCATGAGCCCGCGGGGACCCAGGACTCGCCCGAGCTTGCCCACCACACCCATCATGTCGGGAGTGGCGATGGCCGCGTCGAAGTCGAGGAAACCGCCTTCGATCTTGGCCGCGAGATCTTCGGCACCCACCACGTCCGCACCGGCCTCTTCGGCCTCCGTGACCTTCTCGCCCTTGGCGAACACGACAACGCGGATGTTCTTGCCGGTGCCATGGGGCAGCATCAATGTGCCACGCACCAATTGGTCGGCGTGCCGGGGGTTGACCCCAAGCTTCATGTGGATCTCGACACTCTCGTCGAAATTGGCCGTCTTCACGGACTTGAGGAGCTTTGCAGCTTCAAGCGGAGTGTAAACCCGGCCGGGTTCGATGGCGCGCTTCGCTTCTTTGAAGCGCTTGGAATCCCTACTCATGTCGATGCCTCCTGGTGGTCAAACGGGCAAGACGCCCTCCCACCGCTCATGCCCGTCTCGTGCGGGCTTTATCTACTTCGCGCGGCTTGCTCTCCCGCCGCCCAAGCAACCGTGGCGCCGGCGGCGCCTACTCTACCGTGACTCCCATGCTGCGCGCGGTGCCGGCCAGGATCCGCATGGCGGCCTCCACATCGTGGGCGTTCAAGTCGGGCAACTTGATCTCGGCGATCTGCCGCAGTTGATCCTGCGTTATCTTGCCCACTTTCTCCTTGCGAGGGCTGCTGGAGCCCTTGGCGATGCCGGCCGCCAGACGAATCAAGACCGCGGCAGGAGCGGTCTTGAGGATGAACGTGAAGGAGCGGTCCTCAAAGACGGTGATCTCCACCGGCACGACCTGGTCGATCCGGTCCTGAGTGGCCGCATTATAGGCTTTGCAGAACTCCATGATGTTGACCCCGTGCTGACCCAGCGCAGGACCCACCGGGGGTGCCGGGCTTGCTTTCCCCCCCACGATCTGCAACTTGACAATCGCCCGAACCTTCTTGGCCACCTTAGCTCTCCGTCCTCTATCGCTCTGTCGCTATATCTTCTTGACTTGTTCGAAGCCCAACTCGGTGGGGGTATCTCGTCCGAAGATGGACACCATCACCTTGAGCTTGCTCTGCTCGATGTTGACCTCAGACACCTCGCCGGTGAAGTCGGTGAGCGGCCCACTGATGACCCGTACCTGGTCGCCGACCGCAAACTCGGCTTTGGCCTTGGGCTTCTCGACCGTGGACGTGTGAAGGATGCGGTCTACCTCCGCGGGCATCAAGGCAGTGGGCTTGTTCTCCGAACCCACAAAGCCGGTGACGCCCGGCGTGTTCTTGACCAGCGACCACGAGTCGTCGGTGAGGATCATCTTCACGAGCAAGTAGCCCGGAAAGATACGCTTCTCCACCTGCACCTTCTCGCCGCCCTTGGTCTCCATCACCTGCTCGGTAGGGACCACGATCTCGTCGAAGTACTGGGTCTGATTCATCGATTGGATGCGGTGCTCCAAGTTGGCCCGCGCCTTGTTCTCGTGGCCCGAGTACGTGTTGATGACGTACCACTTGGAATCCATGGAAAGCGTTACTCCCGCAGATGATGGGCCGCTGCTCGTAGGTTACCCCAGCCCCACGGCTCTAACGATGACGGTCCAGATGTAGTCGAACACACCGATATAGGCGGCAGCGATAACTACGGCGATGATCACGACGCCGGTGGACTGCAGCAGTTCTTTGCGAGGCGGCCAGGTGACCTTGGTCATCTCGATGCGGACTTCTCGGAGGAAGGTGCGCATCCTGCCGGCAGGCTTGACGCTCACCGTGCCCCGAGGGGTGGAACCCTGGCGCACAGAGGCAGCTGGGCGGGAAATGGCGCCCTTTAGCAGCCCGGACGCTTTCGCCGAGGACTTACTGCCTTTGTCACTCATGATCTTCGCCATCGCCTGCTTCTTGCTCCTCACCCGAGGAAAAATGGCAGGGCAGGAGGGATTCGAACCCCCAACAACCGGTTTTGGAGACCGGCGCTCTACCGTTGGAGCTACTGCCCTACGCCCGACCTACTTACTTGGTCTCTTTATGGAGTGTGACAACGTCACACCACTTACAGTACTTGCGCAGCTCGATCCGCTCGGGATCGTTACGCTTGTTCTTCATAGTATTGTAATTACGCCGCTTGCACTCTTGGCAAGCCATGATCACTCGCACGCGCATTACTTCACCACTTCCTAGTCAAAAACGTCCCAGCATGCTACCACAAAACGAGGTAGCGGCGGGAGGACTCGAACCTCCGACTCGCGGATTATGATTCCGCTGCTCTGACCAACTGAGCTACGCCGCCACGGGCCAAAAGCCCCCATTCGGATTTGAACCGAAGACCCCTTCCTTACCATGGAAGTGCTCTGCCAACTGAGCTATGGAGGCCCGTCTGACAGCCGCCCTTGGCCGCCATTGTCACCTTTAGCTGCCGACGGATCGTGATGGTGGGGGGGGGAGGATTTGAACCTCCGAAGGCTACGCCGACAGATTTACAGTCTGCTCCCTTTGGCCACTCGGGCACCCCCCCACGCGCGAACGCCGCGCCGAGGCGAACTCGGATAATACCCGAACGCTAAAGGCATTTCAACAAAGGCCGCAGCCTCTCAGAAGCCCTGTTCCGCCGTGCCCGCGGCCCCCCTCCTTGCTGGAGGAAGCGCCCGCGCTACGTCCGTGGCAGGTCGGGCAACGGAATACTAAAGAAGGTCGACGAACCCTTCTAGCCCCAGACCATGCAACGTATCATGTGTGGGAACGCCGGTCTCCGGGTCCCAGCCCGCCATGGCGTAGTAGAGGCGCACGGCCTGAGCAAACTCAAGCGGATCCAAGGCCTGTTTCCCCGCCAGCGGGCCGTCGGCGAACGGCTTGAAGAACCGGCTGGGCAAGGTGTCCCGGTCGGCCCTCACCCCGTGTCGATGGTTGAACAGGCGGTAGAGGGTGTTCGTCCGCTCGCCCGCGCGAAGCAGTTCGGGCAAGGAGGCCTGCCAACCAGTCGCCGCGTTCACCATGCCCACGATGACGTCCAGGGGCGTCATGCTCCGAGCGACCGCCGCAAAGATGCAGACGCCCAGGTCGTCATAAAGCCCGTGCAGAAAGCTCGAGCGCGCGACCATCCGTACCTTGTCGGGTCCAAGGTCCAGGGGAGAGACGGCCTCGTCCAGACCGATGGACGCGAACGCGACCGTCCCAGCACTTGTCTCGGTCGCAAAGAAGGGATCGTGCTGGGCGAACCAATGATCCCCGCCCATCGGGGAGAGGGCGAACTGAAGTCCGAGCCCGGTCTTGACCCGAGGATCGTGCATGGGGATCTCCTGGTCTTTGACCGTCAGAAGGAACTGCTCAGCTCCGTTCCCGATCCGCCTGGCGGCGACGGCCGACCCATCGGCAAGGAGCCTGCCCAACGGGCCACGGCGCCGTGCGATGTCCTCGATGAGCGGCAAGATCGCATCGTTGTTGCCGAACCGCAGCTCGAGCCCGGCGGTGTCCTCAGCAGTCAACAGACCGGCTTCGTAGCAGGCCATGGCGAAGGAGATCGTCATGCCCACCGAGATGGTATCAATGGTGTAGATGTTGCAAAGTTCGTTGGCCTTGATGATCACTTCCAGGCTATTGACGCCGCAGTTCGACCCCAGGGCGGCGAGCGTCTCGTATTCGGGGCCTCCGAATTCGGTGTCCACCGCGAAAAGGGGATCGTCTACCTTGACCAACCGCTTGCAGCGGATCGGGCACATATAGCAGCCGCCCGGCTTGACCAGGAACTCATCTGTGAGCCTCCGCGCCCCGATCTTGTCCACATCGGCAAAGACCGCGCTCTGCCAATTGTTGGTGGGAAGGCAACCGGCCGCGTTGCTGAGCTCCATCCCGGCGGGAGTCCCCAGTTCGTGAAGAGTCCGGGTGAGCGGGTTCGTCTTTGCGAGGTCAGATGCCGTGCGATAGAGCTCGCGCATGCGGTCCGCGTCGGCGACATCCAGGTCGCCGGCGCCCCGCGCGGCGATGGCCTTGAGGTTCTTCGACCCCATGACCGCGCCCAGCCCATTGCGACCGTTGAAGTGACTGAGATCGTTGCCGATCCCAGCGAAAGAGACCAGGTTCTCCCCGCCGATGCCGATGGAAGCGGTCCGCGCGCGCGGTTCGCCCACCTCGGCTCTGATGATCCCCTGAGCCACTTTGGGATCGGCGCCCCAGATGTGCGTCGCGGGTCTGATCTCGATGCCCTGACCGGTCACCCACAGATACACCGGCGACTCGGCCCGACCTTGGACCAGGATGGCCGCGATTCCGGCCTTCTTAAGCTCTGGAGCGAAGTAGCCCGCGGCTTCCGACTTGCCAAGCGCTCCAGTGAGAGGCGAGAGAGCCAGCACGGTGAAACGCGGAAACCCGGGCACTTGAGCCCCCGCCAGCAGGCCAGGAGAGAAAGCCAGCACGTTTTCGGGGCCCAGAGGGTCGGCGCCGACCGGGATAAGGCGTAACAACTCCCCGAGGACCAGCCCGGGGCCGCCTAGGTATGTCCGAAAATGGTCCGCCGGGATATCGCGGAGCACGACCGTCTCTCGGGTCAGATCTACAAAAGCGAGCTTCCCGAAAAACGGCACTTTGCCGGTCAGGGGCGAGTCCCCCGACTGCTCATCCACCGCCGAAGAAAGGATAGAGGTCAAGTTGCGCGCCGTCGGCCAGAGTGTCTTCATCTCCCGCGGGTTCGCCTTTGACCAGCATGACTCCAACGCTGCCGCGGTCGATCCCCACCTTCTGGAGCACTTGGACGACCGTGACTTCGGCGGACGCGAACTCGAGGTCGCGGCGCTCGGAGAACTGTGCCTTTGCGCCCGCCGAGGGGCCGAGGAGTCCAGCATGTGCGACAACGGTCAGGTTCACGCGGGGTGGCCCCTAGCTTCGATCGGATGGCGGCAGTGAGTGCGGCGCACCTGCCGGGCGCCGCGATTCTATCACCGGAGCCGATGCCCGATCGGCAGAGAGTGCTCCGCCCGACGGCCACGAGGACCGGCACCGCAAGGACAGACGCGGCCTAGAACTTGGTGGTGCAGTGGGGGCTCACCTCAACACCGAACATGCGGGCGGCTTTGGCCGCGGCACCCCCGCTGAGTTCCCTGACTCTGCCGCCGGCGGCAAGGGCGGTGAAGCTCACCCCTCCCAGGTAGACCGATCCCAGCTCGGCCACGTCCAGCTCGAGGTCGGGATCCCGCGTGGTCGGGGCGCATCGGGCTCCTCCGGGGACCGGCCGCTCCACCACCAACTCGTAGCGCCCGCTGTTCTCAGGAAGGAAAGGATCGCTCACTTCCATCACCACCGCTCCCACGGACCGGTAAGCCCGGGACTCCAGGGCCTCTGGAATATCCACGAGCCTCACCCATAGGAAATCCGTCAGCGCCGCCACCCGGAATCGTCTCGGATCGGCAAGGAGCCAGCGCAGCGGCTCGTCCACCATTCCCTTCGGAAACGAGACCTCGTGGACAAGATCCACGCCGAAGCAGTATTTCCATAGCTGAGCGTAGACCTGAGGCGTCCCGGCCACCAGCTCCATCACCGTCAACGTGTACCGAGGTTGCCCAGCCGCCCACTCGGGCTTCATGCGGTAGCTCACGTAACCGTCGATCGCCCCGGACGGGTCTTCATGAGCCACATGGAACATCTCGCTCGCGCCTTCGCTGCCCAGGAAGTAGTGCTGAGCGTCGGCCAGATAGCCGGCCCACCAGTACTCCGGCCGGCTCACGCTGCCCGGGCGGGACGAACGAAACTGCTCGTATAATGCCGGCAGTGTGGCAAGGGCCTCTGCTTTCTCCATCATCACCATCCGCCCTATGGGCTCCAGCGCATGAGCAAAGCCGGCGTGGACCCGCTCGACGCTGAAACCCATCACATAGGCAGCCGGCCCGAAGCCGAAGCGGCCGTAGATCTCGCCCTCGGAAGCCGTGAGCACCGACACCGGCTCCTGGCGGCGCTGGACGTCCGCAAGCTGCTCCCGCATCAGGCCCCGCAGGATACCCCGGCGCGTGTACGTGGGAAGCACGGTGAGCCAGGCAAGACCTCCTGCGGCGCACGTGACGGACCCTGGCAAAGACAGCTCGAGAGACAGCGCCGTCGAGACCCCTACTATACGGTCGCCGTCCAGCGCGCAGAGAGTCCTCGCCCGCTCCGAGTCCGACCGGAAGTAGTCGTGATCGGCCTGGGTGGGCGAGGTGCCGAAGGCACGGTATGAAGTCCGCACCGCTTCGGGAAGCTCCGATTCGTCGACCGGGCGGATCTGGATCGTGTCCAAGCGTGGTTCCTCTCAGTAGTCCCCATGAAGACTAGAGACGGCGGCCGGCGAAAGCAACCCGGCGACGACCACGGTCCTGAAGCGCTCCCACCCAGCGATCATATGGTGGCACTCGAGCGCCGTGGCGAAGCCTTCTCCAGAGCTGGCGGCGGTTCCACTTGGACGGCGAATATCTTTGTGATCTCCGTGTAGTAGCCACACGGCCCGTTGACTTTGATGAACACGGGGACTTCACCGCCCGGCTTGATCACGCGGTTCTGCAACCGGTTGGTCAGATGCTCGACGCAGCCGTCCTGGAGGGCGGCGCAGGCCTTGATCGGTTCGATCTCCTCCGCGCTCTTGACGACCTTCAGCCGGTCGACCCAATCGGTCGCGCCCACGAAGATAGCGCCCGGCTGGGATTGGGTCAGCCATGGTCTTCTCCTGATCCTTTCTGCGTGATCGGCCCGCCTACTTCCTGAGCGCGTCCTTGGCCGATATCTCTTCGTGAGCCGCCAGGATGTCTTTCGCGTTCAAGTAGACCGGGGTGTCCACCATCTTCCCGTTGTAGGAGATGGCGGCCGAGCCCTTGGCGATGGCTTCTTCCTCGAACGCCTTCACCACGCCTTTTGCCCACACCACATCGTCAGGGTCCGGCGCATACATGCGGTTGCACACCTCGACCTGGCTCGGGTGGATGATCATCCGGCCCTCGTATCCCATCTGCCGGCCTTCGCGGACGTTGGCCTCAAAGGCTTCCATGTCCTGGTAGGCGATGAACGGAGCGTCGAGGGCGACGATCCCGGCGGCCCGGGCGGCAACCGCTATGTGACGGCGGGCGTACTTCTGCTCTTCAGATTCCGAGGTGAGCTTCACCCGCATGTCCTTGGTGTAGTCAACGGCACCGAAGATGGCACTCACTACCCGGGGACTGGCCGCGCACGAAGGATAGGCGTGGATGACCCCCTTGGCGGTCTCGAGGAGGAGCGATATCTTGATGCTGCCTCGGGCGAGCCCGCGCCGGCGCTCGAGCTCGTCGAGCTTCCAGTCGAGGCGCTTGACGTCGTCGGGATGCCCGCACTTGGCGAGGGTGACCCCAGCGAGACCCTTCTGCACGACAGCTTCGAGGTCGTCGTCGGTCATGAGGGTCTCCCAGTTGTTGAGCCGCACATATACCTCCGACCCGTCCTTGCCCACATCGGAGAGCGCGGCGGCGGAGATCTTGCGGGCGTTGGCCTTCTCGGCCGGGGGGACCGAGTCCTCGAGGTCGAGGGTCACGATGTCGGCCGAAAGGCCGGAGGCCTTGCCGATCATCTTGTCGTTGTTGCCGGGGACGTACAGGACGGAACGCATGACAGCCATTCTTGACTCCTTGTGGTCGAAACTCCAGTGTTCTTCTTGCGGAAGCGCCGTTTTTCGACGCGGTGGTCGTTGTTAGCTCGCTTCTCCTCGCAGCTGGCTCACTATCTATAAGAGCTCCAGGAGGATGCGGGGGATGTCGTTAGGGCTCTCGGCCACGTATCCTCCGGCTTTCTCGATTGCTTCCATCTTGCTCTTGGCAGAACCGCGGCCTCTTTCCACGATGCTCGAGGCATGCGAGAAGCGCTGCCCTTCGGGTGCCCAGGATCCGGCCACGAAGATGACGAAAGGCTTCGTGAAATTGCCTGAGGAGATGACTTCCGCGCATTCTTCTTCTTGAGAGCCACCGATCTCGGAGAAGACCGCGACTGCCTTGGTCTCGGGGTCGGCCTCGAACAGCGGCAGCAGGTCGGCCATCGAGGTGCCGATCACCGGTTCGGTGCCGGTGTGGACGACCGTGGAGACGCCGAACCCGGCGCGGCTAAGGACCCAGGGAATGGTTCCTGACTGGCCGCCGCTCCGAGAGAAGACCCCGATGGGACCGGGGGCGAAGAAGGTGTTCGCCCAGCCGACGCTACCCCCCAGCCAGCCCACGACCGCCTGCCCGGGGGTGATAATGCCGATGGTCCCAGGACCGATCAGGCGGGTGCCCCGTTCTTTGCAGTATTCGACCATCACCATGATGTCCTGGATGGGCACCGACTCCACGCAGGCGACGAGGTTGCGGACACCGGCGTCCGCGGCCTCTTTCACCGCGGGAAGAAGCGCGCGTCCCGGGACGAAGATCACGCTGAAATCCACCGGACCCTGAGCCTGGATGGCGTCACGGGCGGTGTCGTACACCGGGACGCCGCACACCTGGCTGCCGCTCTTGCCCGGGCTCGTGCCGGCGACGACTTGGGTGCCGTAGTCCTTCATATACTGGGCGCGCAGCGAGCCTTCCCGGCCGGTGATCCCCTGCACGATCACTCTCACGTTCCTGTCGATGAGGATCCCCATGGCTAGGCCTCCGCGGGCACACGCCCGCCGGACTCATGGGACGCGCCGAGCTCGGGAGACCCGCCAGGCTCGGGGAGTCCGCCATTTCCGGCGCCGGTTTCGGGGAGCCCTCGCTTGGCCAGATACTCCGGGAGCCCTTTGATAGGCACCTCGATGGCGATGGCCTGACGGCCTCGGAACAGACACTCATACTCGCAGGCCAGGCACTCGGTGCCGCCACGTTTCACCCCTTCGTCGTC
>Ga0209014_10001121_pt1 | contig 15912 bp, 8 predicted proteins | sample BarGraNGADG00212_FD_184491 | JGI IMG/M metagenome (GOLD analysis project Ga0209014, IMG submission 184491) | Arctic peat soil microbial communities from Barrow, Alaska - Barrow Graham LP Ref core NGADG0002-212 (SPAdes) (version 2) | ecosystem: Environmental > Terrestrial > Soil > Wetlands > Peat...
GGGGCGATCTGGCGAAACGCGACGCGTGAGGAGTGCGGAGAACGTCTCCTCGCTGCTCACACGTCGCACTTCGCCAAGTCGCCCCTCACCCGTCGCTCGTTGCAGTCGTTACACTCCGCTGATGGCCATAGCGCCTTCTCCCCTCCGTCGCGTCCTGGCCGCCCTCGGCCCCGGCGTCATCACGGGCGCCGCCGACGACGATCCCTCGGGGATCGCGACATATTCCATCGCCGGCGCGCAGTTCGGCACCCAGTTTCTCTGGACCGCACCGCTGCTCTGGCCGCTCATGGCGGCGGTGCAGACGATGTGCGCGCGCATCGGGATGGTCACGGGAAAGGGGCTCGCCGGCGCGCTCCGTACGAAGTATCCGCGATGGCTTCTCGCCACGGCCGCCGGCGCGCTGTTCATCGCCAACACGATCAACGTCGGTGCCGACCTCGGGGGAATGGCCGACGCGGCGCACCTGCTCACCGGCGTGCCGGCCTTCGTCTGGGTGCTGGCGTTCGGCATCGGGATCACGGTCACGACGATTCGGCTGCGGTACGCGGTGATCGCCAATACGCTCAAATGGCTGGCGCTGATTCTCCTCGTCTATGTGATAGCCGCTATCGACGTGCATCCCGACTGGGGGGCCGTGCTGCGCGCGACCGTCGTGCCGCGGCTCCCGCAAAGCCGCGAGGGCTGGGCGACGCTCGTCGCGATTCTTGGAACGACGATCAGCCCATACTTGTTCTTCTGGCAGGCATCGCAGGAAGTCGAAGAGGAAAAGGCGGCCGGCCAGCTCACACTCAGGGCGCGGAAGGGCGCGACCGCCACGCAAATCGGCGACCGCAACATCGACATCGGCTTCGGCACGTTCTTCTCGAACATCGCGATGTTCTTCATCATCGTCACGACGGCGAGCACATTGCACGCCCATGGGCAGACGCACCTCGAGACATCGGCGGACGTGGCCGCCGCGCTGCGTCCGCTTGCCGGCCGATCTGCGATGTTGCTCTATACGATCGGAATCGTTGGAACCGGACTGCTCGCCATTCCCACGCTCGCCGGTTCGGCCGCGTACGCGTTTGCCGAAACCTTCCGATGGCGGCAGGGGATCGACGAGCGGTTCAGCCGTGCGCGCGCCTTCTATGCGGTGGTGGGAATATCGATCGCGTTGGGCATCACGATGGATTTCGCGGGAATCGGCGCGGTGAAGGCGCTCTACTGGACCGCCGTGATCAATGGTCTGCTGGCGCCGTTCCTGTTGATCGGCATTCTGCACGCCGCGTCGGATCGCAAGCTGATGAACGGCCAGCCGAGCTCGCGGCTGGGGCGCGTGGTGGTCGGGGCGACGACGGTGGCGATGTTCGCGGCTGGGATCGCGATGTTCGTGGTTTAGGACGAACGCAGGACGTCCACCGGGTCTGCGCGTGTAGCGCGATATGCCGGGACGAGTGACGCGGCCATGGTCACGGCGAGCAGCAAGAGCTCCGCCAGCACGAGCGAGCGCGGATCGGTGTTCTTCACGCCGAAGAGATAGCCCGAGACTCCCGCCGAGGCCCAGAAACTCAGGAGTGCGCCGATGGCGGTGCCGGCCAGCGACATCTCGAGGGCGTACTGGAGGACCACTTTCAACAGGTCGCGTTGTGTCGCTCCCAGCGCGCTGCGCACGGCGAACTCGCGCATGCGCTGACTGACGGCGTACGAGAGCACGCTGAAGAGGCCGGCGGCGCCGAGGAGCATTGCGGTCGACGCGATGAAGCCGAAGAGGCGCGCGAAGAATGTCGCGAAGCGTATCTGCGTCTCGAAGTTTTCCACCCACGACGACACGCGCGACGATCCTCCCGGCGGCAGCGCATCACGCAGCGTGGCCTGCAGCGCGATCGCCAGCTTTGGGTCGTCGCTGCGGGGGCGAATCGCGATAGCCCACCCGTCGAAGTTCCGCTGTTCCATCGATACGTACACCGGTGGATCCGGTTCGCGACCATCGGGATTGCGAAACCACATCTCGACGTCGCGCACGACTCCCACGACCGGCATCCATCGGCGAGAATGCTCGCCGCCGAACTTTACCATCCGGCCGACGGCGGCACCGCGGGGAAACAGTTGGTTCGCCGCGCGATTCGAGAGGATGACTGCGCCACCCTGTTGTCCGTCACCCTCCAGGAAATCGCGTCCCGCGGAAATTGGAATTCCCAGAGTGGCAAAGAACGCAGGACTCACATTGGTCGCGACTTCGATGTGCATCGGTTGATCTCCGGGTCGCGTCGCCTCCGACGTCATTTCCCAGTCGGGGACCGATACGCCGGACATGGTCGCTGCCGATACAACGCCATCCACAGCCCGAACCCGATCGAGTGATGCGCGTCGTGCCTGGACCCGCGCCGGGCGATCCGTCGTGTCCTTCGAGAATGGCAGATAGGCGGTCGCTCTCAACAGGTGCCGTGCGTCGTATCCGAATTCGTACGACGCAATATTGTGAACGGAGAGGGTCATGAGGCTCGCGAGCATCAGCAGGACCATCGACACCGCCAACTCGCCGATCACGAGAACGCGGAACTCCTGTTTGGATCGGCCGGTGGTGGTGCCGGCCCCGTCCTTGAGCGGGTCGGCGGGATTCACGCGACTCGCTCTCCAGGCCGGGGCTGCGCCGGCAATGCTGATCGCAGCCACGAGCGCTGCCGCGGAGAAGCCGAACAGTCGCGCACTGAACTCCGGTACCGCGTACCATCGCGCGGCAAACTCAGCCGGTACGATGTGCGTCAATGCACCAATGAGCGCCGGAGCGATCACCATACCGCCAGCGGCGCCAATCGCAGAGATCACTCCGATTTCAGCGAAGACTTCACCGGCGATCGCGCCGCGGGAGGCGCCCAGCGCGATGCGGAGTGCATAGTCGCGCTTGCGCGTGAGGCCGCGCGCCAGTGAAAGCGCGGCGACGTTGGTGGCGGCAATGGCCAGCACGCCAACGCCGATCAGCAACATGAGAAGTCCGAACGCGCCGGTGTCGGCCGATCGCGGGCGCACCGAGCGCAGTTGGAGCGCGTACGGCGCGACGCCGGTCCCGGACGCGACGTGGCGACTCGTGAATCCGGCAGCGATCGTTGCGAGTTGCGCGTCGAGCGAGGCGGGCTTCACGTGCGGGCGGAGCTTCACCACCACGACGGAGGATCCGATGTAGTCCAGCTGGCCCGGCGTGCTGCGCTGAGTCAGCGTCTCGAGCGCGGCGTCCGACGCGAACGGCAGAAACACGTCACCATTGAAGCTCAAGTCTGCGCCGCGCGGCAGCACGCCGACGATGGCGTAGCTCTGGTCTCCGATCAGCATCCTGGCATCGCCAATCTCCTTTGCGTCGCCGAACGCGTCGTGCCATATCGTCTGCGTCACCATTGCGGCGCGTTGCGTGCGCGCCTCTTCGGCGTTTGGAAGTCGTCCGAGCCGCGGAGCAATGCCGATGAGGCCGAAGAAGCCGGGCGTCGTGCGGATCACCAGCAGGTACTGCGACCTGCCGTGAACCGATACACTCTGGCGCGCAGCAGCTTTTGTCGCGACTCCTTCGAGCGCGGGAAGTGCGATCATCGATCGCTGAAGCTCCGCGAGCGATGGCGGGGTGCGCTGATTGCCGAGTCGCAGCTCGGCGAAGAACAGGCGATCCACATCGGCGTATGGCAGATGCGGATTCCTGATCGAGTCGATGAACAGGAAAGTCGCGGTGCACAGTCCGAGGCCGACGGCGAGCGACATGGTCGCCGTCGCGAAGTAGACTGGCGAGCGCTTCAGTGCGCGGAACGTGCGACGGAGCGTGGCGACCATCACGATCTCCTCGATTTCATATGCCGGCCACCATTCGGCGTTTAGAGTTGATTTGATAGATTCTCGGCAGATAAATCGCCGAGCCGCGCTGGCGCGACGACTTCAGGTGCCGGATATTCTTCCTCCTCGCAGGGACCAAGTGTGCGCGGGTGACAGCCTTCACAGCCCGCGTTGATAATAGTTGCTCCTGCATCTTACTATCAGTCTATGGTGCGCAATACGATCAATGGGAGGAGCGCTTGTCGTATCGTGAAAAAAGTATGAAAAACGCTGCGCCAGGTCCCGACGAATCTGGACGTTGCTCAAAGACGGCGATGCGCTCTGCACCCGCTTGGGCAATAGTTGCGAGTGTAGTTCTTGCAGATTGGGCGAGTAAGTGGTTTGCGGTAGAAATGCTCCGCGTTGGTATGCCTTGGCCGTCATCGGGGAATTTCCCGCGTCTACGACTTGCATTCAACGCCAATCTCGACTTCGGCCTCACATTTCCCGGCGGCGGACGTGTCGTCTACACCATACTCGGCGTCGGGATTACGGCTCTGATTCTCCGCGTTGGGATGCACATCCCCGCTCGCGCATATGGATACGTGGCCGCTTGGGGACTTCTCCTGGGTGGATGCACTGCGAATGTCACCGAGCGTGTCGTTCGTGGAACAGTTACAGATTTCGTAGACTTGGGCGCTGGATCCTTTAATGTTGCAGATGTTGCTCTGACTTGCGGGGCTCTGTTGTATGCCTCTCTTCGTTTCCGAGACGGGAAGCATGAGGAAGGATGGGGCTGGAGCGACACGAGGTGGGTCCTACCACATGTATTACCGCCGTCACTTCGTCGGAACGCCGTTGACCGGACCTGAACTATGCATAGGCACGATTGGGATTTGTGGAAATAGCATGTTGCCAAATCGTCGTTGGGTCCCATCAGGAGCACTCGCTCGATGCTAGACCCCGTTACCGTAGTCGCGAGCATGTTGCTCGGAGTGCCGTTCGGGCTGGTGGGCCTTCACGGTATCACCCGCTGGCTCGGCAAGCGTCGGAATCGCCAGCAACTCTGTGGGCACTGCGCGGGACCGCTCTACGCCAGCGGGAGTCGCGACGGCCCCGCGCTCCTGGAAGGCATCCAGATTTGCTCGCCCTGCGCCGCGAGCAATACGAATCGGCTGCGTCGAGCGCTCCGAATCGTCGCGGGACTCGCACTCATCTCGGTCGGCTCCGGCATCGCCATGGCCATTGTCATGGGCGGCATTTGGTGGGCAGCGCCCCTGTTCGCGGGTATGGAATCCGCAGTGTTGTATGGAGGCACGCTCGCGTGGATGAAGCGAGCGAATCGAAAGCGAGCGGCCGAGCTGACGGCCGCAGGTGAGATCTGGGCTCCACTGCTCTCCGCGCCCACGGCGGCGTCAGTAGCGCGAACATCCGCTGAGACCGGGGCCTAGCTTGCGTTGGTGCTGACGGCGGCTTCAGTCCTGGAAACCGCCCGGCGATTTATCTGCCGTATTCAACACTATACGCCGAATGGTTGCCGGCCTATTACCAACGACCAATGACCAACGACCGTCTACCCGACGTTTGGCGTTACGCCGCCCGCAACACATCCACCGGATTGGCCCGCGTCGCCCGAAGGGCGGGGACGAGGCACGCCAGCATCGTGACGAGCAGCAGCGTCGTCTCGCCTGCGATCAGCGCCTGCGCGTCAACCGGATACACGCCCCACATCTTGTTCCAGAGCAGGAACCCCGCCCACATCCCGAGCCCCGCGCCGACCGCGGTGCCGCCAAGAGCCATGACGAGTGCCTCCTTCATCACGAGCGTGAGCACGTTCCGCTTGGCCGCGCCGAGGGCGATGCGCACCGCGAACTCCCGGTTCCGCTGGCCGGCGATGTATGAGATCACACTGAACAAGCCCGCGGCGCCCAGCACGAGCGACGCTACTCCCAGCAGCACGAACAGGAGCGAAAGGAACTCTTCGGCGCGGACACCCTCCTGGTAACTCTGCAACCACGGTGCCACGTGCCAGCTGCTGTGCGGCGGCAGCATCACGCGCAGCGTCTTCCACACCGCGAGTTCGACGCCTCGCGCGCCCCGCTCCGGACGAACGATGACGGTGCCGAGGTCGGCCTTGCTGCTGGCGAGCATCGCGTAGAGTTGAGACGACGTGTCCGGCCCTGCTTCGGGAAACGAATTGAAGCCCAGTTCGCGATCGCGCACGACGCCGATGATCGGAAGCCACGGCTTGTCCGACGCGAGGTCGCCGAGTTTCATCATGCGGCCCACGGCGCGCTCGTGAGGATACAGCTGCCGCGCCGTTCGCTCGCTCAGGATGATCGCACCGGTCGCGTCGTCGCCCTCGATGAAATCTCGGCCATCCGCCATGGGGATTCCGAGCGTCGAGAAAAGACCGGCGCTCGTGACGTGGCAGTGGTTCGGGACGTAGCCCGCGGCTCCACCCTCGATCGTGCGATCGGACGTCACGACGCCGTTCTTCAGCGAACAGCCGGTGAACTTCGCGATGCTCCGGACGCCGGGAATTGCCCTGAGGCGCGCGAGGAGGTCGGTGTTCAAGCGGGCCTTGCTGGTGTCTGCCAAGGTGTCCTTGTAGAACTCGCGCCTGTTTCCGTTGTAGAAGAAGCGCTGCGGGAAAGAGGCATCGGCCGAGATCAGGATGCGCGCGTCGTAACCGAAATCGAACGCGGCCATGCGCGTGGCCGACTTCACCATCAGGCTCGCGCCCATCACGAGCGTCATCGAGAGGGCCAGCTCCGCCATCACGAGCCAGCGGAATCGCGTGCCCGCCTTGCCGGTGGTGCCGCCGCCACTCTCCTTGAGCGGCGCCATCGGATCCGTGCGGCTCGCGTGCCATGCCGGGAATCCACCGGCGATCGCGATCGACACCAGCACGGCGAGCGCGCTGGTCGCAAAGACGCGCACGCTCCACTGCGGCTGCACGAATCCCTGCCAATGCAACGCCTCGGGGGTCGCGCGCGTGATGAGGCCCACGGCCCATGAGGCGATCAGGGTCCCGGCGATGCAGCCGACGAGCGCGAGCACGGCGACCTCGACGATCACTTCCCGCGCGATCTCGGCGCGGCCCGCCCCGAGCGCGAGCCGCAGCGCGTAGTCGCGCGTGCGCACCATGCCGCGCGCCAGCATCAGCGCCGCGACGTTCGCGCAGGCGATCAACAGCACGCAGATCGCCGCGCCGATCATCGCCTTGTGGTAGTCCTGCAGCGCGAGCGGATCGGGGCGCAATGAGAACAGACGCGACGCATAGGGGCGCTGCAGCGGCGTGAGATACTGCTTCGTCCACCGCCGGCACAGTTCGTTCAACTGCCGTTGCACGAGCACCGTGTCGGCCGCGCCGCCCAAGATCCTGATGACGGGCATTCCCGCTCCGGTGGTATCCGGCGCGGGATCGGGAATCCAGATGTCTTGGGCGTAGCCGTAGTGCGGGAAGTCCGTCCTCGCGGGCATCACGCCGATGACCTTGTACTGATGATCACCGACCGCGAGCGTCGCGCCATCGACTCGCGCGCGATTGTTGAACCGCCGGCGCCACAGCCCATCCGTCACGACCGCGACGTCGCCGTGCGCCACATCGTCGGCGTTCCAGAGCCGTCCGAGCCGCGAGCGCGCGCCAAGCAACTCGAAAAACCCCGCGCGAGTGTAGGCGACGCCTCGCCGCTCGCCTCCGTCGTTGAATTCGACGGGCCCGTATTCGTATCGCCAACTCGAGCGAGCGGTCACGCCCCGCAGGCCGGCGAGCGCTTCCTCGACGTCGCGGCGACTCGGATTCGTCCCTCCCACAAAGAGCAGTATTCCGTAAAGCTGATCCACCTTGGCGAACGGCGACTGGGGATGCCGCATCGAGTCGATCAGCGCGAACACCGATGTCGAGAGGCCAAGTGCGGCGCCGAGCGAGAGCGTGGCGATCGCGACGAAGCCTGGCGCTCTGCGCAGAGAGCGCGAGGACTTGCGCACCGTTGATGGGAGCGCGCTTAACTCTCGTCGCGCGGCTGACCAGAAGATCGAGAACTTTGCGATCACTTATGTCGCCCGCAGGATCTCGAGCGGATCCGCCCGTGTCGCCCGCAGCGCCGGCGCGATACAACTTCCCATCGTGACCGCGAACAGGATCGCCTCGGCGAGCACGAGCGCCTCCACGTCGAGCGGATACACGCCCCACAGGAAACTGTTGAGCAAGAATCCCGCCCACATCCCGAATATCGCGCCGATCGCCGTGCCGCCGAGCGCCATCACCACCCCGTCGCGCATCACGAGGCGCATGACGTCCTTGCGGTCCGCGCCGAGCGCCACGCGCACCGCGAACTCGCGCATGCGCTGGCCGACTGAATACGAGAGCACGCTGAACAGTCCGGCCGCCGCGAGCGCGAGCGACGCGATCCCGAGGCCTTTGAATATCTTTGCCGTGAACTCGCGCGCCCCGAGCATCTGGTCGTAGTTCTCGAGCCAGCGGTTGGTCCACACGTACGTCTTCGGCGGGAACTGATCCTTGAGCACACGCTGAACGGCCAGCGCGGTGCCGATGTCACCTCCGTTGGGCCGGATCACGATGCTGGAGTTGAAGCTCGATCCAACGGGGAGCGACACGTACACCGCCGGGTCGGGCTCGAGTTCCGCCTCGATCGGAAATGAGAGCCGCGCCGTCTTGGCTATCCCCACCACCGGGATCCACGGCTGGAGCGACATCGCGTCGCCGAACTTGACCAGTTGTCCGACCGCGCCGCCGCGCGGGAAAAGCTGCTTGGCAGCGAGCTGGTCGAGGATCACGGCTCCGCGACCCGGGCGATCGCCGGCATCGAAGTCCCGTCCCTCGACGATGCGAATGCCGAGCGTCTTCATGAAATCGTCGCCGACGTTCATGTATCGGCGGACGTTGAGCGGCAGGGCTCCGCGGGTCACCACCTGATCGGAGATCACGAGGTTCTTGTCCGGAATCCCGTACGTGACCGCGGCAGCCGATGCGACACCCTTGACCGCCCTCACGCGCTCGACTGCGGCAATGAACTGAGTCGCCGTCACCTGCGGACGGTTGTTCCCAGTTGCATTGTTCGAGTCGACGCGGGCTCGCAGGCTGTCCGCCTTGATGCTCACGTTCGCGGCCGCCACGAGGAGCGGCCGGGCATCATATCCGAAATCGAACTGCGCGACGTTGCGCGTCGCCTTGGCGATCAGCGTGGATCCGATCAGCAGCACCATCGAGAGCGCGATCTCGGCAACGACGAGCACCTTGAATCGGGAACCGGCGCGACCCGTGGTGGTGCCGGAACTCTCCTTCAGCGGCTCGTTGGGCGCGATGCGACTCGCGTACCATGCGGGCACGCTCGCGGCGAACGCGACGGCCGCAACCATCGCGAAGAACGCCTCCGCGAATACGCGCCAGTTCCAGTGCGGCTCGATTCCGCCCGCGAGAATCCAACCCGAGTTGCTCAGCACCGCGCCCACGAGCAGATGCATCGTCCATGACGCGATCAGCACGCCCGCCATACCGCCGGCAACCGCGAGCACCGTGACTTCGGCCGCGACCGTGGTCATGAGATTCGTGCGCGTGGCGCCAAGCGAGAGCCGCAACGCCTGATCGCGCCGCTTCACCACACCTCGCGCAAGCATGAGCGCCGCGACGTTCGCGCACGCAATGAGCAGGATGCAGGCGGCCGCGCCGATCATCGCGCCATGGTATTCGCGGAGTCGGAGCGGATCCGGCTTGGCCGATCGAAACCGCGCGGCAAACGGTCGACGTCCCGTTCCGTACTCCGCGATCAGTCGCTTGGACACGACCGCGAGGTCCGATTTCGCCTGTGCCTCCGTGGCGCCGTGCTTGAGGCGCACGACATACCACGTGAATCGCGCGAGGTGGCGAGCGCGCGGAATCCAGAAGCTCGTCCCGACCATGCGATCGAGCCCTTCGGGGAGAACTCCCACGACGGCGTATGGCCGTCCTTCGAACGTGATGGAGGCGTTGCCGATCTGCGCGCGGCTGTCGAAGAACAGTCTCCACGTGAGATCGCTCACGACGGCGACGCCGGAATCTTCGGTCTCGTCAGGGGAGAACAGCCGGCCGAGCCTCGGGGTCACCCCCAGCACCTTGAAGTAGTCGGGCTGGACGGCCGACCCGGATGTCATTCCGCCTTTATCGCCGACTGAAAGCGATCCGTACCGGTCCACTCCGATCGCAACGCCGTCGAACGACGGCACCTGCTGAACGAGTTGCGCCAGTTCTTCGCCGGTGGGCTGACTCAGCACGCCATCGCCGGGGATCCAAACGGTGTACAGGCGCTCGGCGTCGCGCACCGGCACGTACGGATGCGTCAGCGAATCGATGTGCGCGAACACCGACGTCGAGAGCCCCAGCGCGACGGCAAGCGAACTCACGGCGATGATGAAGAAACCGGGATTCCGCCGCATCGATCGCACGGCGACCGGAAGGGCGCGACCGAAATCGCGCGCCGCCAGCACGAACTCCCTGTCTCGTTCTCTGATCCTGCTCACGTTGGCCTCGGGTGGTGTATCGGTACGCTGATACAGTGCATCCCCGCGCCCGCGCCGTCAAGCACCGCCCGCTTGGCGCGCGAACCCCGCGCGCGGTAGGTTCGCGAGACGATAGACCTTGGAGAACGCCATGCGCCGACTGCTCTCGATCGTCCTTGGACTCGCCGCCACCGTCGCTCCGCTCGGCGCACGCGACACCTATCAGCGCCAGCCCGGCATCGCGATCCAGCACTACGTCTTCGCGCTCACGCTCAGCGACTCGACCGACGAGATCGCCGGCGAAGCGACCGTCACGATCAACTTCTTGAAGGACGGGCTGACCTCGTTCTTCCTCGACCTCGCCTCCGCGGCGAACGGCAAGGGGATGACCGTCACGGGCGTGCTGACCTCGGACAAACCGGTCGCCTACACGCACGAGAAGAACCGCCTGACCATCCGCCTCCCGGCGCCCTCGCACTCGGGCGAATGGCGCCGCTTCACCGTCCGCTATCACGGCGTTCCGGCAAACGGCCTGCGCACAGGACTGAACAAGTACGGCGAGCGCTGCTTCTTCTCGTGGAACTGGCCGGACAAGGCGCGCGAATGGCTCCCGATGATCGACCATCCCTCCGCGAAAGCGACGAGCGAGTTCGTGATCACCGCGCCGCAGAAGTATTCGGTCGTCGCGAACGGGTTGCTGCAGGAGGAGACCGTGCTCGGCGACGGCCGCAAGCTTACGCACTGGAAGCAGTCCGTGCCGATCGCCTCGTGGCTCAACGCGCTCGGCGTGGAGGAGTTCGCCGTGCACCACGGCGGGATGGTGAAGGGCGTCGAGCTGCAGACCTGGGTCTCGCACCAGGACCTCGACGCGGGCATCGCGCGCTTCGAGCCGACCGCGCGGCGATCGATCGAGTTCTACAGCGAGAACATCGGGCCGTACAGCTACGAGAAGATGGCCAGCGTGTCCGCGCCATTCGACCGCGGAGCCACGGAGCACGCGAGCGAGGTGTTCTACGGCGACGGCGGCACGTGGAACCTCGCGCCCGCGCCTGCCGCAGCGCGCGCAGGCGGCGCCGGCGGCCGCGCAGCGGGAGCGGGCGGGCGCGCGGGCGGGCGGGGAGGCGCGGCGGCCGCGGCGATCGGCGGCGCGGGCGCTGGAGGCGCGGGCGGCGTGATCGCGCACGAGATCGCCCATCAATGGTTCGGCGATGCCGTCACCGAGAGCGACTGGGACGACGCGTGGCTGAGCGAGGGGTTCGCCACGTACTTCACGCTGCTCTACGACGAGCATTATGTCGGGCACGACGAGTTCATCGTCGGCGTGAAGGCGATGTTCCAGCGGGCGCGCGCCGCCGAGGAGCAGAGCCACATGCCCCTCGTGCACGAGAACATCGACGACCTCGCCGGCGTGATCCCGCAGCTCGTGTACCAGAAGGGCGGCTCCGTGCTCCAGATGCTGCGTGGCCAGGTCGGGACGGAGAACTTCTGGACGGCGATCCGCGAGTACTATCGGAGACATCAGAACGGCAACGCGTCGAGTGACGACCTGCGCCGCGCGTTCGAGGAGACTTCCGGCCAGGATCTGAAGTGGTTCTTCGACCAGTGGCTGCATGGGACCACGACGCCCGCGCTCGCGGGCGGCTGGTCGTACGATGCCGCCGCGAAGAAGATCGTCATCGAGCTTGCACAGACACAGAATGGCAAGCCGTTCCGCCTGCCGCTCGAGATCGCGATCGTGCCGGATACGTCCGCGGCCGCTCAGCCTGCTCCTCCCGCTCCAGCCGGCGGCGCGGGCCGCGCGGGAGGCGCCGGTCGTGGAGGCGCGCAAGGTCCGCCGGCGGTCCGGATGGAGAAGATCGAGTTGAACCAGGCGAAGCAGCGATTCGAGATTGCCGCGGACAGGGCGCCCAAGGATGTCCTGCTCGACCCGAACTCGTGGATGATGATGGACCCGCCGAAGTTCGTGGCGCGCAGATAGCCCAGCGTCTTGTCCTGAAGCAGGGACGGCGGGTAACTTTGAGGAGTTGCGGGCGTAATTCAGTTGGTAGAATGCCAGCTTCCCAAGCACGATTTGCAAGAGGAAGCGTCCTCAAGTAGCAGTGCTGGCAGCGACTTGCGGGATGAACGGGATACCAAAACTCCCGTTCAGGTCCAGGCGGGGAGTACCTCTCAGGTCCAGACAGGTCCAGAGGACCCGTTAGAGGACAAGCCCTCTCGGCGAAGCGCAAAGTTCATCCGTAGTTCGAGCGCGAATCTCCCCATTCGTCGCGCAGTCCAGCGCCTCGCTCTCGAGCCGAACGACGCATCAGCGATCGCGCAACTCATTCAGGCGATCGTCGCTGCGCTGAGCAAGTCACCAGGCCCGCGGAGACCGGGTCGCTCGATCAGCGTCTCGAAGCGGATTGCTGCGCTACTCAACACATACGCGTCCGGACTCAGCGACTCGATTCGTGCTGACCTCCGGGCGCGTTGTGAAATTAAAGCTGAAGAACTTGGACTGCCGGCTGAACTGCAGCGCGTGAGTCACAGCGCGACGATGGCAGAGGCAGCGCTTCATCTCGGCCTCACGGCACGACAGCTTGCGCGGCGCCTCGCAGATCCGAAATACCGCCGCGACCTCGGATGGCCACGACCACTCGGTGGCGACGTGATCTTCGCGCGACAAGTGCTCGACCCACGAACGGCCGCAGCGTATCTCAGCTCGTGCCCTGCGCATGAACCTTGGCCGAAGAAGAGTTGGCCGGAGGGATGGCGCTAATGGCACACAAAAAGAAGGCCCCCAAGATGGGAATCGACACGACAGCGTCTTGTCGCCCCGCTGTCGACAAGTCCGTGCCAGTTAACGAGTTAGAAAATCAAGATGGGAAAGAATTCGCGGTCTCCCCGCCGGCATTAGAGCGCCGATTCATTCCCGTGATTCCGGCGAAATCTCCGCAACTCTCGGAGGGATGTGCACTTGAGCCACCGCGGCGGGACTCGAAGCCGCCTTCCGCACATTCCCATCTTGATGCACAAACTTGGTTAGCGGCGCGCGCGCAGCAGGCGAAGTCCGATACCGGAGACTTCGCAATGTCGAACAAAAAAAATCCGTTCCGCCTCGCGCTCGCGGCAATTCCCGCTCCGAGCAATCAGATGGGCCAGAAGCGCGCGACATTCGTCTTGTCACTGCCCCTGGCACTCAAGGCACTCTACATCGAAGAGAAGACGCTGGACACCACCACGCTGATCCGTGAAGCCGCCCCGTGGACCACCGCGACTGAAATAGACATGAACCTCTATGAGCAACTCATGTCGTGCGTCGACGAGGGCTGGATTCGCATGGAGGTGAGCGGGGCGGCCGGCAAAGGCAGAACACCGATCGCATTTGATCTGACGTCATCGCGGCCCGCATTCCAGCCATCGACGCTGCAAACAGTGCTCGAGGCGTACCTCGCGTCCGATGCCGCATCAACGGCCAAGAGCGCGGCCTTGGCGGCGACGCGATCCCTGCTCGCTTTGCCGAGGCACGCGAGAACGCCTGAAATCCTCAGCGGCGCGAGCGCTGTGACGGATCGCGCACTGCACGGCCTGCCGTCCCGACTCCTCACGGATGCGCTCCTGCGCGGCGACATCGAAAAGAAATCGGCACAGAATCTCGCCTCTGCGCTGCGGGCCGCGATCACCCACGGACTCGAACACGATGTGTTTGTGCTGTATTTCCCGGAGAGACGACCGACCGATAGCTACCTCCGAGCCATCGACGCTGCCTTTCCCGTGGCGTCGGCCGGGTCGACCGCTCAACACGTGCTCGAACTAAGGAGCGGGCTGCTGAGGCTGTCGGCGGTGCTGCGCGACGATCTCGGTCGCGCGGAGATCGGTGACGTGAAAAAGGAAGATGTCCGCAGCGCGATTGCCTTGTTGAAGTCACCGTTGCGATCACGAGAATATCGGATCGTGAAGACCCTGCGGACGCGCGCAAGGCGTGAAGCTGGCGCATGGGAGCGCACCGCGTGGCATCCTATCCTGACGGCGCTCGTGGCGACGCGGCACACGCCGGCGATTCCGTATCTCAACGACAGCGCGGTCACCGGCGCCAACAGGCGTCTGCCCGCATTGCTCGAGTTGCTACGCAAGGCCGGCCTTCCGGATTCGTGGCAGCCGTTCCTCGAATGGTACCAGGCCTTTTCCTGTGACAGCGAAGACGATCTGTTGGCCCGCGCAGATGAGTTCCCGATCCGCCCGCCGCAGCGTTACCTGACACCGGCGACGTTCGCGAGTCGCTTCGCCGTTATTCGCGCGTACGCGGGCGTTGCCATTCAGCTGATGGGCCTCGCGCCAGGGGAACTTGAACCCGAACGAGTGTTCGGCGAACTCTTCCAACTCCTCTCGAAGCGCATTCGCTCGGAGTGGAGTGATCGCGTCGGCAAAGGCGTGTCGCACCGCGCATCGGAGGGACTGCATCACGTCCTCTACGCCGGCGGCCTGTTGGCTGAGGCATTGTACGTCCGTTCATTACACGCGCGTAGCGTCACAGTGGCCATGCAAAAGCGCGCCGGTGCGACCGTGCTCGACTACGCAGAACATGAACTCGCGGCCGATCGCACGATAGTCGAACGTGCTCTGTTCGAATCGTATCGATACGCACAGAAGACTTGCGCAAACCTGACGAAGGCGCGCACCGACGATTCTCCGCTCGGTAGCGGAAACACCATCAAGGATCTCGCCGAGGTTGTCGCGCAGGCCCCGGTGTCGGTGTACACGCGCGTTCAGGAGTACCTCTTGGAAACGGTCCGCGAGCGCAGCGCGAAGGCAGAAGAGTTGGGCCACGACGAACGAATCCGCGTCGTCGTGACGATGTTCCACGGAATCCTGCTCTCGGCCGGCCTCCGCCTTGGCGAGCCCGGCACGTTGCGCATCGGGATTCACTTGCCTGCGGATTTCGATGTCGAAATGCGCTTCATCCTGCGCCACACAGATCGCAAGAACCATCGACGTCATCCGTTCACGTTTCGCGAACTATTCCTGCCGAGCTGGTTTCTCGCCTATTACCGAACAGTGGTCTGGCCGTTTCTTCTTCAACTTGGAGGACACGAGACCACACCATTCCCCTGGCTCCTGTTGAACCCGGGTACTGGTAAGCCGTACGTCAATGAAGATGAAGGCCTCGACGGCAAGCGCCGCTGCCAGTTTGTCCGCAAAAACCGAACGAGAGATCTTGCCGCCATGTGGAAACGCGGTATCGGCGATGCCTGTCGCGATCTCGGCATTGACCTGCCGAGTACCGACTGGACTGTGACTCCGCATTGCGTCCGGAACGTGGTGGCCAATGAAATCTTCAAGGAACAGGGCGAGCGTGGCGCCGCCGCGTTCCTGGGAGATCGCGAAGACGCGGTCGTCGGAGTGTATGGGATGCTCGACGGCATGTCGGTCGACTCGTCGAAGGTGATTGGGCGGGCGCGCGCCAAATAGGCGGCCGACCGCAAGTCGTCGCGAGTGCGAAGATCGTGGTCGGCGCCTGCGAGTGAGTTGTACTGAGTTCAGTGGACGGCATGCTTAGCGTGATGTTCACCGAACTCAGTGCAACCCAAGATCGCTTCAGGGTCGGTGGGTTCTGACACATAAAGGGATTGACACGTAAAGGGGTTTCCTCTACTATTC
>Ga0209014_10001124_pt1 | contig 15897 bp, 21 predicted proteins | sample BarGraNGADG00212_FD_184491 | JGI IMG/M metagenome (GOLD analysis project Ga0209014, IMG submission 184491) | Arctic peat soil microbial communities from Barrow, Alaska - Barrow Graham LP Ref core NGADG0002-212 (SPAdes) (version 2) | ecosystem: Environmental > Terrestrial > Soil > Wetlands >...
TATGCTTTCAAGTTGTTTTTCTAAGACCTCGATTCTTTTCTGTAGATCGTCTTCTGATATTTCACTCATTTGTGTCCCCTCGCGGTTTTACGCTACTTCCATTTAATTTTATAATTATCTTTCTTTTTAATTCCTGGTCGAACCGGGTGTTCTCTTCCAGTTTCATCAGTCTTTTCTTAACCTCTGAATCTCGTTGTTGCTACGCTTGAAAGACTGAATTTCTCAAAAGGCGTCTTCCCCTCTAATTCAGTTATACTCCACACAAGCGCGTCTAACCTATCGGGGCTTTTCCCTGCTCCCGGTACCCACTCACAAAGCTGATCTTCTAATTCGGGAAAGGTCCCAAAATGATGAATTCTCCCTTGCTCATAGAGTGCGCTTACCGGCTCCGCCCTTGTGGCCTTTCCCCGGCTAGCATGGACTGCTTTGAAGGGTATACTTGGATCAATTGTCTTTAAGGTATGTTCGACCATTTCCCCGCCGTTGTTGGTCTCGCCTACGATTTTGTTGGCCTGGTGTTTGTGATAAGCAGTAACAGCCGCCTCACCCCATTTCTGAGGCGATCCGTGAATGGTATAATCACCCAGGATATAATAATGCCCGTCTTTACTTTTCCCTGCAGCAATTATGCCCGTATCATCTGACCCGTCTTTTGAAGTGGCTGCAGGATCAACCCCAACGACTACATAGGTGAGTTCCGGGATCTGTCTAACCTTGTTATTGTCAATGTCCGAGCGTTTCCACAGGGATTCCGGGTTATCGTCCAGGATATCCCCGTTAATCTCCTGCCTACCTAACCGCGTGCCTTCGTATTTGGATTTCATCCGCTCGACAAACAGCGGGTTAAGGTTTGCAGAATTATCTAGCGTGCTGCCTCGGGTTTGTACGGTTCTGGAGTCTGCAATTAAGTCTCGAATTGTCTTAATTGGCCTCGGTGTAGTCGTGCAGATAACCTGCGGATTATCGCCTATCCTCAACCCCATTTCCAGATTATCCCATGTTTCCTGCGGATAGCGGAACTTAGCCAACTCATCAACCCAAGCCTTTTGGTGCTGTGGACCTCTCAGTTGGTCTGATTCATCACCGGAATAGATCAGGCAGATCGAACCATTAGGAAAAGTTAAACGTCTCTTAGAAGGCTCGTACACAGGCCTGAACCAGGGAGGCGCTGCCCGCATTATAGAGCTATCCCCTATCTCTACCATAGTATCGCGCACATCGGCTTTAGTCCGGCCCACAAGAGCAATGGGAGTGTATCCATGTGCAGCCCATTCTATAACCGTTTCGGAGCCCGTCCTTGTCTTCCCGTACCCTCTACCCGATCGAAGGAGCCAGGTAAACCAACCGCCGGGGGGCATCCGTTGTGCAGGTCTGGCTAACAACTGCCAATCGTGCTGAAGATAATAGAGCTCTTCATCTGAAAAATTATTGAGAATAGTCTCTCTCTGCGCTGCTGTTAGACACGCAAAGGATTGCAGCATTGAAGCGTTCTCTGGCATGGGCTGTTTGCTCCTGAATGTTTAGAATGTTAATATTGTTCGTGTTCGTTGGGGCCTTCAGTCTGCCCAATCTCTCGTCCAGGCTGTCTTGAGCGTCAGTTGCTCCCCTAAGCGCCATAACTGCGGCCCTAAAATCCCCCCGGGATATAGCCTGATCGGATATCTCCAAAAACTGATCAATTATTTCAACTCTTTTCGTGATGGTATTGATTTCGGCATCGGCTACCTTGGCCCGTAATTTATCGCTTTTTTCGATAGCCTGAACCAGGGCGTTTTCGTTTGAATCGAAATACCGGAAAACCGAAGACAAACTTATAGGAGTTTTCGATTCTTTCGTTAAGATTTGCGAAATCTCTTCAAGGGTCTTTCCGGCACCTTTAAGGGTTTTCGCTTGTGTTTCCAGATCGTTTTTTATAATGTGATTAATTCGCATTTGTACCCACTCTTTTCGCAAATAGCGCGGTTTAAAGCAAAATTTGCTATATATTTTCGTTTTGAATGTTAATAAGGTTATTGGAGTGACCGCCCAGTGTATTAAAATGCCCCTTTTCTTTTTGAGTCTGCCATGTCCAGGGCTGCAAATATTTGAACTTGTGGAGTCCGCAAGATTGCCCGATGCATTGACAAGGTATCATGTTCTCGATAAGTGAAAATCCCGAAAAGCCCCATATGAAATCTTATAATATCGTCTTCTTCTGGGGTCAGTAGGATGTGTTCTCCTATCCTTGAGAGCGATAAGGTGGCATGACCTTTTATGCCCTTCACGGACTTGTAACCATTACCTGCCGGGAGATACGCATTGATCTTACACAAGTCATGCAAAAGCCCGCAGATGACCACAGAATCAGGGGGAAGGGGTTTCATAAGTTGCTTGTTCGCAGCACTGAAAGCATGGACCAGAGAGAGAGAATGGTGGCAGAGACCGCCACGAAACGAGTTGTGAAAGCATGAACTTGCAGGTGCGGTGAAGTAGTCCGATTCAAGCAGGTAATCTAGCAGACCCACAATGCCAGGTCTGTTCACTGACTGCAACCGGAATATCACGGTTTCCTGATTGTGATTGGGGTCAACCTGCTGAGTTACGGGGGGGTAAGTTTGCATTTACATCCACCCTCTTTCATTTAATCGCTCGGCGTTAGAGAGAACGGCCTGTAATCCTAGACTCTTCACAAATCCCGGATACTTTTTATTGAAGTCTCCAACGAACACCGGGACGTTATCAACGACTGAATTATACCCGGATCTTGCGTAATTTTTTAAGTCTCTTCTCAACAGGTCAGACATTGTTAATTTTTCTTCAATATTAGGTGTGAGAGGTCTCACATTAACTTCTGAATCCGTAATCGTAGGTGGCTGACACAATTTACTCAAATCATCGGAATTATCGCTCAACGACCTCTCACATTTATTTTCGGCATCGGTTGACACCGTTGTGAGAGGTGTGAGAGATGCCTTCGTCGTCGGCTGACACGATTTACTTGAATCCTCACAAATTTCCCCTGAGAGACCTATACCTATATTTTTAAAAAATGTTTTTTCAATATTACCATTATTTTTACAAAAGCTCCCCTCTCTCTCTCCTATATCTGTGATTATTGTATTATTATTATTATTATTATATACTATACTGTTATCGTTTTTATCTCTCACATTGGGTGTGAGAGTTGTGTGAGAGTTGTGAGTGGCGGTAGCATTTTCGTAATCGGCTTCAATGAATTCACGTGTGAGCCTTTCAGCTTTATCCCGGTCTATGATATCTGCGGATTGAAACAACTTTGAGTTAATTTCAAACAAACCACCAGTGTACTTATACACAGTGCTTTTTGTGCTCGTTCTAACTGTTCCATCCACGGTGCCTAGTGATTCCATTTTCTCTAATTTTGAAAGCCCTTTGACTTTTCCTAGAAGCCCATCACTCCCGTTGCGCCCATTCATCGTATACCGGAGATTTGTTTCTTTAACCCCTGTTTTTTCTTGGATTTCAGTAAATGTTATTATCCTGCCGGGGCTATGCTGGATCACTTTCATGATTCCAATTTCCTTCCCATTGAGATTACATGCATTATTTGCAGCGGTGCCACTGTAAACCTCAAGCGCTCTATCGTAATCGGCAAGTGTCGAAACTATGCCTCCGTGTACTTTCTCCCGATTCCGGAAGTTGTAAAGCGTAATACTAAACAGCATATCTTGAAATTTATCAAAATTTCGGCGGTGCGAGTCGTCGTTCCATACGATAGCGTCAACCAACGGAGCATATACAGCGCATTCATTCTGAAAAATCGTATCAAATATACAACGACATGTTAACGTATCGTCATCTGGGTCAACCGAATATATACGGGTTGCTCGGCTTTTCTGGTAGTTGTTTACCTTCTCGTCTTGGTCAGTGCTTTCATCAGTGTCACCTATACAGAACCGTGTCTGTAGTTGCTCGTCTGGTATACTATCAACTGATGACATCCAAAGCGTAACCCCGGGGGGATGCTGCATACGTTGACTACCAGGTCGCTGTTTAATGTTCGATGTATGGCTTCTTTTTGATAGTGGGATGTTATTGCTCGAAGTGTTACAACTATATCCCCCTCTACTTTAGCATCATCCGAGTATACTATGGTCCCTTTTTTTAATGATTTATCGTAAAACAACACTTTTGAAGACAGCGACCCGGTAATGTATTTATATTCAGGAAGCAAATCTAACATGTCATCCATTGCGTCGCTTTTTCCCGTACCGGTTGCCCCGCTCGGTTTCATATGCAGACCAAGCCATGTGTTTGGTATCATCGTTCCGGCAATTGAACATAGGAGATTCTCCCCGATGTTCTTATCTCCAATATGTCGCGTGTTCCACGTTTTGCGGATATATAAGAACGGATCGCCGTTGTCTAGTATTTCATTGGCTTTGTCCCTAGCCCATTGTGGATATTCTTCATTACTTTCTTCTGTGGTCCCTTGATCGTCTTTTTGTTTTGCGTTAGATGTGCTGTTTTTATTTGTAGCCTCGCTCTTCAATCGTTTGTAAAATTTGGTTATAACACTTACCCATTTCGTTTTTAAATCGAATTTTTCACAAGTGTTAATAATTATCTCTAACGCTTCGTCTTCATTTAATTTCAGCAAAGTGCTACATTTTACGAAATTCTTAACCTGTTCAACTCTCTTATCCTTGTCATCGTCACGAACTAAGTTTTTCATTTCTTCATTACATTGGTTATAAAGACGGTCGGGCTGAGTTTCCCTAATATGAGTTGATATTTTATTCACCAGGCCACTGAGGTCTTCCACACCCCACGGTGAATCAAGTTTTAAATTCTCAGCCTCTACAAACCTGATCATCTCGTCAATGTCTGACATCGTCTTTGCATATTCGGAAAGTTCGACTATGTCTTTAAATTGTTCAGGAGGGTTACTTTCTGCCAAAGTTTAACCCCTCCATTTTGCCAATTACCAGAGTAATAGTATAAGCGATATCACTCAGCCTATATCCGTCTGTTAAATCTTCTTTCTTACATACTCCCTTTTGAATAGCATAATATGAAAGTGCAGACGATGGGATAGGATCATTTTCGGGTATAAGCCCGCTATTCTTCGCGTATTTCCATACCTCAAATACGGTATAACCATCCTGAAAGTCGACCCCAAAATATCGCCCACCATGAGCTCGTCCTGAGCGCTCGCACGACAAAACCCCCGCTAATATAGCCAGGTAAGAAAAAGCGTTATGGTATACTTCATGCCTCCAGCAGTGCAGTAAACCATTACTTACATTGCAATTGTGCCCAGTCCCTGACCCATGTATAATAGTAGGTATTGGAACCTTCCGATTGCCTGTTTCTCGGACCCCAGACACGTCCGTGATATCCAGATCCCATAACGCACTTCTATATTTACCGCCTTTGTTCGCGTCGTTCGACTTTTTACCCACGTTTCTGATGACTGCCTGAATTTCATCATGTCTCATTTCAGCGTATCGTGCCCTGTAAACCTCTGGCAACTCATCGAATGTTATTTCAGAAACGGCGAGTTTGTTGTTAACGGTATATTTGCCTGCGAAAGGTCTTTCTTCTTCGGGCATCCGGCTAATTTGTTCTTCTGAGCAGGGTACATAAGATCCCGGAGCAACCACATAATACCAAACCGCTCGGACTTCTCCCGCGTTCTTTGTGGGTATGTTCTTTTTAGCAGTTCCATCTATAGCAAAATAATAATCGTGCCGCCCTATTCGCTTTCTTGATGTTATTTGAAGTGTTGGCTTTATCTCGGGTGCCTGGGTGAGATCGTCCCTGTCTACGATGCAAAGCGGATCTTTCCCAGTAGCACATATCCCGATATTGTGGCCTTTTTTCATCAAGTATACAGCTTGTTGAATGGTTTTCCGGTTGTTTTTCCAGCTTATATTTTCGATCGGTTCTTTATCGTTCTTTACCAGTGGGAAATAAAAGGGAGAGTATCCGCTAGGCGTGGATCGCATCAACAACGTATGAAACTTTAATAATTCGGAGGGGTCAGTGACCGACGATTCGAATTTATTCACAAAATATGTTGGTTTTTCCATTGTCTTTCTTCCTGAAATTCAGAAACAGAAAAGCCGACTGGAACCGAAAAAAGAGAAACTTAACGATTAATTTTAGCCCCCAAAAGACTTAAATCTCTGTACAACCATTGTTATACGCTGAGTGTACAATACTCAGAAATTTTGAAAATCTGGTAAGAATATATTTAAATATTAGGGGACCCTAATTATCCGTTAGGTTCTCTATATCAATTTCAGTCTGCCTGGATTGAGAGCCAGGCGGGCTTACTATTCTGATAATCTTTTTGATTGAATTTATATATTATTTTGGCATTCTTTTTTTGATTCTACCAAAACCTGTACATTTATTGTACATTTTAGTTGTTAACCGTTTGTGTGTGTTTTCCATGCCTTGATCGATTATATTCTGCCTCACATTGTTTGCAATAAGGCCGAAGCCCGTCTGTGTGTGTTATATCTCGATGGAATTCATTCTCATCCTTCTCAGTCCCACATTTGGTACATCTTTTCATTGTTTTAAGCCTTCTTTATTTTGTCAGTTTTCGATTTTTTTAGAAAATACGATTCGGCTATTACAGTTGGCCCCCATTCCGGGCACTTAGATTTCATTGCAGCGCCCCCATTACAAGAAATTGCCGGGTCGTTTATGGTATTTAATCTCAATTGACATGTATAATATGCCCCCCCGTAGTTGCCACGCCCAGTTGGATCAAAGAATCGACTATGAATGCAACCGTCTTTCATTTTTCATTCCCAATTGTTATTACGATTTTACCGTTTTCTTTGGTGATGTCAACTTTACTTTCCATATTTATTCCCAAATCGTCTCGCAAAAACGAAGAAATGTAAATGTACGTTTGTCCCTTCGGACCCGTTCGTACGTGAGTCTTAACCATTGTACTACACATGCAGTTATACAATAAGTAGTTATTGGTCTTCTGTAACTGGTTATGAAAGGATGTTACCTTAGTCGCCTGGGCATCGAAAAAAGTTCACGGGAAGAAGGCCGGATGTTACAGTATTGGGAGAAGAAGGTCGGATGCACTGCACCCACTGTATTGGGGTAGGTCAGAAGCCCGGATGCTTTAGCGCAGGCAGGAACTCCGTAATCTTTTCTCGATGCACAGAAGTATAAATACTATAGAATCATAAACACCGTGGGGTGTAATGGAATCCGTTTAGCACCTTCACCTGAATTTTGTGATGCGATATTAACGTGGAATTGGAGTGTAATGGGATCCATTACACTCCTTCACCTACACTTCTTCGATTTTATTATTTTTGCAGTCTTTGCCGTAGTTCACAAGACCGCATGTATCGCAATCGCCGTCATTTTGAATACAATATATTTTCAATTCGACTCCCCCTGTATTGTTTTCGTGAATCACGCATAACATTTAATCATCCTCCCTCATCTTTTCGTCTTTTCTCTTCTTAAATTCTCTATTCAATTGCCGGATTTTGGCCTCGTTTCTTTCTATTTTTTTGGCACAAATATATTTTAAGAACGCTGCTTGAAGCAGCGCGTCAACCGATGCTATTATCTCAGCGTAATATTTGATATTATTATTTAACAAATGAGATAAAAACGGCCCTTGGAGGGCAGGTTCTATACCACTTGAGATTATGTATTCCAAGAATTTCCCTTGAAGGGAAACGTCAACCGATGCCAAAGTGCATCCGGATATTCATCAGACTTGAGCAACCAGAGACCAAGCCTGGGATCGCATTAAAACTGATATCAGTGCTCCACCAACTGGATATCGATATCATCCATCAGACCGGGGGACCGCATTAAAACGGATATTGATACTACACATCAGACCGGGGCACCGCGCCTTGAAGGCTCTCGGATTTACCCCGACATCCGGAAAAAGTAAAAAGAATGTGGGCTCAAGACTCTACTTCGATTGATGCTCCTAACATTTTCGCAACAGCTTGGGGATAACGTGTGAGCAAGCCATTTAAAGTTTTTTCGCCTGTGCCGAAATCTTCGAAGTATTGTTGAACCATTGACCACTTGTCTTTAGAAGGTTTCCTAATCAGCTCGTAATAATCAACACCATCCAGCAAAGATTTACCCCGGAAAACGAGTTTCATGTATAACTGTTGATGTAATTTGATGCTGTCCGCGAACGCCTCAGCGACGTGTGTCTGTAACTCAAGGTATGGGCGGCCCAATTCTAAGGTTTCGACCTTAACAACTTTTTTACCCTCTATTACGTCTATTTTATCCACCGTGACCTCTTTATCGCCCTGTTTTATACGGAGTGTGCCACACGATATATAGAAATATCGCAAGGGATCAACTGAACTATCTATCCAAAACGCACCTTTCGCCAGCACGAATAGTCTTCTGCCCTCTACTCGCTCTGTCAGAATTTCTCTTGGCAGTTCGAACTCGGTGGGTAGTTCCGTCTCTGTGTAATACTTTTCAAGGCCAAGAGGTTTCAAATCTATAATTATTGGGCCTTGGGTGTTGTCAAAATCTTCGTCATTAAATGTTAGAACTCGACTGGGGAAAGCGTCGCCGTTTACCTGTACATCGAACGATTCGGGATTAACCGACACCACTTGCAGGTTGGTCCAATAATCTTTATTTCCTGTTTTGAATAGCGGGATTTCGTATATTTTGTGACCGTCTTTCATATTTGTTCATCTCAATTAATTTTGTTCAATTGTTAACAGTGTGATCTCGCGTGGCGAAAAAAACGTTCCCTGCTTTATCCTTCTATTTTTCGGACGAACACGCGGACCTCATAGCCCACTGTATATTCTTTTGCAGCGTAGATATTGCCGGATTTGTGAACGTGTCTATCGGGCAACTCCTTCCAGATATCCTTGTCCAGTTGTGTAAACTCGCCGGGCATATACTATAATAATCAACAATAAATTATATAATAGTTTTGGTTCTTCGATATTTATTACATGGTGCTCAAATACTGCAATGGAAAACACCTTTACTAAATTAAGAAAAATCATAAAATCGTGCTATAAATCAAGATCTTCAATGAATACGCGCTTCGTATGTTAACATGTTAACAATCGTAACACTTCGTTTGTGAACTGAATTGGTTTTACCCACGGTTCCGGTGGAAAGTGTGGGAAGTTGACATAGTTCGAGTTGTATTCAAATTCTCCGGTTTGGGGGTGCGTTGGGTTAACTCAGTGAACAAATCAATCGCGGGCGATGGGTACTATGCGTCAGAGTGAAACAGTGTTCCACAGACTATAGGCATAGAAATGACAAATGCCCAAAAACGCCATCAGAAGACACCAAATATAATGATCATATACTTTACCCTTCGATACGCCTAACTTCAATGGCAAAAAAGACCATTATAAACATAGCCTTATAATTATAGGGCAACTTTGAAACTTTATAAACTAATTGGACTACCTAACATTTTAACAGTCTAAAAGATCAGGAATTCTAATTTATCAAGAAATTAACTAGAAAGTCGAAGGCTAACGCAAGCCAGAAAGAATAGAGATTGAAAATTAGAAACGTTTGAGCGGGGTCGGTGAAATTAAACCCTCCGATTCCTAATTATTAATATAAGACTAATTATATATAAATCATATTTTAAAGTCACTAGCTGACAGTAGATTGGTTTGATACGATGGCGCCAGAATGAATACCCTGTGTCCGTGACGGGGCTGAGATTAACCCGTATTCCAGTACAAAATGTTTATACAAATTTTTTAAAAAAAAAATAAAGACCACTTGACCGTGATACATAACAGCCATTTTTTGGAGTTTAGATTTGACTTCGAGCGCGCCGTCTTGACTTCTATTAGTCGAATATGGTGATTGCACATCCTCTCAGGCGGGCAATAAATTTCACCATTACTCTTTAAATTCTGCACGGATTTTTTATATAGTTATTTCAGAACTGAGATTATGCCGTGACTCAACTGAAATTAGTACGTATTTTGTGCCGCAACTTAAACTATAGCGTGACTCAATATATTGTCAAATATGCTCATTAATGCCACTCTATGACAATCAGAATGGGAGTTACAAACTAAATAGACGTTTTTTATTTTTGACTCTGCAACTATATAGTTATCTAATTCTCTAGTTAAGGGGTTGTTTTTTAAATATTGTGAATATTTCCTTTTGAACTCATCTTTACTAATGAATCCTAATTTCAAATCTTGAACTAACTTAGCATGAGGAGCTAACGCCGGGCAAATTTCCACTGCTGCAAATTTCAAGAATTTGGGTGGATCATTTATACAAATATAAACCTTGCATCCAGGGTCTTGAATTATGGTTGCCCTTATTTCTTGAATATCGATAGCAGTAATCATTTGTACCTCTCCTTATAACGATCTAGCATCTCGTATCTTGACGCAATTGATCTTACATTTTTTACCTTCAAAATCTGTAACTTATGGTCTTCTTCTTTTAATTCCATATTTTAACTCCCCTTGTTGTAATTCTTTTCATTCATCAACGGATAACAATAATTTATGTCTTCTATCAAGTACAGTACCCTCTTTGCTCTAGTAATTCCTACGTACCATACTCTAGCCTCAGCTCTCTGCTCCTCTCCGGGCATCAAAATAGCTTTCCTTATCTCTGGTGTAATTCCCAAATGCAAAAAAACAGCATCGGCTTCTAATCCCTTCGCGCCGTGAATTGTCATAATCTTTCTATTCATAGCTTCATCAGGAGTAATTATATGAGTACGATTTACAATTCCAGCTAATTTAGCCCTTAATAATTTATTGTTAGTAATCATTCCATCGAAGATATTGCCAGAAATGATCTTACCTACATCAATGTGCTTGTAAAATTTCCCAAGCTCAACCATCTGTTTAGGTGTTCTCTCAGCTTCATTAGAAGTACGAAGCGTTATGATACCATTAGCGGCCTCTATCTCGCTGTCCTTCCATCCATAAGCACCACCGAAGACTTTTCCCTCCGTGGCTAATTTAATTGCAATGGCTGAAGCTTGATAGTTACATCTGATTAAATGAAGCTCCGAAGGAAAGGATGGTAATTTAGCTTCATAATAAACGCGAATAATAACCTTAGAATCTGTTGCAACTGCTTTCATCTCAGGTGCAGCCATTTTGTTACACTTAAGTAAATCACGGGAATAATTCTTGATCGGTTCAAGAAGTCTGAAAGTTTCATCTAAGACTATTTCCTCTGCATCCCATTTAGTAAAGAAATCAGGGCTTCCGCCAAAGAACCCGTATATTGATTGATTAGGGTCTCCTGCAATGTAGACATGTTCGCAGGATTCAACCCACATATTGAAAACGTGATTCATTTGAACCGTCAGATCTTGGAATTCATCGATCATCAAAATAGAAGTATCGAGCGGTATCTTTTGATCAAGAACATTTTGTAACATGTCAGAATAATCAATCACTTTTACACGCTTTTTGTATGTTTCATAGCGGCCAAAGCATTTTTTAATCTGATTTGAAGGTAAAATTATCTTATCAGAAGCGGGATACCTTCGCCAATGTTCTATAGGTGTACAGGTATTTTTTAACCACGTATACAGATCTAAGAGGTTGCCAGATCTGGTAGACTCCTCCGCACCTGATGTCCTTTTTGAAAAATTGTATCCATAAGCTTCATCGAAGACTTTCAAATCATCTGAATCAATTACAGTGGGATTTCCTAATAATCGTAAACAAATTGAATGAAATGTGCCAACGTGCTTCTTAACTTCCTTTTCATCAAGCCTCGTATATGGCTTTATAGCACTAATTAAGTCATTTGCGGCATTCTTTCTGAAAGTAAGGACTGTAATATTTTCAGGTTTGTAACCCTCTTTTATGAAGTCTTGATAAATCCCCTTCAGATAATATGTCTTCCCACATCCCGGCCCTCCGTGAATTTTAGTCTTAAAAACCATAAAGTACTCCTTTATGGTGTATCTCCTGTATCTCCAGAATCGGTATCAGTATATATATATGATACAGTGTGACAGCATTTTTTAATGTTTTCTGAAAAAAATCTCTATATATGGTGTCACGGTGCATCATTGATCCACCTCTTTTGGAATGAAAACCCAACACCTTGTTTGAATTCCGTCTAATCGGATTACGTCAGTGCCTGCCTTTTTTAATCCTAATTCCGTCATTGCAGTAGATAGGGTATTGAATGGTATCTGGAAATGATATGTATCAACGATTTCTTTGACCTTCCAGGAAGGGAAGTAGTAATAGCCATTATGATCATACAACGCCTTTCCAGAAATGATGTCTTCAATTATAGTAGTTGGTTCAAATTGACGTATTTTAGCAAATATTTCCCTTGCTTTAAAAACAGCATCAGACTCCTCTGGTGCTTCAATTAATTTCATATTAAATACACTTGCTTGTAAAAATTTATCCCACTCAATGTTTGTAAATCTGACAGTCGGATAATACATTAACTTCTGATACTGTTTCCTAAATTCCTTGGGAGTATCAGCTTTCTCTGCACAAACCCTAATTAAGCTAGTATCCCCTGCTATCTCTATTTCAAATTCATAAAACGTAGGGTCGCTCGATATTCTCCCCTTTATAATTCTAAAATCTGTAAGTTGGTTAAATAAAGTATCAACATGTGTATTTTCAAAGTCTATGTTTCCTTTAAATTTCATTTTTTCCTCCATAATTCTAAAGCGCATTCGCTAGGAGGAACTGCAATAGTAAAAAAGTATATATATTAACAATACGTTCTATATGTATACAGATTTTCTATATAGGTATTGCAGATCATACTCTGTGATACCTGCCTCCATAGCGGTTAATTTTTCATAAATCGTTCAATTAATTCGTGTTCAATGTATTTGTTTCTGGAATAATTGCCTCTTTCTTGGTCAATTATAGCGACTAGTTCTGGTTGCAAATACAAACTAACAGGTTTCGTACTCATGATTTTTCTCCTATTTTCTTTCCGTCCTTTTGACGTAAAGTAACATATATGTTGTACTTGTGGATAAACCTTCTCACACTATCATAAATTAGACTTAGTTTAAAGTCAGCCGTGCCATAAAAGAACATAAAAATAAAAAGGATAATAAAAAAAGAAAGAATGGGATTATTCTAGCCTAGGCTTCAAATCCCGATCTAGAGATAATTCTGTTTCGTTTTCTATAGTGCTATTTATTCCAAAATCTCTTTCCCAAAGGAGCATACAGTTTCCTGAACGTCCTTCTCTATTTCATCCATGTAATGCACCAAAAGCCAATATCTCGGTTACGGCAGCGGTCATAGAAGTCTGAACTGTGTTATTGAAAGTTGTTATTACTTCTTTATTTGCCTTTAAAGGTTTTTTAGTCTTTCTGATTAGTTTTTTGAGGTTAACCATAATCTATCACTCCTATGATATACTTATGGAGTTTTTAAAATAAAGAACTTTCCTCTACTCTTTGTATGCGGCGTGCAACCTTCGCTTCCAAAGCTAAAAACAAGATATGTGAAAATGCTTCCTTAGAGATTAGCATAGTCTGCCTGGGTGGTATCTAATAGATACCGTATGGGCTGTATGGAATCTATCCATACATACGATCAAAATTAGATTCAAAATAAAAAAGAGGTTATTGCTATCATTCTTAACTATTCTTGTTATTATATTCATAGCTATTCATATTCTACTATACTACTTATTCAACAGAGTACAACCTTTTTATTTTTAGGTTTTCTTTGTTATATCGTTAAAGTGTCGTTTTATGTTCAGGTAGCCTGCATATTCCCCTTATTTCTAGTTAAGTTGTTTCTGACCGTATGTATGCATCCGTACGCTTAAGCTGGCTGGTATCGTTTTCTGGTTTGTATCTGATCCGTACATCTCTTCTGCCATTCTTTTTCTTATCCAGAACAATAAAGGGAAACATTTTACTTGCTTTCTGAATAACATCCTTCTTGAATTGCCGCGGATTTTTAATATCTTTCATGCGATAAGGTGTAGAAAGTCCGCTTTTCATAAAGTCCATAATTTCATTTGATTTCAAAAACGTCTTTCCTTTCTTAATTACAACATCCCTTACATGTATTGCAAATTCAGTTGCCTTGAATTCTAAGCTTGTTCGAGGTTCAATTACGGTTTCCTGAATAGGTTCAGTTAAATTGTCAATCCGTTTAGCCAACAAAGAGAACTGTTCTGGAAATGTCGGGTCTTCTTCTTTACCGTTAAGAGCAGAAATACCTCTAAAATCAGCAATTCCCATTATTGTTTCTATTACTGCAAGCCTGTTAGGTGTTTCTGATTTCACATTACACTCTTCAATAATAGCAGCTAGGATTTCTCGAAATTCCTGATCCTCTTTAACAAGGGTGATCATTAATTCCCTTAGAGAACTCTTGAACTCTGGATCAAGAGTTTTAAAAAAAGGATTCATTGCAGGTGCAGAAAGGACAGCACTCATCGAATCATCTCCATTGAACAGGAGACGATCATAGGGCAATCGAAAAGTTTATGACTGAATATACCATAGTTACAACTACACGAAATCATAATGTTTCCTCGTACTGGGGATCATTTTGGGGTTGCAGGTGTTAGGCTGTAACTCCATCAATCTTATCTTTCCTTAATCAAATGTTTTTGACATATTAAACTGTTTCTTCTGAATCCAGTGTATTTTCCGTTATTTTCCATACTATCTTTTTTTAATTTCATAAAATAAGAAAAAGAAGTACCATTCGAGTACAAAACGACCGAAAATTCAGAGACATTGACTTACATAAAGTACAAAGAATAAAAATAATAGCGGTACAAAATAATCAAAAATTAAGAGATATTGCAGTGCATAAAGTACAAAGAATAGTAATCATTTAATTATATAAAGTGCAAAAAATAACAATCATTCAAGTACAAAATTATCAAGAAAAATAAGTACAAAACAAGGTATATTTTTACGAATATAAATATTGCTTTTTGTATTATTACTGACCTGTATATAGCATATAAATATCCCAATTATGACGTTTTTCACTGGTTTTGTAAAAGTGCCAGATTTTTTGCAACAGAACCGAAATCACTCCTTAAATTATTCTCTAATTACAGTGATAGTAGTAATTTTATCAGTTCCCTCTGGAAGATTCTCCATTCCGGGCCAATTATTATCTGCTGCAGTATTAATATACGTCGCAAAATTGTTTGAAGCATTTTTATCAGCCAATACAGCTAATATGTCGTATTTATCACCAACATTATGTTCTTGACCGAACTGAGCAGTAAATTTCCAACTTCTATCATTTTTAATATCTACTTGATGAGGATAATATTTTAATGCATTTTTTGGATAAATTAAAATCCAGAGCTGTTTCCCTTCAGGAATATCTTTTGCAGTTCCACTTACAGTATCCTGAATTTGAACTGTATTTAGTGGAAAAGCAATTTTTACATTAGGTTCAAAATGCGGCAAATTTGGTGGCATATCTTGTTTTAAAATGTTAGTGATGCCACCTACATTAAATATAACTCCTATGATCGCAGCTACGATCGTACAACCACCAAGTATCCAAGCAGCTTTTACTTGTGAGTCCATGTAAAATAGAATATTAATAACTATTTATAATTTAGTTTAATCCATTTGTATCATTTACTTGTACAATACAACAGAAGAGATCTAATGGCAGATGATACAATTGTGGTGCAAAAATCTCATAAGATGGATGTAAAAATTTGGCAGCCTCATGCAATCCAAATGATTTCTATCTCTTCCAGAATTCGAACCATTTTTTCGATCCCGGAGCCTCAATTAACTTTTGATTTATTAAAGTCTGCATTTGTAAGAAATAATTATTATGCATTTGTTTGTTATCTGCAAGTTCATTTTTCAAAGTATCAATGAGATTATTCTTTTCCGTAATAATCAAATTATTAGTTAATTCATTATTTTCTAAT
>Ga0209014_10001125_pt1 | contig 15880 bp, 13 predicted proteins | sample BarGraNGADG00212_FD_184491 | JGI IMG/M metagenome (GOLD analysis project Ga0209014, IMG submission 184491) | Arctic peat soil microbial communities from Barrow, Alaska - Barrow Graham LP Ref core NGADG0002-212 (SPAdes) (version 2) | ecosystem: Environmental > Terrestrial > Soil > Wetlands >...
GTCCGGTTGGTGAACCTGATCGTGACCGTGACGCGGACCACGCCCTTGGCCGGGTCCAACTGGTACATCGATGCGCCCGTCTCGGCATAGCCGTCGGCGGCGGCGACCGGCGCTGGCCCCACGCCGGCCACGCACAGCGCCGCGACGGCGGCGAGTGCGAAGGCGACGAGGTTCCGGCGCATCGGTGAGGCCCCTCCCGGACACCCGGCCGGGTGTCGCAGCTTCGGAAGATCGTAGGCCCCCATGCGGGCGATGGATATGCCCTGTTGTCACCGAGGGTGAGGCCGATCGCCACCGCGTCGGGTCGTGGCCCGAGGCTGGCGTTGGCCTGACAGACCGAACAAAACGTGGCAGACTGGGATTTGCGGCGACGATCATTCGGATTGTGATCGCACAGGCCGAACATCCCCTTGACCGGGAGCCACCGATGACGACCATCAGCCTCGATGACCTTGATCGCGACATCCTGCGCCGCCTCCAGGTTGACGGCCGGATGAGCAACCTTGACCTGTCGCGGTCTGTGGGCCTCAGTGCCGCGGCCACCCACGCCCGCGTCCGGCGGCTGGAGGAGCGGGGCGTCATCACCGGGTACGCCGCCCGGGTGGACCCGGAACTGGCTGGCTTCGACCTCCTGTGCCTGATCAGCATCGGCATCCAGCTCCACCAGCAGGACGCCGTGGCTCGCACCCGCATCGCGCTCGCCGAGCTGCCGGAGGTGCTCGAGTGCCACCACCTCACCGGCCAGTACGACTACCTGCTCAAGGTGGTCCTGGCGGATCGCCGGGCACTGGAGCGCTTCGTCGTCGAGAAGCTCACCCCGCTGCCGGGCATCGCCCGCATCCAGACCAGTGTCGTTCTCGCCGTGGTGAAGTCCACCCCGGCACTCCCCATCTGAGGAGCCGTTCGATGTCGCCCGCCGACCCCGCCGACCCCGCTGACCCCGCCGACCCCGCTGACCCCGTCGCCACCCCGCTACTGGGCCTCGACGCGTGGGTCGCCCGAGGCCAGGAGGCCGCCGCCGCCGACGCCGGCGCGCGCGCGAAGGCCCGCACCCGCCGCTTCGACACCATCGCCGTCCACGGCCTCTACGACCACCTCGCGGCCGCCGCGAACCAGGGCAGCCTCATCGAGCCCGCCTACAGCTCGCCGGCCCAGCACTTCGAGGACAGCGACCACCTCGAGGCCGCGCTCGGCTATCTGATTCCGGCCTGGGGCTACACGCGCATCGCGAACCCCACCACGCACTACCTCGAGGAGACGCTCGCCCTGCTCGAGGCCTACGGGACCGGGCTGGAGGCGTCCGCCCTGGTCACCGGTTCCGGCATGGCCGCGGTGCACCTGGCCACGAACGCCCTCCTCGCGCGCGATACCGCACGTCCGACCGCCGCGCCCAACCTCGTGGCCTCCGCGAGGTGCTACGGCGGCACGTTCATGCTGTTCGTGCGCTACGCGGAGGAGCGTGGCATCGGCGTCCGGTGGGTCCCGGATCCGCTCGACACGGCTGCCTGGGCGGCTGCGATCGACGACGACACCCGGTTCCTGTACGCCGAGGTGCCGTCGAACCCGGCGCTCGCGCTGGCGGACATCCCCGCGCTGGCGACCCTCGCCCACGAGCACGGCCTGCCGCTCCTGGTCGATTCGACCGTCGCGACGCCGGCGCTCCTGCGGCCGCTCGGCCTGGGCGCGGACGTCGTCATCCACTCGCTGTCGAAGGCGATCGGGTCCAGCGGGCTCGCCATCGCCGGGGCGGTGGTCGCGCGACACGACATCCCCGTGCGCGTGGGGACGGACGAGCTGCGGGCCGACTTCGCGACCCAGGTGAAGCTGCTACCGGCACGCGACCTGGGGCCCGCGCTCTCGCCTGCCTCCGCGCTGGCGCTGATCTCGGACCTGCGGACGCTGCGGACCCGCATGGATGCCTGGAGCCGCGGGACGATGACGGTCGCCCGGTTCCTCGAGGCGCATCCGGCCGTCGCAGCGGTGGCGTACCCGGGCCTCGCGTCCCACCCGGGGCACGAGATCGCCGCGCGCGACTTCGCCCTGGCGGACGGCGACGCCGACGGCAACCCCGTCGCCCGGTACGGGACCCTGATGGCGTTCACGCTCCGGGGCGGCCTGCCCGCCGCGCGCCGCGCCTTCGACCGTCTCGAGCTCATCTTCCGAGCGACCGACCTCGGGCGCGTGAAGAGCGTCGCCACGATCCCGTCCATCTCCACCCACCAGCAGCAGGGCGAGGCCGGCCGCGCGGTCGCGGACATCGCGCCCGGGCTTATCCGGCTCTCCGTGGGCGGCGAGCACCCGGACGACGTGATCGCGGACCTCGTGCAGGCGCTGGGGTAGGGGAGCACACCGGGCGCTCCCCCGGCGCCTCCGGGCCGGCCGACGCCGCTCTACAGCGCGAGCACGAACCGCAGCGACGTGTCCACCCTGGCCAGCGCCTCGGGGGCGAGCCGGCCGAGCCTCGGGCCGAGGATGTCAACGGGGCGGGTGAAGACCTGGTCTGCCTTGACCCAGCCGTCCCGGTCCAGGCCGCTCTCCTTCCGCGACACCCAGACGAGGTAGGGCGGGACGACGTCGGGCTGCCGTCCGCCGCGACTGGTCATCGGGCACACGAGCACCGTCGACGACCGCGCCAACCGCTCGGTCTGCACGATCACGGCTGGGTGCGGTCCGCGGAGGACGGACCCCCCGATGTCCTCGAACGTCACGAGGTGGATGTCACCGCGTCGACGGAGCAGGGATGGCGGACGACTGCCGATCGCTACCATTCGAGATCCGCCAGGAGGCGCGCGTGCACCGGCGCCGTCGCGCGGGCCCAGGCGAGGTTCTCCTCGCGATCTTCCTCGAGCGCAGCATCGATCCTGGCCTGCAGGACCTCGTCCAGGAGGCGTCGGAGGCTGGCCGCGATCACCCCGCTCACGCTGACGCCCGTCTGCTCGGAGACCTCCCGGACCGTGGCGATGAGCGGCTCAGGCAGGCTGATGGAGAGCTTGGTGAACGGGCCGGTCTCGCTGGCGGCAAGATAGGGCGCAAGGGCGTCGCGGGCGCTCGAAAGGGGGGTGGTCGCCCGGCCTGCGGGCTCGCCTGGTTCCCGAAGCTGGTCGTACTCGTCCATATGTTGAGTATGACCGGCTTGCGCATCCGGTGTCAACGCCGGAGGCGACGGCGACGGCCGAGCGGGCCAGACAGGCCCGGCAGGCCCGGCAGGCCCGGCAGGCCCGAATGTTGGTGCGAAGGCGGCCCGGGAGGGGCCAGCCACACGGAGCTCGCCCGTCCTCGCCCGATGCTGCCCCGCGCCGCACCGCTCGCCACCGCGCCGCACGGCGCCGTCGCGACCGCACCCAGCCGCGCCCGCCCCGCACGACACCGGACATCACTCCTGTTCGTGATGAGGCTCCGCGCATCACAAGCTGCGGCTCAGGGAGCCGCGACGTGGTCCTCCCAGCAGTGCGCGGGCTCATAGCCCAGGACGCGGCGGGCCCGATCGATCGACAGCAGGGTCTCCCGTCCCGAGAGCTGCCGCGTCAGGGGCACGGTCGGGAAGACCTCGGCCATCAGGTCGGCGCTGGGCCGCGGCATGACCGTATCGGCCGCGGCGACGATGCAGATCTCCGCCCCGGTGACCTCGGCGGTGAGGGCGAGGCGGCAGGCCTGGGCCACGTCACGACAGTCCACGTAGCCCCAGAGGTTCCAGCGACGGAGCGTCGCGTCGCCCCAGTAGGACGGGAAGACCGCGTAGTCGTCCGGCTCCATGATGTTGGAGATCCGCAGGCCGATGAAGGGGATCCCCGTCCGCCGGTTGAACTGCGTCGCCATGGTCTCGCCGACCAGCTTCGAGAGCGCATAGGACCACTCCGGGCGCGGATCGATTGTCTCGTCGATGGGCGCGAACAGCGGCGGCGTGTCGAATGGCAGGCCGAGCACCGTCTCGCTGGACGCCCAGACGACGCGCTTGAGGCCATTTGCCTCGGCGACAGCGAAGACGTTGTACGTGCTGAGCGCGTTGATCCGGAAGGTCTCGGCGGGCGGCCGAATATCCGGGGCCGGGATTGCGGCGAGGTGCACGACCGCGTCGGCGCCCGCGAGCGCCTCGGCCGCCTGGCCATAGTCCGTGAGATCGGCGACCAGGCACTGCCCGTGGGGGCTGCCGTCGTGCTTCGCGTCGACATTGAGGGCGTCGTACCCGTGATCGCGCAGGTCGCGCACCACCCACCGACCCGCCTTGCCGCTGCCACCCGTGACGACGATCCGCATGCCGGCCTCCTTCGTATGTGGTGTCCATTGTCGCCCCGCCCCGGCCCAAGAGGGGCCTAGCGTACCGTGCTGGCTCGGCGCCACAACTCGCTGCCCGGCGCCGCCCCGCACGACACCGGACATCACTCCTGTTCGTGATGAGGCTCCGCGCATCAGAAAGCCGCCCCTGAAGCGCGGAGCGTCATCACGGGCGGCGGTGGTTGCGGACTGGTGGTTGCGGACCGGTGGTTGCGGACCGGTGGTTGCGGACCGGCGAGAGCGAGCGACCTACGGGATCAGGAACGCGACCTGGACGGTGATCACCACGTCGGTCGAGCCCGGCAGGACCGGGGTCTGGGCGGCCTTGTCGCCCGCGACTGCGCTCGGAGCGTAGTTGCCCTGGTACCAGATCGGGGTGGAGACCGACTCGGCGACGGAGGCGACGCCAGTGATCCGGACGCCCAGGCCGTTCGCCAGGGTGTCGGCCTTCGTCCTCGCGTCCTTGACGGCCGCCTCGCGGGCCTGGGCCTCGGCTGCGGTGCGATCGGCCACGTCGAAGCTGATCCCGTTGACGGTCGTGGCACCGGCGATGACGCTGTTGTCGAGCAGATCCGAGAGCTTGGCGAGGTCGCGGACCGTGATCGAGATCGTGTTCTGCAGCTGGTAGCCGCGGATCTTCGGGGCAGCGTTGTTGGGGTAGTCGTAGACGGGGTTGAGCGAGACGTTGGCCGTGGCGATGTCCTTGTCGGCGATGCCGAGCTTGCGGACGGCGTCCACGACGGCGGTCATCGCGACGGCGGCGGCCTCGCGGGCGGCCTTGGCGGTCGGGCGTTCGATCACGACGCCGAGGTTGATGGTCGCGATGTCCGGGATCACCGTGACCTTGCCGCTGCCGGTGACCGAGAGGGTGTGCTCCGTCGTGCCGTCCGTGGCGGCCCCGGGGGTCACCGTGTAGGTGCGCGGGGCGACGACGGCGGCCAGCGCCGGACCGGCGAGGAGGCCGACGGCGAGCGCGGCGACGGCGGCGATCGACATCCAGCCGGCCGTTGAGCGGGTGCGGGTGGGGTTGGTGTCCATGGTGGCGTCCCGATCCGGGCCCGAGGAGCCTTGGTAGGGGACCGGCGGAGCCCATCGTCCGGTCGCGCTGGGGTGCAGACGCCGGTGGGGGCGATCCGGTTGCCTCGGGCCGACCACCTGTGCCCGGCGACCCCCGCACCGCGAGTGATCCTCCCCGGTCCCGTGCCGCTCGCACGTCAATCAGAGACGCATGGCTCTTGAAGATGCGTTCTCGGTCTGCAAACAGCCCCGGTGTCGGGGGAGGCAGTCCGGGGCGGAAGCGGCATGATCTCTGATTGTCGGGCCGAGGATCCGGCCCAGTTCCCGTCCCGGGACGCATACTTCGCATAGGCGGGCCCCACGGCGACGTCATCCGCCCCTGGGTGCGGCGGCTGTCTCGGCTCCGGCGCGAGTCCCCCCTGGTCCGAGAGGCACTCGATCGCGACGATCGCGGCGGACATCATTACCCTGCCCTGACAAGAGTGCCCGCGAGGCCCTGCGATGACCATGAGCCCGATCCCCGGTCGACTTATGCCCCCGCCCCCGGCACGACGAGATCGAGCTTGGCTGTTGCTCGGCGCGACAGTCCTGGGGATCGATCTCCTCCTGGCCGGTGGGATCCACGGCGATTCCGGCGTGCGGTTCGACACGGGGGTTGCGTTCGCGGCGAACCCCGCCGACAACCCCGTCCTCCTCCTGGGCTCTACGTTCGATCGGACCGGCTGCCCCACGGTGCCGCTCGCGATCGGTTCCGGCTATAGCGTCTTCTGCGACGACTGGTCCGCAATCACCTCGCTCGACTACCGCGCCCAGGTCGTCTCGCTGCACGCCGCTGGGCATGACGTCGTCAACGAGTACACGGGTCCCATGCCGCAGGCACTGCGCTGGCAGGAAGGGATCGCCGAGGTCAAGAAGGCGCTCGGCGACCCCCGCCTGATCACCGACGCCTACGGGACGCCAACGCTCGTCTACATGTACACCCATGAGCCGTACGGCTCGCTCGAGTTGCGGTTCGACACCTACGCCCGCCTCGTGCGGATCAACGCCTGCCTCACCCACTGACCGGCGGCGGGGATGAGAGGCGGCGGAACGTCGCCCCCTTGACTCCACGCCACTCGGAACTGACGCCAGGCCCGTCACGGCGTGCCGTTGACACAGGCGTGCCGTCCGGACTGGACCGCGCCCGCCTCGCACTGATAGGGTCGCGCGAGTGTCGGCGCCCGGATGCGGGAGCCCTGAGAGCCGAGGGGAACGCTTGGGGGACCTGGGAGACCGCGCGGAGCGGATCGCGGAGGAGCGGATCCGAGCCGCCCTGCCTCCGGACACCCGCTGCTACGCGAACGTGCGCTTCGTTGCCCGCACGCGCCCGACCGGACCAGCCCACGACGGCGAGGCGGATCTCGTCATCGTGCACCCGGAGCACGGCCTGCTCGTGATCGAGGTCAAGTCCGGCGAGCCGTCCCGTGACGCGCGGAACCGATGGTTCATCGGCGGCCACCAACTGACGCGCAGCCCCTTCGAGCAGGCCGAGGACGCCAAGCACGACCTGGTCGGTGCCATCGGCGAGCTCCTGGGTGTCATCGGTGGCGACCGGCCCAGGGCGGGCCACGCCGTGGCGTTCCCGGACGCGGACCTCGCCAGCCTCCCGCCCGGCCACGTGCTCCTGGGGCCCGACGCCGCCACGGAGATCATCCTCGACGCCGCGGCGCTGGCGGACACGGCCAGCACGCGAAACGCCCTCGAGCGAGCCTGGGAGTGGTGGACCGGCGACGGCACCCGCGGCCGCCCCCTCACGCAGGCCCAGGCGGAGCGCATCCACGAGTACCTCGCGCCCACCGTCGCCCTCCGCCGCCTCGTCCGCCGCGATGTCGAGGACGGCCGCGACCGTCTCATCGACGCCTCGCGAGCCCAGAAGATCGTGCTCAACCAGAACCGGTCCAAGCGGCGCCTCGAGATCGTGGGGCCGGCCGGGAGCGGGAAGAGCCTCGTGGCCGTGGAGCGGGCCCGACGCCTCGCGCGCGAAGGCTTCCGCACCCTGTTCGTCTGCTTCAACCAGCCGCTGGCGACGGCGGTGGGGCGCGAGATCGACGAGGACGCCGAGCCCGTCGAACGCCGCCCGGTCGTCACCACCTTCCACCGGCTGTGCGAGCGACTGGGCACGCAGGCGGGCGTGCTCCCAGCGAAGCCGGCCGGAGCGCTCCCCCGGGACTGGTGGGACGTCACCCTCCCCGCCGCCCTGGACGCCGCGATCGACGCGCTGCCCGGCGAGCGGTTCCACGCCGTCGTCATCGACGAGGGCCAGGACTTCGAGCCCGCCTGGTTGACCTCGCTGGGGTTCCTCCTCCACGACCCCGCAGGCGGCGTCCTGTGGGTCTTCCACGATCCCGGCCAGGCGCTCTTCCGGGACGATCGCGTGGCGGAGCTGGGTCTCGACCGCCTGGAGCTGTTCGAGGACTACCGCTCACCCGCGCCCGTCGCGGAGCTTGCCGCCCGCTTCTACCACGGCCCAACGGAGCCCTATGCCATGACGGAGCAGGGCCGCCGGCCGGTGGTCGTCGCGGCGGAGCCCGGGCGCGACACCGTCGAGGCCGTGCGCAAGCAGCTCCACCGTCTGCTCGAGGTCGAGGAGATCCGGCCGTGGCACGTGGCGGTGCTGTCGGGCGTGTCCGCCACGCGGAGCGAGGTCTGGAAGAAGCGCCGCTTCGGCAACGTCGAGCTGTGGAACGGGGCCATCGACGACGCCGGCGCCTCGCTGGGCCTGCCGGCCGAGGAGATCCCGGACCCGCCGCCCGACGCCGGCATCGTCCTGTTCGAGACCATCCGCCGGTTCAAGGGCCTGGAGCGCCCGGTGGTCATCCTTTGCGAATTGCCCGAAGAGGGCCAGCGCCTCGACCAGCTCCTCTACACGGCCTTCACCCGCGCGACGGCGCACCTCGTGGTCATCGCGCCACCGACACTCGCGACCCGCCTGGACCGAGGCGGAGGGGACCGAAGCGGCGTGGACCGGGGCGGTCCTGCCGGGGCTTGACCCATCGAGTAGTCTAAGCAGGCTTAGACTAAGAAGAGTTAGATAAAGGACCACGGTGGTCGAACGGTTCGTGGATCGGCACCTCGAGCGGCGGGCGCTCGAGGACGCGTGGGCGTCCGGCCGCCCCGAGCTCGTCGTCGTCCACGGGAGGCGGCGCGTCGGCAAGAGCGAACTGCTCGCCCGGTTCACGGCGCGCAAGCCGTTCGCGTACTACGTCGCTGCGCAGCAACTCGAGCGGGACCAGCTGGCGGATCTCGGCGCCGCTCTCGCGCCGCTCTCCACGGGCTTCCGGCGCGGTCGCCCGCCGAGGCTCGCGCTGCGGGACTGGGACGAGCTGCTCGGGGTCGTAACCGCCGCGGCGGGGAAGCGCAGGATCGGCCTGGTCCTCGATGAGTTCCCGTACCTCGTGGACGCAAACCCGGCGCTGCCGTCCCTCGTCCAGCGCTGGTGGGATGGCGTCGGCTCGAAGGCCAACGTCATGCTGGTCCTCAGCGGGTCGCAGCAGGCGATGATGGCCCGCCTCGTGTCCGAGGAAGGTGCCCTGTACGGGCGGCCGACGCGGCGCCTCCACCTCCGTCCGTTCGACTACTTCCATGCGGCCCAGTTCGCCCGTGGGTGGTCACCGGAGGACCGGATCCGGCTGTACGCCGTGGCGGGCGGGATACCCGACTACCTCGAGGAGTTCGACGACGGCCGGCCCTTCCGGGACGAGCTCCTCCGCCTCGCCTACTCGCCGGACGGCCGCCTGTTCCGTGAGGCGCCGGACCTCCTGCGGTCCGAGTTCAGCGAGCCGCGCACCTACGAGACCATCGTCCGGTCAATCGCACGGGGCGCCAACACCCCGGCGCTCATCGCCACCCAGGCCGGGCTTTCCGGGGCGAACCGGACCACGCCGTACCTCGATCGGCTGATGGAGCTGGGCCTCGTCGAGCGCCGCGTTCCCCCCAACCATGCAACGGATCCGCGGCCACGGATCAGCCAGTACGTGCTGGCGGACGGCTATCTGCGCTTCTACTACGCGCTCGTGGATCCGTGGCGGAGCGCGATCCAGCTCGGACAGGGGCGCCACGTCCTGGATGAGGTCAGCGACGTGACGCTCGACGAGTTCGTGAGTCGGACATTCGAGGACGTTGCCGCGCAGTACCTGATGCGCCTGTCAGGGGCCGGCCGGATCGGCACGCTCTCGCACGCCGGGTTCTGGTGGTTCAAGGGTGGCGACATCGACGCCGTGGGGATGGCGGGGGAGCGGCTCGCGGCCGCCGCTTCGGTGAAGTGGCGACGGACGGTCGCCAAGCCGGCCGACCTCTACGACCTCCGCCGGGATGTCGCCGCGGTGGCGCCCGGGGCAACCCCGGGGCTGTTCCTGTTCAGCCGGTCCGGTTTCGACCGGAACCTGTCTGCCGAGGACACGGTCACGCTGGTCGAGCTTCGCGACCTGTTCCGGGCGGACCTGGAATACGAACGATGAGGCGACTGACAGCCAACCTGTCACAACGGGTCCGCACGATGGGCTGCGCATGAACCCGCAGCCGCCGAGCCAGCTTCCGCCGCCGAGCCCGTATGCGCTGCCGACGAACCAGCTCGGGCCGCCACCCGGCCCGGTCCAGTCGCCACTGGCCGAGACCCAGCGTGGGCCGGGGTTCCTGGTGCGCGCCCTCTGGTTCGTGCTCGTGGGCTGGTGGCTGACGGCCATCGTGTCCGTGCTCGCCTGGTTCGCGATGGTCACGATCATCGGGCTGCCGCTCGGCATCTACCTGGTCAATCACGCCCCCACGTATCTGACGCTCCGGCCGCGGACGAAGGCGACATACTGGGTCGCAGACCCCGCCGGCGGCGCGATGCTGATGGAGGTCGGTGTCCGCCAGGTCGAGTTGTGGATCCGGTTTATCTGGTTCCTGTTCGTCGGCTGGTGGGCGTCGGCGTTCGTCATGGTCGTGGGGTACGCGTTTATCCTCCTGATCCTGACGATCCCGCTGGGGCTCTGGATGTACAACCGGGTGCCGTTCGTGGCCTCGCTGTACCGGTATTAAGACGGGACGGGCACATGAGTACGAAGGGGACCACGGCGAAGCCGAAGCCCGAGACCGAACCGGAGCTCGGGCACTTGATCGAGGACGCCGCAAACGCGTCGCCAGGGCTCCGGATCGAGTTCCGGGACCGGATTGCTGCCTACGGCACCGATGCCGTCGTGGCGATGGAGGCCTGGATGGAGCAGGGACGATCCCCCGGGTTTGCGATTGCGGTGCTGGAGGCGGTCGGGAAGGCGGCCGATGACGCGGGTGCCGCCTCCGCCGTGCGGCGGATCGCGAGCCGGGTTCCGGACTGGGCGGACGTCGCGCAGCAGGCGCTGGCCCGGCTCGGGGCGTCGGGACGGGCAGCCGCCGCGGCCGCCGGGCAGCCGCCGCGGCCGGTCGCCGGAGACGTCCACATGGCCACGGGGACGCCGCCGCCCGTCGAGGGCCCGTGCATCATCCCGAACCGGGACGGGTCGGCGTGCCGGAACCGAGGACGTCACCCGGTGGAGGGCGGCTGGAGCTGCACGCCGCACATGAAGGCCGCGACCCGGCAGGCTTCGTCGGCGTGAGTTCTGCGGCGCGGGGGGAGCACAGGCGAGATCACCGGCCCATCGGGCGGCGGGCCCCGGGTTATCGGCGCTACCGCCTCCGACGCCGCCTCGGACGCTTCTCGCCCGGCGCGTACTCCGGCAGCACGGACGGCCCTTCGATGACCGTGATCGGCGGGTCCTCGAGGGCTCCGATGGCCATCCCGACGATGGGGGTCCCGTTGACCACTGTGACGCTGCGCCCAGACCTGGTGACAGCCTCGACCCTGACGTCCCACGGGTCCCGGCCAGACTCGACCGCGGATCGGGCTGCGCTCAGTGCCGCCCGGACGTCGCCGAACTCCATCCCGTCGAGGTCGTCGCGGAGGAGGACTTCGAAGGTGATCGGCCCCTCGTGCGCGGGGTCATATCCAAGCCTCGCGAGCTTGCGCTCCCAGCGCGGCGGACGTCTTCCGGCAGGCACACCGTCGATGATCATGTCGACGCCGTCGACCATGCGGCCGGCATCTCGCCCCGGCGTGAGGTGCCTGAGAAGCTCCAACTCGCGCTCAGTGACGTCGGGTCCAGTACTCATGGCGTTCGCGCTTCGTGGCGCGCCGTGCGGAGATTGGTCGCATTCTACCGTGCCGGTAGGTGCAGGCAACGAACAGGACCCGGTCATGGTCCGACATGCCGATCACGCGGAACCGCCGCTCGCTCGTGGAATGGGCGACATCATCTCGGGACCATCGGTGTTCATCGTCATCAACCGTCATCGCCTCCGGGAAGCCGACCCCGTGCTTGCGCACGTTGGCCTCCGCCTTCTCCGGATCCCAAGGCTCGCTCACCCGGGCGACCGTAGCCACGGCCGCTCACTTGACCCTCACCGGGCACTTACGCCGCGATTGACACCCAACCTGTCACAGCGGGTCCGCAGAGTAGGAGCCGCATGATCGAGGACAGGGCACTCCCCATCGGCCCGGCCACGGCGAGCGTGGCGCTGACGCCGGAGCAGCGCGCCATCGTCGAGGCAGGCGATGGGCCGGTCGTGGTCATCGCGGGGGCGGGGACGGGGAAGACGCGCGTCATCGTGGAGCGGGTGCGCTGGCTGCTGGAGACGAAGGGTGATGCCGCCGGCAGCGCCCCCGCGACCCCCGCGGCCCCGGGTGATGCGCGGAGCCTCATCGCCAGTGAACCTGTCCGCCAGGACGCCCCGTTCGAGGGCCCGCTCTCCCCGGAGCAGATTCTCGTCCTGACCTACAACGTGAAGGCGGCGAGGGAGCTCCAGCAGCGCCTGGACGCGGCTCTCGGGCCGGCAACAAGAGCGCGCCTGACGGTCACGAACTTCCACAGCTTCTGCCACCGGGTGCTGACGGAGAGCCCGGGCGAGGCCGGCGTGGCGCCCAACCCGGACGTGCTGGACGGTGTCAGCCAGGTCCTCCTGCTGCGCGACATCCGCCCGGACCTGCCGCTGGTCTACCACGGCGAGTGGCAGTTCGGCGGGATCGTGAGCTTCATCAACCGGGCGAAGGACGAGCTGGTCACGCCGGACGACTTCGACGCCTTCGTGGCCGGCGAGCTCGACGTCTTCGAGAACAGGTTTGGCGGCTACGACGACGCGGCCGTCCGACTGAACGCCCAGGGCAACCTGAGGCCGCTGAAGGCCGTTCGCGGCGCCTACGCCTACGAACGCGCGCACGAACGAGCGGGGGCCGGCAGCCGGGACATCGGCGACTGGGACGAGCACGCCCTGGAGAAGGCCGCCGATCGCGAGGCCCGCCGCACGATCGCGGGTGATGGCCGCGCCCGCTACCGCAACGAGTTCGTCGAGGACGATCTACCGCGCATCGACGAGCTGGCCGAGACTTACGTCGCGGACGGCGCCGCCCTGGAGGTCATGCGCCTGGCGGAGCTCGCGCTCGTCTATCGCGCCTACCAGGCGGAGCTCGTGCGGCGAGGGGCGCTGGACTTCGGCGAGCAGATCGCGGCCGTCACCCAGCTGTTCAAGGTCCGCCCGAACATCCTCCGCCGCTGGCAGCGCCAGTATCGGTATCTCCTGGTGGACGAGTTCCAGGACGCGAACGTCGCCCAGATCGAGCTGATCGAGATGCTCGGCCGAACGCCGGACCGGCCCGACAACGTGATGGTGGTGGGGGACGACGACCAGTCGATCTACCGCTTCCGGGGCGCCAGCTTCGCCGCCTTCATGGAGTTCGACCGGCGGTTTTCAAGACCGCCGGCACACGACAGGCACGGCACGCCGCCGGAACCGCCCCGCCGGCTCCGGCTGGAGGAGAACTTCCGCAGCGTCGAGCGCGTGATCCGGGCGGCCAACCGTGTCATCGCGCGCAACCAGACCCGCTTCGAGCCCGGCAAGCGCCTCGTCACGCAGCGGCCTGCCGGCGACCCGGTCCGCCTCATCGTGTGCGCCGGGCCCGAAGACGAGGCCGTCGCGATCGTCGAGGCGATCAGGGCGCTGGCCGGCCCGGACCCGAAGCCCCGCTGGTCCGACGTCGCGATCCTGTACCGCAAGCACAAGCATCGCGAAGCCATCGTCGCCCGTCTGCGCGAGGAGGACATCCCGTACACCGTGGTCGGCGGGCTGAGTCTCTTCGGGACGCCCGAGATCCGGGACCTGGAACAGAGCCTGCGGGCGATCGCGGACCCGCACAACGACGTCGCGCTCGTCCGGATGCTGACAGCCGGGCCGTGGCGGATGGACGCCCTCGAGATCCTCGAGGTCTCGCGGATGGCGAAGTTCGATCGACGGTCCCTCGTCGACGTCGTCCGGGAGATCGTCGGCACCGGCGTCGTCGTGGTCGATCGGGCGGGGGACGAGGGGACGAAGGACGACCAGACGGCCGAGGAGGACGTGGACGCCGCGACGCGCGCGAAGCTCCGCCGCCTCCTGGACACCCTGGAAGAGCTCACCCCGCTCACGTGGAGAGAGGGCCCGTTCACCATCCTCGAGCGCTACGTGGAGCGGACCGGCCAGGTCCTGGACCTCATCGCCGCGGACAGCCTCGAGGCCAAGCGCACTGTCACCAACATCGCGAGCTTCCTGCGGTTCGCCTCGGACTGGCAGGCCGCCAACCCGCACGGCACCCTCGCCGGGTTCGTGGACTACCTCGACGCGTACCAGCAGTCCGGCGGCGAGCTGCCCACCAGCGTGGAGCTCACCGAGGACGTCGAGGGCGTCCGGCTGATGACCCTGTACCAGGCCAAGGGCCTCGAGTTCCGCCGCGTCATCGTCCCCTGCCTGGTCGACGGGGAGTGGCCGGTTCGCGAGGGCTGGGGCGGCTACTTCCCGGTCGAGCTCCTGCGCGAGCAGGTCCCGCCGGGCGACATCCACACCGAGGAGGAGCGCCGCCTCCTGTACGTCGCGATGACCCGGGCGCAGGACACGCTGATCCTCACGACCCACGACGGCCCGGCCGTGGACAAGGGCCCGTCCGCCTTCATCGGGGACGTGCGTGACGGGGCCTCGGACGACGTGGTCGTCGTGGACCGAACCGGCAAGGCCGCCGATGCCACCAACGACGATGGCGCCGTCACCAGGACGCTCGATTCGGTCGCCGTCACCCTCGTCCGCCGGGTCATGCCGTTGCCCACGCGTCGCGAGCGCCGGCTGGAGCTGAGACTCCGCGCGGCCGAGCTCATCGGGCTCCTCGAGGGCACGGCCGCCGCCGACCCCGAGGCCGACGAGGCCCGCGAGAGCCTGGCGTCAGCCCTCGCCACCGTCGGCCGCTCCGCGGCCATGGAAGCGGACCAGGCCCGCGCCCTCGGCCTCGACCCGCTGACCTTCCGGACCATCGCGCTGGACACCGCCGCCGGCGCCAACCTCCTGGACGTCGCGCCGCTGCCCGGGCACTTCAGCTACTCGGCATTCGACACCTACGAGCGCTGCCCGCTGCGCTACGCGTTCTCGTACGTCTACGGCATCCCCACGGCGAGGAAGGTCGGCGCGCTCGAGTTCGGCTCCACGGCCCACGCCGCGTTCGAGGCCTTCACCCGCGAGCGTCGCGAGCGCGCGGCCCGCGGCGACCCCGAGCCCACCCGCGAGGACCTCGCCCGCTTGTTCGCCGCCGAGTGGACGCCCACGGCCTTCCCGGACCGCACGACCGAGGACGGGTTCAAGCGCCGGATCGCCGGCCTGCTGGACAACTTCTACGACGGCGAGCTCGCGTCCCGGAGCACGGTCCTCCACGAGGAGCTGGACTTCGAGCTCGTCATCGACCCCGCGGACGGCACCGCGCCCGTGCGCATCGTCGGCGGCATCGACCGCATCGACCAGCTCCCGTCCGGCGGCATCGAGATCATCGACTACAAGACCGGCAGGATCTCCAGCCAGAAGAGCGTCGACCAGAGCCTCCAGCTCTCGATCTACGCGCTGGCCTGCCGTGACACCCTGGGCCTGGGAACGCCGGAGCGGGTCACCCTCTACTTCACCGAGTCCGCGACCCGGATGAGCACAACCCGAACGGACGAGCAGCTGGACGCGGCCCGGGCGGACATCCTGGCAAGAGTCGGGCGGATCCGGTCAGGGGACTTCGCCGCAACGCCGAGCGGGGACACCTGCAAGTGGTGCGACTACCGGGCGATGTGCCCGGAGCGGGCGTGATGCGTGACGCTATCCTGGCGGACATGCCCGACGACCTGACGCCTGGCCTTCACGAGGCCCTCGTCACGGAGGCGCTGCGCGCAAGGATCGAACGAGCACGGGCGCAGGGCTGGCTCGTCGAGTGGAAGTCAATTGACGACGCCACCTTGGCGGAGATCCTCGCGCGCCATATCCACGATCGTGCCCGAGACCGGATCGCCGGCATCCCGGCGTCGACGATCGATCGCCGGCGGGCGCAGATCGACCTCGCGAACCGCGTTCTCGAAGTCCTGACCTCCTACTCGATGGACCGCGGGACCGCCGACAGCATCGATCCAGAAGCTCAGCTCCTTTGGGAGGTTGAGTCGCCACTCGATCGACGTCGTCACAGCCAGCCCACGCCGCGGCCCGGGATCCCGCT
>Ga0209014_10001128_pt1 | contig 15868 bp, 8 predicted proteins | sample BarGraNGADG00212_FD_184491 | JGI IMG/M metagenome (GOLD analysis project Ga0209014, IMG submission 184491) | Arctic peat soil microbial communities from Barrow, Alaska - Barrow Graham LP Ref core NGADG0002-212 (SPAdes) (version 2) | ecosystem: Environmental > Terrestrial > Soil > Wetlands > Peat...
CAACTGCCCGTCGGGCGCGGAAAAGTTGATGCTCGAGAAGAACGGACTGCCGATCACGGCTGACACATCCAGCTCCATCGAGCGCAGCTTTTCCTGCCATGCCTTCAATTCCTCGAGGTCCTCGGCCCTGAACGCCACGTGGTTCGTCTGCCCGACGCCCGCCCGCGCGTGCGGATGCCGCGGCGTCCATCCAAAGAGCGTCCAGCTGCTGTGCGGCAGCACGCGCGTGCCGTCGTAGTTCGCCCAGAACCAGTGCGGCGTCTCGGGATCGTCCTGATTCACCGATTTCTTCACCACCGCGAGACCGAGCGCCTCTTCGTAGAAGTCGCTCGCCCGCTCGATGTCGTCCGTCATCCCCGTGATGTGATGAATGCCGGTGAGCTTCATGTCGGGCGTGATGACCGGCACAGGCTCCGAATACGTGGTCATGTGGATCGACCGCTCGTCGCGGCCGCCCGGAAGCTGCTGCTCGCGCGGCAGCATGATCTGCCGGCCGAGCGCCTCGATCGGTTCGTCGTACGCATAACCCGGACCGGCGGTCGCGATCTCCAGCACCTGACCGTCGGGATCGCGGAAGTACAGCGACGTGAAGTAGCCGCGCGGCATCGGTCCGCTGACCGGCACGCCCTTGTCCATCAGGTACCGCTTCCACTTGAGCTGCGCTTCGTATGTGCCGACGCCCAGCGCGAGATGGTGCACGCCGCCCACGCCGGGCCGGCCGTGCGCTGCCGCCGGACGCTCGACGAACGTGATGAGCGTGCCCGGTGTGCCCGTTTCATTGCCGAGATACAGCCTGTATGCGTTCGGATCTTTCGACTCGCCGGCGTCCTTCATCACGGACAGCCCGAGCAGGTCGCGGTAGAACGCGAGCGTCCTCCGCGAGTCGCCCGACACCATCGTGATGTGGTGGAACCCCAGCGTCGTCAGAGTCTTTGTCGTTCTTGTGTTTGTTGTCATATTTTCCCTCACTTATGATCCTCTCACTACTGAGATACTAACCGCTTTGGATCGGCAAGTCAATCGTTCGTTCGTGCTACACCCTACTCCTGTTCGGCCAAGGCCGCCTTGCACGCCGGGGTCGCGGCCGCCAGCCGCGCAGCCTCCTTCCCCAGCGTCTTCAACAGCGCGGTCAGTTCCCGCTGCTCCGACTGTTTCAATCCCGTCATCGCGCCCTGAATCACGGCCGCATGTTCGGGAAAGATCGAGCGCATCAGTTTCTCGCCCTTCTTCGTCAGCGCCGCGTAACGCGCGCGACGATCGGCCGGGCAGGCTCGCCGCTCGGCCAGTCCACGCTTCGCGAGCCGGTCCACCAGGAACGTCATCCCACCGCTCGAGACCAGTATCCGCTTCTGGATCTCGCCCAGGAGCTGCGGTCCTTTGTGGTACAGCGCTTCCATCACCGCGAACTCCGCCAGCGTGAGGTCGTGGCGTTCGATGTCGGCCTTCAGAACCTCGACGAGCGCGTCGTGCGACCGCGCGAGCACCACCCACAACTTCAAGGCCGTGGCGGTCGGAAGGTCGGCGGCGACTCCTGCGCCACCCTTCGCCGGGCGGGAGTCCTTCGAGGCGGATCGTTTAGCTGTTTTCATCTCAGTAGTAAGATAATCACGTTGCTGAGGCGGCGCAACGCATCCATAATAGCTGTCCCTGCCGTTGCTTCCGCCAATGAGGTGCCGTACATGCGAAGATTCCGCCCAACCCTGACCGCGGTTGTCCGCCGGGCTCTGGTGACGACCCCGCTGCTCTGCACGATGGCCGCGTCGGCCGCCGGACAAAACGTTCTGCAGACGCAGCCAGCCCCGACCGTGATCGCCACGATCACCACGCCGGAGAAATTTTTCGGCTTCCGCATGGGCGCCGATCGGAAAATGGCTCGCTGGGACAAGATGGTGGACTACTACAACCTGCTCGCCAAGCAGAGCCCGCGGTTGAAGATCGTCAACATGGGACCCACCACCATGGGAAACCCTTTCCTCGCCATCTTCATCTCGTCGCCGGCGAACCTCGCGCGGCTCGAAACGCTGCGGACGTGGAATCTCAAGCTGACCGATCCGCGCGGCGTGCCTCAGGCGGAGATCCGCCGCATCGTGCGCGAAGGCAAGGCGTTCGTGCTGCAATCCATGAGCATGCACGCCACCGAGATCGGCGGCACACAGATGGCGCCCGAGCTGATCTACGACCTCGCCGCGCGCACCGACGCCGAAACGCAGCGCATCCTCGACAACGTCGTGTCGATCATGGTGCCCGGGTTCAATCCGGACGGCGAGATCATGGTTACCGACTGGTACAACAAGTACCTCGGCACCGAGTACGAAGGATCCAACTACCCCTCGCTCTATCAGAAGTACGTCGGCCACGACAACAATCGCGACGCATTCATGTCCAACATGATCGAGTCGCAGTACATGTCGAAGCTGCTCTTCCGCGAGTGGAAGCCGGAGGCGTACGTCGACCACCATCACATGGGCGGCAACGGCGCGCGCATCTTCCTGCCGCCGTACGCCGATCCCGTGCGGCCCTCGGCCGATCCGCTGGTGTGGCGCGAGCTGTCGTGGTACGGCGCGCACATGGCGTACAAGGAGGAGGAATCGAATCTCTCCGGCGCGATCAACCTGGCCATCTACTCCGGCTGGGGGCACATGGGCTTCCACTGGATCACGCCGTTCCACAACATCGCCGGCATGCTCACCGAGTCGGCGAGTGCAAGCCTTGCGACGCCGCTGAACGTGCCGGCCGATCGACTGGTCGGCAACACGCGCGGACTCCCGAAGTACGAGGAGCAGACCACCTTTCCGCACCCGTGGCCCGGCGGCGTCTGGCATTTGCGCGACATCGTCGACCGCCAGAAAGTCTCCGCGTGGGCGGCGATCGATCTCGCCGCGCGCAACAAGGAGACGGTGCTCGAGAACGCGTACCTGAAGGCCAGTCGCCAGACTCAACGCGGCGCCGAGGGGAAGGTCAAAGCGTACGTGATTCCGATCAACCAGCACGATCCGCTCACCGCGATCAAGATGGTGAACAAGCTGCTCGGCCAGGGAGTCGATGTGCACCGCGTGTCGCAGGCGTTCACACACGAAGGCAAGCAGTACGCCGCCGGCAGCTTCGTCGTCTCGATGGCGCAGCCGAAGATGGGCGTCGTGCGATGGCTGCTTGGACAGACGTTTTATCCCGACAACACGTACACGCGCGAGGCGAACGGCACGCCGATCGCGCCGTACGACATGAGCACCGACACGATGGACGAGTTCATGGGAGTAACGGCAGATCCGGTGATGACGGCTGTGACCTCGCCGATGACGTTGCTCACCGCGCTGGTTTCTCCGGCCGGCACCGTCTCGAAGGGTGCCAACGGCTATCTTCTCGACGGCAAACAGAACGATGCCTTCCACGCGGCGAACCTGTTGCTCGACAAGTCGGTGGCGATTCGACGGGTGGATCGGTCATTGGGCGCCGCTCAAGTCGGCGACTTCGTGGTCGACGCCAGCGTGCCGGACGCGCTCGTCGCGTCGGTCGCGAAATCCACGGGCGTGAACTTCGCGGCGATGAATGGCGACGTGGCCGCGGCCAGCCACGCGGTAAGACGTCAGCGCATCGCGATGTACGAGCGTTACGGCGGCGGAAACTCCGATCAGGGGTGGACGCAGTGGACGTTCGAACAGTTCGGGTTTCCGTTTGCCAGCATCAAGGACGCCGAGTTGAAGGCCGGAAATCTCAACGCGAAGTACGACGTGATCATTCTGCCGACGGACAACGTCGGCACGCTGACCGGTGAGCGCGGCGGGCGAGGTGGCGGGGCGCCTCCTGGTGCGGCGGCCGCGCCGAGTGCGCCGGGAGCTCCTGGCTCGGCAGGTGAGGCATCGGCAGCGAGCGTCGCGGCAGGCGCCGCGGGAGGACGCGGTGGTGGAGGCGGCGGGTTCGGCGGACCGCCGGCGCCGCCCGAGTATCGCAGCGGATTCGGCGCCGAGGGAGTGGCCGCGCTCAAGGCGTTCGTTCAGGCCGGCGGAACGCTGCTCACGTTCGGCGAGGCGGGAACGTTGCCCATCGAACGCTTCCCGCTCCCGCTCAAGGACGTGGTCGCCGGAAAGAACACGAAGGAGTTCTGGTCACCGGGATCCACATTCAAGGTGAAGGTCGACAGCTACAACCCGCTCGCATACGGGATGCCGAGCGACGCGCTCGTCGTCTGGCTGCGCGGCTGCCAAGCGTACGACATCACCGACGTCAACGCGAAGGTCGAGACCATCGTGTCGTACGTCGACAAGGGAATCCTGCAAAGCGGATGGCTCAACGGCGAAGAACTCATCGCGAAGAAGGCGGCGATGGTGTCGGTGCCGTTCGGCAGCGGCCGCGTGGTGCTCATCGGGTTCCGCGCGCAGCACCGTGCGCAGACGCACGGGACGTACAAGTTCGTGTTCAATACGCTGCTGAAGTAGCGGGTTCGCGACGGAAATCATCCGCAGGAAGACGACGGGGCGCAATCGCGATTCGATTGCGCCCCGTCGTGCTTCTGCGTTCGAGCGGCTTCGCTACGGCTGAGGGGCCTTCTTCGGCCCGCCCTGGATCAGCCAGTAATCGAACCACTGCCGGATGCGGCCGAGGCGATCGACCAGCAGCCAGGGTTCTCCGGAGCGTGACAACTCGTGCGTCGAGCGCGGGTAGCGCACGAATTCCGCAGGCACGCCCTGCGTTCTCAGCGCGGTGTACCAGAGATCGGCGTTCCCCATCGGCGTCCGGAAGTCATCCTCCGACTGCACCATCAGCGTGGGCGTCTTCACGTTCTTCACGTGCCGGATCGGCGAAAGCGAATCGTACATCGCCTGATTTTCCCACGGACGGCCGAAGAACTCGCCGTTCGTGAGCCCCTGCACGTCCGACGCGCCCCACCAGTACGTCCAGTCGCTGATCATGCGGTCCGTCTCGGCGGCCTTAAACCGGTTCGTCTTCGTCTCGACCCATGCGGTCATGAAGCCGCCGTACGATCCGCCGGTCACACCCATCCTCGTCGAGTCGATGTCCGGTCGCACCGATACGATATCGACGGACTTCATGAGGTCGAGATAGTCCTTGCCGCCCCAGTCGCCACGGCTCGCGTTGGTGAACGCGCCGTTGGTGCCGCTCGATCCGCGCGGGTTCGTGAACAGCACGAACACGCCGCCGCCCGCGAGACTCTGGAACTCGTCGAACCAACCCTCGTTGTACTCCGAGTGCGGCCCGCCGTGGATATACAGCACGACCGGATATTTCTTCCCCGGCTGATAACCGTACGGCTTCATCAGCCAGCCTTCGATCTCCAGGTTGTCGACCGACTTGTACGTGAAGCGCTCGGCGTCGGAGAACGCGACTTCCTTCTGGAGCGCGTCGTTGAACGTCGTGAGCTTCTTCTCGTTCTGGCCGTTGATGTCGGACGTGTAGTACTCGGCGAGATGCGAGATGTCGCTCGAGGTGTACACGAGCTTCGTCTGCGCCTTGTCCATCATGATGTCACCAACCACGCGGCGGCCGGTGAGGATCGGCGAGACTTGCTTCGTCGCGGGATCCACCTGCCAGAGCCCCGAGCTTCCGCCGGTGCTCGTGATCATGCGGATCTTGCCGTCCTTGAACCACTCGATCTGGCCCGGCTCGTATTTCCAGGCGCCGAGAATATCGACCGGCTTTCCACCATCGGTCGTCGAAAGCAGAAGGCGCGAACTGCTGAACTGTCCCGGGCGTCCGACGAAGGCGAACTGCCTGCTGTCGGCCGACCAGATGATGCTGGTCTCGCCGCCGAAGTAGTCGACCTTCTTCGGCTTGCACGCGGCCGCGTTCCCCGCTTCGCACTCCGCGACCGGAAGAATGTAGAGATCGGTTTCGTTGCGGTCCGCGTCGTCACGAACATGGTTCGGCGGCAGCTTCGCAACCGAATCGCGCTCGCGTGCGACGAGCGAATCGGAGCGCAGCTTCGCGTCGGCGCTGAACACCACCCACTTTCCGTCGGGCGAGACGCTCGGTGCGAAGTGTGTGTAGTTGGTGCTGGTGATCTGCTTGCGATCGCCGGTGCCGTGCTGAATGAACAGTTGTACCGGTGGAGTTCCCGCGGGCGGCAGGAAGGAGCCGCGGCCGCCGCGGCCGCCGCCGAACAGCGCAGCGAGCGAATCTGCCGCGCCGCCACGACCCGTGCTCGGAAGAAAGCCCGCGTCGTTCGAGCGGGTGCGTTCGTCGATGAACTGCCGGCCGTCGAAGCGCGCCGCGTTGAGCGGCTTGGTGATCGAGCCCTGCGGCGGACGGGCGAGCGGGCCCATCCTGGCGTAGGGATCGTTGAGATTTACCGTCGTCGATTCCGCTGCGTCGCCGCGCCCACCACGTCCGCCGCGATCGCCACCACCGGCCGCGCGGCCGCCGCCGGCTACGGCCGGGCCGGCAAAGATCGTGAAGCTCTTGTCGGCCGGCCGTGCGCTGACTGCACCACCGCCGCGTCCGCCGCGACCGCCGCGACCGCCCGCCGCTGCGCTCCCGGCGCCAGCCTCGGCCGGAAACGCCTCACCACCTTCGTCCATTCGAATGGCCCACGTATTTCCGCGGCTACCGGGGCGCGTGGACGTGAAGTACAGCGTCTTGCCGTCGTCCGACCATCGGGGCGCCGTGCTCTCGAACGCCGGCGCGGTCATGCGCCGCGCCGCGCCGCCGGAGACAGGCTGGATCCAGACTTCGGTGTGGCGCGCGTTCTTTTCCTCAATGACGGTGGTCACGGTGAACGCGAGCGTGTTGCCGTCGGGCGACAGACTTCCACCGGCGACGCGCGTGATCTTGTACCAGTCTTCGGGATTGAAGGCGCGGCCGCTCGATTGCGCGGCGAGCGCCGTGGCGGTGAACAGCACGAGTGCGACAGCACGAGACAGGATGGTCTTCATGGTGAAATTTCCCAGTGCAGTGGGGGCGTTGACACCTGACTGACATCTGATACTACGCGTCCAAACCGCCGGCCGCTGAGGCCGGAGATGGCATGTCTATAGAAGGAACGCGTCGCGACGACTTACATCGCCACGATCGGCTTCGGCGGCCCCTCCACCGTCGTCGGCACGATCGGCTGCAGCCCTGCCGCCTTCAGCAGCGCGTTGATCTTGTTCAGGTACAAGTCCACCGACTTCTTGTACCGCCCGAGCTGCGTGTCGAGTTTCGGCGACACGGTCTCGAACACCTGGTACGCCTGCGGCGGGGGCCGGCGGTCGCCGCTCTGCACGAATCCCATGAGCGCCGCGATCTGGTTGTTCAGGCGCACCGGGAAGTTGAGCGGATCCTCGCCGCTCTTGTTCCTCGTCTGGTAGACCGAGTCCTCGACGCTGCCGAGGCTGTCGGTGAACGATTTCGAGAGCGTCGCGAACTCCTTTACGTTCGCCATCTTCGGCGCGCGCTCGTCGATCTGCTCCTTCACACTGCGAATCCGCTTCACCGCGTCGTCGGCTTCGGTCATGCGATCGCGAAGCTGGAGCGCGAGCTTGGTCTGCGCCACGAGATCGGCGTCGGTCGCACCCGAACGCGGATCGCGCTTCACGAGGAGAGCCTGGCTCATCGGCGGCTCGGTGCCCACCGTCACCCGCACCGTGTATGATCCGGGCGCGAGCACCGGCCCCTGCACGCCGCCGCCCCAGAGGATCATTCCGCGGAAATTCGACGCGTCGGGATAGCGCATGTCCCAGCGATACGTGTTCACCCCAACCTTGTTCGTCACGACCGGAGGAGCGCCACCACTCCCGCGGCCGCCGCCGCCGCGACCCGCGGGCGGCGTCGGCTGCGTATCGGTGGACGCGAACTTCCTGATGGTCTTCCCGGCGCCGTCGAGAAACTCGATCGTCACCGGCTGGGCTCCCTGCGACAACCTGTACGTCACGAGGGCCTGCGCGCCGCCGACCCGGTAGACCGATGCCGGCTTGTAGAAGAAGTTCTTCCCCTCGGCCATCGCTACCTCGGGCGCCTGGCGCAGCGTCGTCAGGTTCTCCATCGCCCAGAACGCGCGGCCCTGCGTCGCGATCACCATGTCGTCGTCGCGGAGCGCGATGTCGTGCACCGGCACGGGCGGAAGGTTTCGCGCGAGACTCTGCCAGTGCGCGCCCGCGTCGTACGAGAGCCACACGCTGCGTTCGGTGGCGGCATACAGCATTCCGGGACGCACGAGATCTTCGCGGATCGCGCGCGTGAACTCGTCCGTCTTGATACCATCGGTGATCTTCGTCCACGTCGTGCCGTAATCCGTCGTCTTGTACAGGTACGGCTTCTTGTCGTCCATCTGGTACCTGTTGCCCGCGACCCACGCGGTGCCGGGCGAATGCGGCGATGGATCGATGATCGACACACGCATCTGGTCGGGCCACTTCGGCGTGATGTTCTTCCACGTCTTGCCGCCGTCGCGCGTGATGTGCATCAGGCCATCGTCCGATCCGGCCCAGATGAGTCCGGGCGTGACCGGTGATTCCTGCAGCGCGAACACGGTGGCGTAGTACTCCACCGACGTCTGGTCTTTCGTGATCGGGCCGCCGCTCGGACCGAGTGTCTTCGGATCGTGCTTGGTGAGATCCGGCGAGATGATCGTCCAGCTCTTGCCGTCGTCAACCGACTTGAACACGACGTTCGATCCCACGTAGAGCACGTGCGGATTGAACGGCGAGTTCATGATCGGATAGGTCCACTGGAACCGGTACTTCGAATCCACGGCATCGTGGCCCATCGGATTGAGCGGCCACGGATCGAGACGCTCGCTCAGCCCGGTGCGGCGATTAATCACCTGCAGCACGCCGCTGTAGTTGCCGCCGTAGATGATGTCGGGATCGATGGGATTGGACGCGATGTACCCGCTCTCACCGCCCGCGACACCGTAGAACTCGGAGTACGGCGACGGCGGTGGCCCGCCGCGTCCACCTCCACCACCGCCCCGCCCGCCTGCGTTCACGGTGCGCACCGGCCCGCAGTTCGGGCCGGAGTCCTGCTTCGATCCGCAGACGTGATACGGAAAGTGGTTCGTGAGGTGTACGTGATAGAACTGTCCCGTCGGCGCGGCCACGCTCACCCGCGTGGTGCCGCCATCCGTGGTGATCACGGCGCCGTTGTCGTGCACCACGACGAGACGCTTCGGATCGTCGCTCGCCCACCAGATGTCGTGGTTGTCACCCGCGCCGAATCCGCCGGACCAGGTCAGCCCGCCGTCCTTCGACCACTCCGCGCCCACCTGCGGCGCGGCGACGACGTTCGTGTCCTTCGGATCGGCGTAAATGTTCGAGTAGTACCAGGCGCGCTGCCGCAGGTCGCGTGAGCCACTCAGGAATTTCCACGTCGCACCGGCGTCATCCGAGCGATACACGCCGCCACCCGGCTCGTGCTCGATGAGTGCCCACACCCGGCTCGGCTTCGCCGGCGAGATCGCGATGCCCATCCGGCCAAGCACTCCCGAAGGAAGCCCCTGATTGCGCGAAATCTCCGTCCAGTGATCACCGCCGTCCGTCGTCTTGAAGATTCCACTGCCGGCGCCGCCGCTCCACAGTGTCCACGGCGTGCGGTACGCCTGCCACATCGTGGCGTACAGCACGTTGGGATTGCCCGGCTCCATGATGAGATCGGCGACTCCGGTCGAGTCGTTCCGGAACAGGATCTTCTTCCACGTCTTGCCGCCGTCCGTCGTCTTGAACACTCCGCGCTCGGAGCTCGGCCCGAACACGTGACCGAATGCGCCGACGTAGACGATGTCCGGATTCGTCGGATGAATTCGAACACGCGAGATGTACTGCGTTTCCTTGAGGCCGAGCGAGGTCCAAGTCTTGCCGCCATCGGTGGTCTTCCACACGCCGTCGCCGTCGGAGACGTTGCCGCGAATCTGCGTCTCGCCGCCGCCGATGTAGACGACGTCGGGATTGCTCTCGCTCACGGCGATCGCGCCGATGCTGCCGCCGAAGTATTTGTCGCTGACCGGGACGAGCGTGGTGCCGCCGTCCGTCGTCTTCCACACGCCGCCGCCCGTCGTGCCGAAATAGTATTCCTTCGGCCGCGCGACCGATCCGGCGACCGAGACCATGCGGCCCGCGCTGTTCGGCCCGATGTTGCGCCACTGCGCATTGCCCAAGAAGGCCGTATCGACCGGACCGGAGAGCGCGGGCGCCTGCGCGACCGGCCGCGGCGCGGCGCCTCGCTGCGCCGCGAGAACCAAAGGAAGCGCGAACGAGACCAACACGCCGCGAGCGAAACAAACTGAAGATGTCTTCACGGAAGATTCCTCGAGGATGAGCGCAACTTCATTCCATAGAAACTAACACCGGCCCGATGCATGTTTCAGCAGGCCCTTACGATTCGGAGATCCCGGAATATGCTGTCAATCCGCGGTCAGCGCGCCCTCGCCTGCGTCGTCGCGCTCGCTACGGCATGACCGTCGCGTGAATCAACCGATCGAGTCTCGGAAAGTCCGCGTCGAGATGCCGGTTCCCTTGGTTCAGCATCCGATCCTGCTTCCCGAGCCGCAGCCCTCCGCCGGCGTCTTCGCCGTATCCCGAGTAGATCCGGTCCACGACTTCCATTCCTTCCACCACGCGCCCGATCGGCGAGAACCCCTGCGCGTCGAGTTGCTTGTTGTCCGCGAGATTGATGTAGATCTGCGTATTGCGAAGGTTCGGCCCCGTCATCGCGAATGCAAACGTACCGCGCACATTGCTGGTGCGAACGGAATCATCCGGGATGTAGCGGTCCTTCCAAGCGCGCGTCACCGCCGGATCGCCCGCGATGCCGAACTGCGCGATGTACTTCTCCCGCACGCGGAAGAACCGGGAGTCGTCGAAGAAGCGCGCTCGCACGAGCTCGAGGAACCGGTCGGCGCCGCGCGGCGCCCACGCGCGGTTCACCTCCAGAACGAACGCGCCTTTCGACGTCTCGATTCGCACGCGGAAAATCTCGCTTGGGCGTGCAGCGCTGGGCTGCGGCGCATGACACGCAGTGCCCGCCGCCGCGACCGCAAGAACCGCTCCGCCGGTGATTCTCGTGAATCGATTCATGTGGTGAATCCCCCTAAGTGCGTTCGAACATCACGTAGCCGGCAAACCTGCGCCATATTTCGCGTTGTTTCTTCGAGTAGAAGATGCTCATCCAGCGCCAGATCCACATGCCGCGCATTTCCCGGTTGAGGCGCCGCGCTTCGTCCCCCTGCGAACGAAAGGAAGTTTCGCGCCAGCCGAGCGGAAGAAAGAACCCGGTTCCCTCCTCCGGCCCGAACAGAAACGGTGCGTTCCCGCCGGATACGCTTCCGCCCCACATCTTCGTCATCATCTTCAGCAACTGCGGGTGCGCGAGATCGATCAGCCACCAGCGAAAGGAATCCTGTGCGTGCAGATCGCGGGCAAGCGTGCTCACCTGCTCGGGGGTGAGATAGATGAGCAGTCCCTCGGATATCACGAGCGCGCGCTGCGCGCCGGCTCCGAGCCGCGCGAAAAGCGCCGAGCGGGCGCCATCGTCCGTGAGGTCGGCGGCGATCGCCTCGTAACAGCAGACGGGGCGTTCGCTCTTCAGGATCTCCGTCTTGTAGTCGATCATCACCGGAAAATCGACGTCCACCCAACGCAGGTCCCGCGGCACGTCGAGGCGCCATGCGCGCGCATCGAGCCCGCACGCGAGGTTCACGACGAGATCCACGTTCTCGCGCCTGATGAGGTCGAGGATCATCTCGTCGAACACCGCCGTTCGCGTGATCATCGCCCACGCCATCGACCGGCCCTGCTTGATCTCGTCGACGATCGCCTGGCCGCGTTCGCCTGCGAGGCGCCGCGCGAACGGATCCTTGAAGATCGCGTCCAGCCGCTCCGTCTCCATCGCGCGATAGACGGCCACCCACCGCGCCGTGTCGGAAACATGCTCGATCGCCATGCGCTCCCTCCCTGTCAGAACGTCAACGTTCGAAACGCCAGTCGACGCCGAGCCGCGACCACGCGTGTCCGTTCGGGCGCGTCACATACTCCGATTGCGTCTGATCCAGGCTGTAACTCGCGGTGAGCCGTTTCCATCGGACGGAAAACCCCATCTGGTACTCGGGCACGAACGGCCGCTCTTGCACGTGAGCGCTCGGATGAAACAGCGTTCCGGCGAGAAACTCGTTGCGCGCAACACCATGGATCGTGGCGTCGGCAAAGAAAGAAATCTCGGGAGTCGACGACTCCGTCACCGCCTGCCAGGGATGCTGCAGGCGAAATCCTCCACGCACGCGCACGCCGGTTCGAGCCTCGGTAAGGATGTTACCGAGCGACACACCGGCGTGCGGCTCGACATCGCCGCTGAATTGCTCGCCCGCGCCGGCCACGAACATTCGCTGCGTACGGTCGTACGCTAGGATGATCCCTGGCTCGAACGGGAGCTGTACCGTCCAGTTGTCCGGCCGGTTGAAGGCCGGTGCGATCGAGTGGAATGCGTTCTGCATGGCCTTGCCGAGCGCCCCGGGACCCGTGATGCCTATGGTGATGCTGGTTTCGTCGAGTCGGTCCGGTTTGGCGATGCGCGACGATTCCTGCACGTAGAGCCATCCTGCGTTCGGCCGCGTTCCCGGCAGCCGCACCGTGTCGCCGGGCACGAGCTTGCCGGTGTAGATGTCCTGCCCGATCGAATACGTGTGCGTCGCGCACGGGGTGTCGCTCTCCCCGCACGACGCCGCTGCGCGGTGCAGCCATCGCTCCCACGGCGCGGCGCCGAAGAACACGAGCGAGCCGCGAACACCGCTGGTGTACTCCTCGTCGGGTCGCCTGTACGGAGCCTGCCAGAAATTGAACGCGTCGTTGTCGGCTCGCACGCTTACCGATTGAAGCTGTTGGGCACTCGCGTTCCCGGCGGCCATCGCGCACACGAACACGATGACCGCCGCACCTTCACATGCGCGCCTCAATTCGCTGGAGGCTTCTGTTTTTCCCAGACGAAGCGGCGCAGGAAGTCGCCCATCTTGCCGAAGGTCGTCACCCAGCGGCTGTGGATCATCGACTCGTGCAGGTCGTCGGGGATCACGGTCAATTCGTAGTAGACGTTGTGGGCGCGCAGCAGCTGGACCAATCCTATCATCTGCGAAAAATCCACGTTCCGGTCGTCGTCACCCTGCAGCAGAAACACGGGCGACTTCCAGCCGTCGATCGCCGAGATCGCGGACGACTTGTACGAGAGCGCGGTGTCGACGAGCGACTGTCCGTAGAGATGCACTCCCGCGAGATCGACGCCGGCGACGAACATGTCGGAGTTGCGGGCGAGCGCCTGGGAGGTGAGCAACCCGCCGTAGGAAAGCCCCCAGATTCCGAGGCGTGACGAGTCGACGTCGGGCCGCGACTGCAGATACTTCGCGCCGGCGACGACATCCTGATATTCCGAATTGCCGCGCGATTCGGTGCCCGGTGCCTGGCGGAACGAACGCCCGTAGCCGACACTGCTCCGGTAGTTGATCGACATCACGATGTAGCCCTGGTCGGCGAGCCACTGGTTGAACGCGTACGCCCAGTGATAGAACTGCATGTAGTGATAGGCGGGGAGCATTTCCCGCGCAGGCCCGCCGTGCACGAAGATCATCGTCGGCCGTTTCTCGCCCGGTTTCAAATCCTTCGGCAGGAAGAGCTGATTGTGAAGTTCGAGGCCGTCGGCCGCATGCGTGATGATGATCTGGGGGGTTACGTGGGCCGCAACCGGAAAGCTCGCTGGAAGTGTCGGAAAGATTATCTTCGGCGACCCTCCCTCCGTCGAGACGATTCCGACCGACGCAGGTTGCGCCGCGTTGAAATAGAGCACCGCGAGTTTCTTCCCCGACGCGAGCGGCGTCGGATCCCGCTCGACGCCGTCGCCGGTGGAAAGCTGGTGCGGCGTGCCGCCGGACGTCGACACCGCCCAGATGTGGCGGCGCTCGATGTCACCGGCGTTGGTGCAATAGTAGAGCGTCTTGCCGTCAGGGGAGAGCGCGACCGAGGTGGCGTCCTCGATCAGGCCGTTGGTCGTGGTGAGTTGAACCGGCGCCGAGTTCGTGGCGGCGATGTTGATGGCGTAGTAGCGATCCCACTCGTCGTTCGGAACGACGGCTGGAAAAATCACGCTCTCTCCGGCCCACCGGATGTTCGTGATGCCCGAGAAGATACGATCGTTCGGCTCGCTGTGCCAGAACTCGCGAATCTTGCCCGTCGCGACGTCGGCGACCATCAGCGATAGCGTGTAGCCGCCCTTGAACGTCGAGGTGTACAGTCCGGGCGCGCGCACCGGCGTCGGTGCCGCGTCACCACCGCGCCCACCGCGCGCGCCGCCGCCGCCGCGACCGCCGAAGCCGCCGCAGCCGCCGCCCGCGCCGCCGCGTCCGCCTGCGGCCGCAAGCGCGGATGCCGGTCCGCCCGGATTGCCGATGCCTCCGTTACCCTGCTGGGCCTGCTGGCCGAACGGAGTTCCCGGACGCCGCATGAATGCGATCTGCTTCGAATCGGGCGACCACGTCGGACTCCCATCACAATCCACGCTCGGCGAGATGAAATCCACCTTGCGCGTCTTCACATCGTAGATGCCGATAAGCGAGTGATTCTCACGCGCGCTCACGAACGAGATCTTGGAACCATCGGGTGACCAACGCGGCTGGCCGTTCGTGCCCCACTCCTTGATGAACGGAATGCCCCCTGTATCCATGCGCGTGGTTGGCGGGACCTTCGCGGTACGCACGCGATAGATCTGCCCGTCCTTCACGTAGAGCACCCACTTCCCGTCCGGTGAGACCGCGGGCGCGCTTCCTTCCGCGAGCCGCCATGCGCCGCCGCCGGTCGTGCGCGCCGCCCAGATCGCGCGTTCCGCGCCGTCGGGATCGTGCGACGGATTCGCCACCCAACCCACCCGGTTCGGCGCCGACCCGCGGACGAAGATGGCAATCGAGCCGTCGGCGGAAAGTGAGACCGCCGTAAGATCGGTGCCGTCGTCTTCCATGAAGTTGGTGAGCCGCACCGGCTTGAGATCCGGAGCGGCCGCCGTGAACACGTTTCGCATGCCGCGGTCGTACGCAATCCACGCGATGCGATCGGCCTTTTGTGCGGCCGTGACCTCCAACGGTTCGGCGCTGCCGATGTACTGTGCGATGGTGTTCTTCGAGGTTTGCGCGCCGAGCGAAGAAGCCGCGGCGAGGATTGCCGCAAGAGAGACGGAGCGAAGAGCCTTGGCGATGGGGGGCATTCTGTGGTCGCGGGGCATGGGGAAGCTTCCGGTCAGAGATTGCATGGAACGTAGGGTGGATTGAGAGCGAGAGCGAGTAGTGGGAGAGCGCGTAGTGGGAGAGCGAGTACGAGTCGGAGGGATGAGTTGGAGAAAGTAGAACTGAGTTTGAGCGGCGAGGGTGAGTGGGAGCTAAGTGGGAGAGGGAGTGGAGTGTGAGTTGAGTGTGAGAGCGAGTTCTCCCACTTTACTCCCACTCCAACTCACGCTCATCCCTCAAACTCAGTTCTACTTTCTCCAACTCATCCCTCGCACTCGTACTCACCTCTCCCACTATCTCTCATCTCGGATCTATTTTCCGCCCAGCATTCAAGTTGTCGAAGTGCAGGATGGTGTTGAACACCAGGAAGTAGCTCCCGATGGTTTCGCCGCGGTACACGGGATTGTTGCCGAACAGCACGACGTGTCCCTTCTCCATCGGCACGTCCACCACGACGGCCCGCTGTGCGATGTCCGCGCCGCCGTCGAGCAGGCCGGACGCAAGCAGATCGCGCTGCTCGCCATAACGCAGGATCACGCGCGGGCGCTGCTCGGGCGGAATGATGTTGAGCGGATTGCGCAGCTGATCATCGGTGATCTGCGCGTACTGCCACGGTTGCACCGTTGGACGCTGTGCCGGGAGGAAGCGCGGATCGAGCTGCGGGAATCCCTGCACTTGATCGGCATC
>Ga0209014_10001129_pt1 | contig 15867 bp, 11 predicted proteins | sample BarGraNGADG00212_FD_184491 | JGI IMG/M metagenome (GOLD analysis project Ga0209014, IMG submission 184491) | Arctic peat soil microbial communities from Barrow, Alaska - Barrow Graham LP Ref core NGADG0002-212 (SPAdes) (version 2) | ecosystem: Environmental > Terrestrial > Soil > Wetlands >...
ACGTCTCATTCCACTATTTAGATGACCCAGCACCAATTCTTACCAATATAGATTTGGATATCAAGCCAGGGGAGACTGTGGCCCTGGTAGGCGAAACCGGAGCGGGGAAGACAACCATGGTCAAACTTCTATCCCGGTTTCATGATCCGTCCGAAGGCCGAATTCTTGTCGATGGGCATGACCTGCGAATGGTGACTCAATCTTCTTTGCGGCGGCAGATGGGTGTTGTATTGCAAGATCCGTTCCTGTTCAACGGAACCGTGGCAGAGAATATTCGCTTCGGAAGGCTGGAAGCTACGGACCTTGAAGTCGAAGATGCAGCACAAGCGGTTGGCGCAAACGATTTCATCGTCAATTTAAGGAACGGGTATAAGACTTCCGTTGAGGAGGGGGGGGTAATGCTTTCAGTAGGTCAGCGACAACTGCTTTCATTTGCGCGCGCCTTGTTAGCTGACCCGCGAATTTTGATCCTGGATGAAGCTACTTCTTCAGTGGATACTCAGACCGAACAGATCATCCAAAAAGCACTAAAAAGGCTGCTGAAAAGGCGCACATCCTTTGTAATTGCACACCGTCTGTCAACAATTACAAATGCTGATCGAATCGTGGTCATACACGATGGGAAAATCGTTGAGCAGGGCACACACTTTGAACTATTAGCGAAACGCGGGATGTATTTCGGCCTTTACCGGACGGGCTTTCAGGAATAAATAAAAAAATAGAACGGCCAAATCGGCCGCTCTATTTTTTTAGGAGTTCCTGATTCATAATGCGCCGTGTTTTCTGGATTATTAATAATATATTTATGGTCCCGATGTTCAGACTGGGACTTGACCCATTTATTGGGAACGTCGTAACAGGATATATTATGGTTTTGAAAACGGTCGGCAGAAAAACGGGAAAGACTCGTTTTACGCCAGTCAATTATGCTATTCAAGTTGGAATAATTGATTCACAAAGCAATTTATTCAGAACGAGAAAGCCATGCGAGAGCTCCATCGCCGGCCGCGCGACCTGTTGAGAAGCAGGCGGTGAGTAAATAACCACCGGTTGGAGCTTCCCAATCAAGCATTTCACCCGAACAAAAAACACCTGGCAACGATCGAATCATTAAATGTGAATCAAGTTCCTGGAACAGGACCCCACCTGCGCTGCTAATAGCTTCTTCAATCGGTCGGGGAGCGATTAGAGGAATTGTCAAATTCTTAATGGCAGCAGCCAGTTTATCAGGAATATTAAAATCAGGTTTTGGAACAAATTCCCTCAACAATCCAGCCTTTACGCCTTTTATTCCAACGGTTTTTTCAATGTGACCAGTTATGGTTCTTGAACCACGAGGAAGTGACAATCTTTCAATAAGATGCTGAAGAGTCCAACCAGGGGCGAGGTCAAGCTGGATACTGGCAGTGTCACGCTCTTCAATTTCATCCCGTAATTGAGCAGAGATGGCATAGATCAAACTTCCTTCCACCCCAGAGGCTGTTACAATAAATTCACCCTGCTTAATGTATGACACTCCCTTCGAATCTGTGAATTTTATTACGACAGATTTCAACGGGAACCCTTCGAAGCGGGAGCGAAAAGGTTCACTCCATGCAACATCAAAACCACAATTAGATGGTTTTAGTTTTGCAACTCCAATACCACGTTCGATAAGCAAGGGGACCCAATCGCCGGTAGAGCCAAGGTGTGCCCAACTTCCCCCACCCAGTGCCAGAACAACCACCTTTGGAATAATTTGTAATTCACCATCGGGTCCATCGAAACGCAGGGCTCCATTTTTGCTCCACCCAAGCCATTTATGACGCATATGGAAAACGACCCCGGATTCACGCAGACGCGCCAGCCATGCACGTAATATTGGAGCCGTTTTCATTCCAACTGGAAATACTCGTCCGGAAGTACCCACGAATGTGTCTATGCCAAGCTCATGCACCCAGGCAAGTAATTCATCTGGTCCGAATTTTCTGAGGAAGGTTTCCAGCATTAGCCTACGGGTGCCATAATGGGAGAGAAACTGTTCACGCGATTCCGCATGCGTCAAGTTTAACCCCCCTTTACCAGCTACTAGAAATTTGCGACCCACAGAGGGCATGCTGTCGTAGATATCAACATGAGCTCCGCCCTGTACCAATACTTCAGCAGCCATGAGACCAGCGGGACCACCACCGATGATCACAGCTGAGCATAAATTGAGGGAATCTAGCGGCATCATTAAATTCAATTATCCTACCACGAGATTTGTTTTACCATATAACCCGATTTTATGAGGAACGAGGGAAATTCCCTGAGGAATTAAGGTCTGGCTTCCAGTTTCAAGCGGAAAATAATTACCCTCAGGCCTTTTACATATATGTTTCCAATAATCCTCCCACCTCTTCCATATTGAAGACCGGCCCATCCACGCAAACGAGCTTCTCTCCCATATTGCATCGTCCGCATTTGCCCAGCCCGCAGTGCATGCGTGCCTCAAGCGTGACGTAGTTGTTCCTGGGTGTAAAACCCAATTTCTCCTGAAGCAGCTTTGTTACAAAATGAATCATAATGGGCGGACCGCATGTGATTGTGACTGAATTCTCTGGTGAAGGAGCCACCTTTTCAAGCAACTGTGTGATCAGGCCGACATTTTGTTTCCAGTTATCATCAGGGTTGTCCACTGTCAAGTGGAGGGATGTGTTTGGAGCGGCGCGCCACTCATCATATTCATCCGTAAAGACCAGCAAGGATGGGTGACGAGCTGCCCAAAGGATGGTCAAGGATCCAAAATCAGGGCGGTTGTCGAGTACAAATTGAATGACCGGACGCAACGGCGCGCCCCCAATACCTCCTCCCAGGACGATCAAATTATTTCCTTTAAATTTTTTCATCGGAAACCAGTTACCCAACGGACCGCGGACACCGACGACATCTCCCTGACCCAGTTCATGTAACCCAGTGGTCACAGATCCAACACGGGCGACTGCGAAATCGACCATCGGACCTCGCCCGCAGGTATTGGCAATACCGAAAGGCGCCTCACCAAAACCGAAAGCGGAAATGAACGCGAACTGGCCTGGTTGATATGTCCGGAAGGCTTCACTTCCACCGTTCAACATTTCGAGGCGGAGTAGTTTGATATCAGCCGCCAGATCGCGCACTTCCACAAGTTTTCCGAGATATGGAAGCATGGGATTTTGATTCATGCCGGCTTCTCCAAATCGACCAGCACTTCGGTAATGTCCACTCCTGCAGGGCAGACATCAATGCAGCGACCGCAGCCGGTGCAAGCTGATGCATTGCCTATCCCGTATTGTTCGGGGTAATAGAAAAACTTGCAATAGAAGCGATTGCGCAGACGTTCCCCTTTTTCGGGGCGAGGTTTATGCCCCCCCGCGACGCGACGGTAATTTTCCCCGGCACATGCGTCCCAGCAGCGGATTCGCTCAAATTCACCCGGTGCCATCAATTCATCCCGGACAGCGAAACAACGACAAGTGGGGCAAACAAAGGCGCAAGCGCGACATGAGAGGCAGCGCTCGGATATTTTCATCCAGTAATCGTCATTGAAATGCTCGGGCCATTTACCTTTTTCCGGAATAGGGAATTGGATTTCGAAATTTGCTGATGGGAGGTCAGTAGTTGTTTCTTTCCACTCACCGCCCGGGATTAAAAACCGCCCCTTCTCTGTCATTGCCTCGGCCAGGTAGCCGCCCTCATTCTCAAAAAGCATGATATCCATATCACGGACATCATCGGGTGCGCCACCAACAGAGGTGCAAAAGCAAGTACTGCCAGGAGATTTGCACGCCAACCCGATAAGAGTGGTGTTCTCCCGGCGACGCGCATAAAACATGTCGATCGGATTGGTATCCAGAAAGAGGACGTCCAGTAATTTGGCACCATGAGCATCGCAAGGGCGAACACCAAAAACAACGGTCTCCCAATCCGGAAAAGATTCTTTCAAAGCAATATCCTGTCCTGATTTTTGGATGGAAAACATCCGCTCGGTCGCAGGAAAGAATATTTCCTTGACAGATAATACCGGGCGCCCGGAGGGTGCAGACCTAAGGGGCTTATCGCTCCATGCAATTTCAGCGCTCTTTTCCACCGGACGGTATAACGTTAATCCAGCCACCTCCCGAGGGGCAATTAGTGTCCGAGCATTGGCAATTTGGTCGAGCCAGGATTCCAATTCGGTCTGAGAGATGAGCCAATGTTTATTATCAGTAACGGATTTGCTCATCTCAGTTTTCCTTGTATTCACCCGATAAAACAGTCACAATAGGGGAGGGAGCAACGGTAAGTCCGGCGCGGTGGTCGAAGGCTGCTTCAATTTCCTCAGCCAGTTTTTGATTGAGCAGTCCAATAGGAATATTCATCGGGCAAGCGCGTTCACACTCGTTACACCCAATGCAACGACCCGCCAGATGGTATGCCCTTCCCAGGTGAAAGGTACGCTTTTCGTTCAGTCTAATTCCCAGGCCGATAAACGTCGATTCATCCCGTTCATACAGGCATTCCGGGCATTTGCACATCGGACAAGCCTGCCGGCAAGCATAGCAACGGATACAGCGGTCGAATTGGGCCAGCCAAAACTCCATCCGTTCAGCCGGTGGCGCGTCCTGAAGTTCTGTGATTTCTTCCCGTGCATACGACGACAGACGTGGAATGAAGGAAGATGTCACTCCGCTTATCAAGGTATCGCAAACAATTGGGACGGCTTCCTGGCAGGTGATGCAGCGGGTTTGCAGATTTCCATCCGGGCTTCTGATCCCCTCGCAGGCAACTCCCAAGGCATAAACCTGGTCACGTCGATATTGATTCTCAGCCACCATCACATTTATTGCTTTACTATCACAGGGTTTTACCACCACTGCAACCGGTTTGGAAATTTCTTTTCCTTTTGAGGGACGAAGTTTATATGGAAGGTAGGTCGTCAGATTGTTGGTGCAGTCCTGGTTCCAGACCAACCGATCTGCCTCCTCAGGGGCGTAGATGAAGACCGGCCTTGTCCGTCCACGGCGGCTCAATTCATAACCAATTACACAACTGACCTGCTCACTTGATAGAAGTTCCCTAGCTTTCTCCCGAATCGCGGCCGATTTGGTGGTGAAGTCTGTTTCAGGGTAGGGAATCAGTTCACTGATGGCTGACAACTCCAGATCAGGCATGTGATTCCCGTCCGGGTTTACCCGCCAGTGGACCGGACCCAGGGCGCGCACGGAATCGGTAAATTCTCCCGCTATCCGCGAGAAGCGTTCCCCTTCAGAAGCTGACACCCAGTCCAAACGAAGGCGCTCCTGCTCAAGACCGACAAATGTCAACAAACTTTTAAGGATAGGTAATCTTTTTGCAGCACGATGATTGCCAGTATCATAATGGCATTCCCCAATATGACAACCGAGCACAAGCACCCCATCTGCACCCTGATCAAACGCGCGCATCACCAATTCAGGAGAGACGCGCCCCGAGCAGGGGACCCGAACCGCTCGAATATTGGCTGGGGATTTGATCCGGGCGATACCGGCGGTATCGGCGCCCGTATAACTGCACCATGAGCATAAGAAAGCAATTATCCTTGGTTCGTACATCTTTTCTCCATACCGCCAGGTAGTTTTAGAAATAAGAGAAATGCATATCTTCCAAGCTCGAGCCAGACATTAAACCGGAAAAGACTCGACCGCCAGCATACCAATAATCTCTGCAACCAACTCGCGATCATCGAAGTGAATCAGGGTTACGGCTTTATTTGGGCATACTGCCGCGCACGTACCACAGCCTTTGCAAAGGTAACCATTGACCTTTGCCACGCCCTTCTCCAAGGTAATGGCTTTGTATGGACAGGCAGCCACACATTGACCACAACCAGCACAACGAGCGTTAATCACCTCTGCTATGGACGGGTCAAGGGCAATGACGCCCTGGTCCATAAGCGATAGGGCAGCTGCGGCAGCGGCACCTGCCTGGGCAACGCTGTCAGGGATATCCTTGGGAGACTGGCAGGTGCCAGCGAGATAAATTCCTTCACTGGTTGTTTCAACCGGTGCTAATTTTGGGTGGCGCTCCATAAAGAACCCGTCCCGGCTGCGGCTGATGCCAAACTGGGATGCAACTTGTGCCGTATCAGCCTGCGGTTCAAATCCAGTTGCCAAAATTACCATATCCACATCGACGAAATCAGGTTGACCAAAAAAGGCTTCATCCCAGGACACATGTAATCGGCTGTTGGTTTTCTCGATGCTTTTAACTTTACCGTGATAGAAATGCACACCCATCTTTGCAGTGCGGTTATAAAATTCTTCATAACCTTTACCAAAAGAACGAATATCGCGATAAATCTCATGTACTTCTGCTCCAGCATATTCATGCACCAATTGTGAGAGCTTGAGTGAGTACATACAACAAGCACGTGAGCAGTATTCGTTTGTTCTGGCGTCTCGAGAACCGACACAATGCACCACAGCGACACTTTTTGGCGGTTGACCATCGCTCATAACCACTTTGCCAGTGGTCGGTCCGCTGGCGTTAACCAGGCGTTCGAACTCAAGTGCTGTCAAGATATTGGGTAGTTTCCCGTAATTCAGTTCAGGTAAACGTGTTGGATCAAAGTCCCTAAAACCGGTAGCTAAAACGATCGTTCCGACGGTGAATTCCTCGTGCTGCTCCTGCATGTTATGATCGATCGCACCCCGGTCACAGGCGGCGACACATTCTAGACATTCCGCGCAGGTTCCACAGCGGACACAGCGCTCAGCCTCCAGCAGGACTTCCTCCTCGGTCAGAGTCAAGTCGACTTCATTGAAATTGTGATAGCGTTCTTCCAATGGAATGGTGCTGATGCGGACACGAGGCGCTGACGAGGCTTCGCCTCGTGCCAGCCGAGCCCGTACTTCGGTCTCGCTGATCTCCACTTTTGGAGGAAGAACAGGCTCGCGCAGACCCTGGTCACCGCGCAGGTACCGATCCATGCAGCGGGCGGCATGATGACCCTCGCCGATGGCATCCACGACATAAAACGTGGAGCCGCGATGAACATCCCCGGCAACAAATACTCCCGGGAGGCTGGTCATCATATTTTCGTCGGAATCTATCCCGGATTTTGCGGGTTTGACCGAACCATCTTCCGGCAAAAACGACAGGTCACACCCTTGCCCGGTTGCCCAAATGACGATATCGGCGGGCAGGACATGCTCAGTCCCGGGTAATTCATCGATCAGGATCCGTCCCTTGGCATCATAACCGTGATACTCGGTGTGAACGCACTTTACGCCGACGACTTTGTTGTTTTCGAGCAAGATTTCCTTGAACATGGTCGCGCCGCACATCGTCACGCCTTCTTCCTCGGCAATCTCAACCTCCCATTCAAAACCGGTCATCTCGCCTTTAGGTTTACGGAAGATCATGCGGCATTCATTAGCTCCAATACGCACCGATGAGCGAGCACAATCGAGGGCTACATTTCCACCCCCAATCACGGCAATTCGTTTTCCAGTCAAATCGGGCGGATCGCCAAGGCAAACCTGTTTGAGAAAAGGCAGGCTGAGCCAGTTGTCAGGATGGTCTTTTCCGGGGATTTCCACTTTTTTGGCAACATGGGCGCCGGACGCGATCAATACGGCATCGTATGGGCCACCCCCATTATTTTTCTTGAGCAGGCCTGGAACATCATCAATCCAGGTATTAAGCTGTAATTCCACACCTTCGTCCAGGATCTGCTGGACTTCCCAGTCAAGCATCTCGTACGGCAACCGGTGTGGGGGAATCCCGACACGGATCATGCCGCCCGCTTCAGGCTGGGCATCAAAGACTTTTACCATATGACCAAGGCGGACAAGGTCGAGGGCAACAGTTAATCCAGCCGGACCAGCTCCGATTATTGCCACCTGCTTCCCGGTGGGGGCAGGATTGTGCTGGAATGCCGTGCCAATTATCGATTTATTGCGCATGTTCGGGAGCTCGTCGCGGTGCTTGTAAGCCCAATCTGCGACGAACCGCTTGATACCCATAACGTTTACCGGTTCATCCACTTTACCGCGTGAACAAGCGGCTTCGCAATTTCGATTGCATACCCGACCACAGACAGAGGGAAAGGGATGCTCACGCCGAATGGCCCAATATGCATCGGCATAGCGCTTTTGTTTGACAAGAGCAATATAGCCCTGGGCACGCTGGTCGGTAGGGCAGGCGGCGCGGCAGGGAGCAATACCTTTTTTGTCGATCGCATAAGCACCGGGTACCGATTGGGCCGAGAAGCGGTAGGCAGCTTTGCGAGTGCTCAAGCCGTGATCAAATTCATTTTTGACATCGATGGGGCATACCGTGGCGCAATTCCCACACCCGGTGCACTTGGTTTCATCTACATAGCGAGGTTTGCGGCGGACGTGGACCTGATAGTTGCCAACATAACCAGTTACCGATTCGATCTCACTATAAGCCAGTAATTTGATTTTGGGGTGGTGTCCCACGGACACCATTTTCGGGGTAAGTATTCAGGCGGCACAGTCGAGAGTTGGGAAGGTCTTATAAAGCTGGGCCATGTGCCCGCCGATGGAAGATTCCCTTTCAACCAGGTAGACCTGTTTATCTGCATTTGCAAGTTTAAGGGCTGCCTCAATGCCGGCGATCCCACCACCCACTACAAGCGCGGCGGGTGTCATTTGCACCTTGCGCATATCGAGCGAGCGATGCAGATGAACCCGTTCAACTGCTGCAGCCACCAGGGCCTTCGCTTTGTTAGTTGCCTGCGCCCGGTCACTGACCACCCAAGAGCAATGCTCGCGAATATTTGCCATCTGGAAGTAGAACGGGTTCAGCCCGCCTTCAGCACATGCCCGACGGAAGGTAGGTTCGTGCATCAGAGGAGTGCAAGAAGCCACCACCACCCGGTTCAGCCCAAGGTCGGCAATATCCTGTTTGATCAAGTCCTGACCAGGATCAGAACACATATATGTATAATCGCGCGCCAGAACCACTCCCTCAAGGGTGCGGGCAAAATCAGCCACTGCAGCAACATCCACTGTGGCGGCAATGTTTGTCCCACAATGACAGATATAAACGCCCGTCTTGATCTTGGATAGATTCATACCAGCTCCTCCACGGACGAAGGTCTCCTCGAAGTCACCAAACCCAACATACCTTCAATTTCCGCCATTACCTGATCATTCGTGAACCCATTCTGTGTAGCTGCACCGGCCGGACAGGCAGCAACGCAGGCGCCGCAGCCTTTACAGAGCACCTCGTTTATTTGCGCCACCTGCTTGTCATGCCATGCAACCATGGAGACTGCGCCGTAGGGGCACAACCCTTCGCATGTGTGGCAGGAACCACATTTTTCAGGATTTATGTAAGCGGAAAACGGTTCCAGTTCCACCCAACCGTGGTCCAGTAGAGTCAAAGCAGCTGCGGCTGCTGCTCCACCCTGGGCCACACTATCGGGAATGTCCTTGGGTCCCTGACAGGCGCCAGCGAGGAAAACCCCGTCAGTACTCGTTTCCACGGGTGCCAATTTCGGGTGTTTTTCCAGGAAGAACCCATCCGGGCTGCGGCTTACGCCAAATAACGCCCCCATTTCACGCTGGTCAGCCTGAGCTTCAGCGCCGGTGGAAAGGACCACCATATCAACCACTGTCTGAACCGGTTTCCCGGAATATACGTCGGTTGCCAGGACGGCCAGAGAGTCGCCACGCTTTTCAACGCGGATATCCCCGTCAAAGCGGGTAAACTGTACGCCGTGCGCCTCGGTGCGATGAAGAAATCCTTCATAATCTTTTCCGAAGGCACGCATGTCACGATAGAACTCCACCACTTCGGCGTCGACAAATTCGCGAATGAGAGTTGCCAGTTTTAGCGAGTACATACAACAAACGCGGGAGCAATACTCATGCTCCTTGCCGCGGCTGCCGACGCAATGCAGAATGGCGATCTTTTGAGGTTTCTCTCCGTTCTTTAGCACCACTTTTCCACTGGTAGGCCCGCCGGAATTGATCAGCCGCTCCATTTCCATACCGGTCAATACATTCTGCAGGGATCCGTATCCATATTGGGGAGCGATGCGCGGATCAAAATCGCGGAAGCCGGTGGCGAGGATAATCGTACCGACTTCGAGGTCAAGGCATGATTCCGTCTGGTCGAAATTAATCGCTTCGCGCGGACAGAATTTTTTGCAGGCTCCGCATTTACCATTTTTAAAGTAGGCACAATTAACGGTATCGATGACCGGAATACGCGGGACTGCCTGGGGAAAGGGATAAAAGATCGCTGCGCGGTTGCCAAGACCCAAATCAAACTCGGACGGGATTTTCTTCCACGGGCATTTCTCGATGCAGGTCCCGCAACCGTTGCATAATTCTTCATCAACGTAGCGCGGTTTCCGACGCACCGTTACTGTGAAATTGCCGACATACCCGGCAACCTTTGCCACCTCGCTATAACTCAGGAGAGTGATGTTTGGATGGCGTCCTACGGACACCATTTTGGGAGTAAGAATTCAGGCAGCACAGTCGAGCGTTGGAAAGGTCTTGTAAAGACGGGACATGTGTCCACCGATGGACGGCTCCCGTTCGACAAGATAGACATGCTTGCCCGAGTCGGCCAGGCGCAAAGCTGCCTCGATGCCGGCAATGCCACCGCCTACCACAAGGGCGGACTGTTTTACCTCCACCTGACGCATTTCGAGTGGAACCTGCCAGGCAACGCGTCGAACGGCTGCCGCCACGAGGGACTCTGCTTTTTGGGTGGCGGCGACAGGATCGTCGGTCACCCATGAACAATGCTCACGGATGTTGGTCATTTGGAAGAGAAATGGATTTAACCCTGCCTCAGCGCAGGCATTGCGAAAGGTGCCCTCATGCATATTGGGCGTACAGGAAGCGACGATGACGCGGTTTAACCCCTCCATGATGATATCTTTTTTGATCAGCACCTGTCCGGGATCCGAGCACATGTATGAATAATGGCGGGCAACAACCACCCCGGGAAGAGAAGAGGCAAAATTCGAAACAGCTTCCACATCTACGGTCGCGGCGATATTTGTGCCACAGTGACAAATATAAACGCCCACGCGGGATGGACACTGCGTAGGCGCGCGAGCGGAGGGCGTCATGCGGGCGTCTCCTTTCTGATTGAAGAGGATGAAATAGACACCATGGGTACCTCCTCAGCTGTTAACAAGCCTTCTTTTTAGATTGTGCCGTTTTGCACAATCCAGCGCAAGTGATATTTATCCTGAAATGTGGGGAAGGATGACGGGCAGGATATCGAGGAGGTGGATATTGTAAAACACTTACTTTTCTAATATTTATTGATAACCTTTATCCAATTCGTCATTTGAAAGGTGGGCATAGCGCTGCGTCACCTGGATGCTGGCATGCCGGGCCAGCTCCTGGGCCATTTTCAAGTTTCCGGAGGCGCGCAGGATGGTGGTGACAAAATAATGCCTAAAGGAATGGGGAGTAATCCGGCCTACGGCAGCCTCGCCAAGCGCCTGGCGCACACGCTCGCTGACAATATTCCTGCCGGTGGTGGTTGTAATGGGTTTGATCTTTTTCCCGGCGCCTTTGTCATGACGTGCGAAGAGGGGCAGGGAGGGCAGGGGGCGTCCGGAGGCTCCATCCAATGCTCCTCGGATGGACAGGTAATCTCTAAGGGCGCTTAAGCTGCGGGTGGAGAAGCGCACGACAGCTTGTTTATTGCCTTTTCCGATGATCATCGCTCGGCCCTCATTCCAGTCGATGTCACCGCGCCGCAGATTACAGGCTTCGTGGACGCGCAACCCCGTATCCGCCAGGGTGAGCAAAAAGGCTCGGTTACGCATTGCGCGTAACCGAATATCCGCATTGTCTGGCAACCAATCCGTGAACATTTTCGACTGCTGGTGGATTCCGGGGACGATAGTCTCCGGAATCCACTTGAACTTATTGCTGATGATACGGGAGCATCTATTTGAAGATGAGCGGAAGGTAAGTGTGATATATAATCGTGCTTTTAGGCACGCACGGAATTGTACCGGAATCGAGCACGGTTCCGCCAACCGAGCTCTGAAAACTAAAATCGGCACTGGTCGGGTTTAATGTCAGGAACAGGACACCGTATGCAGTCGGATATGTATTGGTCCAGAAGGCCACGCGGAAATCTGAATTGGGTACTGGCTCCAACGCATGGCCGCCGGTCCCAAGGATGAATTCGGTTATCCCGGCCGGACTGGGCACACCATTGCCGTTCATTGGCGCCCAGCGCTCGTAATCATGGTCGTTGCCATTCAGGACAATAGACGCCTTGTTTGACGCCAACAATTGCCAGATGGAGGTCATGGATAAGTCCGGTGCTTCGTTGCCGATGGTATAAAGCGGGTTGTGATAATAAGCGATCGTACAGGCGGCCGGATTCGCTGCCAAATCCGCCTGCAGCCATATGTACTCTGCCGAACTGGTTCCGCCCGCCGCCCCATGTGAGTTCAAGCTGATAATATGCCAGCCATTTGCGTTAACGCTGTAATAGTTGGGGACATTGTCCCAGTAATAAAAATATGACGATGCGCTGGGATCGTTCAGATACTCATGATGCCCGACGGTCGGGTCGGTGATCGAGCGGAATTGGTCGAAGAAGGTGCTGGTCCCATACCAGTTGTAGAATTCTGCAATGCTGCCTTGTTCATACACGTCACCCAGATACAGGAACAGATTCGGATTGACCGATGCGATCAGATTGGTTACGTTGGTGGTGTTAACCTCTCCGCTGGCGCCATCACCCACCACCGCCACCACAAAAGGTTGACTGTTTGCAGGGTTACCGGTTTTAGGTGTGAAGGTGTTGGTATTCACCGGTAGATTGATTGTACCGGTGGAGAATGTGACAGAAATGCCGACCTGCGATGTGGTAAAACCATCCCGCATCAAAGCCTGTGCGTTTAAGGTGTAAGTGCCATCCAAATATCTATTGGTGGGCAAAGTGAACGTAAACGGACGGGAGAATTCCGTCAGAAGATACGTTGTGCTGTTTAGGAAGAAGATCACTTGCTGTGTGCCCGGGTCGGTGCCGCTCTGGATGGCGACAGTTGCGCTGATGGTTCCATTCCCTGTGAATGTGCTGCCACTGGCAGGGGCGGTTATACACACTTCAACTATATAGGCGGCCGAGACAGGGCTGCTGTCTACGCAATTTGCTGGAGCGGCTGATACTCGTTGAACCAAGTTAGACATGGGCGCGGATATTAGCACCAATACTATCACGCCCAGAAAAAGAAAACGATATATTTTTTTCATGGCAAACCTCCAAAACTTGCAGGGATTAGAGAATGTTTGTTATGATCTACTTTTGATGCTATCGGCGGTACCGCCGTTCTTCTAGATTTAATCAGCTTTGTCCATTCACATGATAGCCCCTGAAGGCCTGTTTTTTATTTGAATATATTGGCATTTATAGGGGAGGGCCAATTTTTCTCTTTACCTTACTTTTCAAAAATATCGTGGTAGCCTTTATCCAGTTCGTCATTTGAAAGGTGGGCATAGCGCTGCGTCACCTGGATACTGGCATGCCGGGCCAGTTCCTGGGCAAGTTTAAGATTTCCAGAGGCGCGCAGGACTGTGGTGACAAAATAGTGGCGAAAGGAATGAGGGGTAATATGACCTTCCGCCTGGTCGCCGAGGGCCTGACGGACACGTTCGCTAACGATATTCCTGCCTGTCGTCGTGGTAACTCGTTTAATTTTTTTTCCCGCACCCTTATCGTGGCGGGCAAAGAGGGGGAGGGAAGGGAGGGGGCGACCGGAACCGCCATCCAGAACGGCCCGAGCTGAAAGATAGTCTCTTAATGCAGCCAAAGAGCGGCCAGAAAACCGTACGACGGCCTGCTTATCGCCTTTGCCGATAATGATGGCCCGGCCCTCATTCCAGTCAATGTCGCCACGCCTCAAATTGCAGGCTTCATGAACCCGTAATCCCGTGTCAGCGAGGGTAAGGAGAAAGGATCGATCTCTTAATGCGCGTAACCGTTCACTGGGGTTGTCTGACAAGTTTTTAGTAAAATCAATCACATAGTTCAATACCGTTTCTATATCGTTTCGAGGAAACTGGGGTAAACGCTGTCCAGGACGGCGTGAGCGCTGGCGTAACAAGAGTCTCAAGCGGGTGAGATTGATATCAGCGAGTTTTTCCGCAGCCAGGTATTCGTAGAAGCGGACGGTGGCTGCCAGGTAGAGCTGTTCGGTGGCAGGAGATAAATCCTTGAGCGCATCAGCCATCCAGGATGCGGCGTCTTCAGTAATTATGGATACGGGTGATTGGTCAGGATCGAGGTGGTTTTCTTTCAGCACCGTGCCAAACAAATGCAGCCCATTGGAGTATGAGCGGGCCGTGTTCACGCTACGAGCCAATTTGACCGTATCCAGGAATTTATTGATGGTTTGGCCGATCTTAGGGTCTTCCATGATTAAATCCTTATGCTTGTGATAATAATACTTATCGAAACCAATGTCATTATAATGCAATCTTTTCCCCTGGTCAAGCTCCCCCCTGCCAGCTTCCGGGCGCAAATATCCAGGCAGATTCTGTAAAGGGGCTCGCACAATTTGGTTCCTTACACGGAAATTATCGCTCTTGATATCCATGGAGGAAGCCGATCGCCGAATGGCTCCCCCACCCCTTCCAATTACCACCGAATTTGTGCGATGACATGAACCGAGATCCCTGGGTGAGGGAATGCGATAGTAGCTGCCGCGGCGGCGACGTTCGCTATCTATTTGATGACGGATGGACCTACGGGCACGGTACCCTTGCTGGAGGAGCAAAAGAGCCGTGTATTTCTCCCAAGATGGGGCTCCTGAAGGGGCAAAAACGACACGGTTCCGGGAAATTGCGAAACAGCCGCGCTCCACAAGGTCGTGCAGGGTGGTCCCGCCATAAGTGTCGAGATACCACTCGAGAATCTTGTAGATTGTCTGCATGCGGCCAGAACGGAAGAGGGACGAGTAGAGATTCCGGCAAGGGCGGACAGGGTATTTGCCTGCCAAATCCTGCCAGCGAAGACCGTTAGAGAGTTTCCATAGAATGCCTTCAAGGAGGAAACGGTCAGAGGGCAATGGCTTGCAGCGGTGATATTTTCGAAAGTAATCCAGGTTGGCATGCAAAGAGACGAAGGTTTCTTCCAATAGCGACCATTGAGCGTCGGTGAGATGAGGCGATTCCCAGCTCAAATTTGCGTGCAAAATAAATAATTTTTGAGGAACGAATGCAGGCTGGACAGGAATGCCGCGTTCGAAGGACTCCCAGCGCAGGAGCGGAGGAAGATCCCGGAAAATGGAGCGCAAATGTGCCTGCCTGCCGTCAAGTTCATGCAGGTTGCGGATGATTTTCAGGTTTTTTCCGACTATCAGGGTGGCTGCATGAACCCAGTGAAGCAATTCATTGTGAGGTAAACCATTCATGGTTACTTCAAGGGAATGCACCAATTTAGAACGGTTTTCGCGTAGTTCCCTTTTGCCTGAAGCGATCGCTTGCTCCTGGAGAGATTTTAGCAAGGTGGATGGATCCTGGTGAATTCGGGAAGTCTTCAATGATGATAGGCATGGTTTTAAGTTATGCGCAGCATACAGCCCATGACGGAGGGCGTTGGAATTGCCCAGCTGACCACCCCGCTTGCGACCTAGAGGCAGTTTAGAAGAACCTGGAAAACCAGGATGAGACCGGGGAGAATTGCGAGGGAGATTATTGAGCATGGTCAAGCAACCGACAACAGTTTATCGTGGAGCGGCAAATGATCATTTGGAAAAGGAAACACTACGTGACTCCAATTGATGAAAAAGTCCAACGTATATATTATAGAACATAAATTCTATTTTGGGAAGAGAGTGTTAAGGAACATTGTCCAGCAATAAAACGTCTACACCATTGACTT
>Ga0209014_10001131_pt1 | contig 15848 bp, 18 predicted proteins | sample BarGraNGADG00212_FD_184491 | JGI IMG/M metagenome (GOLD analysis project Ga0209014, IMG submission 184491) | Arctic peat soil microbial communities from Barrow, Alaska - Barrow Graham LP Ref core NGADG0002-212 (SPAdes) (version 2) | ecosystem: Environmental > Terrestrial > Soil > Wetlands >...
GCGGCGAGGGTCCGGCGCGGCCTCTCGTGGAAGGCCTGGGCGGCGGACCTGGACGAGCACCTGCTCGCGATCGAGAAGCTGTTCTCGCCGCGGCTGTTCATCCTCGGCGGCGGCGTGTCCAAGCGCGCGGACCTGTTCATCCCGCGGCTGACGGTCCGTGCCCGGGTGGTGCCCGCGAAGCTGCGCAACGACGCCGGGATCGTGGGCGCTGCGATGGCGGCCGCGGAGCACGAGGATCCCGCAGGCTGACCCGTTACGCGCGGGCGCGCAGCGCCTGGCGGCCCCGCCGCTCCCCGTTACGCGCGGGCTCGCAGCGCCGAGAGCGCCTCCGTCGAGCCCGAGGCGATGACGCTCTCGCCCTCGCCAAGCGCTCGCGACTCCGGCGGGTTCGGCTCGTACGCGCCGTCCTGCTGCAGGATCGCCAGCGTCACGACGCCTTCGGCGCGGAGGGCGCCGACGGTCTCGCCCAGGAGCGGGCTGTCCGCGTCGACCTCGACCTCCTCCAGCGAGAACGACAGGTTCCCGTGCGAGAGCGCGGCATCGATGAAGTCCGCCACCCGGGGCCGGCTGGCCAGCTCCGCGATCCGGCGCCCGGCCATCGTGTAGGGCGAGACGACGCGGTTGGCCCCGGCGTGGGCCAGCTTCGCCTCCGAGCCCTCGGCGTTGGCCCTGGCGACGATGAACAGCCGCTCGCTGATCGCCCGGGCCGACAGCGTCACGTAGACGTTGTTCGCGTCGGAGTCGATGGTCGTCACCAGGCCCCGCGCCGCGTCCACGCCGGCCAGGCGGAGCGTCGCGTCGTCGGTGGCATCACCCTCGACCACCAGGTGGCCATCGCGGGTAGCGCGCTCGAGCGAGGCCGGGTTGATATCGATGATGACGAGGCGCTCCCCGGAATGGGCCAGCTCGCGCGCCACGGTCGACCCGACCCGGCCGTACCCGCACACGATGCAGTGGTCCCGCAGCTGCGCCACAGACTCTCGCATCCGCTTTGCCTCCCGCCGGCCGCTCGCGGCCTCGATGATGATGGTCTCGGCCACGATGCCGATTGATCCGAAGATGATCGCGACGCCCGACACCGCGAGGAGCATGGTCCACAGCCGCTCTGGGAACGCGGTGAGCTCGTTGACCTCGCGGAAGCCGACGGTCGTGAGCGTGATCACCGTCATGTAGATCGCGTCCGACGCCGACCAGCCGAACATCACGACGTAGCCGAGGGTCCCGACCACGGTGACGGCGACGACGGCGATGATCCAGGCGCGCACGTGGCGCCCGCGGATCCCCTCGGCGACGGCGTGGGTGATGCGCGTCGAGACCGGATCTGCCACCGCGATGGGACGGTCCATCGGCCGATGCTAGCAGCGGGTCGGTGAGCCGCGCCGGGTCATTCCGCGGGAGAAGCCCTTCAGGTCCGTCTTTGTCATCAGGCCCGTCGACACGGAGGAGGGGCGCGTCAGCGGCTAGATCCCCTCGCGGCCCCGGAAGCCATCGGGGATCAGGGCGTCCGGGTGTCGCAGCCGGACCCAGTCGTGGAGTGCCCACCAGGACGTCTTGAAGCCAAGCCCATCCCAGGGGATCGTGCCCGCGGCGAACGCACGGACCTCCAGCGCCTCCGGCGTGGTCCGCGCCGTGCCGCCCACGATCCGCGCCTCGAACACCAGCGTGACGACCGCCGCCTCGAGCCGCGAGTAGATCCCGACCAGCTCCCCCGGGCTGACCAGGAGGCCCGTCTCCTCGAGCGTCTCGCGGATCGCCGCCTCGGCCACCGTCTCGTCCACCTCGAGGAAGCCGCCCGGCTGCGCCCACGCTCCGTACGCGGGCTCGATCCCCCGCCGCAGCAGCACCACCTCACCCGAGTCCGTGACCGGGAGCGTGGTGACCACCACGCGTGGGTTGACGTAGGCGATGTGCCCGCAGGCCGTGCAGGCCAGTCGCTCGCGGTTCTCCTCTGGCGGCGTCGCGAGTACCAGCGCCCCGCCGCACCGGGTGCAGTAGCGGAACGACCCAGTCAGCCAGGCCGGCGCGCCGCCGCCCGAGGCGATGTCCGTGGAGCGTCCGTCCGGGCCGCGCCCCAGCGCCTCGGCCGCGCGCCGTTCCTCGTCGTCCAGCCGCCGCTCGGTCACGTCAGGCTCCCAGCACGAGGACGCCTGCCGCGGCGATCGAGGAGCACCAAGCCGGGTTCCCAGCGCTGGTCGTTCATGGAACCGAGTCTATCGGCTATGGCCGCTCGTGCGACCTCGAGGATCGGGAAGTCCGAACGGCTGCGCAGACGATCCCGACCACGAATGGCGATGGGGTCAGGTATCAGTACGTCTCGACGTCGCCCGGCTCGACGCCAAGCGTGTCCGCGATCGCCCGAAGCGTCGCCCCGCGTGGCCGAACCACCTCTCCCCGTTCGATGCGGGCGATCTCCTTCTGGCTGATGCCAGGAATCTCCCCACGAGCCACGCCCTTCTGGAGCCGAAGGCGTCGCAGGGCAGCGCCGAACGACGAATCCGTGTCCAATCGTCGCTGCCGTGCACGGCCACGGTAGTCACGATCGAACTCGTAGAGGATGGCATCCAGGGCCGCCTCGTATTGTCCCAGCCGGACCGTGAGGCCGCTGTCGATGATCTCGGCGTCGGCGAAGTCCGGCGAGACTCCCCGGGGCGTCGGCCTGAACCAGGACCAGGTAACGACTGTCCGCTCGAGATCGCCTCGAATGATGACAACAGCCTGTCGCGCCGAGCTCACGAGAACGCCGAGCGCAAGGTCGCCCCGATCCGGGGACGTGAGCACGGCCAGCAACTCATCGGGCGCGAGGAAGCTCGCAGATGGTCCCGTCACCACGGCGAAGAAGAGCGCCGCGAGGTACTCGCGCAGGGTGTTGTCGATGTCCTCCGTCACCAGGAGGCGATCCCGGCCCAGGCGATCCCCCGCGCCGAAGCGCTCGGTAAGGGCCGCGGAGGTGGCGACCCAGCAGCCGGATCGAGCGGAGACGCGGAGGTTGAACAGGCCTCGGTCCACGATCGTGAGCCGAGGATAGTGTTCCTCCTGGTTGCCCTCAGCCTCTTCCTGATCCGGTGCACCGGCCAGATCCAGGACCATGGTCAATCTTCCTCTCGGGGGCCGACGGGATTCTCGGGATAGGCGGCGTCCCAATGCCTGACGAGATCGGCATGGTGGGTGGTCAACACGGTCAGCAACTGGCTCGGAATCTCCCTCGTATCAGGTTGGGCGTCCATGAACTGGCGAGACCGGAGGTCCCAGCGCCAGCATCGATTCCCGCGGATCACGGTGGCGTGAGGTGGCTCTACCCGCTCGCGATCGCGGATCTTGACTTTCCAGCCCTCATTCGACAGCCGCTCAGGGAGAGGAAGCTGCAGCGGCATCACCGTCTCCCCAAGTTGTCGACAAAGCAATTATGTCCTCTTGGCTATGGTTGTCAAGTAGGACATATGGATGTCGGCTCGGCCCTCGTCGGTCTCAGGCCGGAACCCGGTCCCGCCTCCGTCAACGATGGCGGGGGGTGCCCCCCATTGTTCGGGTGCGTCGGAGAATCGGAGTATGAGAGAGCCACTTCGCTGGGCCTTGACGGGCGGCGTCGAGTCCGGTGGAGACGCTGCCCGACGAGTCGGCGCCGCGAGTCCTAGCCCAATGGCTCCGCGTTCGACGGGTCGGCCAGGATCGCGTCGGTCTGCGCCGCGCGGTAGGCGGCCAGCCGGGCGGCCAGCGCCGGGTCGGAGAGGGCCAGGATGGAGACCGCCAGCAGGGCCGCGTTCTCCGCGCTGCCGATCCCAACGGTCGCGACGGGGATCCCGCGCGGCATCTGGACGATCGAGAGAAGCGAGTCCAGACCGCCGAGGCTCGGTGTCGGGATCGGCACGCCGATCACCGGCAGCGTCGTCTTGGCGGCGATGACCCCCGCGAGGTGCGCCGCACCACCGGCGGCGGCGATGATGACGCGGATGCCGCGGCCGGCCGCGGTCTCGGCATAGCGGGCCACGAGATCCGGCGCCCGGTGCGCGGACGCGACCCGCAGCTCGCACGGCACGCCGAGCTCGGTCAGCAGGGCCTGCGCCTTCTCGAGGATCGGGAAGTCCGAACGGCTGCCGCAGACGATCCCGACCACCGGCGCCGTGTCGCCCATCTCGCCAATCCTCCAGAGCGGCGTCTCGCGCCCATGCTTCGCCCTCACGGGAACACCCGGCGCCCGGACGTCGTGGGCAAGTGTAGGTGAGTCGCCCGCCAGGGAACGGTCGGTCGGTCGCCGGGGAACCGTGAGTCGCCCGCCAGGGAACGGTCGGTCGGTCGCCGGGGAACGGTCAGTCGGTCGCCGGGGAACGGTCAGTCGCCCGGTGGCTCTCCGGGTGTGTGACGGGACGACCAGCCGCGTGGGGGCCTCTTCGTCGCTCCGCATGGTCGCCCAGGTGATGCGTGGATCAGCGTCCTGCCATCGCCACCAGGCATCGACGTGCCTGCACTGCGATGCCGTCAACGAGCGCTGCGACGACCGATGAGTCGAACGCGGTGATCATCGGGTCGTGCGCCGCATCCGCGATCGCGTCAGGCAGGGTCCTGCACAGCTCGATCGCGCGCGCCCGCATCGCGCCGGCGGGCAAGCGCAACTGGCTGCCCGCGCGGTTCCAGTGGTCGAGGACCGGGAAGATGCCAGCCTCGCCTCCCAAGGTCATCGCCATCTTCACGTGGCGTTCGCGGCGTGGCTCGTGATAGGGCAGCCACGAACTCACGTCGTAGAGCGGGGCAAGCTCGGCACGGCCACCGCGGTGGAGCAACGAGTAGTTCTTGGCGTGAGCGTCGGTGCCAACGATGATCCAGTTGAGCGCGAGCGCCTCCGCGAAGCGGCGTGTCGAGGGTTCGGCGTCCTCGAACCGCATCGTGGTGCGAAACAGCTCAACGATCTCCTTCGGCGATGGGCCACCATCGATCTGATACTTCATGGTGGGCGGAAGACCCATCGCCTGACAGAGGTCCTCCTGATGAATCCTGTTCAGGCTGCCGTCGATCCACTCGCGGTCGTAGCGCTCGACGACGAGTGCTGTCTCGCCGGCAAAGGTGCGGATTGTTGTCGTGGCCGCACGCACACCGACGGCGTGGGCCGCCGCAAGGCACAAGTGCTCATTGAGGTCCTGGCCGTCCATGACCGCTGCGGGCTTGAGGATGTGGGTTGTTGCGGCGGTGCCCGACGGCCGCCCCCACTGATCCTTCTCCTGGCGTAGGGCGATCTTCCTTTGCATGCCTGCGAGGCTGAACCGCCCCGCATTCTCGGGGCCAAGGGTGACAACACCGCGCGCTTGAACCTCACGCAGCAGGGCGGCGACAGTCTGGTCGTCGAGCCATTCGACGTGCCCGCCACGCGCAAGGTGCTTGTCCACGCCCGGCTCGGGCACGAAGGTGAATGCCCCGGCGGTGTCTTCGCCGATCGGCGAGCCGAGGAGGAAGAAGGGCGAGGTGGAGCGGACGCCGAAAGTCGTCGCAATCTGCGTGCGGACCTTGTCGTCGTCAGGCAGCAGGCCCCACAGGAAGTTCGTGACGACGGGGCGCGCTGCGGTGTCGGTATGAGACGTTTCGGCAACGGGGAGGGTGACCGAGAGCGGCGTGGCGTCACTGCTCGCCGCGTAGGCGTCGTCGTACGTGAGCCGGAGGCGGTTGCGGTCGAGCCTGGTGATCCGCCCTGCGATCGTGCCGTTGGCGATCATGACGAGGTCGGCGTCGGTGGGCGGCATCCTAATGCGCGTCCGGTTCGGGGGCGCGATCCGGGAGCGTGGCCTCAAGGTCGATCTCGAGCACGTTGAGCACGCGCAGAACGAGGCCGATCTCGGCGGTCGACTTGCCCGTCTCGAATCTGCCCACCCAGCGGCGCGACACTCCGATCCGCTGTGCGAGGTCCTCCTGCGTCCAGGAGCGAGCCATGCGCTCGCTCCTGACGACGGCGGTGAGTGCCGCGAGCGTATTGACGTGTCTCGTGCGCATCATGATCCCCGGTGGTGTGATCGCCAGGTTCGGATCGCAGGAATGGGATCGAACGGTCCCATGGGCAGAATGGGATCGAACGGTCCCATTGTCAAGATGAGATCGAACGGTCCCACCGCCATCCTCACGCTCCGCCGACGACGACCAGTCAGCAGGGGCCGGACGGCAGGTCGGCCCGCGCGGCAGGTTCGCGGCCCCGATTCCCGCCTCCCGCGCTGTTATCCTCGGGCCATGCTGCACGGCGGACCCGGCCCCTACGGCGTGGCGGCGCCGCGGATCCTCATCGTGGACGACGACCCGAACCTGCTGGTGATCCTCGCCGAGCAGCTCAAGGGCGATGGCTACGAGGTCCAGACCGCGCGCGACGGCGAGGAAGCCCTGCGCCGGCTCGCCCAGTCCTGGCCGGACCTGCTGATCATCGACATGCTGATGCCGCGCATGGATGGCCTGACACTGGCCCGCGAGGTCAAGGCGCGGGCCGACCTGCCGATCATCGTGCTCTCGGCGATCGACACCGCGGACTCCAAGGCGGACCTGCTCGAAGAGGTGGCCGAGGACTACGTCACCAAGCCATACCACTACCCGGAGCTGCGGGCCCGGATCACCCGCGTGCTGCGGCGGCTGGGGGATCGCGTGCCGCGCCAGCGCCTGGACCTGGGCCCGAACCTCGCGCTGGAGCTGCACCGCCGCGAAGCAATCGTGAGCGGCAACGTGGTCTCGCTCACGCCCACCGAGTCCCGGCTCCTCTACGCCCTTGCAGCCAACCTGGGCCAGACCGTCACCACCGAGACGCTCCTCGCCCGCGGCTGGGCCGACACCGAGGACGCGGACCCCAGCTACGTCTGGGTGACGATGCGGCGCCTCCGCCAGAAGGTGGAGGTGGACCCGAACAAGCCCGCCCACCTGCTGACCGTGCGCGGTATCGGGTACCGGCTGATCGGCGCGGCCGAGCCCATCGTCTCGTGAGCCGCTTGCTCGCGAGCCTGCCGTGAGCATGGAACCTGCGCAGGCGCCCGGAACCGGAACGGATGCTGCCGGGACGAGCACCAAACCCGGGACGGGGACGAACACCGGTGACCTCCCCGTCTACCGCAGCGCCGGCCTCGGCTTCCGGACCCGGCTGACGCTTGGCCTCATCGTGGCCGCCGTCCTGCCCGTGGCCGCCTTCGGGGTCGTGGTGCTGCTGGCGACCGGGGCGGGCGACGACGCGAGCTCCAACCTGACCCGGGGGCTCCTGTTCGCGGTCGCGATCGCGGTGGTGTTCGCCGTCCTGCTGGCGGCTGCCCTCGCCGCGGACCTCGGGGCACCCCTGCGCGCCATCGCGAGATCCGTGGAGCGCGTCTCCGCCGGCGACCTGGCCACCCGCCTGGAGCTGCCGGGCGACGACGAGTTCAGCCGCCTGGCCGAGAGCCACAACCGCCTGGCGGGCAACCTCGAACGACGCAACCGGGAGCTGCGGCGGATCCTGGACGCCCTGGAGGGGATCACCCTTCGCGAGCGACCCGAGACAATTGCGCTCCAGGCCGGCGCCCGGGCGCGCGAGGCCTTCGGGATGATCGACTGCGAGATCCTGCTGGTGGACCCGCGCGAGATCCCGGCCGAGGAGGTCGTGCCCGGCGACCCGGTGCCCGTCCGGGCGGAGCTCTCGGCAGTGGGCGAGGTGCTCGGCGTGGCCGTGGGGCACCTGCCGGCCACCCGTCGCTGGGAGCGGGCGGACCAGGACCTGTTCGAGCTATTCGCCATCGAGGTCTCGGCGGCCCTTCGCAACGCCCAGCTGTACGCTCGGGTGGAGGACCAGAACCGCCGCCTCCTGGCGCTGGACGAGACCAAGGACGACTTCCTCCGGGGTGTGTCGCACAACCTCCAGACCCCCCTCGCCAGCATCCGCGGCTACGCCCAGCAACTTGAGGCGGAGGCACCGGACCGCCGCCTCGGGATCATCACGGAGCAGGCCGACCGGCTGTCACGGATGGTCCGCCAGCTGCTCACCGTGAGCCGGATCGAGTCCGGGTCTCTGCGGCCGCGGCTGGAGGTGTTCGCGCCCGCACCCCGCGTTCGTCGGACGTGGGAGGCCCTGGGCGCCGCGGACGTCCCCTTCTCGCTCGATGACCGCTCCGCCGGCTGGCTGGCGCTCGCGGACCCGGACCAGCTGGACCAGGTCCTGTGGGCGATCCTGGACAACGCCGTCCACTACGGCGGGCGCACGGCCATCGAGGCGACCGTCATGGTCGATCCCGAGACCGAGCTCGTGTCGATCACCATCGCGGACCACGGAACCGGCATCGGCGACGACGACCGGGAACGCCTGTTCCTGCGCTACGAGCGCGGTGCCGGACGGCCCAGCGGCGAAGGCTCCGGCCTGGGCCTCTACGTCTCGCGCGAGCTGTGCCGGGCGATGAGCGGGGACCTCGTCCTGGAGCCGGCCACCGCCAGCCGGGGCACGGCCTTCACGATCACGCTCCCCGCGGAGGCCGCCGAGGAGTCCTGACCGCGGCTTGGAGGCTCGCCGGGGCCGCTCGAGTGGTGGTGGAAGCCCAGGGTTTCTCCTTGTCCCCAACAATGCCATCAATCGTGCTATTCTGCGTGCATTATTAGGTAGATTATCGTTGGGCTAAGTAGATGCGCTCCTTCATGAACCCGGATCGGACGTTCGGCAGCCAGCCCACTCGGCTGGGCGTGGCGCTCGCGCGCCTCGACGTCGGCCGCGGCCAGGAAGCCCTCTACCGGGACCAGTTGCCCGAACTGCTGGGTGCTCTCGCGACCGAGACCCGTATCGCCTCGATCAAGGCCTCGAGCGCGATGGAGGGCGTGACCGTCGACCCCGGCCGCATGAGCGGCCTTGCCCAGCCTGGCGTCGAGCGGCGCTTCCGCAATCGCAACGAGCGCGAGTTCGCAGGTTACCGCGACGCCATCGACGAGATCATGCGCGCCACCGAGCTCGAGACCGTGACAGTCCCGTACATCCTGCACCTCCACCGGCTGCTGTTCCGCTACACCGACGGGGGCGGCGGCCGACTCAAGGAGCAGGAGAACCTGATCGCGTCGCACGAGAAGGGCCACCGCGAGATCCTGTTCACACCGCCATCGCCGCGCGAGGCGGAGAGCCTGCTGGTGGGCCTTGTCGGCGCGTATGCCACCGCATCGGACAACCAGATCGCCCACCCGATCCTGCTGGTCGGCGCCTTCGTACTCGACTTCCTCGCGATTCATCCCGTCCTCGATGGGAACGGCCGGCTGGCGCGTCTGCTCACGACGCACCTTCTGCTCCAGGCCGGCTATGGCGTGCCCCGCTACGCGAGTGTCGAGCAGCGGATGTTCGACACGAAGAACGCCTACTACGCCGCGCTCTACCAGAGCCAGCTCCAGTGGCACGAGGGAGAGCACTCGATCTGGCCGTGGATCGACTACCTCGCGATCACCCTCGGGGAGGCCTACGACGACTTCGAGCAGCGTGTCTCATCGCGTCGCAACCTCGGCTCTCTGTCCAAGCAGGAGCGCGTCCGCGAGTACGTTCTCCACCACGCGCCCAAGGTGTTCCGCATGCGGGACATCCGGGCCGCCCTCCCGGGCATCAGCGACCAGACCATCCGCCTCGTGCTGCGCTCCATGCGGACGGACGGCCTGATCGCGCCCGTCGACGAGACCGGCGGTCCTGAGAGTGCCTGGACGCGGACAGACGCCGCCGACTGATCCTCGCGGGTCGGCACGAGAGCGCTGTCGAAGCTCGCTGGACATCCTACGCAGATGGCGTAGTCTGTGCCCTGAGATGAGCATCCTCACGCCGGTTCGCGCGGCCACGATCCTTGCGCTTGATGCTGCACAGGACGGCTTGTCGTTGAGCGAGACCGCCCGGGCCATCGAGGCGCCCCTGAGCTCGGCCCAGCGCGCTCTCGGGGACCTGGTGAAGACCGGCGCCGTGACGGTCGAGCGCCATCGCTACCGGCCGGTCGCAGCCTACCCATGGAAGGCGCTGGCAGCCATCGCCGTGGTCGAGGTCGATCCGGTGCGGCAGACGCGCCTGCGTCAGCGGGCCACGACAGCCGGGGCCCGGATTCCGGCGACGTCCCGGGACCGGATCGCCGACCTGCCGACCACCGACCTGGTCAAGAACGCACTCGCCGTGGCCGTCGAGCGCATCGTCGAACGAGTGCATCCCTTGCAGATCATCCTGTTCGGCTCGCAGGCCCGGGGTGAGGCCTGGCCTGACAGTGACATTGACCTGCTGGTGATCGAGGAAACGGTCACCGACCGTCAGGCTGCCACGGTGGAGTTGCTGCGTGCCCTGGCCGGCATCGGCGTCGCCAAGGATGTCATCGTGGCGACCCCCGAGACCCTGGCCGCCGCCGCCCCGGACTCGATAACGGCAGCCGCCGTGCGCGAGGGACGGACGGTCTATGAGCGCGGCTGACCCGAAGGCCTGGATCATCCTGGCGCGGGACGACCTCCGCGCAGCCGGGACCCTGGCCGAGCGCGATCGTGATTGGCACAACTCGACCTACCATGCCTCGCAATCGGTGGAGAAGGCACTCAAGGGCGCCCTCGTGGCCGCCGGGCTGGTCCCACCGCGAAGGCACGATCTCGATGCGCTCCGGGACATGCTGCCTTCGGGCTGGGCGGTGAAGCGCCGGCACCGGGACCTTGCCACGCTCACCTTCTACGGGATTGCCACCCGGTACCCGGAGGACTACCCGCCGGTCACCGGGCCCAAGGCGGCCGGCGCCCGACGCACGGCTGCGTCGGTGTACGCGGCGGTGCGGCGAGACCTGGCCCTGCACGGGGTGGACACCGAGGGGCTCTGAGGCATCCCGGCCAAGCCGGATCGAGTCTGGGTCCCCTGGGCCCCGGCTCGAGGTGTTCGCACTCGCGCCCCGTGTGCGTCGCACGTGGGAGGCCCTCGGCGCGGCAGACGTGCCGTTCTCGCTGGACGACCAGTCGGGCGGCTGGCTTGCCCTCGCGGATCCGGACCAGCTGGACCAGGTCCTGTGGGCGATCCTGGACAACGCTGTCGGCTACGGCGGCCGGTTCGCCGCCATCCCGAGGTCGGGACCGGGCGAGGGGCGATGTACAGACTTCCGCCCTGCTGGACATACCGGGCCGCTGGACCATATCGTGCCAAGAGGCACAATGAACCGGCGAACACGAAGGCGACGAAGCCATTGACAGCACGATGGGTGCGACCGAGCCTCTCGCCGAGGCAAACGAACAGGAAGGCGAGACCGTGGCACTCACGAAAGACCAGATCGAGAAGTACCTGCGCGAGGTCGGGGCCGAACTTGAGAAGCGAGGCCTCGTGGGCGAGCTCTTGATCGTGGGCGGTGCGTTCATGGCCCTCGTCCTTCGGGCCAGGAAGACGACCAAGGACGTGGACGCCGTCGTCGCCAGCGATCCCAAGCCCATGCGAGAGGCAGTGGCCCGGGTAGCCCAGCGCCACGCCCTTCCCGCGGATTGGCTCAATGACGCCGCCAAGGCCTTCATCTACCGCCAGCCGCCGACCCACCTCTGGGCGGAGTACCCGGGCCTTCGCGTGTACGTGCCAGGGACCGATTATGTGTTCGCGATGAAGGCGGACGCGGCGCGCCCCGAGGATCGCAAGGACCTGCTCACGCTGCGCGACGAGCTTGGCCTGCGCGATGCCGAAGCGGCGATGCGTATCGTCGAGCGTTACGTGCCGGCCAACCGACTGCGGATCCAAACACAACTCACGGTCGAGTCCTTGTTCGAGTAGGGCCGGCGATCTACAGTGAAGGCGATGCCAACAGACCTTCTTCTCCAGCGCGGCAACGTCCGAACCGGCTACCGATTGAGCACGGTAAGCGGATCGTTCGATCGCGTCCGCCGCGGCGAGGATCCCTGGCTTGCGTTCGGTGACTTTCTCGACGACTGGCGCAGGGCGGAGCCAGATCAACGTGCGCTGCTCGCGGCGGAGCCAATCCAGACAACGGAGCAGGATCCGAACCGTCGATGGGCGGCGCTATTCGCCGCCGCGGTCGACTGGTTGTGCTGGACGACCGAGCCGAAGGTCGAGACGCCCGCTTGGCTCGCAGACCAGGTTTACGTGTTGCCGACCCCCTGGTTCGTCGTTGAGGGGGCCGCCCTGCGCACGTGGCAGTTGGTCGAAAGCCCCACGCCGTTCCGAATGCGCCGCATCTTCACCGATTCGAGCGTCGTCGCCCGGGCCTGAGACCGGCAGCGAGTGTTGTTCAGTCCTGGTGGCTGATCGGACGCGAGGTCGCGCGAACCGTGTGCCCTGGCCGCCACGACGCGGGACCCACGCGCGCTCCGTCCCCTGCGGGCAGGACCACACCAGGTGACGGGAGTGCGGTCGTGCCCTGAGCCCGACTTGACATGCCGGCCCATGCACATATCGTGGGAACGAACACATAACGTGTAGTCACGTGTAAGGGTGAGCCTGATGTCGGACCAGCGAGCAAACCGTTTCAACGTCGTCCTCGACGATGAGCACGCAGCGAAGCTGCACAGCCTCGCTGACCGAACCTACGTCAATCCCGGCACCATCGCGCGGTCGCTGCTCTCGACCGCGCTCGACCAGGCCGCCCCTGATCCCGATAGCGTGACCGCGCTTCTGGACGCCATCCCGGGCGCCTACGAGAGCGCCCTCGAGGGTCGCCGTGCGGTGCAGGCTGGTCGCGTCGTACGTCTCGAAGACCTTTGATCCGGTGGCGACCGTTGTCCTCGCCGAACCGGCCGTCGCCAATCTCGACCATCTGATATTCACGCGCAGCCTTCCCGCCACAACGCGAGCGCGAGTCCGGGCGTCACTCGAGCCCCTGGCCTCCTTCCCATTGATCGGTTCGAAACTGGGCGGGCGCTGGCACGGGTTCCGCTTCATCCTCGGGCCGTGGCCATGGATGCTTCTGGTCTACGAGTACGACGAGACGAAGGACGAGGTCGGAGTCGCAACCATCCAGGACTCCAGGTCTGCACGCGCCGCGACCTCCCAACGGTAGGGCGGCATCTGGCGCCATAGACGCCGATCAGTACTGGCGAGGCCGCAGGTCCGACGAGAAGTCCAAGGGGGTCCGCGGCCGATGAGTGTGCGCAGATGAGTGAGTCCCCCGGTGGCGATGCGACTGGAGAGCGTGCGCGTCCAGCACGTCCGGGAGCCCGCCCGCGTCCTGGGTGATGTTCTTCCGTAAACACGGGATGGCCGGGGCCGCTGTCGAAGCTGGTTATGAAGGGTCGGCTTCCCCGCAGAACGAGTCAAGATAGGCTCGCGCTCGCGCCGGCATCCTTCGCCGTTCGGCGATTGCGCGCGGACTATCTCAACAGCAGCCGACTGACTAATATACGTCTTGTGCGCAGGTGCTCATAAGGAGTATATTCGCCGCCATGATCACGAGTACATTCCGTCGGGATGCTGCCTTGGCCGCCCTTCGTCGAGTCCTCGCCGGGGAGCGCGTCGAGGACGCCGAGAGCGACCTCGTGGACTTCAAGGAGGAGGCGGGTACCGTTGTGCGCGGCACGCGAGTCCCGATCTCATCGCGGCACGAGCCAGCCGCCGAGCACCTCGCGATCGAGGTGGCCTGCATGGCCAATACCGCGACTGGCGGGGTGCTGGTCGTGGGCGTCGATGACAAGGGCGTCGGTCCGAGCGCCCTGCAGGACACCTACCTTGACACGGAATGGCTCCGTACTCGGATTGCCCAACTCACAGCGCCGAGTCACTCCGTGGACCTCATCGAGGAAATCCAGGAGCAGGGACACCGCCTGTACCTCATCAACGTCCATCCTGCGGTTTTCGAGGTGAGCGTCGGTAACAAGTTGCGGATGCGCCGAGGTCGGTCCTGCGTCCCGGTCGAAGGTGCGGACGCCCTCCGGCTCCTCAATGAACGGCGCGGTTTCGATTGGACGGCACAACCATCGGGCCTACACCTGTCGGATGCTGACCCCGAGGCCCTCGTCGCGGCCCGACGCTTCTGGAGGGAACGCCGCGGTGATCCGCCGGCAAGCGATCGCGAGCTATCCAACCGAATGGGCGTCCTCGTCGATGCCGAAGACGACCCCATGCTCAGCAGAGCCGGGGCAATCCTCCTCGCGAAGTACGAGCAGAACCTCAATCTGGTGCAGTTCCTCATCACGAAGACGGAGGGTGCTGTATCGAGCGAGCACGCGCGCGGAGGGGCGCCCCTGCTGCCGCTCCTTGACCGAGTCTTCACGCTCCTCGGTACGGCTGCGTTTCCGCTGCTCGATCCGCCGAAGGGGCGCCTGGTTCGAAGAGATCTCCGTGCCGTCCCCGAGGTGGCGTTCCGCGAAGCACTCGTCAACGCAGTCATGCATCGCGAGTATCAGCTTGGCCACATGGTTGTCGTTGCACTCGCGACGGGCTCGCCCACATCCGTACTCAAGGTTCGATCGCCGGGCGGCTTCCCGCCGGCCGTCAACTCCGAGCGCCTCCTCACCGGCGGATCGCGACCGCGGAATGAGGCCCTGGCCAATGCGCTGCGCGTCGTCGGAGTGGCGGAACGCGAAGGTGTTGGCATCAGCAGCATGTATCGGGCCATGATCCGAGAGGGGCACGAACCCCCCGAGATCGTCGAGGACGCGGGGGAGGTCGTCGTTCGCCTCGCCGGCGGGGTGCCTGACGTCGTCGTTCGCGACTTCTTCGATCGCATCGAGACCAGTGACCCAGTGCTTGAGGACAATGTCGCTGTGACCCTCGCGGTGCGTCACCTGCTGACGAACACGCCCATTCGCCCAGAGGGACTGGCTCGCATCGCCCAGCGAACGTCCTCCGATTCCCTGGAGGTTCTGGAGCGGCTGGAGGCCATCGGCGTCCTGGAACGGGTACGAACTCCCGGTCGTTCATTCCGGCTGTCCAAGCAGAGCCAGGCCCAGCTGGGGACCAGGATCCGTTCCCGGCGAACGGCGATCGACGACCACTGGGCGAAGCTGCACTCCTACTTGCTGGACGCTGAGTCCCAGATCAAGCGGGAAGAAGCGGCGATCATATTGGGGGTCACGCCGACGAACGCGGGGCGGATCCTCAGCACCTTCGTCACCACGGGGAAGCTGGATTTCGTCGACAAGCGCCGTGGTCGCAACGTCCGCTACCGACTCATGTGACCTGCTCGGGCGGTCGTTCGTCTGCTGCCGCGGCCCTTGTTGTCGAAGGATGTGCGGCGTTCCGATCGGTCGCCCGCGGTCGATCCTTGCCGAGCACGCTACTTGTCGTTGCCCCCCTCACGCCGGGGGACATCGCCATCCTGGAAATCGACGGCGAGCAGGTCACCGTCGAGATCACCGAAGTGGAGGACGACCCCAGCTATCTCGGTGACGAGCAGGAAATCCACGAGCTGCAGATCACCTACCGCAGCATCGACTCCGGGGAACTGGGCGTGACCACACTCGCCGCCGACGAGAAGGTCCTGACCGATGCGTGAGCCCTCGCGCGACGCGCAAGCCGAGGATGCCAGCTGGATGACCGGACTCACCCGGGAGCCGGCATCAGCGTCGGACCATTCAAGGCTCTCGGCAGCCGCGGAGCTGACCGGTCTCGTGGGTTCAGGCCAGGGCTGATGCTATCCGTGTGGTGACCGATCAGAACCGCCGGGATCTCGGGGAACTGATCGGAGCACCGACGCATGCAGCGGCCCAGTACCCGCGGCTCGATGCCACGATTTCTTGACTTCAGCGCAATCCTCACGACGAACAATCTGAAAGGGGAACCGGCCGATGACTGCCGACGGCAGTGTGATCCGGGTCCGCCGCGCCGATCTGCCTGCCGACTCCAACGGGGCGCCGATCCCGCCGGCGAAGGTGGTGGAAGACCGATACGTCTTCTGCTGGACCGACCGCCAGCACGGTGATCTGGTGTTCACGCGCAACGCCAACGACCTGCTGTCGGAATGGTGGCC
>Ga0209014_10001132_pt1 | contig 15846 bp, 8 predicted proteins | sample BarGraNGADG00212_FD_184491 | JGI IMG/M metagenome (GOLD analysis project Ga0209014, IMG submission 184491) | Arctic peat soil microbial communities from Barrow, Alaska - Barrow Graham LP Ref core NGADG0002-212 (SPAdes) (version 2) | ecosystem: Environmental > Terrestrial > Soil > Wetlands > Peat...
GGCGGCCGCCTGCACAGCGAATAGCGAGCTGGGTCTCGGTTGGGGCGGCGACGCCGGAAAGTCCGTGGCCTGGATGGCGTTCGATTCGGCCGTGCAGGCGAGAGACGCGGCGCAAATCGACAAGGCCGCGGCACCGGTCCTCCTGCACCTCGATGCTGCCCGCGCTGCCAATGACCGCGGCGCCACGTGGGTTCCAGGCGCGGCGGCAAGCGCAGAGCTCACGGTCGTGCTCGACGGCCTCGAGAAATACATCGTCACGGTCCGGGAGGCACATGGAGATTCGACAGTCACGGCTCAGGCCGCAAAGGACATGGAGCCGGTCCTGCCGCATCTCCAAGCCTACTTGGGGATGCTCCTGGAGATGATGCGCGCGAAGGCGATCCCGATCACGCAGATTCCGTGCTGACCCAGTTGAGCGACAACTTCGTGGGCGACATCATGAGCAGCAGCCCGCGGATCTCCTGCAAGGATGAATGACCAAACGTCCTTGACGCACGACCGGGCCGTCAGGCGACCAAAGTCGTCTCGGCGGGATCTGGGCATCAACCGACGGTCACGCTTGGCAGTGTATTGCCTCGGACCCGACATTCGGGGGCTTCGGTCCCCATGCGGCGGCCGCGTCGTCGTCGGTCGAAGTCGCGGTTGGCCTCGCGGGCTCGACGAACCCACCGTCCGCGGGATTCCCGGGTGGCGTGTGGCGGCGGACGCTCCCATGATGGTCGGTCGCACCGCCCGTGGGTGTCTGACGTTGAGCATGACGGGCGGCTGTTCGCCGTAGTCGCCTGCCGTCCCCGGGTACCATAGATCTCCCGTGAGCATCGCCCCGAACGACTTCGTCCACCTCCACACCCACTCGGAGTTCAGCCTGCTCGACGGGCTCGGCCGGATCACGGACCTGGTCGACACGTCGCTGAAGCACGGGTTCGACGCGCTGGCTGTCACGGACCACGGCGCGCTCTACGGGTCCGTGGCGTTCTACCAGGCGGCCACCAAGGCGGGGATCAAGCCGATCATCGGCGTGGAGGCCTACGTCGCCCGGCGCGGGATGCGGGACCGGGATCCTCGGGCGGACGCGCAGCCCTACCACCTGGTCCTGCTCGCGACCGACATGGTCGGCTACCAGAACCTGTGCCGGCTGATCACGGACGCCCACATCGACGGCTTCTACTACAAGCCGCGCATCGATCACGAGCAGCTGGCGAGGTACAGCCAGGGACTCGTGGGCCTCAGCGCCTGCCTCGGTGGCGAGATCCCCAAGGCGCTCGAGGCCGAGGACTGGGAGCTCGCCCGAAAGCTCGCCGGCACCTACCAGGACATCCTGGGCAAGGACCGATTCTTCCTGGAGCTCCAGGACCACGGCATCCCGGAGCAGCGCCGCCTGAACGAGCAGCTGCTCCGCCTGGCGCCCGAGGCCGGCCTTCCGCTGGTGGTCACCAACGACCTGCACTACGTCCACCCGGAGCAGCACGAGGCGCACGACGTCCTGCTCTGCGTGGGGACCGGGAACAACATCGACACGCCCAACCGGATGCGGTTCGAGGGGCAGGAGTTCTACCTCAAGACCGCAGCCGAGATGCAGCGGCTGTTCCCGGACCAGCGCGAGGCGCTGCTCAACACCCGGCGCATCGCCGAGATGGTGGACCTCAGGCTGCCGCTGGGCGACCTGCGGATCCCGCACTTTCCGGTGCCGGACGGCGAGACGGCCGAGACCTGGCTGCGCAAGGAATGCGAGGCGGGGCTGGTCCGCCGCTACGGCTCGATCACGCCCGCGCTCCAGCAGCGCCTGGACTACGAGCTGGGCGTGATCCTCTCGATGGGCTACGCGGGCTACTTCCTGATCGTGGCGGACTTCGTCCGGTTCGCCCGGCAGGAGGGGATCGCCACCACCTGCCGGGGATCCGCGCCCGGCTCCATCGTCACCTACACGCTGGGCATCACGCCGGTGGACCCGCTCCACTACGGGCTCCCGTTCGAGCGCTTCCTCAACCCGGACCGCGTGACGATGCCGGACATCGACGTGGACTTCGAGGACGAGCGCCGGGACGAGGTCATCAACTACGTCAGCCGCAAGTACGGCCAGGACCACGTCGCCCAGATCATCACCTTCGGCACGATGCTCGCCCGGGCGGCGATCCGGGACGTGGGCCGGGTCCTGGGCATGAGCTACGGCGACGTGGACCGGATCGCCAAGGCGGTCCCGAACCAGCTGGGCATCAGGCTGGACGAGGCGCTGGACCTCTCCCCGCAGCTCAAGGAGATGCACGACGGCGACCCGCAGATCGAGAAGCTGATCGGCCTCGCGAAGCAGCTCGAAGGCGTGGCCCGGAATGCGTCCACGCACGCCGCCGGTGTCGTGATCTCGCGGGAGCCGCTGACGGAGCTGATGCCGCTCCAGAAGGCGACCAACTCCGATGCGCTGATGACCCAGTACGAGATGCATGCCATCGAGGCGCTGGGCCTGCTCAAGTTCGACTTCCTGGGCCTGTCCAACCTCACGATCCTGCGCAAGGCCGTGGACCTCATCAAGGAGAACCGCGACGTCGCGGTGGACCTGGACGACATCCCGTTGGACGACGCGACGACGTTCGCGCTCCTGGCCTCGGGCGAGACGACGGGCGTGTTCCAGCTCGAGTCCGCGGGGATGCGGCGCTACGTCCGGGAGCTGCAGCCGACGTCCGTGTTCGACCTCGCGGCCATGGTGGCGCTCTACCGGCCGGGCCCGATGGACAATATCCCGGCCTACATCCGGCGCAAGCACGGCCAGGAGCCGGTGGTCTACCTCCACCCGCTGCTGGAGCCGTTCCTCAATCGGACGTACGGGATCTTCGTCTACCAGGAGGACATCATGTCCGCGGCCATGGCCCTGGGCGGGTTCACGGGCCCCGAGGCGGACACGCTGGGCTACGCGATCCGCAAGAAGAAGCGCGCGGTCCTGCAGTCGATGAGAGAGACCTTCGTCGAGCGGGCGGCCGAGCGCGGCGTGCCACCCCAGACCATCGACGCCGTGTTCAAGGCCTTCGAGCCGTTCGAGCGATACGGGTTCAACAAGGCCCACGCCACCTGCTACGGCCTGATCGCCTACCAGACCGCCTACCTCAAGGCGAACTACACGGTCGAGTACATGACGTCGGTGCTGACCGCCTTCCGGGACAACGCCGAGAAGGTCGCGGCGGCCATCGCGGAGTGCCGGCGCCTGGGCATCGAGGTCCGGACGCCGGACGTCCACCGGTCCGGTCTCGGCTTCACGGTCGAGGGCGACGCCATCCGGTTCGGCCTGCTGGCGGTCAAGAACATCGGCGAGGGGGCGATCGAGTCGATCATCAAGGCGCGCGAGGAGGGCGGCGAGTTCCGCTCGCTGACGGACTTCTGCACCCGGATCGACCTGCGCCTCGTGAACCGCAAGGTGCTGGAGTCGCTGGCCAAGGTCGGTGCGCTCAACATGCTGGGCCACCCGGCGCAGATCCTGATGGGCCTGGACGACGCCCTCGCGGCCGGCCAGTCCGCGCAGCGCGACCGGGTCAGCGGCCAGACCTCGCTGTTCGACCTGGCCGGTGACGAGTCCACCACGCTGGAGCGGCCGCTGCCGGCCACGCCGGAGACCCCCGTCCGGGAACGCCTCCGCTGGGAGAAGGAGCTCATGGGGCTCTACCTCTCGGACCACCCGATGGGCGAGGTGGCGGAGCGCGTGGGCCTGTTCGTGACGGCGTACTCGGGTGACCTCAAGGACGAGTCGCTCGACGGGCAGCGCGTGGTCCTGGGCGGCATCGTCACCGGGATCCGGCCGGTGCTCACCAAGGCGAAGGCCACGATGGCCGTGGTCACGCTGGAGGATCTGCAGGGGACGCTGGAGGTGGTGGTCTTCCCCAAGACCTACGAGCAGACGATCGGGACCTGGCGAGCCGGGGCGATCCTGCTGGTGGCGGGCCGCGTGGACCACCGCGGCGACGAGGCGTCGCTGCTGGCGGACTCGGTCTGGGACTGGGACACCGTGGCGGACCGCGGACCGGAGGCCTTCGCGAAGGAGGTCGGGTCGCTGGACAAGCGCGCGGCGCGGCGGAGCGGTGGGGGAGGCACCGGGGGAGGCAACGGGACCGGGAACGTCAACGGCGTCAATGGCCGCGGCGGTGGCCCGCTCCGTCCCGCCGAGCCCGTCCCCACCTACGCGGAGCCGCCGGGGGCGACGGGGCCCGCGGGTACCGACGACCCGGAGTCACCGCCGCTCCCGGAAGAGCAGCGCTCCCGTGCCGCGGCGGCCAACGAGGCCCCGTCACGGCCCGTCGAGGCCGCTCCCGGCGCCGTTCTGAACGTCCACTTCGCCCGCGAGGCCGGGACGGACCGCGTGCTGTCGGCCATGCAGGCGTTCAAGGGCGTCATGCGCGAGCGGCCGGGCTCGACGCGGGTCGTGGTTCACGTGCCTGCGCCCGGTGGCAGCGCGCTGCCGATGGAGCTGCGGGGCGTCGCCTACGACGCGGAGCTCGTCGCCGAGGTCCGCCGCCGCGTCGGCGAGGGCGTCATCGACCTTCGCCTCGCCTGACGCTGGCGGTCGGCGGGTCGTGGGTCGCTCGCCTCGGAGCCCGCTCGCCTCGGAGCCCGCTGGTCGCGGGGGCGCAGGACGGGGGTCAGCCCTGGGGAAGCGGCTGGACCTGCTCGAGCTGTCGCAGCTCGCGAACGCCGGACAGCTGGTCGTGGAACTCCTCGCGGATCGCGTTGAGGTCCGGGCGCTCGATATCCAGCTCCTCGGCCAGACGGTTCGCCAGCCAGGACTCGGTCGCGTCGATCTCGTCATCGGCCACCAGGACGAGGAAGAAGCAACGCAGGAGCCGCTCCCGCTCCTCCATGGTCGAGATCGCCTTGAACTCGCGCGTGACGAGGTAGTCCTCGGTCGCGCCGTACTGGCCTGCCAGCGTCGCCGCCAGGTCGATGACGAGCGGCGCCGTCTCCGCGTCGAGGCCATCCTCGCCGGCGATGCGCAGCATCTCGGCCCGTTCCGTATCGCTCACGGCGCCGGTCGCCTGCGCGGCGCGCCCGAGCAGGTAGGCGAACGCCGCCACGTACCGTGCGCGTGCCGGCGGCATGGCTTCCAGGCGGATCGAGATCGCGCGGACGCTGTCGGTCTCGGCGACGGTTGCGGGCGGCAGCGGCGCGTGGACGTCGAGGGGCGCGTCGGTCGCGGACCGGTCGAGGCCGAGCGCGCGATGGAAGAGGCTCATGAATTCTCCGGGATCAGCGTTGAGGAAGCCGCGAGTCTACCCTGATCGCGAGCGAGGTCGGCACTGGGCAGCTTGCGTGCCCGGATCAGGCTCGACAGGAGGACCTCCAGGCAGGTGCCCGTGATCGAGGGTGGCCGGTTGCCGGTCTGGAGCTGGGCCACCGACGCCGAGGGCGTCACCCTGGAGCAGGCGCGCAACCTCGCGGATCTCGAGGTGGCGCGAGACCACGTGGCGGTCATGCCGGACGCCCACGCCGGGTTCGGCATGCCCAATCGGTGGCGTGCTGTTCACGGACGGCGCGGTGGTGCCCTGCGCCGTGGGCGTGGTGAGTGTCGCGGGGTCGACTCCCAGCCGGCCAATCCGGTGTCGAGATTGCGCTGGCGATGCAGCTCGCAGCGGATCGACGGTCGCCCTCCGGCTCCTCTCGCGGGAGGGGGTGGTAGCGAAGGTGGGATTCGAACCCACACGACCTTGCGGCCAGCGGTGTTTGAGACCGCCGCGTCTGCCATTCCGCCACTTCGCCAGGCAGCGGACATCGTAGCCGACGAGGGAACCGCGGCTCGCACCCGGGCGTCGGAGCCGCGATGCCCAGCCTGTTCGACATCACCGGCGTTTCACCCCGAGCCCGATGCTAGACTCGCCGCGCCTCACCATCGCCGCCAGGAGGGTCGCGCCCGTCGTGCAGGACGCCCGGCCGTCGGAGGCCGTCGAGGACCCGATCCAGCGTCGCGACCTGATCCTTCTGGACCGGGCGCGCGACGGCAGCCTCGACGCCTTCAACGATCTCGTCGAGTGCTACCAGGACCACCTGTTCGGGCTGGTCGCTCGCATGGTCCCTGATCGCGACCAGGCGTCCGACGCCGTCCAGGAGGCGTTCTTCAGCGCGTACCGCAACATGCGCTCGTTCCGCGGCGGCAGCGTCCGCTCCTGGCTCAGCCGGATTGCGATCAACGCGGCGATGGACCAGCAGCGCCTGCGGAAGCGCCGCCCGTCGCAGCCCTACCCGGAGCTCGAGGACGAGGCCTGGCAGCCGCCCGCCGGCCCCGAGGCGGATCCCGAGCGGACGGCGATGCACACCGAGCGGGGGCGCGTCCTGCAGGCGGCCCTGGCGGCGATCACGCCGGACCAGCGCCACGCGATCGTCATGTTCGATGTCGAGGGCTACGACTACGCCGAGATCGCCGACCTGACGGGCGTCTCCCTGGGGACGGTGAAGTCCCGGATCCACCGCGGTCGCCTCGCGCTGCGGGACCGGCTCGAGGGCTCCATCGGCCTCTTCCGCGGGGAGGAAGGCTGATGCCGTCCGTTCCCGCCGATCACGCCGCCTCCGTTCCCGCCGATCACGCCGCCCACGACGCGGTGCTCGTCGCCGCCTATGCCGCGGGTGACGCCGAAGGCCCCGAGCTCGAGGCCGCCACCGCGCTCGTCGCCGTCTGCTCGCCCTGCGCCGACCTCCACCGCGACCTGTGCGCGATCGCTGCGGCCATGCCCGAGCTGCCCGCCCCGGCCCGCACCCGCGACTTCCGCCTCACCCCCGGGCAGGCGGCCTCGCTCCGCCCCGCGGGCTGGCGCCGGGTCCTCGCCCCGTTCGCCGGCCCCCGCTTCGCCTTCGCCGCACCACTGGGCTCCGGGCTCGCCGCCCTGGGCATCGTCGGCATCCTCCTCACCGGCCTCCCGCTGGGTGGCGCGACGTCGGCAGTGGCCCCCGTGGAGGCCCCCGTCTCGGGCGGGTCACCCACCGCGGATGACGGCCCGATGGGCCTGACCGGGGTCACCGCGGCACCGGCCCCCGTTGTCCAGGCACCGGTCACGGCGCCCGATGGCAGCGCGGGCGCCGCCGCGTCGGAAGGAAATGCGGGTGCCGCCGCGCCCGCCACCCCCGGAGCGACGGCCGGGACCGACCAGAACGCCAACCCCGCAGCGACGGCGGGGACCGACAAGAATGCCGCCCCTGCCGCCTCACCCGCCGCCTCGTCCGAGAGCGCCCCCGGCGCAGCCGCGGCCAGCGCACCCGCAGAGGCGCCCGAGGCCTCTCCTGGGGCGGTTCGCGTCCTGGGCGCACGCGACCAAAGCGCCGAGGTCCCGGGGAACATCGTGCTGCTCGAGCTGGCCGCCGCGATGCTCCTAGCGGGCCTGGTCCTGGCCGGGCTCCGGGTGCTCTCCCGCCGCGTCGCCTGACGCCCAGATCGGGTTCGTCCGGCCCGTCCCGTCCTTCACCCGCTCGCCGTCCCGTCACGCGGTGCAGGGCGGCGAGCGGTGCAGGGCGGCGACGCCGGAGGATGGGTCCGCCGCGCGGGTACACTGCGTGGCGTCCCACTCCGCACGGTCAGGCCGATGGAACGCCTCCTGCTGCTCGACGGCAACGGCCTCATCTACCGCGGGTACTTCGCGCTCATCGACCAGCCCCTGACGACGTCGAAGGGCGAGCTGGTCACCGCGGTGTTCGGCTTCACGAACATCGTCCTGCGCGCGATCCAGGACGCGAAGCCGGACCACATCGCCGTCGCCTTCGATCTGGGCAAGCCCACCTTCCGGCACGAGCGGTACGCCGAGTACAAGGGCACCCGCGCGAAGATGCCCGACGACATGCGCGAGCAGATCCCGAAGGTCCGCGACGTCGTCGCAGCCCTCGGCTTCCCGGTCTACGAGCGCGAGGGGTTCGAGGCGGACGACGTCATCGCCACGCTTGCCGGACAGGCGACGGTGAGGGACCTGGACGTCACGATCCTCACCGGCGACCTCGACATGCTCCAGCTGGTGGGCGAGCACACGCGGCTCATGGTCTCGCTGCGCGGTGGCGTTGCGAACACGATCAGCTACGACCCGGCGAAGATCGAGGAGCGCTGGGGGCTGCGGCCGGACCAGATGCTGGACTACAAGTCGCTCAAGGGCGACCCCACCGACAACATCCCGGGCATCCCGGGGGTGGGGGAGAAGACGGCCTCGAAGCTGATCGCCACGTGGGGTTCCCTCGACGCACTCTACGAGCACCTGGACGAGGTGACCCCCGAGAAGCTCCGGCCGCTGCTGGCGGAGCACCGCGAGACCGTCCTCGAGAGCCGTGAGCTCATGCGCCTGGTGCGGGACGTGGACGTGGTGCTGGACCCGGAACGCGGGCGGGTGGGGGACTACGACCGGGAGGCCGTGGTCCGGATCTTCCGCGAGTACGAGTTCCGGTCCCTGATCGACCGGCTGCCGCCCCTCACCGGCGAGCGGCCCGAGGATGCCGTGAGGGCGATGCGTGGCCTGAAGGATGCCGGGTTCCCGGCCGCCCAGGGCGTGGGGCGGGGCGCGGGCGGCGGGCAGGGTCAGTCCGCCGGGCAGGGTCAGTCCGCCGGGCAGGGTCGGTCGGCCGGACAGCCCGCGGTGCCGCGCCCGAACGACGGATCGCTCCAGCTGTCGATGGACTTCGACCTGGTCTCGGGCGGAGGCGGCGCAGGCGGGGGAGGCGCGGGAGGCGCGGGCACGAGCGGTGCCGTCGCGGGGATCGCGGCAACTTCGCCCGCTGTCGAGGCGCGGGCCGAGGCGCTCGCGGCGGCGACAGGGGACCTGCCGGGTGCCCTGGCGGCGGCGATCGTGGACCCGGGCCGGATCGAGCTGGCCGACGAGGCGCGGATCGCGAGCCTGGAGTCGTGGCTGCGCGAGCAGGATGCGGTGGGCGTCGCGCTGGTCGTGGACGATCCGCGGCCGCTGGCCGGCACGCCGCTCTCCATCGCGGTGGCGGGTGCCGACGGGCGCGCGGTCGCGGCGGACGGGGCCGCGGCGTCGGTGGCGCTGCGGCACCTGCTTGAGCGGCTCGGGACGCCGCTCGTGGGCCACGAGGTCAAGCCGCTGCTCACCGCGCGGTTCGCGGAGGAGCCCGACGCGGTCCCGACCCGGGTCGCGTTCGACACCCAGGTCGCCGCCTACCTCGTCAACGCCGCGCTCCGGGCCCAGAAGATCGCGGACGTCGTGGCGGAGCGGCTCGACCTCGTCCTGCCGCCCACGGCCGCCGGCCTGCCACCCACCGCGATCGCCGGGCTCGAGGCGCTGTCGGTGCTCGCCGTGCGTGCCTCGCTGGAGGTGGCGCTCCGCGATGAGGGTGCCGAGCGCCTGTTCCTCGAGATCGAGCTCCCGCTGGTCCCGATCCTGGCCCGGATGGAGGCCGCGGGGATCGCGCTGGACCGTGACGCGCTGGGCTCCCTGGATCGCGAGTTCGCCACCGAGATTGAACGGCTGGAGACGGAGATCCACGCCGCCGTCGGCCACGAGTTCACCATCGGCTCACCCAAGCAGCTGGGCGAGATCCTGTTCGTGGAGCTGGGTCTGCCCAAGGGCCGCAAGACCAAGACCGGCTACTCCACGGATGCGACCGTGCTGGAGGAGCTGCGCGGCGTCCACCCGGTCATCCAGCCGATCCTGGACTGGCGGATCTACACGAAGCTCCGCTCGACGTACGTGGAGGCGCTGCCGAACCTTATCGGCCCGGACGGACGGCTCCACACGCTGTTCCACCAGGCCGTGGCGGCCACCGGCCGGCTGTCGTCGTCCGACCCGAACCTCCAGAACATCCCGATCCGGACGCCGCTCGGCCGCCGGATCCGCCACGCGTTCGTCGCGGGCTCGCCCGAGACTACCCTCGTCTCGGCGGACTACAGCCAGATCGAGCTGCGGATCATCGCCCACGTATCCGGCGACGAGCACCTCGCCGACGCCTTCGCCCGCGAGGTCGACATCCACCGGGAGACGGCCGCCCGCGTGCTCCACAAGGCCCCCGAGGACGTCACCGGCGATGAGCGGTCGATGGCCAAGATGGTCAACTTCGGCCTCGCCTACGGGATGAGCGACTTCGGGCTGTCGTCCCGGGCCGGGATCAGCCGCGGGGACGCGCAGGAATTCATCAACGGCTACTTCGCCGCCTACACCGGGATCAGCCGGTACATGCTCCACATCCGCGAGACGGCCAAGGACCTTGGCTACGTGTCCACGCTCCTGGGCCGCCGGCGCAGGATCCCGGAGCTGACGTCCACCAACGGCGCGCTGCGGGCCGCCGGCGAGCGGATGGCGATCAACATGCCGATCCAGGGCACGGCGGCCGACATCGTCAAGATCGCGATGATCCGGATGGACCGGGCCCTGCGCGAGGGCGGCTTCGGGGCACGTCTCCTGCTCTCCGTGCACGACGAGCTGCTGCTGGAGGCGCCGCGGGGCGAGGTGGACCGGCTGGTGCCGGTGCTGCGCGCCGCGATGGAGGGTGCGCTGCCGCTGTCGGTTCCCCTGACCGTGGAGGCGAAGGTGGGCGACTCGTGGGACGGGATGGCGCCTGTCTCACGGCGTGACGCCGTTCTCGCACAGGCAGACGAGGCACCCGCGGAAATCGAGGCGTAGGCCGGCGATCAGCCCACCGCCGGTGCCGCGGCGGGGCCGGTCTCGCGCCGCGCGGTCCCACCGGTGAGCGGCACCGCCAGCACGGCGATGGCGAGTGCTGCGACCAGCGGGATCAGGAACGCGGCGCCCAGGCCCACGGCGTCCGCCGCGATCCCCATGATCGCGGGCACGAAGATGAACCCGAGCCGAATGAGCCACGACGTGAGCGCCACGCCGTGCCCAGCCGGGATGCCGGGCCGGGTCCCTGCGGCCCCGATCATGACCGGGAACATCGGCGATGACCCGATGCCGATCGCCGCGAACCCGGCGAAGGCCAGCGGCGCCGCGCCCAGCAGCCCCGCGGCGATGACGGCGCCCACGCCCGCCGCACCGATCAGCGCGCCGGCCCGGACCACCGGAACCCCGCCGAAGCGGTCGATCCAGCGGTCGTTCGTGAGCCGTCCGAGCGTCATCGAGGCCATGTAGACGACGAAGGCGATCGCGGCAATCCCGGCGGACGTCTGCATCACCTCCGCCAGGAAGATGGCACTCCACGTGGCTGCCGTGCTCTGGAGGAGGGCACACAGGATGCCCAGCATCGCGATCGGGCCGAGCACGCGGAGCAGCCGGGGTGCGTTGCGGACGTGGATGGATTCCTCGGCCGCGTCGCCCGGGGGGTGGGAATCGGCGATCCGGGCGGGCAGCAGCCAACGCGAGGCGACGATCACGATGGCGGCCAGCACTGGGGCGACGAGCACCACCTGGACCGGGACGGGCACGCCGCCGACCGCCGCGATCGCGCCCACGGCGCCACCCGTCATGCTGCCTGCGCTCCATATCCCGTGGAAGCCCTGGAGGATCGACCGGCCGTACTGGCGCTCGACGCCCAGGCCATGCGCGTTCATGGCGGCATCCATCGTCGCGTCGAAGGCGCCGATCACCAGGTAGGCGAGCGCAAGCACCGCCCACGAGGGCGCCAGACCGACCCCGGCCAGCGCGAGCGCCGTGGCCGTCCCGGCGACCGCCGCCGTCCGCCCGCTCCCGAAGCGCGCGATGAGCAACCCGACGACGCCCCCGGCCAGCAGCCCACCGACCGGCATCGCCGCGATGGCGAGGCCGAGCTCTGCGTTGGACAGGCCGAGCGACTCCTTGATCGCCGGCAGGCGGGGCAGGATGCTCGCAAAGCCGGCGCCGTTCACGAAGAACAGGGCACTGACGGCGATCCGGGCAGTGCGCGCCCGGGACGGCGGGGCAGGATGGCTCATGGGCTGCTCCATCGTGCCTGACGCGGGCCATCGGCGCGCCGCACCCTGACCTGTCCTATCGTCAGCGCCATGCCTGAGCTTCCCGAGGTCGAGACCGTCGCTCGCGACCTCCGGCGCCACCTGCTGCCCGAGGGCGGCGGGCCCGGCCCGGTCGTGGCCTCCGCGCGGGTCGCGTGGCCAGGGACCCTGCGGGACGGCGACCCGGAGGCATTCGCGGCCGGCGTGACCGGGCGCCGGATCGAGGCCGTCGGGCGCCGCGGCAAGCAACTCATCCTGGACCTGGATGGTGGCGCGTTCCTGACCGTGCACCTGAAGATGACCGGCCAGCTGTTCGTCGTGCCCGAGGGCGTCCCCGTCGACCCGTACGAGCGTCTCGCCCTGGTGCTGGACGATGGTCGCGAGATCCGGTTCCGGGACATCCGCAAGTTAGGGCGCGTGGGCTTGTACGCCGCCGCCGACCATCCGTTCGACGGCATCGGGCCGGAGCCGCTGGACCCCAGGTTCACCCTCCGAGAATTCCGGGCGCGGATCCGCGGCCGCCGCGCCCGGCTCAAGCCGCTGCTGGTGGACCAGGGGTTCCTGGCCGGCGTGGGCAACATCTACGCCGACGAGGCGCTCTGGCGCTCGAAGCTCCATCCGCTCCGCTCCGCGGCCTCGCTGCGCCCCCACGACGAGCGAGCGCTCTACCGGAACGTCCTCGAGATCCTGTCCGTGGCCGTGGAACGGCGCGGTTCGTCGATCGACGACTACACGGCTCCCGACGGTGACGGCGAGATGCAGGAGCACCTGGACGTCTACCAGCGCACCGGCCAGCCGTGCCGTCGCTGCGGCCGCCCGGTCCGGCGGATCGTGATCGGGATCCGGGCCACCCACTTCTGCTCGTTCTGCCAGCGGCTCCCGGTGGGGGAGCGGCCAGCGGCGGCGAGGCTCCTGGCGACGATGACGCCGCGACCGGGGCGGGCGGAGAGCGGGCGCCGAGGACGGCGCTGGGTCGATCTCGACGGGGAGGGGGTGCTGGGCCGGACGCTGGACGAGACCGGGAGGGCGCGCGATCGGACGGCTCGGACGAAGGCGGCCGCGGCCGCACGACGGGCAGCCGCACGGCGGGGTGCGATCGCCGAGACGACCCAGGAGGCGGAGACGACCCAGGAGGCGGAGACGACTCCTGGCGACGGCACCCGGCCGCCCCCCGCCGCCGAGGGAGGCGGCGCGTGAGCCTGGTCCGCCTCGACGGCGTCGTCCGTGAGGTCGGCACGCTCGTGATCCTCGACCAGATCACCGCGGCCGTCGCGCCCGGCGAGCGGATCGGCCTCGTGGGGCCCAACGGGGCGGGCAAGACCACGCTGCTGCGGATCGTGGCGGGTCGCGACGAGGCCGACCGTGGGACGGTCCACCGCCGGCGCGGCCTCTCGTTCGGCCTGCTCAGCCAGGAGGCGCACTTCGACGAGGCGCTCATGGCGGCGCCAGACCTGCGGGCCGCGGTCCGCCACGGGGCGGCGCACCTGGAGCGGATGGCGGTCGAGCTGGCGCGCCTGGAGCACGGGGGCCACGCGGCGGGCGGCGACTACGCGGACCTCCAGCACCGGTTCGACATCCTGGGCGGGTACACGCTGGACCAGCGCGTGGACGAGGCCCTGTCCGGCCTCGGGTTCGCCCGCGACGAGTGGCTCCGGCCGCCGACCGCGCTCTCCGGTGGCCAGCAGACACGTGCCGCCCTCGCGCGCCTCGTCATCGCGGACCCGGACCTGCTCATGCTCGACGAGCCGACGAACCACCTGGACATCGGGGCGATCGAATGGCTGGAGGAGCACCTCCGCCGGCGCACGGGTGCCCTGCTGGTCGCCTCGCACGACCGCGCCTTCCTCGACGCGACCGTCGCGCGCGTCTGGGAGCTGCGGGATCGCCGGCTGACCGTGTTCCGCGGCGACTATTCGAGCTACCACCGCCAGCGCGTGGAGCGCGACCTCCGCGCCGAGAAGGAGGCGGAGACCCAGGTCCAGCAGATCGAGCGCGAGGTGGAGCTGGTCCAGCGGTACCGCAGCCAGCGCAAGCACACCAAGATGCACGAGCACGAGGCTCGCCTGGAGCGGCTGCGCGAGGAGAAGACCGACGCTCCGCGCAAGTCGTCACGGTCGCTCCGCCTCCACGGACGGGCGATGGCCGGCGGCCCGGTCCGTTCCGGCGAGCTCGTCATCCGGCTGGAGGACCTTGCGGTCGGGTACCTGCCGGGCCGCGGCGCGCTGCTCCCAGACGGCACCGATGCCCCCGAGCCCGTGACCGTGGCGACGGCCCCGTTCCTCGCCGCCCAGCGCGGCGAGCGGATCGGGATCGTCGGCCCGAACGGGGCCGGCAAGACGACCCTGCTCCGGACGATCGCCGGCGACCTGCCGCCGCTGGATGGTGGAATCACGTTCGGGCACCAGGTGCAGCCCTCCTACCTCGCCCAGCTGCGGGACGCGGCCATCCCCGGCACCACGGTGCTGGACGCGATCATGGAGGCGATCCCGCTGACCCCCGGCGAGGCGCGCGGGTACCTCGCCCGCTTCCTGTTCCGCGGCGACGACGCGTTCAAGGAGGTCCGCTCGCTCTCGGGCGGGGAGCGGTCCCGCCTCGAGCTGGCGCTCCTGGGGATCCTGCCCTCCAACCTGATGCTCCTCGACGAGCCGACCAACCACCTCGACATCGCGGCCCGGGAGGCGATCGAGACGTTCCTCGCCGAATCCCCGGCGACGCTGATCGTCGTGTCGCACGACCGGCGGCTGCTCGAGACGATCTGCGAGCGGCTGTGGGTGGTGGACGGCGGGCTCGCGGTCCCGTTCGACAGCGGCTACCGGGCCTGGAGGACGGCCGTGAGCGAGGGCTGGACCGTCGAGGCGGAGGCGAAGCGCCGCGCCAACCGGGGTCGGCCGGGCACCAGCGGGGCGGGCTCCGGCGGGGCGGGCTCCGGCGGACCGGTCTCCAGGCTCGCACGGGGGATCCCGTCCTACGCGGTCGAGGCGTCTCCGGCTCCCGCACCCGCCGCGCCGGCGCCGGCTCGCCGCGCAAAGGCCCGCACGAAGCTGTCCAAGGACGCGTATCGTCGCCGGAGCGAGGTGCTCGATGCCGAGCTGGCCCGCCTCGGGCTGCGCAAGACCCAGCTGGAGCTGGCCATGACCAACCCCGCCGTCACCGCGAACTTCGTGGAGATGCGCCGCGTCACGAGCGAGCTGGCCGACGTGGAGCGGGCGCTCGCCGAGGCGGAGGACGCCTGGCTGCAGCTGGAGGAGCAGGCACCGTGACGAAGGGACCGCGCACCGTCCGCATCGGGATCACCGGACCCATCGGCTGCGGCAAGTCCCAGGTGGTCCGGTGGCTGGCTGAGCTGGGCGTGCACGTCGTGGACTCCGACGCGGTGGCGCACGCCGTGACGGCCCCGGGCCACCCCGCGCACGACCTCGTCCTGCGCCGGTTCGGCGCGGCGGTGACCGCCCCCGACGGAACGCTCGACCGGGCCGCCCTGGGCCGGGTCGTATTCGCGGATCCGGCGGCGCTCCGTGACCTGGAGCGGATCGTCCACCCCGCGGTCCGCCCGCGGATCGTGGAGGCCATCGAGGCGGCCGAGGGCGCAGGTGCGCCGGCGGTGGCGATCGAGGCGATCAAGCTGGTCGAAGGAGGTCTGGCCGCCACCTGCGACCAGGTCTGGATCGTGACCTGCGACCCGGCGGTCCAGCGCGAGCGGCTGCTCGCCCGCGGGACATCGCCGGCGGACGCCGACCAGCGGATGGCGGCCCAGGCAGGGCTCGTGGATCGCCTGCGCCCGGCGGCCACCTGGGTGCTGGATACGAGCGGACCGGCGGCCGAGACGCGGGCACTCGTGGTCGCTGCCCTCGCGGAGGCGATGAGCGGCTCCGGAAGGAGCCTTGGCAGTCAGCTGATCGCCGACGGTTCCATCGACGAGCGCGACCTCGCAGGGACGCTGGCGCGCCAGCAGAACCTGGACGTCGTCGACCTCCGCCAGATCATCCCCGACCCGGCAGCAGCCGCGC
>Ga0209014_10001134_pt1 | contig 15826 bp, 14 predicted proteins | sample BarGraNGADG00212_FD_184491 | JGI IMG/M metagenome (GOLD analysis project Ga0209014, IMG submission 184491) | Arctic peat soil microbial communities from Barrow, Alaska - Barrow Graham LP Ref core NGADG0002-212 (SPAdes) (version 2) | ecosystem: Environmental > Terrestrial > Soil > Wetlands >...
GGGTGGTGAAGGGGCGCTGTCAGGGCTGCTGGGTTTGCCTCGAGCACTGCCCCTCCGAGGCGATCACTCGGGACGGCGAAATATCCCGCATCGACTACGGAAAGTGCGTGCGCTGTTACTGCTGCCAGGAACTGTGCCCGCACGATGCCATCGACCTGCGCCGTCCCCTCGTAGCCCGCCTCTTAGGGAGATAGGTAGGGGTATCCCGTGCCTGAGCCTAAGGGGCTATTAGACGTTCTCTGCGCGGGGTTCGCCAACCAGGACCTGCTGCTGGAGGTGAACGGCATGGTTCACGACCGGGGTGACAGTTGTAGCGTCGGGGCTCCTCCCCGAAGCTACAACTGTCACCCTATCTACCCGACCTCATGAACCATGCCAGGTGAACGGCTATCCGCCGCCGGATGCCGAGGCGGATGCGGACCGTACGCCAGGGTGGCTATTGCCAGGATGGAACTGTAACCACCTCCATCAGCCTTCCCGCTCGCAGCAGCTCCAGTCGGGTCGGCCGCTCCGGGCTAAGCCGCGACATCTGCCGTGCCAGCTCGTCTGGCGCGGTTATCTTCTCCCCATCCACCGACACCAGCAGGTCGCCCGGTAGCAGTCCCGCTCGCTCGGCAGGGCTTCCCCCCGCTACGCTGTACACCATCAGCGCCCTGTCCTTGGGCAGCCCCAGAGGTCGGGCTATCGCCTCCGGCAGCGCGACGCTGCCCAGGGTTACGCCAAGCCTGGCCTTTGATTCTGGAGCACCCTCATCCAAAAACAGCTCGGCCACGTGGCTGGGCACGGCCAGCGCCATCCCCGGCCCCATCACCATGGAGTTTATGCCCACCACCCTGCCCCGGGCGTCCACCAGCGGGCCGCCGGAGTTGCCGGGGTATAGGTCCACGTCCGCCTGGACCATCTCCGGCATTAGCCGCCTTCCCACCCACACATCCTGGGGCGTTCCGCTGACGATCCCCACCGTCACCGCCCGCTCGACCCCCAGCGGGTTGCCCACGGCGAGGATAAGCTCCCCCGTCCGCAGCCGCCGGGACTCTCCCACGGGAACCGCCGTCAGCCCTGTCACCGGAAGCTGCAGCGATGCCAGGTCCCGAGTTGGATCCCGCCGGATCACCCTCGCCTCCATCCGCCTGCCGTCCGCCAGGTCGACCTCCGCCCGCTCCCCCGCCACCACGTGGTCGTTGGTAATCACTACCCCATCCTGTCGCCAGACCACGCCGGAGCCGCGACCACCTTCCCTGCCCCGCACCACCACCACACCTGCTCGCACCCCGGCAGCCACTTCGGCCGCCTCCGCGGACAGGTGAGAGAACACTCCCGCCATCTTGCCACTCAAAGTCGCCATTATTGCCTCACTTACGGCCGCTCGCCGACCGTTACGATGACCTCCATCAGCTGGCCGCCGCGGATGATCCGGATTGGGGTCGCCACCCCGACACTCTTGGGGCCGAGCAGCCTCTGAAGGTCCTCAGCATCCTGCACCGGCTGCCCCGCCAAAGTGATGATCAGGTCGCCCAGCATCAGCCCTCCCTTGTCGGCGGGGCCGCCGGGCTCTACACCAACCACAAGCAGTCCAATCGCCTGTGCAAGGCTGAAGCTCTGAGCCAGGCTTGTCGGCACCGGCACCGGCTGGCTGCTCACTCCCAGGTATCCCCGGCGCACCCGGCCCTGGGTCAGCAGCGCCTGCACGACCCCTCGCACGGTCTCGGCGGGGATCGCCACGCTCATCCCCCTTGCCAGGATGGAGCTGTTGATCCCGGCAACCTTGCCGGCAGCGTCCACCAGGGGGCCGCCCGAGAAGCCGGGATAGAGGGTGACATCCGTCTGGATTAGCCGGTCCAGCATCCCGCCCCGCCAGGTGCGCCACGGCCCGGTGAGGGCGCTGACGATCCCTATCGACGCCATGGGGCTGTCCTCCCCGGGCCGCCCCACGGCCAGCACGAGGTTCCCCACCTTTACCGTGGATAGCTCGGCAAGCTCCGCCGGCGTGCCTCCCAACCCCTGTGCCCTCAACACCGCCAGGTCGGTGCCCGGATCTCGAGCCACCAGCTCGGCCGGCACCTCCCGGCCATCCGGCAGATTCAGGGTGATCCCCTCCTCCACCTCGACCACGTGGTCGGCCGTCACCACCACACCGTCGGCAGACCAGATTACCCCGCTCCCAGGCACTCGCCGTCGGGCGTTCACCCTGACCACGTGACTGCCTGCCCGCTCCACTACCTCTGCCAGGTCGTTGGAGAGCCCCAGGAGGAAGCCCCCACCCGTCGCATTCATATCCTGATCCTGACTAGCCATATCTCTTACCGTGCCTTTCCGTTGTATGTGCCGTCACGCCCACGCTCAAGTCCGCGCCGCCTGACGTCATCGCACCGAGAGAATACCCCTGGCAGCTGGGGCGCCACATCGCCGCTTCGGCTAGTTTGAGCCTGGACAAAAGGATGGTGTCGGGGACTGCCGTAAGGGAGGGATGGTGCTAGAGGGCGATCAGCCCGCGGCGGATGGCGGTGGAAACGGCCTCGGTGCGGCTGGCTGCGCCCAGCTTCCCGAGGATGGAGCCGACGTGAAACTTTACGGTGTGCTCGCTGATCTGGAGCCTGGTGGCGATGGTCTTGCTGGGCAATCCCTCGGCGAGCAGCTGCAGCACCCCCAACTCCCTGGTGCTGAGTGGCTCACCGGCGGCCGTGGGGGGCTGAATGCCCGATCTCTGCAGGAGCGCCTGAGTTGTCGCTGGGTGGAGCACCGTCAGCCCCTGGTCCACCGCGCGCACCGCATGAATAATCTCATCCGGCGACACGTCCCGAAGCAGATAGCCACGGACCCCGGCCTGGAGCGCCGCTCGGGCAAAGCCCTCCCCGGGGTCGCCGCTCAGCAGCAGCACCCCCATCTCAGGTATCTCCGATATCAACCGACCCAGCAGTTCCAGATCGTCTCGATCGCCGGAGGGCAGCTCCAGCAGCAAGATGTCGGGCCGGACGGTTGGAAGTCCCTCCCTCAGCCCATCCAGGCCACTCTCGCCGGCCACCAGGAGATCCTCGGTGCCCTCGACGATCGCCCTGAGACCGGCTCGGACCACGGCCGAATCGGAGGCGACGTACAAATTGATAGTCATCAGCGTTCAGCTCTCAGCGGTCAGGGCCCTCACCCGCCCGAAGGGCGGGTGAGGGCAACTCTCAGCACTCAGCACCCGTGAGCATGCCCCACAGCCTACTACTTTCATCGTAGCGGGTGCACACTCGCCACGTAGCGGCTGGCCCTGTCGATACTCCATTTCTCGTGCCCGGAGTCCCCCTTCCGTCGACGCGGCCGGGGGCATCTGCCGGCCTCGTATTTCGGGTGGTATACTGAAAAAGGCGAGAGTGGGGGTATATTGTGATTCGAGATGTGCATCGCGGTGATTTAGACGCTATCTTGGAAATCTACAACGATGCAATAGTAAATACGACCGCGGTTTACGATTATAGACCTCACACAATCGATGATAGGTTGGCTTGGTACGAAAAGAAGGTTGCCGATGGTTTTCCTGTTTTGGTGTTTGAGGAAAACAGCGTTGTCATTGGATTTGCCACTTTCGGGCCTTTTAGAGCCTGGCCTGCTTACAAGTACACAATAGAGCATTCGGTCTACGTCCATCCATCTCACAGAGGGAAGCGCGTTGGCTCTAAGCTGCTACGAGAGTTAATCAAGATTGCGAACGGAAGAGGCTATGCCACAATGGTCGCCGGGATTGATGCCGGCAATGAGATTAGCAGGATACTGCACGAAAGAGTCGGGTTTCGGGAGTGTGGCACTATTCAACGGGCTGGTTACAAATTTGGGAAATGGCTTGACCTGACTTTGTATCAGTACGAGCTTCAGGGGCCCGAGGCACCGCGGGACGAGTAGATCGCAAACAGAAGTCGATCCGCTCCGCGCCATACGCAAATCATGCCGGCGGCATATTGTCTCTTCGGCTCGATGGCCACACAATGATGGATCTGTGCGATTAGCAGAAGCAGCGCGAAGTGGATACCCCATAATCACGTGATATCGTTTGATCGCTCTTTCCCCACCACATCCAGCAGACACGGGAGGTCACAATGGCGATAGGACAGGGATCCGTCGAGAAAACCCTGACGGCCGAGGACGTTCAGCAACTTTTGGCCCGAGCCCTGGACCCGATGCCGTTGGACGGCAAACGGGTGCTGGTGATAATCCCGGATGGCACTCGCACCTCTCCCACGCCCCTCCTGTTCTGGCAACTGCACCAACTGATCGGCAAGAGGGTGGCGCAGCTAGACTACCTGATCGCCCTGGGGACCCATAAGGCGATGTCGGAGGAAGCCATCGACCAGTTGGTGGGCGTGCCGGCCGCGGAGCGGGCCACGCGTTACCCTAACGTCCGGATCTTCAACCATCGCTGGGACCTTCCGGAGATGCTCGCAACCATCGGCGTCATCTCCTCCCAGGAGATGTCTCACCTGAGCGGCGGGCTGCTGGCCGAGGAGACGCCGGTGCGGCTAAACCGGATGGTGCTGGACTACGACCAGTTGATCATCTGCGGCCCGGTTTTCCCCCACGAGGTTGCGGGCTTCTCCGGCGGGGCGAAGTACCTCTTCCCCGGCATCGCGGGGGCCGAGATCATCAACAACACCCACTGGCTGGGCGGGATGGTCACCAGCATGAAGACCATCGGCTTCAAGGATACCCCGGTCCGTCGGGTGATCCACCGGGCCGCGGAGTTCCTATCGACCCCACTGATGTGCGTGGCGATGGCGCTTCAGGGCAGCGCGCTCCACGGGATGTATATCGGGTCTCACCTGGACGCCTGGAGCGCAGCGGCTGACCTTTCGGCCCAACTGAACGTGGTCTCGGTGCCTCACGCCTTCCGGAAGGTGCTCTCCATGCCGTCGGAGATGTACGACGACCTCTGGACCGCGGCCAAGGCGATGTACAAGACGGAGCCTGCCATAGCCGACGGCGGGGAGGTAATCATCTACGCGCCCCACATCACCGAGGTCTCCTACACCCACGGCAAGCTGCTCGACGAGGTGGGCTACCACGTCCGCGACTACTTCCTGAAGCAGCCCGACCGCTTCCGCCACGTCCCGGGGAGCATCAAGGCCCACTCCTCCCACGTGAAGGGGACGGGGAGCTACGACGCGGCCACCGGCATCGAGACGCCGAGAATTGCCGTCACTCTGGCCACCAGCATCCCTGAGGAGCGCTGCCACCGGATCAACCTGGGCTACATGGACTACCGGAAGATCGATCCCCGGGAGTGGGAGGGCAGGCAGGACGAGGGGATCCTGCTGGTGACCCACGCCGGCGAGATGCTGTTCCGCGCCCGGGATCTGCACGTATAGCGTTTCGCTAGGTCGGGGCGACCACCAACACCGAGGAGGCTCTTAGATCTAGAGCCTGATTGGTTGATTGCCACGGTCGACGTCGGCACTAGAGGTATGACATCCTCGGTGAAAGTCGAGTGACACGGGGGTGCTTGTTGGCGCAGAAAGGACAGGTTGGCAATGTTGCTGGAAGACAAGGTTGCCGTGCTCTACGGCGCGGGCGGTCCAATCGGCGGTGCAGTGGCCCGTGCCTTTGCCCGCGAGGGGGCCAGGGTCTTCCTTGCCGGTCGCACCAAGGCTAAGCTCGACAAGGTCGCCGACGAGATCCGCTCTAATGGTGGCGTAGCGGACACCGCCGTCGTTGACGCTCTCGACGAGCCGACTGTTGATGAGTATGTCGATGCGGTGGTCGAGCAGGCCGGGTACATCGATATCTCGTTCAACCTCATCTCGTACGGAGGCGTCCAAGAGCCACTTACTGAGATATCGGTTGAGGATTTCACTCGGCCGATCACGACCGCTATGCGGACACAGTTCTTGACAACCCGGGCGGCCGCCCGGCACATGATCAGGCGCGGGTCGGGGGTGATCTTGGCGTTCGGTGGATCGGGGCCCCACACCCTCCCCGGGCTGGGAGGCTTCAAAGTCTCCCTCGACGCCATCGAGGGTCTTCGCCGACAGTGGGCATGCGAGCTCGGGCCGCATGGCATTCGTGTCGTCACCCTGAAAACGGGGGGTGTGCCCGAGACCCTCCCTGACACTTTCCCCGGGCGGGATGAGATCATCGCCGGGATTCAGCAGGCGACCCTTCTGAACCGAACGGCGACGCTTGCCGACGTGGGCAACGTGGCAGCCTTCGTAGCCTCAGATCGAGCCCGCACCATGACTGCCTCCACCGTGAACATCTCCTGCGGCGCGATAATGGACTAGATGTGTGGATCTGCGCCCTCCGGCCACAGAACCTGGCTGGGCGCGCCTGTGCGCTATACTGTGAATAATGACGATCGCTTTCAATCATGGGAGGACCGATGGAAGGACCCACGGCACGAGTGCTCTGCCTGCCCACGGACGCCGATATCGCGGAAGAAGCCGCGCGGATGGGGATTCCCACCGCTGAGTTGTCCGAGTGGGCAGGCGGGCTCGGCGTGACGGCGCTGAAGCTGGAGGGAGTGCCGGCCGAGATCTCTTCGGCACTTCGGAAAATGATCACCCCGAGCCGCGGACTGGTGGCCTCGGTGAGCCGGGACCAGGGTGATTTGGCGGGGCACGAGACCCCTCCCTACGACGTTGAAGGGGGCGAATCCCCTCTCCCTCCAAGAGAGGGTGAACATGCCGGAGGCGGGGGTGTGCCGGGGGGCATACCCACGGTTCACGATTTTGGGGGAGATCGCCTCTCCGTCCTTATCGTCGCGCCCAGCCCCACCATCCTGAATGCCGCGTCCAGACTCGAATCCCTCGGCGGCGATCCCGAGAAGGCTGTGGCAGGCGAGATCCGCACCGCTTTGGAGCGCTATCGGGGCCGGCAGTTGGGCACAACCCGCTGCGGCAACCTCACCTTCGAGTGGGGCAAGCGCAGCTACGTCATGGGGATCATCAACGTCACCCCTGACTCCTTCTCCGGAGATGGGTTGGGCGGGAACGTGGACGCGGCCCTTGCCCAGGCGCGGAGCTTCGTGGAGGCGGGGGTGGACATCCTGGACGTGGGCGGCGAGTCCACCCGCCCCGGATCTGCGGAGGTGTCGGTCCGAGAGGAGATGGACCGGGTGATCCCCGTGGTGAAGCGGCTGGCTGCCGAGCTATCGACTCCGATCTCCGTGGACTCTTACAAGCTGCTGGTTGTCCAGGAGGCGCTGGAGGCGGGAGCAAGCATGATCAACGACGTGTGGGGCCTCCGGCGCACGGAGGGGCTGGGCAGCCTGGCCGCCGCCTACGACGTCCCGATCGTCCTGATGCACAACCGCCGAGGCGACACCATCCGGACGGATCTGGGGGGCCACTTCCAGCAGGTCCAGTACAGGGATCTGATGGGTGAGATCGTCCAGGGGCTGCGGGAGAGCGTGGAGATGGCGCTGGCGGCCAACGTGCGGTGGCAGAACGTCATCGTCGACCCCGGCATCGGCTTCGGCAAGACCCCTGAGCAGAACCTGGTGGTGATGCGCCGGATGCGGGAGTTGAGCTCGCTGGGCCGGCCGATCCTGATGGGCACCTCCCGCAAGTCTGTGATCGGGGTTGCCCTCGGCGCTCCCATGGAGGAGCGGCTGGAGGGGACGGCGGCTACCGTGGCGGCGAGCATCTGCAACGGCGCCGACATCGTTCGGGTCCACGACGTCCGGGAGATGGTGCGGATTGCCCGTATGACCGACGCCATCGTTCGCGCTTGAAGTACGACGCTATGGACTATCACGAGGCGCTACGCTATCTGGATAACCTGACGGACTACGAGAAGAAGACCGGGTATGCCTACTCCGCGGAGACCTTCGACCTGCGCCGGCCTCGAGGATTGCTGTCTCTACTGGGCGATCCCCAGGATCGCTTCCCTTCTGTGCTTGTGTCGGGGACCAAGGGCAAGGGCTCCACGGCGACAATGGTAACCTCCATCCTTCGGGCCTCTGGAAGGCGGGTCGGGCTCTACTCCCAGCCCCACCTCCACAGCTTCCGCGAGCGGATCAGGGTGGACGACAGTTTGATATCGCCGGAGCAGTTCGCCTCGGCCATCGAGGCGGTGATCCCAGCCGTGGAGAAGCTGCACCGCGATCAGCCCGATCTTGGCATGCCTACCAGCTACGAGGTGGCTACAGCCGCCGCCCTCCTCTTCTTTGCGTCGCAGCGCCCGGACATAGTGGTGCTGGAGGTGGGGTTGGGCGGCCGGCTGGACGCGACCAACGTGGCAAACCCGCTGGTGTCGGTCATCACCCCCATCAGCCTGGACCACGTTCAGCTGCTGGGGGACACCATCGCCAAGATCGCTGCGGAGAAGGCGGGGATCGTCAAGGAGGGAGGGGTGGTGGTCGCCGCCCAGCAGACCGAGGAGGCGATGGGGGTTATCCGCCGGGTGGCATCCGAGAGAGGGGCCCGACTGATCGTGGCCGTGCCCGCGATCGAGGACGAACACGGCGGAACATCGGCCCGGTCCCGTGCCCCCACGCCGGAGGGCAAACAGCCGTCGGCACTCAGAACCCAGCACTCAGCACCCCACGTCCTGCCCGAGGGCGGCGTCTCTCACCCGCTGCAGGAGCGGACGGAGGTCGACCTGCGGGGGGGCTCCGGCCTGCTGTACCACCTGGAGCTTTCCCTGCTGGGCGCCCACCAGGTTGCCAATGCCGCGACGGCCATCGCCGTGGTGGAGCAGCTGACGCCTTTGGGCTTCCCGGTGGATCGCGAGTCCATGGAGCGGGGTCTGCGGGAGGCTCGCTGGCCCGGCCGGCTGGAGATCGTCTCCCGGTCCCCCCTGGCCGTGGTGGACGGCGCCCACAACGGCGACTCGGCCCGCAAGCTGGCAGTGGCGCTGGGGGAGTGCTTCGCCTACCGTCGGTTGATCCTGGTGCTGGGCACCTCCACCGACAAGGACGTGGAGGGGATTCTGGCCGCCCTGGCGCCCGATGCATGGACGGTGATCGCCACCCGCTCTCGACACCCCCGGGCTGCCGACCCCGAGCGGCTGGCTGCCGAGGCCCGAAAGCACTGCTCACTGGTCGAGGTCTCACCCGACCTCCCCGCCGCCGTCGGCCGGGCCGTCTCCCTGGCCGAGCCGTCCGACCTGATCTGCATCACCGGGTCCCTATTCGCTGTCGCCGACGCCCGCGACTACTTTGGCCTGGCCATCGACAAGGACTGACCGCTGGACCGAGCGACCTCGGATAGGAGATATGAAATGGCCATCTGCCCCGATTGCCAGCGTGACATCGCCGAGACGACGAGCTGCGTCCGGCAACATTTCACGTTGGGGAACAAGCTGGTGCCCCGGATCCGATACGGAGACGAGCGGCGGCCGGCGTTAAGCTACGCGTTCGAGGATCACTGCGACGACTGCGGCGTGGAGACCGGCGGCTTTCACCACAGAGACTGCGCCATCGAGCAGTGCCCGCTCTGCGGGGACTACGCCGCCGTCTGCAACTGCTGGAGCCACCTCCGCCGAGCATAAGGGCCACGCGCGTCGCCCCTATATAGCGCATTGGTGGTCTAGCAGCCCAGAGCCCGACTCATCCGCTTCCCAGCCTCCTCCAGCCTCTCCCGGGAGGTCGCGTAGGAGATCCGCACGAAGCCCTCGCCGTTGGACCCGAAGACGGTGCCGGGCACGCACCCCACCTTCGCGTTCTGCAGCAGGAACTCGCACAGTTCCGTGGAGGACATCCCGGTGCCGCGGATGTCCGGGAAGGCGTAGAACGCCCCCTCCGGCTTGATGCAGCGGAAGCCGGGGACGGAGTTCAGGATGTCGGTGATCAGGTCGCGCCGCTGCTGGTACTCCTGGACCATCTCGGTGATGAAGTCCTGCCGGGATTCCAGCGCCACCAGGGCGCCGCTCTGGAGCATCGTGGGGGCGCAGGCGGCTACGATCTGCTGGATCTTCATCATCCCCTGGATGATCTCCGGGTGGCCCGCCGCGTAGCCCAGCCGCCATCCCGTCATGGCGTAGGCCTTGGAGAAGGAGTTGACGGTGACGGTTCGATCCTTCATCCCCGGTAGGGTGGCGAAGCTGATCGCCTCCTGGTCGTCGTAGACGATGGTGTCGTAAACCTCGTCGGAGATCACCATCAGGTTGTGCCGCTCGGCTATGCCGGCCAGTCTCTCCATTATCTCCCGGGGGAACAGCTGTCCGGTGGGGTTGCCCGGGGAGTTGAGGATCAGCAGCCGGGTTCGGGGGGTAATTGCAGCCTCCATCTCGGCCAGGTCAGGGTAGAACCCGTTCTCGATCCGCAGCTGGTAGGGCAGCGGGCGGGCGTCGCCCAGCATCGAGAGGGATCTGTACACCATGAAGCCGGGGTCCGGCAGCAGCACCTCGTCGCCCGGGTCCAGGATCGCCGCCATGGCCAGGTAGAGCGCCTCCACCCCACCGATGGTCACTATCAATTCGGTCTCGGCGTCCACGGTCTGGCGGTTCACCCTGGCCATTCGGCCGGCGATGGCCCGGCGCAGCTCCAGCGAGCCCAGGTTGGACGAGTAGTGGGTCTCGCCCCGATCCAGCGCGTCCTTGGCCCCAGCCCTGATGTGGAGCGGCGTGTCGAAGTCCGGCTCCCCAATAGCCAGGCTGATGACGCCTGGCCGGCTGGCCAGGTCGAAGATCTTTCTGATGCCGGACGGCGGGAACGCCCTGACTCGACTGGACAGATGTGGCTCCACGGTTGGCCTCCTCCTGCTGGTGATGGTTCGATGGATAGCGGTGGGATTCACGAGGTTGGTGTCGATCCCCGCTGGTGGGCATTATACCGGTAAGGGGCCGGCCCAGCCCGGCGCCCACATCCGCACCCGCTGCCCGTGGCTCTTCTTCGCCCGGTAGAGGGCCTGGTCAGCTTGGCCGATCAGCTCCTTCTTGCTGCGAGCCGGATCTGGATAGCAGGAGATACCCACGCTCACCGACAGCCGTTCCGATGAGGCTGTCTTGAGGTTGGGGATACTCTGCTCCTGAACCGCGTGGGCGATCCTGGAGGCCACTGCCATCGCGGGGAGGCGGTCCGTCTCGGGGAGGATCACTGAGAACTCATCGCCGCCGTAGCGGGCCACCACGTCGATACGACGGACGGCCTGCTCTACGGCGGCGGCGACCACTCGCAGGGCGACGTCGCCCTGAGGATGGCCGTAGAGGTCGTTGTACTGCTTGAACCGGTTGATGTCCATCATTATCAGCGCCAGCGGCCGCTCGTAGCGGGCTGCCCGCTCGATCTCCATCTCCAGCCGGTCGTGGAAGTAGCGGTGGTTGAACACCTCGGTGAGGCCATCGGTGATGGCCAGCTCCCTCAGCCGCCGCAGCACGGCGCTGTTCCGCAGCCACAGCGCCAGATGCCGGGCAACCTGCTGGAGGGCTTGTAGATCGCTATCCAGGAAGGGCGGCTCCGAGGGAACTCGGATCACCTCAACCACCCCCAGCATGGAGTCCCCCATCTCCACCGGCACCGCCGCGGAGGGGTACAGCGCCGGTTCCTCGGTGCCGCGCCTGCAGCTCAGCCACTCTCCCGCGGGGCGCAGAGAGGCGCAGGGTGAGCTGTCTTCCACCACCTTCCATTCGGGGCTGCCGGGGCGAGGCTCCCAGCCGTCGGGATACTGCCCCCTCTCCTCGTCCCACAGGCGGGCCAACACCAGCCGTTCGAGGTCGCGGTCCAACAGAAAGAGGGCGCACCAACGCGCCCTCAGCAGGGAGGCAGCCAAATTGAGGGCGGAAACCAGGAGCTCGTCCCACTCCGGAACCAGCCCCGTAGTCCACTCCGAGTGTGCGGGGGTTTGTGTCGAATTCACCCCGTCTGCGGCTTCCACTGATTCGTCATCAGTGGTTCGGCTCAGGGTGTCACCGGAGCTGACGACAGCGAACCGTCGACGGCGACTCCAGGGACCCCTTCCAGGATCTCCAACATCGCTTTCACCACCATCGGGTCGAACTGCTTCCCGCTGGTCCTGGATAGCTCCTTGATGGTTTCCGCTGCCGTCAGCGCCTTGCGGTAGGGACGATCGGACATCATGGCATCGGCGGAGTCGGCCACGGCGATGATCCTGGCCCCCAGGGGGATCTCGTCCCCCTTTAGACCGTCTGGATAACCCTGCCCATCGTACCGCTCGTGGTGATGAAGTATCAAGTCCTTTCCGTTGCGATAATCCGGGAATCGGCTCACCAATTCGGCGCCTCGAGCCGGATGCGTCTGCAACACCCTGGTCTCCTCGGAAGTTAGCCTCGACGGCTTGTTCAGCATTTCCGCCCAGATGCGCAGTTTCCCCAGGTCGTGGATCGTGGCGGCGCGCTTGATGTTCGACACCTGCTCCTCAGAGAGCTGCAGCTGGCGGGCGATCCGGGCGGCGTAGATGGCCACCCGTTCGGAGTGCCGCGCGGTGTATGGGTCGTAGAGGTCCACCTCCGCCGCCAGCTCCTCGAGGGCCTGTTTGGTCTCGGCCCGAAGGCTCAGCGCGGAGCGGAGGCTGGAGTAGACGCCCACCAAGGGGATCGCCAGCGCGGCCGCGATCAGGGGAGAGTAGGAGTAAACCACTGCCGTAGCCACTCCCAGCGCCAGCAGGACCGCGAACTGGGGTGCGGCCAGCCGAAATGCGGAGAGGAAGCCGGCCAGGGAATCGGAGTTTCGGGCCACCGCCACTATGCCGGCCACTATGCCCACGTTCAGCAGGAAGTATGTGCCGGCCGCCAGCAACACGGCCAGGTCGCTGCTAGGTGAGGATAGCAGGGCAGCGCCGCCCGACAGCCCAGAGTAGAGCCCGCCGGCGGCCGTCACGGAGATCACGCCGTTGGAGGCGTAGAAGGCGACGTTGTACCATTTCCAGCCGTGCCGGAGGTGGAATGGGGCGGTGACAATCACGGAGATTGCGATGGTCCAGATTGCAAGTGCCGGCCCCACCATCAGCAGCAGAGCGAACTCCGGCGCCGTCGACACGCTCAGCTTTGTGGTATGAGACAGAGCGAGCATGTGGGTGTCGGCAAGAACCAGTCCCACTGCCATCACCAGGCATAGGGCCAACTCTCCCCTACCGGGCGGAGAGAGCGCCGGGTTGGTCGCCAGCAGTATGAGTGTGGCACAGGAAAGTATGAACAACAGGTATGCCCACGCCCGCCGGCGCAACCGAACCATAATCGTCTCCGAAAGAGTGCGAAAGCAGCCTGGCCTGCAAAGGGCCGGCTGCTCTGAGCGTGCCGTTGGAAAACAGCAGATGGCTGAGAATGATTATATGGTCATGGGTCCGAGGGCAGTCGGATGCGTTATCAGGGCATCGCCGCCCATGCCACCCCGCTGCAGACGAATATGGCTGCCATGAGAGTCGCGGAGACAACCGTCAACCTGAGCCTGCGCATCTCCATCTCCTTCCATTTGCGAGTTGCGATGATCAAGAACCCCTTGCTGCATTAGGATCTATTTCGCGCAACCTCCGGTCAATAGCAAAAAGGTACTACCCAGCGCTGGGCTTTGTCTGAGTTAGGGCCGAATCAGGGGTGTAGCGGATCTCTCAGAAGAGGAACGAGGAGTCCAGGAAGAGGGCGGCGAAGGCGCCCAGGCATATGGCCGTACCGTAGGGCATGAAGTCGTGGAGGGAGGAGCGGCGCATCACCAGCAGCGCGACCCCACCCAACGCCCCGAAGAGGCTGCCCAGCAGTAGCCACCAAACCACCATGGGGAATCCGGCCATGGTTCCCAGCAGCATGGCCAGTTTCACGTCGCCTAGCCCCAGCGCTTCCTGGTGAAAGAGGAGGTGCCCCGCGGCGTACAGCACGCCGAACAGCAGCCCGGCCACCAGCAGGCCGGCCAACATCATTACCGGCGCAACCCCGGTGAGTGTGGGGGTCAGGACAGCCGCGAGGACGATCCCCGGGTAGGTGACCCTGTTCAGAATCAGCCTGTGCTGCCAGTCGATGACGAACACGACTATCAGAAAACAGCTGTATATGGTGTAGGCAATGAGCCGAGGCGAAGGCCCAAAGCGCAGGAACAGCAACCAGAAGATGATTCCCGTGGCCAGCTCCACCGCGGCGGCGGTCCGATCGGGGGGTGCGCCGCAGCCGCGGCAGTTGCCCCGCTCCCCCAGGAGGGAGGCGAACAGCGCCGAACGAAAGTGGAAGGGCAACCTGGTGTGGCAGCGCGGGCACTCCGAGGGTGCCGTCAGCTTCTCCAGCCGGGGCATCCGGTAGATGGCCAGATTGAGGAATGGCCCAGCAGCCAGACCAAGCAGCGCCCAGAGAAGAGCCACGCGGACCTCCGAAGAGTCGAGAGCCAAGCGACGAGAAACCAGGGCCGGGCAACCAGCTACGAGAAACCAGGGCCGGGCAAACAGAGTCGAGACAGGTGACCGCGCACTGTAACCGGCCATCTGGGTCGGCATTAGCCAAATGGCGTCGGCCGGACCATAATATAGGTGGGGTTTCCCCCTGTAAATGGTCTTTAGTTCCCGCCAAGTGGTGGCGGGCAGTCGGACGCGGCATTTGGTGGCGAATTGTATGGGCGGATCTGCGACCCACCCATACAAAGTGAGACAACCGGCTATTGCCAGGGTGCCGGCCCATGTTGTACAAAGGGGCGGGCGTGCCGTCGGCAGACAGCCATCGGCTGTTCGCTGTAAGGGTTAGAATCAAGCCGAAGCCAGGTAGAGACGCTGGCCCCTACATACGCTGAATGTGGAGACGCCGACCACTAGAGATCTCAGCACCCAGCACTCCGCACCCAGCACTCAGCACCCAGAACCAGTCGCGCATCCACCTACCATGGAGTACCATGAAAGCCTCCTTTCTTCACCTGGGAGACGTCCACCTGGGCCACGAGCAGTACGGCCGCAAGGAGCGGGCGGACGACTTCGCCAGAGCCTTCTACTACGCCTTGGACTACGCCATCCAGCATCGGGTGGACTTTGTCCTGGTGGCCGGCGACCTCTTCGAGCGTTCCACTTTGGACCCGGTCACCTTCGACCAGGTGCTGTTCGGCCTCGAGGACCTGAAGCGCGCCCGAATTCCGCTGGTGGACATCGCGGGCAACCACGACCGCGCCCGCTACGGCCAGGGGAGGGCGTGGGTGGAGTCTCTTGGGCTGCACGGATTCCTCTACTACCTGGATGCCGCCACACCCCAAGGCGTCCAGCTGTTGCCCTGGTCGGAGGAGGAGTGTTCCGGCGGCTATTTGGAGATCGAGGGCGTTCGGCTGGTGGGGATGCGCTACCTGGGAGCCTCCACCGCCCGTGCGGTGGACGAGCTTGCTCAGCAGCTGAGGCAGCTGGCGCCGGGGGAGCGACCCTACACCGTGGCCATGATCCACGCGGGGCTGGACGGGGTGGTCCCCAACTTCCGGGCGGAGCTGACCTACGAACAGCTCGCCCCGCTGCGGGGTTTGGTGGACTACGTCGCGCTGGGGCACATCCACCAGCACTACGAGCGGGAGGGTTGGGTGTACAACCCCGGCTCCCTGGAGACTTGGAATGCCGGGGAGGTGCCCTGGGAGCGAGGCTTCCTCCACGTTCAGGTGGACACAGACGCAGAGCAGAAGCACTCGGTTCAGCTCGTAACGCCCCCGCGCCGCCCCTTCCTGCGCTACCGGTTGGACGTGGAGCCGTGCGGCTCGCCCGAGGACTTGATGGAGCTGCTGCGGCGCGATGCCGAGGTGTGGGCGCGGGAGGCCAACGCCGAGAGCCCGGTGGTGCACCTTTCGCTTTCCGGCCGGCTGCGCTTCGACCGCCACGACCTGGACATCGGCCCGCTGGAGGGGGTGATCCAGGAGGCGTTCCATCCCCTGGTGTTCCAGATCCGGGATCAGACCGACGAGACCGCCTTCCAGCTTCGCACCGGCGACGATGAGGGGACGCTGGACCGGCAG
>Ga0209014_10001136_pt1 | contig 15821 bp, 11 predicted proteins | sample BarGraNGADG00212_FD_184491 | JGI IMG/M metagenome (GOLD analysis project Ga0209014, IMG submission 184491) | Arctic peat soil microbial communities from Barrow, Alaska - Barrow Graham LP Ref core NGADG0002-212 (SPAdes) (version 2) | ecosystem: Environmental > Terrestrial > Soil > Wetlands >...
CCGGAAATTCATGCCAGTCTTGTCAGTCCCCGGGGCTGCGCAGGTATACCGTGCGCGACGGGTACGGAATCCCGATCCCTTCCGCCCGGAGGCGGCGCAACACGCGCTTTCTCAGCTCGTTGCGCACGGGGAACTGGCTGGCGAAGTCCGCCACGTGGAAGGTGGCCGTGAACCCCATCCCCGTCTCCCCGAATCCGGGGTCGAAAGCCACCGCCGGCGCCGGTTCCCCGAGCATTCCGGGGACTTCCCCCGCGGCCTGCGTCAGCACCTCCTCCAGCACCTGCTCCACCGCGTCGGGATCGCATTCATACCCCACCGTCAGCGTAAAGTTCGCCGACATGCGTTTCTCCGGCAGGTAGTAGTTGGTCACCATCGCCTGCGCCAGCTTGGCGTTGGGCACGATGATCAGGTTGTGCGCCAGCGCCCGAAACGTGGTGCACCGCCATCCGATGTCCGTAACGTAGCCCTCCTCGCCGGTGTTCAGCTTGATATAGTCTCCCAAACGCACCTGCCCCGCCACCGCCACGTAGAACCCTCCAAAGAGGTTCGACAGGGTATCCTGAAGCGCCAGTGCCACAGCCAGACCGCCCACTCCCAAGGCCGTCAGGATCGGCGTAATCGACACGCTGAAGTGGTTCAGCAGAATCAGACCGCCCAGAATCACCACCGAGATCTGCGCCAGGTTCTGTGTCAGCGTGGTTACCGGCAGCGCACCGGGGATCTGCGCTCCGTAATGACGCACCAGGTTGCCCACCACCCGCATGGACATCAAGGTCAGCGACACGATCCACAGCGCCAACAGCAGGTTCGCAACCGGATGCGTGAACTTCACCGGCAGGTCCGACCCTTGGAATGCGAGGTGGACGGCCAGGATCAGCGCCCAGATCAAGGTGGGCCCGCGCAGCGCTTGGTAGAGCACCGCGCCCGCGCGGCTCCCGGTACGCGCCGTCCGTGCCCTTAAGGCGCGCAGCATCAGGCGCCGCGCCACCCAACACACGAGGAGGGTGGCAGCGAATATCCCGAGCGGCAGGATCACTTCCATCGGATCCTTCACGATCCATTGCCGGAACTCCGCGAATCCGCTTCTCATAGCACCAGATTCGCACAGTGAATCGTTTGCACGCAGGAAGGTGGCGCCACGTCATTATTATGTGCGGACACGTGTGACCATCGTCTGGCTCGCCCTGGCAGCCGCCCTGGCGGGACAAGGACCCTCCGGCAACGACCTGTATCTGAGGGGCCGCCGGGCGGAGCGCGCCGGCCACATGGCCGAAGCCTACCTGCTCTATTCCCAGGCGGCCGCCATGTCCCCGCAAAACAAGGCCTACTGGCAGCGCAGCCTGGCCGTACGCACCCGCGCCGCGCTCGAAGCCAAAGTGGCGCCGCCCTCGGAGTTCACCCTCGACGAACCGAGCAATGCCGCCGACGCTCTACCCGCGCCCCCACTCCCCATCGCCACCTCCGACGACCGCGTGGAAGCCCGCAAACTCCTCCCCCCGATGGAACTCCAGGCCCAGAGCGGACGCCAGGACTTCGACTTGCACGGCGACGCCAAGGCGTTGTTCGAAAAAGTCGCCAAATCCTTCGGCCTGGATTGCCTGTTCGACGACGACTATCAGGCGGGCGCCAGTTTCCGCTTCCAGATGGCGAACTCGGACTACCGCGATGCCCTGCACGGCCTCGAAGCCGCCACCGGCAGCTTCCTGGTGCCGCTCAGCAAGCGGGTCTTTCTGGTGGTCAAGGATACTCCGCAGAAACGCACCGAACGCGAGCCTACCGCCGCCATCGAACTGCACCTCCCCGAAGCCACCAATGCGCAGGATTTCAACTCCATCGTCACCGCCGTGCAGCAGGCCTTCGCCATCGAGAAGGTCGCCTTCGACACACAGAACAACAGCGTGATCCTACGCGACCGCGTCTCCAAGGTCATCCCCGCGCGCCTCATGTTCGAAGACCTGACTTCCCCGCGCGCCCAGGTGGCCATCGAAGTCAAGTTCCTCGAAGTCAGCCGCAACGACGCCATCACCTATGGGCTCGATCTGGCCAATACCTTTTCGGTAGTGCCGCTCCAGCAGGCTTTCACGTTCGCCAACCTGGCGCACAGCATGACCAGTGCCAGCCTGGTGGGGCTGGCGGTCAACGTCCTCAGTTCGTCGCTGGTCGCCCAGATGTCCCAGTCCTCGGGCAAACTGCTGCTCGATACCGAACTGCGGAGTGTGGACAATCAGCCCGCCACGTTCCACGTGGGCGACCGCTTCCCGATCCTCACCGCCGGCTACGGCGGCTCGCAGAGCTTCGGCCAGGGCGGCGCCTCTTACCTTCCGCCGCCATCGTTCACCTTTGAAGATCTTGGCCTCACCCTGAAACTGACGCCGGCCGTGCACGGCACGGAATCGGTAACGCTGGATATCGATTCCGAATTTAAGGTGCTCGCCGGCTCGTCGGTCAACGGCATTCCGGTGATCTCCAGCCGCGTGATCAAGAACAAAGCGGAGCTGCGCTTCGGCGAGTGGGCCTCGGTGGCGGGATTGCTGGATCGCGACCAGGCGCGCACCATCGCCGGCCTGGCCGGGGTCACGCGCATCCCCTTCCTCGGCCCCCTCACCAGTCTGCATACCAAGAGTTCGGACGACGGCCAGGTACTGGTCCTGATTCGTCCGCAACTGATCACGCTGCCCCCGGGCATGACCGCCACGCATGCTTTCCGCATGGGCTCGGATAATCGCCCCATCACGCCGCTATAGGAAGCGGCATAGCGGTATGCTATACACATGAAGCGCACAAATCTTGTGTTGGATGAGCGTCTGCTCGTCCAGGCTACTCAGGTTTTGGCGGCGAAGACCTATTCAGCCGCCGTGAACACTGCCCTCGAAGAGGTGATTCGCGTGCGGAAGATCCAAAGCATTCCGCACTTCTTTGGATCCGGAATTTGGGAAGGCGATCTGTCCCAAATGCGAGAAGACCGCCCACCGCGCGGGCGCCGTCGCAAATGATTTTAGTCGACACTTCCATATGGATTGAGCTTTTGGCCGGAAAGCCCCGCTACGTCATCCGAGAGGAGGACCTTCTTCGCTTCGTGACCTGCGGTCCGGTTGTTCAAGAGGTCCTTCAAGGACTAAGACAGGGGTTGCAGAGTGACGCGTTTCGGACGGCATTCGGCGCGATTCCAGTCCTCAGTGATCCGGTCCCGCTCGACATGTTCGTTTCCGCGGCAGAAATCTATCGGCAGGGCAGGAGGCGAGGTATCACCATCCGGTCCTCGGCAGATTGCCTGATCGCCGCAATCGCTATCGATCATGGAATACCGGTGTGGCACCGGGACCGCGACTTCAGCGCGATCGCCCGGTACACCGGCCTGGAAACGGTGCAATCGGCATAGGGCGATGCGGTCCAGCAAAAGTGTTCACTTTGGAAGACCTGACGACGCTTCCCACAACGTCTCTTGGGGCCACTTTCCGAGTGTCCGACCATACGCCCTGAGTCCCGCCCAAGTTCTAAACCTGCTCGAAATTCACGGCGAGAACCCTAACGGACCGAAGGAGAAGGCGTTCCAGGGCCAAATCCAGCATCACTACTGGCACTGAGCCAGCTCCGCCCCAACGGCGAACCCTTCCTCGTCCCCCCATGTGTTCTGCCTGATGAGCCCGAGACCCCGTCTCCCCAGACGCCTCAGCTCCCGCGTCCCGACCGTATATAATTGGGTTACGTCCAAGGAGTCCGATTCCCATGCAGTCTCGCCGTAATTTCATCGGCCGCGTCGCTACCGGTCTCGCCGGCACGTTGGCCGCCAGCAATGCCCTCGGCGCGAACCAGCGTATCCGCCTCGGCATCATCGGTCCCGGCGCCCGCGGCAGCGAAATCCTCCAACAGGCGCTCGCTTGCGAGAACGTCGAATGCATCGGCGCCGCCGACGTCTATACGCGCCGTCTGGAAGACGTCAAAAAGATCGCCCCCAACGCCAAGACCTACCTCGACTATCGCCGCCTGCTCGACGACCACGATATCGACGCGGTCCTCATCGCCACCCCGCAGCATCTCCACGCGGAGCACTTCACCGCCGCCATCGCCAGTGGCAAGCACGTCTACCAGGAAAAGACCATGGCGTTCACCGTCGACCACGCCAAACGCATGCGCGCCGCTTTCTTGAAGGACGCCGGCAAGCATACCGTCCAAATCGGCCATCAGTGGACCTCCACCGGCGCCATTCCCGACGCCATCAAGTTCAATACGCCGGAACTCATGGGCAAGATCACCGCCATCCACGCCCACATGTACCGCAATACCCCTCACGGCAAACCCCAGTGGTCGCGCCCCGTCTATCCCGACATGACGCCCGAAAACATCATCTGGAAGAGCTTCCTCGGCGACTCCAAACCGGTCGATTTCGACGCCAACCGCTACATCAACTGGCGCTTCTTCTGGGACTACTCCGGCGGCAACGTCTACGAGAACATGTGCCACCAGCTTTCCGTCTGGTACAAGGTATTGGATCTCAAGATTCCCCGCGCCGTCACCATGGTCGGCGGCATCTACCTCTGGAAGGACGGCCGCGAAGTGCCCGATACCATGAACGTCAGCATGGAGCATGAAGAGGAGCTGCTCTACACCTGGGACTCCGGCTTCGGCAACGATCAACTCCGCGTCACCGAAGACGTCCTCGGCGATAACGGCACCATCTCCCACACCCCGCAGACCCTCAAGTATTACCCCCAAAAGGTCAACCGCAAAGACGGCAATGACATGACCGGTGTCACGCGCAGCGATCCCAAGGCGCACATGCAGAACTTCGTCGATTCCATCCGCGGCGCCGCGCAGCCCAACTGCCCGTTTGAAATCGGCTTCCGCATCTCCATCGCCTGCCGCATGGCGGTGGAAAGCTACCGCCAGAAGCGCACCGTCCGCTGGGATCCCGTCAAGGAAGAGATCGGCTGATTTTGCGAACATAAAGGGCGCCGCCGTGGATTTCGAGTACACCCCGGAACAGATCCAACTGCGCAAAGCGGTTCGGGAATTCGCCGAAGCCGAGATTGCGCCTTTCGTCTCCCAGTGGGACGAGGCGCAGACCTTCCCGCTCGAAGTCATCCGCCAACTCGGCCGGCTCGGCTACATGGGCGCCATCTTCCCGGAAGAACTCGGCGGCAGCGGGCTGGGATACATCGAATACTCCATCATTATTGAAGAACTCTCGCGCGTCGATGGATCGGTCGGCATCATCGTCGCCGCCCATACGTCGCTCTGTGGAAACCACATTTATAAAATGGGCAACCAGGAACAGCGGCAGCGCTATCTTCCCAAACTGGCCACCGGCGAATGGCTGGGCTGCTGGTCCCTCACCGAGCCCGAGGCCGGCAGCGACGCCGCCGGCACCCGCACCCACGCCGAACTCGAAGGCGGCATGTGGGTACTCAACGGGTCGAAGACGTTCACCACCAACGCCCACTTCGCCGATCTCTGCGTGGCCATGGCGGTCACCGATCGCGCCGCCGCGCAGCACGGCATCTCCGCCTTCGCCATCGAAAAAGGCAACCCCGGCTTCCGCTGCGGCAAGAAGGAGAACAAGCTCGGCCTGCGCGCCAGCGCCACCGGCGAGGTCATCTTCGAAAACTGCCGTCTCTCTCCCGAACAGCTCATCGGCAAATTGAACGACGGTTTCGTGGCCAGCCTCAAAGTGCTCGATGGCGGCCGCATCTCTATCGCCGCGCTCTCCATCGGCATGGCCCAGGGCGCATACGACGCCGCCCTCAAGTATTCCAAACTGCGCAAACAGTTCGGCCGCCCGATTTCCGAGTTTCAGGCCATCCAGCACAAGCTCGTCGATATGGCGGTGGATATCGATGCCGCCCGCCTGCTCAACTATCGCGCCGCCTGGATGCTCGACCGCGGCCTGCGCGTCACCCGCGAATCCGCCATGGCCAAGCTCTTCGCTTCCGAGGCCGCCGTCCGCATCGCCGGCGAGGCCGTGCAAATCCACGGCGGCTACGGCTTCATCAAGGACTACCCCGTCGAGAAGTTCTACCGCGACGTCAAACTCTGCACCATCGGCGAAGGCACCAGCGAGATCCAGCGCCTGGTGATCGCACGGCAATTACTCAAGTCCTAATGTCCTATCACGCCGAATTCTCGACCAAGTGGGACAGGCCTCCTGGCCTGTCTGGACGCTTGGCAAGCTGATGACCCAACTGGCGCGAAAAATCCGCGAAGGGGACACGCGCGCGTTGTCGCGTCTGGCCACCGGAGTCGAAAACCGCGATCCCCAAGCCCTCGAAACCCTGCGTGAACTCGCCCCTGCAACCGGCCACGCCCGCATCGTCGGCATCACTGGCCCGCCCGGCGCCGGCAAGAGCACCCTGGTGGACGCGCTGGCATTGGAGTTGCGCAAGCAAGGCAAGACCATCGCCATCCTCGCCGTCGACCCCACCAGCCGCATTTCCGGCGGCGCCATTCTGGGCGATCGCATCCGCATGCAGCAGCACCACGCCGACCCTGGAATCTTCATCCGTTCCATGGCCACCCGCGGCACCCTGGGCGGACTCGCCCGCGCCACCGCCGATCTCGCCCGCCTCATGGACGCCGCCGGCCGGGATTACGTCATCATCGAAACCGTCGGCGTCGGCCAGGACGAGATCGAGATCGCCTCCGTCGCCCAGGTCACCGTCGTCGTGCTCGTCCCCGGCATGGGCGACGATGTCCAGGCTATCAAAGCCGGCATCATGGAGATCGCCGATATCTTCGTCGTCAACAAGTCCGATCACCCCGGCGCCGACCGCGTGGAGTTGGAACTCCACACCGAAGGCTTCAACTGCCCCATCCTCCACACCGTGGCCACCGAAGGCAAAGGCATCCCCGAATTGGCCGCCGCCCTCGACTCCATCCCCACAGGTGGGGCAGGCGCTTCCGCCTGCCAACCCGCTCCTGACCAATCCACCGACCACCACACATCTATCGACTCCATCGGAGCCGCGACGGGGTACCCTCTGGGTCCGGAGGGTTGGCAGGCGGAAGCGCCTGCCCCACCAGTGTGTCCCCCCTCCATCGATCACCTCGGCATCGCCGTCCACGACCTTGCCGCATCCATCGCCTTCTACCAATCCCTTGGCCTCGCCGTCACCCATCGCGAAACCGTCCTTACCGAGAAGGTGGACGTCGCCATGCTGCCGGCGGGAGACTCGCGCATTGAACTGCTCGCTCCCACCGCCCCCGATTCGCCCATCGCCAGGTTCCTCGAAAAGCGCGGGCCCGGATTGCACCACATCGCCTTGCGCGTGCCGGACCTCAACGCCGCCGTCTCCCGCCTCCAAGCCAGCGGGGCGCGCCTGCTCAACGAACCGCGCACCGGCGCCGGCGGCCACACTTACGTCTTCGTCCATCCCGCCTCCACCGGAGGCGTGCTATTGGAATTGATTCAGGAGAACACCAAGTGAGAGCCATCACCGAGCCCGTGGGGCAGGCAATCTTGCCTGGGGTCCCCTCTGGGGACGCCTTTCAGGCGGCTCTCGGCGCTCGGCGGCTACATCTCATTCAGGAGAACACCCATTGAAAGCGGAAATCGGCATCATCGGCGGCAGCGGGCTCTACAGCATGCCCGGTTTTGAAGCCCAGGAAGAACTCAACATCACCACGCCCTTCGGCAGCCCGTCGGACAACTACGTCCTCGGCACGCTCGCCGGGCGCAACGTCGCGTTCCTCGCGCGCCACGGGCGCGGGCATCGGCTCTCGCCCTCGGAACTCAACTTCCGGGCCAATATTTACGGCATGAAATCGCTCGGCGTGGAGCGCATCATTTCCTTGAGCGCGGTGGGCTCGCTTAAGGAAGAGCATCGCCCGCAGGATTTCGTCCTCCCCGACCAGTTCTTCGACCGCACGCGCGGGCGCGTCTCCACCTTCTTCGGCGAAGGCCTGGTGGCGCACATCGGCTTCTCCGACCCCATCTGCCCCGAGATGAGCCGCGTGCTGGAGTCCGCCTGCCGCGCCGCCGGCGTCAATGTGAAGCCGGGCGGCACCTATCTCTGCATGGAAGGCCCGGCGTTTTCCACCAGGGCCGAATCCAACGTCTACCGCGCTTGGGGCATGGACGTCATCGGCATGACCAACCTGCAAGAGGCCAAACTGGCGCGCGAAGCCGAGATCTGCTACGTCACCGTCGCTATGGTGACGGATTACGATTGCTGGCATCCCGAACATGACGCCGTCACCGTCAACGACATCATCGCCAATCTGGTCAAGAACGCCGAAAACGCCTGCCGCGTAGTCGCCGGGGCGGTGGCCGAAATGCCCAAAGCGCGCGCTTGCAAGTGTGGCTCCGCGCTGGCCCACGCCATCCTCACCGATCGCAGCCAGGTGCCCGCTGCCACCAAACTGAAACTGGGGATTCTGATTGACAAGTATTTCGTGTGACCAGGTCGCGCGCCGAGTGCTCCGCCAGTGCATCGCCGGCCATCCGCCCTTGGAACTTCCGCGCATCCTCCTGGAGGAGCCCTGCGCCCAAGCCCTCTTTGGCATCCTGATCGAGGGCTTGGCCGATCGCTTCGAGCCCGCGCTATGCGATGCCTACGCGCGCCTGTTTTCGCGGGCCATCGAGGCTTCGTCACAGGGCGCCGGGCAGGATCCGGCCGCGCTCGTGGCGCGCTATCGTCGCGTCCGCCGCCCGCGCCCCATCGCCCTCCAGCCGCGCCGCGTCTTGGTGCTCTCCCGCGTCACCCTCGGAGCGGATGTCGCGGTTACCAGCGTGCTCCTCGCTGCCGCCAAGCAGGCCTTCCCGAATGCCGCGATCGTGTTCGTCGGCCCGCGCAAGAACTTCGAGTTGTTCGCCGCCGACCCGCGCTTGAGTCATGCCGCTGTCGAGTACCGCCGCGGCAGCCTGCGCGAGCGCCTCGCCGTCTGGGACGATCTCAAAGCTCTCGCCTCCGCCCCGGACTGCCTGGTCCTCGACCCCGACTCGCGTCTTACCCAACTCGGGATGCTCCCCATCGGCGACGAAGACCGCTACCACCTCTTCGAAAGCCGCCGCTACGGCGGCAGGAGCGACCACAACCTACCCACCCTGGCCGCCCAATGGGCGTCAGAAACCCTAGGCGTCCCCAACGCCGCACCCTACGTGGCCCCAGCACCATTGCCACTCAGTTTTCCCGAAATTGTGGGGCGGACGGGATACCCTCTGGGTCCGTCCGCGCGGGTCCCCCTGGACCCGCTTCTTACGGCGCAAGCCGGCGGGGCCGTCGCCTCCGCCCCGCCCGCCCCCTACATCGCCGTCAGCCTGGGCGTAGGCGAAAACCCCGCCAAGCGAATCTCCGATTCATTCGAAGGTGAGCTCCTCGCCCTCCTCTCCGCCCGAGCCCCTCTGGCGATCGATAAGGGCGCCGGCGGCGAAGAGGCCGCGCGCGTCGAACGCGCCGTCGCCCGTTCCGGAGCCCGCGCCACCTTCTGGGAGGGGAGTTTCGCCGGCTTCGCCCAAGTCATCGCGGGCAGCAGTCTTTACGTGGGCTACGATTCCGCCGGACAGCACGTGGCAGCCGCCTGCGGCGTGCCGCTGATCGGCATTTTCGCCGGCTTTCCCGCGCCCCGTATGTTCCACCGCTGGCGGCCTTCCGGCCCGCGCGCCACCGTAATCCGCGTGGACCAGCCCGACCCGGTCGAAATTCTCGCTCAAGTGGCTCACGCGCTGGCGGAATATCCATGAACTTCTTTTGGACTATAGTAGTACCTAAACCGTTGACGGCTGTAACGGATTGGCCTATGTTTAGCTACGGGGGATTTATGCGCGGAATTGCGAGTTTGATAACGTGCCTCACGCTGGTTGCCGGAGCATCGGCCCAGCAGAAGAAGCGTATCGCCGTGATGAACTTCGATTACTCGACCGTGCAGAGCGGAGTCGCCGCGATGTTCGGAACCAATCAGGATATCGGCAAGGGCATTGCCGACATCCTCGTCGACAAGCTGGTGAACGATGGCGTCTTCTCCGTCATCGAACGCAAACAGCTCGACAAGATCCTGGCGGAGCAGAATTTCTCCAACAGCGACCGCGCCGACCCCGCCAGCGCCGCCAAGATCGCCCGCATTCTCGGTGTCGATGCCATCGTCGTCGGCAGCATCACCCAATTCGGCCGTGACGATAAGAGTACCGCCGTCGGCGGCGGTGCGGCGTCCAACGCGCTGGGCCGCTTCGGAATCGGCGGCGTGAAAACTTCCAAATCCACCGCCGTGTGTACCGTTACCGCGCGCATGATCGACACGTCTACCGCCGAGATCCTGGCCTCTGTGCAAGGCCACGGCGAAGAGTCGCGCTCTGGCGCCGGCATCCTGGGCGCCGGCGGAAACTCCAGCGGCTGGGGCGGTGGCGCGCTCGATATGAAGAATTCCAACTTCGCCAACACCATCCTGGGCCAGGCCGTCAACAAGGCGACCACTGACGTGGCTCACGGTCTGGATCAGAAGGCGGCGTCGCTGCCCACGGGGCCCGTTAAGGTCGTCAAGATTGACGGCCTGGTAGCGGATGCTTCGCCGGATGGCACCATCATCGTCAATGTCGGCTCCAAGGACGGCGTGAAAGTGGGCGACACCTTGGCCGTCAATCGCAAGGTGCGCAACGTGACAGATCCCGCCACCGGCAAAGTCATCCGCAGTGTGGTCGACGCCGTGGGCACCCTCAAGATCACCGAAGTGGACGAGTCCTCCGCGGTGGGCAAGTTCACCGGGGCGGGTCCGGCCAAAGTCGGCGATACGGTATCCAACAAGTAGGCGAATCATGAATCTAGAGATTGGTTCCATCGTCGGCGATTACCAGGTGGTCGGCATCCTCGGCGCCGGCGGCATGGGGCAGGTGTACAAGGTCCGCAACGTCATTTCGGACCGCGTGGAAGCCATGAAGGTGCTGCTTCCCGATTTGGTCAATCAGCCCGATCTGGCCGACCGTTTTCTGCGCGAGATCAAAGTGCAGGGAAGCTTGGAGCATCCCAATATCGCCGCGCTGCACACCGCCGTGCGGGTGGATAACCAGCTCCTCATGCTGATGGAGTTCGTCGAAGGCGTCACCCTGGATCAGAAGCTCAAGGATGGGCCGCTGCCCGCCGCCGAGGCGGTGAACTACATCATGCAGGTGCTTTCAGCGCTGGATTACGCGCATGCCCGCGGCGTGGTGCATCGCGACATCAAGCCGGCCAACATGATGCTGACGTCCGGCGGCGTGGTGAAGCTGATGGATTTCGGCATCGCCCGCTCGTCCGCCGACCACAAACTCACCCAGACGGGGACCACGGTCGGGTCCTTGTACTACATGTCTCCGGAGCAGATTCAGGGCGTCACCGCGCCGGATGCGCGTTCGGACCTGTACTCGGTGGGGGTGTCGCTCTACGAGTTGGTCACCGGCAAGCGGCCGTTCGATGGCGACAGCCAGTTCGCCATCATGTCGGCGCATCTGCAGGGCACGCCGGTGCCGCCGGTCACCGTCGATCCGCGGTTGCCGCAATTGCTCAATGATGTGATTCTGATGTCGGTTGCGAAAGACGCAAATGCACGTTTTCAGACCGCCGGGGCGTTGCGCAACGCGCTGTCCAACGTGGCAGCCGATCTAAAGCCGGTGGCCGCGCTCCCGGCGCCGGCCGCCGCCGGGCGTCCCGTTGCCGCTCCACCCGTCAGCCAGCCGGTACAAACGCGCAGCCGCCGCGGGCTTTGGATGGGCCTCGGCGCCGTGGCCGCCGTGCTCGCCATTGTGGCCCTGGTCGCGATCGCTCCCTGGAAAGGGACCGGCGCGGCGCCGGCGAAGATCGCCTCTCCCGCCGCGCAACCGCCGGTTTCCGAGCCGCCTGCTCCCGTTGCCGCGCAGCCACTCTCGCAGCCATCCTCGCAGCCGGAACCGCAACCGCAGATGCCCGCCGCTCCCGTTTCCACACCCGTGGGCGCCAGCCCGCGCGTTCCCTCGCGGACGCCGGGCGTGGCAAAGTCGGCGGCCCCCGCGGGATCGCAGCCCGCGGCGCAGGCGCCAGTTGTGCAACAGCCCGCGCCGCAACAGGCGATTCAACAGCAACCCGCTCCTCAACAGCCCGCGGCCCCTAAGGGACCCAGCCGCGCGGAATTGCAGGAAGTCCGCGAGAGCCTCGCGCTGGTGGGCGTGCGCGCCGCCGGCATCCGCACCAGCCTGCAATCGGTGCAGCGTTCGCAGGCCGCCAGCGGCATGAACCTGCGTGGCGACATGCAATCGGCGGCCAGTCTGATGAACACCTACCTGGATGGCGCCGAGGCGGCGCTCAACGCCGGCGATGTCGCGCAGGCCAGAGGTTTCCTGGAGAAAGCCGAGCCGCAGGTGCAAAAGCTGGAGAAGTTCCTGAACCGGTAGCGCGGGCGTCCCGCCTGCCATGCCGGTACTCGTACCGGCATTCTTCGCGAGACCGTCGGCAAGGACGCCGACGTGGCAGCCTGAAAGGTTACGCTACGACTAGAATGTAGGTTTGGCAGACCTGGAACAAGCTCGTGATTGGCTGGCGCAGGCGACCCGCGTGGCGGTTCTGACCGGCGCCGGCATCTCCGCCGAAAGCGGAGTCCCCACCTTCCGCGGAGACGGCGGTCTTTGGAAGGACTACAAGGCGGAAGACCTGGCCACCCCCGAGGCCTTCGTCAAGGATCCGCGCCTGGTGTGGGAGTGGTACAACTGGCGGCGCGAGCTGATTTCCAAGGCGCTGCCTAACGCGGCGCACAAGGCGCTCGTGCAACTGGAAATTCGGAAGCGCGAGTACACGCTGATCACGCAGAACGTGGACGGCCTGCACGATCGCGCGGGCAGCGGCCGCATGCTCAAGCTGCACGGCGACATCTGGCGCATGCGGTGTACGGTGTGCGGCGCCAACTGGCCGGACCGGCGCGCTCCGCTGCCCAAGATCCCACCGCACTGCGCTTGCGGCGGATTGGCGCGTCCCGGCGTGGTCTGGTTCGGCGAACCGCTTCCCGACGGCATGATGAAGGAAGCCGAGCACGCGGCCGGGGCAGCCGAGGTGTTCCTGGTAATCGGCACGGCGGCGGTGGTCTACCCGGCGGCCAGCCTGGTGCCTTATGCGAAGCAGGGCGGCGCGAAAGTGATCGAGATTAATACGGACGATACACCGTTCACCAACCAAGTGGACTGCGCGCTGCGCGGCCCGGCGGGCGAGCTGCTGCCGCGACTCGTCTGAACGGTGTTCCTACTCGGCGCGCAACGTCACCATCGGGTCCACTTTGGTCGCGCGGCGCGCCGGCAGGTAGCTGGCCAGCGCAGCGACGGCGACCAGGAACAAAGCTCCCCCGGCGAACGTCGCCGGGTCGGTGGCGCTGACGTTGACCAGCATGCCCGCGATCAGGCGCGTGGCCGCGAACGACGCGGCCAGTCCGGCGGCCAGACCGATCGCGGTCAGCCCCATGCCGCGCCGCAAAATATCGCCGAGCACGTCGCGTGGCTGCGCTCCCAGCGCCATGCGGATGCCGATCTCCTGCGTGCGCTGCGTCACCGCGTAGGCCATCACGCTGTACAGCCCGACGGCCGCCAGCAGGAGCGAAATCAGACCGAGACCCGCCGCCAGACTCGCCGCGGCTTTCTGCGGCAGCAGTGTGATGTCCGTCCAATCGGTGAGCATCATCACGTCGAAGGCCACGGCGCTGGGCTCCACGGCCATCACTTCGCGCCGCAACCCCGCCATCACCACGTCCGGCTGGCCGGCCTTAATGAAGAAGTATGCTTGCTGTCCGCCGCTGGGCACAGAAAGGAAAGGGATGAAGAAATGGGGCCGCGGCGCTTCGGCGATATCGAAGTACTTGCTGTCCCTGGCCACTCCGATGACGTTGCACCACACGCGTCCGGCGCGCACCCTGCGGCCCAAGGCAGCGCCGCCGTGAAAGTACTTTCGCGCGAAGGACTGGTTGACGACGATGACCGGAGCCGCCTTGGGGTCGTCGTTGGCGTTGAAATCGCGCCCCTCCACGAGCGGCGTCCGCAACAAGCCGAAGTAACCGGGCGAAACCTGGTAACGGTTGACGTTCATCGACTCGTTTCGCGCCGGCGCGTAGCCTTCCACCTCCACGTCGTCGTACGGGCCTCCGCTGGCTCCGAGCGGAGGGTAATCCGAATAGCTCGCGTCCTCGACGCCCGGAACCGACCGGAGCCGGTCGCGCAACCGGATGCAGAACTGCCGCTGATTCGCCGTGCTGAGACCCGTTCCCGAGAGGTAGAACCGCGCCAGCACGACGTTGTTCCGGTCCATGCCGGAATCGATGTGGCTGGCGCTTTGGAAGCTTCGCACGAACAGGCCCGCGCCGATCAGGGCGAGGGTGGCCAGCGAGACTTCGGAGACGACCAGCAGGTTGCGTGTGCGGTGCGAGTGCACGCCGCGGCTGCCACCGCGGCCGCTCTCCTTGAGAGTTTCATTCACATCGGAGCGGAACCAGAACAGGGCCGGCAGGACTCCGGAGAGTAGTGCCGCCAAGGTGCAGATCAGGATGGTAAAAGCCAGCACCCGTCCGTCGAGAGAAAAGCCAAGCGCAATGGGGGCGCTGATCTTGGGCACGAGAGCGGGCAGCACATCGGCCATCCAGGATGCCATCAGCAGTCCGGCGAGCGCGGCGGCGCCGGCCAGCAACGCGGCTTCGGTCAGCAGTTGGCGGCTCAAACGCCAGCCACCCGCGCCCAGCGCCAGGCGAATGCTGAGCTCCTTGCGCCGCGCCGTGGAGCGCGCCAGCAGAAGGTTGGTCACGTTAGCGCAGACAATGAGCAGCAGCAGAACGGAAATCACCATGAGGATGCGCAGCGGCCGCATCAGCAGGCCGGGGGCGGCGCTGTGAAATTCCCATACCGGCAAGATGGTGGCGGTAATGCCGAGATTGGTTTTGGGGAAGGCGGCCGTCAGGCTGCGCGAGAAGGTGACGGCTTCCGCCCGGGCCTGCGCGATATCGACGCCCGGCCGCAAGCGGACCAGCGCATACAGGCCCCTGCTGGTGCGAGAGCGCAAGGACGAATCGCCGAGCATCCCCAATTCCTTGCCCATGGTGAGGGGAACCCAGATATCGAACGCCAGCCCCGGCATGGTGCCGCGGAACGCTGGCGGCGCTACGCCGACCACGGTCAGCTCGCGCTGGTTCACTCGCAGGATCTTGCCGATGACAGCGGGGTCGCCGCGGAACCGGCTTCGCCACAGGCGATGACTGATCACCGCCACGGGGTAGGCGCCCGGTTGGTCGCCGTCTTCCCGGGGAGTGAACACGCGTCCCAGGGCGGGCCGCACGCCGAGCACATTGAAGTAGTTGCCGGAAACCAGCTCGCCCCAAACCGCTTGAGAATTGGCGGCGGTGCCGAGGCTGAACACATCCTCGCGGTGGACCGCCAGGCCGGCAAGCGATTTCAGGTTGGCGCGATAGTCGCGATAGTCCAGCCAGGAAGTCTGGTTCCCGCCGTTGGGCGCGCTGTCCGTCACCATCTCCATCACCGCCAGCCGGTCGCCGCCGGTGGCGCCGGGGAAGGGGCGCAGCAGCAGGCCGTTGACCCAACTGAAGACGGTGGTATTGAAGGCAATGCCCAGGGCCAGAGTGAGCACGGTCACCGCCGTGAATCCGGGGCTGCTCAAAAACGAGCGCAAGCCGAAGCGCAAATCCTGAACCAGTGTTCGCATGGCATCCAACCCGGCTTACAGGCCTGCAACTCGAATACCACTCGTAAACGCTGGATTGCGCCGCTAGACGGGGTACCCTCCGGGTCGCGCGCAGCTTGCCAAGCTAATGCCACTCGTTTTTCCACGGTCGGCAATGCTGCGGAAGTTGTGGGGCAGACCCCCTGGTCTGCGCGGGACGCCTTCGTCCCGCATCTGGAACAA
>Ga0209014_10001137_pt1 | contig 15815 bp, 15 predicted proteins | sample BarGraNGADG00212_FD_184491 | JGI IMG/M metagenome (GOLD analysis project Ga0209014, IMG submission 184491) | Arctic peat soil microbial communities from Barrow, Alaska - Barrow Graham LP Ref core NGADG0002-212 (SPAdes) (version 2) | ecosystem: Environmental > Terrestrial > Soil > Wetlands >...
CCCGACGGCGCTGGTGTTGCCCCCGTTGCTGCCTCGATCAAGGTGCTATCGGGCTCCGCCGCCGGTCGTGAGTTGCCCCTGACCAAGGTAGTCACTACCATTGGCAAACCCGCGGTGGCGGTGGCAGCGATAACCCGGCGCCAGCAGGGTTTTGTGATCCACCATATCGAAGGTTCGGCCTACCCCTTGCTCAATGGGGTGCTCATCGGAGCGGAGCCAGTGGCGTTGAAAAATGGTGACTCGATTGAACTTGCTGGCACCCGGATGCAATTCATTCAGGTCTGATTTTGCCCCGGCCTGAGGCAGTGCCACCAATTTCCAGAGCAAATAAGGAGACGCCATGAAAGTACGTGTGTTGGGTTGCTCGGGTGCCATTTCAAAAGACTGTCGAACTACGTCGTTTCTGATCGACGATGACATGTTGATTGATGCCGGTACCGGGGTCGGCGATCTGACGCTGGCCGAAATGCGCGGTATTGAGCATGTCTTGCTCACTCATTCGCACCTGGATCATGTGGCGGCGCTGGCGTTGATGGTGGACGCGGTTGCGTCCCAACGCACGGCACCCTTGCAGATTCATGCGCTGGGCGGCACCATTGCCGCTTTGAAAGCGCATATTTTCAATGGCATCATCTGGCCTGATTTCAGCCTTCTACCTACACCGCAGGCGCCCTTCATCCGTTTTTATGAAATACAGGTCGGGCAGGTGCTTCAATTGGGTGACAAAACCGTTGAAGTTTTGCCTGCGGTGCATACCGTGCCGGCCGCAGGTTTTGCCGTCACGCAGGGGCGTGGCTACTGGGTGTTCACCGGCGACACTGAACGCAACCCGGCCTTCTGGGAGAGAATCAACCAGCTCCACGTCTGTATGCTGGTGGTTGAAACCGCCTTTAGCAACCCTGAAAGAGACCTGGCAAAACGAAGTCTGCACCTGTCTCCCCAGGTGCTGGCCGAGGAGCTTGCCTGCATCTCGACGGGAGCCAAGTACCCCATTTACATTACCCACACCAAGCCCGCTGAAACTGAATTAATCATGACCGAGATCAGGCGTTTTGATCAAACCGTGGTGGCCAGTTCCAATCTTCACCACGATATTCGCTGGTTGTATGCGGGCCAGGAGTTTGAACTATGAGCGCAGTGATAAAACCGGCCGAGGCGGAAACAAATTCGGTTCCTGGTTTATTTGACGCGCAGCAGTTGCATGCGGATAAACGCGGCATGACGTTTGAGGCGCTTTTTTACAAACAGCTCCAGCACGTCACGGCGCGCATTCATGAAACTGAAAATGTTGAGCAGATCATGCTCGAAGCCAGCCAGGACATCTGCCAGCTCTTCAATGCCGATCGCCTGACGCTCTATGCCGTAAACGAAGACCGAACAGCGATTGTTTCCAAGGTCAAGACCGGCCTCAATAGCAGCCGTGACCTGAGGCTGCCGATCACGCCGCAAAGCATTGCCGGCTACGTTGCCTTTAGCCACCAACTGCTCAACCTGAGCGATGTCTATGACGACGAGGCGCTCAAGCAGATTCACCCGGCGCTGACCTTTCTGAAGGAAGTTGACAAGCGCTCGGGCTATCGCAGCCGCCAGATGCTGGTCGGGCCGATCCTGGAAGGCGACACGCTGCTGGGCGTGTTGCAAGTCATCAATAATAAAAGCAACCAACCCTTTGGCGAACTCGACGTTGAAGGTGTGCTGGAGCTGTGCAAGACACTGGCAACGGCGATTCGCCAACGCGTGCAAAAAGCCGATGAGGCGGCACGCCACCGCCCCACCAAATACGATAGCCTGGTGACCGACGGTGTCATGACATCGCAAGAATTGCAGCAATGTTTGCAGGCAGCGCGCGACAAAGGCCAAACGGTTGAGTTTGAATTATTGCACCACTACAAAGTGCGCCCAGCCCAGATTGGGGCGGCCCTGGCCAAATATTTTGACGTGCCCTACGAGCCTTTTGGCGCCGGCCGAATTCGTTCCGAACTGCTGCACGGTGCGCTCAAACGCGAGTTCATCAAAGAGCAGGGCTGGATTCCGCTGGAAGAATCGCCCAACGGGCTGGTCGTCACGTGTCTGGATCCGGAAGCCGTCCGCAGCTCCCGGATCGTGCCACAGGTGTTCCCGCGCAGCGGCAAATTTTCCTACCGCGTCACCACGCAGGCCGAATTTGAAGAAACCCTGGGACAGATTTTTGGCGTTGCGGTAGAGGGTGGATCAATCGACGAATTGTTGGCCGGCATGGACGGCACGGCCCTCGATGAAGGCAGCACTGACGATTCGCTCGAGTCGGCCGCAGCCGACAACGAGCTGGTCAAGTTCGTCAACAAGGTCATCATCGATGCCTTCAACCAGAAGGCCTCTGACATTCATATCGAACCCATGCCAGGCAAGTTCAAAACCGGTATCCGGTTCCGCATTGACGGCAGTTTGCGGCCTTACATCGAGGTGCCCGCGCATTTTCGCCAGGCCATGGTGACGCGCCTGAAGATCATGTGCGATCTCGACATCTCCGAGCGGCGCCGACCGCAGGACGGAAAAATCAAGTTCAAAAAATACGGTCCGCTCGACATCGAACTGCGTGTTGCCACGATTCCGTCGGCCGGCGGCGTGGAGGATGTGGTCATGCGCATCCTGGCCGGTGGCGAGCCCATTCCGATGGACAAGCTGGGCCTGACCCCTCACAACATGGAGCGGGTCCTGCGCACGATTGAGAAGCCCTACGGCTTGTTCTACGTGTGCGGTCCGACCGGCTCCGGCAAAACTACCACGCTGCACTCCATCCTCAAGCACCTGAACACGCCAGACACCAAAATCTGGACCGCCGAGGATCCGGTTGAAATCACGCAAAAAGGTCTGCGCCAGGTGCAGATCAACCGCAAAGCCGGCATTGACTTTGCGCTCATCATGCGGGCCTTCCTGCGCGCCGACCCCGACATCATCATGGTCGGTGAATCGCGCGACCATGAAACGGTGGCGATGGGCGTGGAAGCATCACTGACCGGCCACCTGGTGTTCTCCACCTTGCACACCAATTCGGCACCCGAGTCGATCACGCGCTTGCTCGACATGGGCATGGACCCGTTCAACTTTGCCGATGCCTTGCTTGGAATTCTGGCGCAACGCCTGGCCAAAAAACTGTGCGACTGCAAGGAATCTTATATCCCGGACGCTGAAGAACTGCGCTTGTTTGCAGTCGAATATTCGGATGAGCTGCGCCACAGCGCGGCCTGGGCGGCGGACTACGCGGGTGAAACCAAAAAACTGATCGACAGTTGGCACCAGAGCTACGACCAGGACGGCCAGCTCAGGTTTTACCGCCATGTCGGTTGCGACAAGTGCAACAAAACCGGCTACAAAGGCCGCATCGGCTTGCACGAGTTGCTGATCGCTTCCGACGACATCAAAAAGCTGATCCAGGAGCGTGCCCGGGTGGCCGAAATCTTTGCCGCCGCCGTGGAAGGTGGCATGAACACCCTGAAGATGGATGGTATGGAGAAAATCATGATGGGACTGACCGATCTGAAAATGGTCAGGTCAGTGTGTATCAAGTAATTCTTTTTTCAGCGCCAATGCCGCCTCGTACAAAGTATTGCGCGCAGCACCGGTGATCTCTGCCGTCAGCTTGACGGCGGTTTTCAGGGGCAACTCGGCCAACAGCAGCTGGAGGATGCGCTGCGATGCGTCGGGTTCGGTTGCAACTGCGCTGGGGTGCAGCACCAGCACAAATTCACCGCGGCTGCGATTCGGGTCAGCACCCAGCCATTGGAAAAAATCGCCGGCGGCAACGGTCTCAATTTCTTCAAACTGTTTGGTCAGTTCACGCCCGATGGTCAGCGGTCGGCTCCCCAAAGCGGCCAGTGCCGTGGCCAGCGCTTCAATTCGGTGCGGCGCTTCCAGCAGCACCACCGCCCTTGCCTCCTGCGCCAACACAGCAATGGCTGCGGCGCGTTCGCTGGCTTTGGCCGACAGGAAACCAGCAAAAACAAATTCGCCGTGTTGGGCGCCATCCCCCGAGATACCGGCGGCGCTCAGCACAGTGGTGACGCTGCTGGCACCGGGCAGCGGAACGACCCGCAGGCGCGCCTGACGCACGCTGGCAACCAGGCGCGCACCCGGGTCGCTGATGGCGGGCGTGCCGGCGTCGCTGGCGTAGGCAACGCGCTGACCACGGTGCAGGCGTTCAATCACGGCTTGTGCTGCCTGCGCTTCGTTGTGCTGGTGCAGCGCCAGCAGTTGCCCGGCCGACTTGTCAATGCCATAAGCCCGCAGCAAGGCCTGGGTGTGGCGCGTGTCCTCGCAGGCAATGGTGTCGGCAAGTTGCAGCACGTGCAGCGCCCGCAGTGTGATGTCGGCCAGATTGCCAATCGGTGTCGCCACCACGTAGAGCGCACCGGGCGGATAATTCTGACCAGCCGCCGCCTCATGCGCGGCGATCAAGGCATGGGTGTAGGCAGACGTAGCAGCAAAGGCATTCGCAGCAGTCAATGGGGTTCCCTCCAATCAAGGTCAGCACGACCAAACAAACCGGCGACGTCGCTGAAGACGCCGCCTTGCACCATTTGCAGCAGGCCGGGTTGCGCCTGCTAATGCGCAATTATCGGACGCCCGGGCGCGGTGGCGGGGAAATTGACTTGATCATGCGCGCCAGCGACGGCACCCTTGTCTTCGTCGAGGTGCGCCAGCGTAACACTACCAGCCACGGTGGGGCCGGCGCCAGTGTCGGGCGCATCAAGCAACAGCGCATTATTTTTGCCGCCCGGCATTACCTGCTGCGCTTTGTCCAGCCGCCACCGTGCCGCTTTGACGTGGTGCTGTTACAGAGCGAGCACATTGAATGGGTGCAGGCGGCGTTTGACGCGGTTTGAGGCGGGTATCATTGCTCTTATGCTCGAGCAACGGATTCAACAACATTTTATTGACAGTGCTGACCTGAAGTACCAGGCAGCGCAGGTCCTGAGCCAACCCATTGCCGCTGCGGTGCAGGCAATGCTGAGCTGCGTCACAAGCGGTGGCAAAGTGCTGGCCTGCGGCAACGGCGGCTCGGCCGCTGACGCGCAGCATTTCTCGGCCGAGTTTGTCGGGCGCTATGAGCGTGAACGCCCTGAGCTGGCCGCCATTGCGCTGACCACCGACAGCTCCATCATCACCGCCCTTGCCAACGACTATGATTTCAGCGTGATTTTTTCACGGCAAGTGCGCGCCTTGGGCCAGCCCGGCGACGTGCTGTTGGCCATCTCTACCAGCGGCAATTCAGCCAATGTGCTCTGTGCCATTGAAGCGGCCCATGAGCGCGAGATGGTGGTGGTGGGCCTCACCGGTCACGGTGGCGGCAAGATGGCGCAGGCGCTGCGCGATACCGATGTGCATATCTGTGTGCCGCATGAACGAACTGCGCGCATTCAGGAGGTTCACATTTTGACGCTGCACTGCATCTGCGACGCCGTTGATGCCCAATTACTCGGTAACCAGGAAACATGATCATGAAATTTACCACTCGAAAACTTTTGACGCTGCTGACTTTAACGACCTGCATCAGCGCGAGCTTGAGCGCCTGTGCGCCAATCATCATCGGCGGGGTCATGATGGGCTCCCTGGTGGCGACTGACCGCCGCACTTCAGGCGCCCAGCTCGAAGACGAGGGCATTGAGCTGCGCGCGGCCAGTCGCGTGCGCGATAACCTGGGTGATCGCGTTCACGTCAACATCACCAGCTACAACCGTCAGGTCTTGTTAACCGGTCAAGTGCCAAACATTCAAGACAAACAGCGGGTGGAGCAAGTGGTGGCGAAGGTCGAAAATATGCGCACCATCGTCAATGAGCTTGCCATTGCGGGCAACGCTTCGCTAAGTCAGCGCTCTTCCGATACTTACATAACCGGCAAAATCAAGGCCAGTCTGGTCGACAGCAAAGACCTGTTTGCCAATGCCTTCAAAGTGGTGACCGAGCGTGGCACGACCTACTTGATGGGACGCGTCACCCAGCGCGAGGCCGACCATGCCACCAACATCGCCCGCAGCACCAGCGGTGTACTCAAGGTGGTTCGGGTGCTGGAGATCATCAGCGAAGACGAACTGCAGGGACATCTTCCCCAACCAGCGCCGGTTGAAGTCAAGAAATAGGGTTACGTGACAGGATACCGAAGCGCCGGCGGCTGCGGCATCGAACTGCGATGTAGGGATTGATGCGCTTTTATCCGTTTTCATTTTGGCCCCACTCTATTCCCCCCGCCCCTTTCCCGCCCCGCCGGGCGGAAAAGAGGAGCCAACAGCCCTATTTGGCCGCGTGTTCAAAACCTTGAAGTACCCGCTCGATAAGCACGTTGACAAGAGTGATCCGTCTGCGCTTGCGCTACTCGCCTTCCTTATTACGGCGGGGGAAACCGAATTCAAATCACCAATTCCAAAATCAATTTGGCTGTTCAACGTGCTTTGGCGCGTGTACTTCCTTTGTTTATTTACGCGGCCAAATAGGGCTGTTGGCTCCCTTTCCCGCCCGGCGGGGCGGGAGAGGGCTGGGGTGAGAGTGGGGCCAAAATGAAAACGAATACATTCTTTTCAGCCACAGCATCGCAGTTCGATGCAAAGACAGAATGCGCCCGCCGGGGCGAAACCCGGTTCGCCGCCGCGGTACACCGCTCTAACGCAGGCGCTTGATCAGGCTGGAGGTATCCCAGCGCTTGCCGCCCATGTGCTGCACGTCGGCGTAAAACTGATCGACCAGCGCCGTCACTGGCAGGCGCGCACCGTTGCGCTTGGCCTCGTCGAGCACGAGACCCAGGTCCTTGCGCATCCAGTCGACGGCAAAACCAAAATCAAATTGGTCGGCGATCATGGTTTTGCCACGGTTATCAAGCTGCCAGCTTTGCGCCGCACCCTTGCCGATCACGTCAAGCACTTGCATCATGTCGAGCCCGGCCTGCTGGCCAAAGGCAATCGCCTCACTCAGTCCCTGCACCAGGCCCGCAATGCAAATCTGATTGACCATCTTGGCAAGTTGGCCGGAGCCACTTTGGCCCAGCAGCGTAAACGCCTTGGAGAAAGCCATGGCGACCGGTTGGGCGGTGTCAAATGCGGCCTGGTCACCGCCGCACATCACCGTGAGCAGGCCGTTTTGCGCCCCCGCCTGACCACCCGACACTGGCGCATCGACAAACTGTAGGCCGCTGTCTTTAGCCGCACGGTAGAGTTCGCGCGCGATGCTGGCCGAGGCGGTGGTGTGATCGACAAACAGCGCACCCGCTGGCATGCCGGCGAAGGCGCCGTCGGCGCCTAACGTGACGCTACGCAAATCGTCGTCGTTTCCGACGCAGCAGAAAACAAGTTCTGCCTGTTGCGCCGCGAGCTTGGGCGTGAGAGCTTGCTTGATCACCTGGTTTTGACCGCTGGTGCGGGCAAATTCCTGGCACCACGCTTTTGCCTTGGCGGCGGTGCGGTTGTACACCGTGACCTGGTGCCCAGCCAGCGCCAGATGTCCGGCCATGGGGTAACCCATCACGCCCAGCCCTAAAAAGGCAAGCTTGCGCGGCGGGGTGGGCGAGTACGTTTTGGCATTGATATTGGACATGATGGGCCTGTTTGTGTGTTTTATACGATGGCAAAATTTTCAGTGCCGGCACCCAGATCACGGTCTTTGCCGCGCTGGCTGTTGAGTTTGATCTGTAGCCGCAGGTCATTGAGCGAATCGGCATTGCGCAAGGCGTCTTCATAAGTGATGGCGTTGGCTTCATAAGCGTCAAACAAAGCCTGGTCAAAGGTTTGCATACCCAAATTACGGCTCTTTTTCATGATCTCCTTGATCTCAGCCACTTCACCCTTGAAGATCAGGTCTGAAATCAGGGGCGAATTAAGCATGATTTCAACCACGGCCGCGCGACCCTTGCCGTCTTGTTTTGGAATGAGCCGCTGCGACACCAGCGCCTTGAGGTTGAGCGACAAGTCCATCAGCAACTGCACGCGGCGCTCTTCGGGAAAGAAGTTGACGATCCGGTCGAGCGCCTGGTTGGCACTGTTGGCATGCAGGGTGGCCAGGCATAAATGGCCGGTCTCGGCAAAGGCCACGGCGTGTTCCATCGTTTCGCGATCGCGAATTTCGCCCATCAAAATGACATCCGGTGCCTGGCGCAAGGTGTTTTTCAGCGCGGCGTCCCAACTGTCGGTGTCGGTGCCGACCTCGCGCTGCGTCACCACGCAGTTTTTGTGGGGGTGTACAAACTCGATCGGATCTTCGATCGTGATGATATGGCCAAACGAGTTCTCGTTGCGCCAGTCCACCATCGCCGCCAGCGTGGTTGATTTGCCCGAGCCGGTGGCGCCCACCATGATGCACAGGCCGCGCTTGGCGGTCACTATTTCTTTGAGCACCTGGGGCACGCCCAAGCCATCAATGGTGGGCAGGGTCATGGGGATGACACGCAACACCATGCCAACCTGGCCCTGCTGGATAAAGGCGCTGACGCGAAAGCGCCCGATGCCCGGCGGCGCGATGGCAAAGTTGCATTCTTTGGTGCGCTCAAACTCGGCCACCTGCTTGTCGCTCATGACCGAACGCGCCAGCGCCAAAGTGTGCGTCGCAGTAAGCGGTTGCGGCGAGAGCTTGGTGATCTTGCCATCGACCTTGACGGCGGGCGGAAAATCGGCGGTGATGAACAAGTCGCTGCCGTTGCGACTGACCATCAGCTTGAGCAGATCGTTGATGAATTTGGTGGCTTGATCGCGTTCCATGACAACATCTCATAAAAAAGTTGGATAGTGAAGGCGTTTCGGTGCCGGGCCGCCCCAAACCGAAACAGCCCCCTCGGGGGGCAGCGCCGCACATGAAATGGCAAGCGTGGGGGCCATATTTTTAGCCGGGGAAGTTCTCCGGGATCTTGGCTTTGGAGCGCGCCTCGGCCGGGCTGATGACGTTGCGCTTGACCAGATCGGTTAGATTTTGATCGAGTGTTTGCATGCCCACACTGTTGCCGGTCTGGATGCTCGAATACATCTGCGCGACCTTGGCCTCGCGGATCAGGTTGCGGATGGCGCTGGTGCCCAGCATGATTTCATGCGCCGCCACCCGGCTCTGGCCGTCTTTGGTTTTGCACAGTGTTTGCGAGATCACCGCCTGCAGCGATTCGCTCAGCATGGCGCGCACCATTTCTTTTTCTTCGGCTGGGAATACGTCGATGATCCGGTCAATGGTTTTGGCAGCGCTGGAGGTATGCAGCGTGCCAAACACCAGGTGACCGGTTTCAGCTGCCGTCATGGCCAGCCGGATGGTTTCCAGGTCGCGCATTTCACCGACCAGAATGGCGTCCGGGTCTTCGCGCAGCGCGGAGCGCAGGGCGGCGGCAAAGCTCAGGGTATGGGTGCCCACCTCGCGCTGGTTGATCAGGCATTTTTTCGATTCATGGACGAACTCGATCGGGTCTTCGACCGTCAGGATGTGGCCAAACTCGGTCTCGTTGAGATAGTTGACCATCGCTGCCAGCGTGGTTGATTTGCCCGAGCCGGTCGGGCCGGTGACCAGCACCAGACCACGCGGCTTCAAGGCCAGATCGCCAAAAATTTTGGGCGCATGCAATTGTTCGAGCGTCAGGATCTTGCTCGGAATGGTGCGAAACACGGCACCGGCGCCGCGTTGCTGGTTGTAGGCGTTGACCCTAAAGCGCGCCAGTCCTTCGATCTCGAACGAGAAATCAACCTCCAGAAACTCCTCGTAGGACTTGCGTTGGGCATCGTTCATGATGTCATAGACCATGGCATGCACCTGCTTGTGATCAAGCGCCTCGACGTTGATGCGGCGCACATCGCCATTGACGCGAATCATGGGCGGCAGACCGGCCGAGAGGTGCAGGTCAGACGCCTTGTTTTTAACGCTAAACGCCAATAGTTGGGTAATGTCCACGAAGTGCCCCGGTAATTTGTTACGCTCAGGCTAATTATGACCATGATTGAAGCCAATTTGCAAACCGTGCGCCAGCGCATCGCACTCGCCTGCCAGGCGGTCGGCCGTGCGCCAAGTGAGGTGACCCTGCTGGCAGTGTCCAAGACCTTTGCTGCGGCTGCGGTGCAAGAAGCCTTTGACTGCGGACAAACGGCTTTTGGCGAAAACTACATCCAGGAAGCGATCGAGAAGATCAGCCAATTGCGCGTGCTCCCGATTGCATGGCATTGCATCGGCCCGGTTCAGAGCAACAAAACCCGTTTGGTGGCCGAGCATTTTGATTGGGTACAGACCGTCGATCGATTCAAAACCGCGCAACGCCTGAGCCAGCAGCGCCCAGCCGATTTGCCAGCGTTGCAGGTTTGCATCCAGGTCAACGTCGATGGCGGCGCAGCCAAGTCAGGCGTTTTGCCGCAGGATGCGCTGGCGCTGGCGCAGCAAGTGGCGGTCTTGCCGCGGTTGCAGTTGCGCGGCCTCATGAGCATCCCGGAGCCTGCGCCTGATTTTGCCGCGACGTGCGCAATATTTGCCCGCGTCAAAGCGCTCTTTGATGAACTGAACGCCCACGGCCTGGCACTCGATACCTTGTCCATGGGCATGAGTGCCGATCTGGAGGCGGCCATCCACTGCGGCAGCACGCTGGTGCGCGTGGGCAGCGCTATCTTTGGCGGACGGCCGGTTAAGGCAATTATTCTTTAAGCAAGCGTTGCAGGTATTGGCCGTAGCCATTTTTGGCCAGCGGCTGCGCCAGCCGCTGCAACTGGGCGTCATCAATAAACCCGTTGCGCCAGGCGATCTCTTCGACGCAGGCAACCTTGAGACCCTGGCGGCGCTCGAGCGTGGCGATGAACTGGCTGGCCTCAAGCAGGCTGTCATGGGTGCCGGTGTCGAGCCAGGCATAACCGCGTTGCATGATCTGCACCTTGAGTTGCTGCTGCTCCAGATAAACCTGGTTGACGGCGGTAATCTCGAGCTCGCCGCGCGCACTGGGCTGGATTGCTTTGGCAATCTCGACCACCTGATTGTCATAAAAATACAGACCGGTGACGGCGTAGTTGCTTTTAGGTTTGATGGGTTTTTCTTCGATGCTGCTGGCATGACCCTGTGCGTCAAAGGCCACTACGCCGTAGCGCTCGGGGTCCTGCACATGGTAGGCAAACACGGTGGCACCCCTGGCGTTTTCATTGGCAGCGGCCAACAGTGGCGTAAAGTCGTGCCCGTAAAAAATGTTGTCACCCAGCACCAGCGCACTGGGTGCACCCTTCAGGAATTTTTCACCAATCAGAAAGGCTTGTGCCAAGCCGTCCGGGCTGGCTTGCACGGCATATTGCAAATTGAGTCCCCATTGCGAACCATCGCCCAGCAATTGCACAAAACGCGGTGTATCTTGCGGCGTGCTGATCACCAGAATGTCTCGCAGGCCCGCCAGCATCAGGGTGCTCAAGGGATAATAAATCATCGGCTTGTCGTACACCGGCAGCAGTTGTTTACTCATGGCCAGGGTGGCCGGGTGCAGCCGGGTGCCCGAGCCGCCAGCCAGGATAATGCCTTTGCGTTGTGTCATGTTTTGAATTCCAGATAGAAGGGCCAGCCGCTTGCATTTCAAGCCGTGCCTGCCGGTGGGACGAGTTTAATCCAGGGGTGTCTACAATAGCGGCGACAAGCAATGAGCCAGTGAAGCTGGCTTCAGGAGAAAAGAACAATGGTCGAGTGGAGTGCCTTTCCATATGCCGGCGATTATGCTTTTGACGCCGCCAGTGTGAAAAAAAATTGGGCCCGACTGCACGCCGGCGATGTCGAGCCGCTGCCCAAAGACGCCAAAGTGCTGCAAGCCTGGGCGTTGTTTCACAATGGCGAATTTCAAAAAGCGATGGAGATGGGGCTCCAACTCGGTGGTGCTGGCCTCACGGTTGCCAACAAGGCCGCTTGCATTTACGCCACTTACCTGGAGCAAAAAGAGAAGGCCCGGATCGACCTTTATCTGGAGGTTGCTGAACGCGCCGGTGCCCAGGCGGCGGCTGACCCGCAAAACATCAACGCCCATTACTGGCAGGCTTACGCCCTGAGCCGCTACAGCCAGGGCATCAGTGTGGCCAAGGCGCTGGCCCAGGGGCTTGGCAGCAAGGTCAAAGAGGAGCTTGAAAACGTCATCAAGCTCCAACCCAGGCACGTTGACGCCCATATCGCATTGGGAGCCTTTCACGCCGACGTCATCGACAAAGTGGGCTTGCTCATCGCCGGCATGACTTATGGCGCCAAAAAAGACACGGGCTTAAGTTTGTTGCAGCAAGCGCTGAAACTGAACTTCGAATCGGTCATTGGCATGATCGAATACGCCAACGCCATGATGATGCTCGAGGGCGACAAGATGCTCAAGGAGGCGACCCTTTTGTACCAACTGGCAGCCCAGGCCAAGCCGATCGACGCGATGGAACGGCTGGACGTGGAAATGGCTAAAGTTGAGCTGCAAGACTAAGGGCCTGCATTCGCTCTTTTTTTGGCATCTGCGCCAAGCGTTTGACGTCAGCATAGAAGCGTGGCCAGTCATGCTCGGCGCGCTCAAACATCGCCTCGAAAGTGGGCACCAGGTCGTCGTACGCGGCCTGGGCGGCGAATGCGGCATTGTTGGCACCCACGACCCAGACGTCGTAACCCGCATAGCCACCCCAACTGGTTTTGAGCCGGGCGTAGTCATCTTTGAAATCTTGTAGCGCCTGGTTTTTCAATTTTCGCAGCGACGCTTTGTCGGAATTCTGCACCTCAGTTTGCTTGTAAATCTGCGCCAGTCTAATCCGTGTGGCGAGCGCCAGTGCGCGCAACTGCCGTCGCCGGGCATCAAATACAGCATACTCATCCCTTGCCGTGCGCGAGGCGCGCGCCTGGAGCCAACGTTGGCTTCCGAGACGCTCCACGGCAGTGGCAAACGACTCGTTAAACCGGGTGTCATCCTTGACGTACAGCACCTGATGCGCGAGCTCATGAAAAATGATGCGCGCCAACTCGCCCTCCGGGTAATTGATGAAAGTATTGAGCAGCGGGTCGCCACCGGCCCAGTTCAGCCAGCCCAGCGTCGAATAAGCCGGCACGCCATAAACACTGACCTCCAGTCCAGTGGCAGCCAGCGCCGTTGCCTGCTCACGCGCCTGCGCCTCGCTGAAATAGCCGCGATAACCGATACAGCCCGCCACCGGTACGCACCAGGTTTTGAGGGTCAGTGAAAACTCGCCCGCCGCCACCACGTTCCAGACGACCGAGCGCCGTTGCAGGTCGGCGTAGCGGTGATAACTGGCGTTGTCAGGAAGCTTCAGCTCGGTCACGGCAAAGCTGCGCATGCGCTGGGCCAGCGCCAGGCGCTGCTTCAATGCGGGGGCGACACCTTCATCGGCCAACCACTGTTCAACGGGTTGCGCCGTGTGCATCATTTGCAGATGACCGCGAATGGATTGAAAGTAATAACTGGCATCGGCGCAGCCCGTCAGCAAGGCGGATGCAAACAGGCCAACCAGAATATAAATGGAGCGCATGAAAATGCAGTTTACGATGCGCCTGTATGCTCTACAAATTTAAATCCAAAATCAGTGGCGATCTGATCATGCTCGAGCCCAACGGACGACGCATGCTGGAGATTATTGGCAAAGACACGTCGTCCGGCAGTGGCGGCAAAGGCATCATCGAGCCGGCCCAAATGCCCGCCGCCATTGCTGCGTTGCAAGCAGCCATTGCCCAGGAGGAAGTTGCCCAGGAAGCCGCAATGGCCGCCGCACGGGGCCACAACGAATCACCGCCCCAATTCGAGGCGATTTCCCTGCGCCGGCGCGCCCTGCCGTTTATCGAGATGCTGCGCAGTTGCGAAAAAGCCGGTGCCCAGGTGGTCTGGGGCGTTTAATCGACCCGGGCGCCCGAGGCCTTCACCACCGGCGCCCATTTTTTGATTTCACTGTCGATCAATTTGGCAAATTCCGCAGGACTGTTGCCGCTCGGAATGGCGCCTTGAGCCAGCAGCTTTTCCTTGATGGCGGGCGAGTTGAGGGCCTTGGCGGTTTCCTGTTGCAGCTTCAAGACCACGTCAGCCGGGGTTCCTGCAGGCGCCAGCAAACCAAACCAGCTGCTGGCTTCAAACCCTTTGAGATTGGCGGCCTCTTCGATCGTGGGGAGTTCGGGCATGGCAGCCGAACGCTGGGCGCTGGTAACCGCAAAAGCTTTGAGCTTGCCGCCCTTGATCTGCGCCATGGAAGAGGGCAGGTTGTCAAACATCACATCCACATTGCCGGAGAGCAACCCCATCAGGGCCGGACCGGAGCCAGTGTAAGGAATATGCACCATAAAAGTCCCGGTCATCACCTTGAACAATTCGCCGGCCAGATGAATCGAAGTGCCGTTGCCGCTGGAGGCCATGTTGAGTTGTCCCGGATGGGCCTTGGCGTACTTGATAAAGTCGCTCACACTGTTGATGCCCAGTGCTTTGGCCCTGTCAACGTTCATGACCATCACATTGGGCACACCCGCCACCAGTGTGATCGGGGCAAAGTCTTTTTGCGGGTCGTAGGGCAGCTTTTTGTAGAGCGACTTGTTGATGCCGTGAGTGCCGACCGTACCCATCAGCAACATGTAGCCATCAGCAGGCGATTTGGCCACAATATCGGCCCCGACATTGCCGCCGGCGCCGGCCCGGTTGTCAACGAAGAAGGTTTGACCAAAGGCCTTGGACAATTCAGGCGCAATGGCACGGGCCAGAATGTCGGTGGTGCCGCCGGGTGCAAATGGCACCACAATTTTCACCGGCTTGGTCGGCCAGGTAGTTTGCGCCAAGGCCGAACCTGCGATTGAAACCCATACCGCCCCGACCAGCAGGGCGATCGCCACGCGGCGTACAGATTGAAAATTTGAAGTCACTGAAAGTCTCCTTGATTTTTACCTGAAGTGCAACGCCACCCTCAGTCGGCAAATTTTCCGGCGGCCTCTATCAGCGGCCTGAGTTTGTCTATTTCGGCTGCGACGAATGCCTTGTGGCCAGCCGGCTCCATGCGTTGATCGGTCACAACGACAGTGCCCAGAGCTTCCTGCTTCTTGATGAATTCAGGGTCTTTGAGCGCCAGTTTCAAGGCATCATTGAGCTGTTTGAGCACCGGCGCTGGCGTGCCCTTGGGCGCATACAGGCCCTGCCAGATCGTCAGATTGAAGCCTTTCAGGCCGGCCTCCTGCAACGACGGATAGTCCTTGAGCACCTTGTGGTTGGAAAGCCGGTTCGCAGTGGTAACCGCATAGGCCTTGACCCGCCCGGCCTCAATCTGGGGCACTGTGGTGATGGTCTGGTCACACATCACATCGACCTGGCCACCAATCAGCGCGGTCATGGCTGGCGCGGTCCCCCCATACGGAATGGTGGTCATGGCCTCTTTGGCGTTGACTGCCGTCTGCCACATGAGGCCACACAAGTGGGATGCCGACCCCAGGCCGGCGTGCGCAATATTGAGCTTGCCACCGTTGGCCCTGATGTAGTTTTCAAAATCACGGTAGGTATTGGCGGGCAACTGCGGCTTGCCAATCAGGGTCATCGGCACATCGCTGACCATGCCCAGGTACTCAAAGTCTTCCAGCGGTTTGTATTGCAGCTTGCGGTACAGGCCGGCGGTGGCGGCCATGCCAATATGCCAGAACAGCAGCGTGTGACCATCCGGATTGGCCTTGGCAACCTTGGTCGCCCCGATGGTGCCGCCGGCACCGTTGACGTTTTCAACCACGAAATTGCCGCCGGGCATGGTTTTGCGCATGGCCTCCGCCAGATCACGTGCCGCCCGGTCGGTCGGGCCCCCGGCCGCAAACGGAACCACGAAGGAAATCGGCTTGCTGCCAGGGTAACCCTGTGCGTTGGCCAACAGTGCCGTCACAGCGGC
>Ga0209014_10001139_pt1 | contig 15808 bp, 15 predicted proteins | sample BarGraNGADG00212_FD_184491 | JGI IMG/M metagenome (GOLD analysis project Ga0209014, IMG submission 184491) | Arctic peat soil microbial communities from Barrow, Alaska - Barrow Graham LP Ref core NGADG0002-212 (SPAdes) (version 2) | ecosystem: Environmental > Terrestrial > Soil > Wetlands >...
CCGCTCATCGGCTTCTCCCGCGGCGACGACCCGCTGTATCCAAAATTCAAAGAGGATATCGGCCCGTTCTACTGGACCCCGCAGGAGATCTTCGCCATGACGTTTCCCGGGCTGCAGGTCGCACCCGGCGAATTGACCGTGATAAGCTGGATCCTGCCGCAGACGGAACAGACCCGGCTTGACAACCGCCTGGAAAAGGCCGTTTCCGCAGAGAGATGGGCAAGATCCCGCAAATATGGGGAGGACTTCAACATCAAGCTGCGCGACAATCTGGTGGGGGGCCTTCGCGAGGCCGGTTACGATGCGGTCGCACCGATGAATTCGCCCGCCTGGAAATGGGAAAAATCGGCCCGCTATGGTTTCGCCTCTTCCTGGTCGGAGAGGCATGCGGCGTTCGCCTCCGGCCTCGGCACCTTCGGCCTGTGCGACGGCCTGATCACCCCCAGAGGAAAGGCGATGCGCTGCGGCTCCGTCGTGGCCCGGATCGCCGTCCCCCCGTCGGAGCGGTCCTACACCGATCACCACGCATACTGCCTCTTCTACTTCAACGGGAGCTGCGGCAAATGCATCGAGCGCTGCCCGGCGGGCGCCATCACCCGGGAGGGGCATGACAAGGGAAAATGCGCGACCTACGTCCGCGACGTAGCGTCAAAATCGATCCAGTCCCGGTTTGGTTTTGATACGTCCGGCTGCGGTCTCTGCCAGGTCGGCGTTCCCTGCGAGGCGAAGATTCCCCTCCCCGGGCGAACCGGGTAACTTCGGGGACGCCCGTTCAAGGACGGCGAAACAGTCCAACGAATACGGCTGCTTCTTCTGATTATCCCTGAACAACACCCTCTTAAACCTTTCTGAGCCTTCTGGAGAAGGAGATCTTCGGTAACGCATATATGGGGGAGGATGAGAACAGAATGGTTCCTGAGCCGGTTTGGTGCCTTGACTGGTGGGTAAAAAAAAGACGAGAGCCACCTATGCCGTCTTGTCTTTCAACTGGAGTCTATCATTTAAGGTCTAGTCTATGAGGGTGACAATCACCACAAAGACCCTGTGATACCTATTTCATTAACATCCAGTAGAATAGACTCAATACGCGCATCGCAGCATCTCGTCGATTATAAAATAGTGTTGCTTATCATCCATGTCAAGGGGCATGTCACAGATCAACACCCCTCAAATAAGGTCCTACAGCTTGCGGACATTCTCGGCAGCCGGACCTTTAGCGCCTTGGACTACATCAAAGCTGACCAGATCACCCTCAGCCAGTGATTTGAAACCCTCTGCCTGGATTGCGGAATGATGCACGAAAAGGTCCTTACCGCCCTCCTGTTCGATAAAACCAAACCCTTTTGAATCATTAAACCATTTAACTTTTCCTTCTGACATCTTTTAGTCCTCCTATTATTGATTTGCCTTTATGCCCTAAAAAACAAGAAGCCCCGTCACATCATAATAGACAGGGTTTGGAAGTCATTTCCCCTTCCCTATATGGGAAGGACAATTATTCAATTTTTCAAGTCAATCAGTATGTTGGTTATTATGATAGGCTCATTCCCAACAAAGTCAAGATATATTATCATGTGGCACCAACGGGACGCCTTGTGATAAGAACGTGTTATGTTGTTAGGATAGTATTGGGGGAGCCTGTTTTATCAACGATGCCTTATTCTGTTTAGTAAAGAAACATTGGCTTGCCGAAAATAGACGCTACTTTCGGGCGATACTGCTCCGCATCATAAAGTTCCTCAACATCTACGCGTTTAAAACCTTTTGCAAGTGTATCAATAGGAACGGTTGTATATTTTCCTTCATGCAACGCAACCATCTTTCCAAATTCGTGTTTGATGATGAGGTCAGTAGCCAGATTGGCATAACTCATTGCTACCATGCGGTCAAGCGCGTCAGGTTCACCGCTGCGCATGAGATACGCCAGCTGCTGATAAATAATTTGCATTCCTGTCAAGTTCTGCAGCGCCTCACTCGTGATTGCTCCAATACCGCCAAGTTTTTTGTGCCCATAGGCGTCCTCTTGCCCATACTCGACAATCTTTCCGGCAATCATTTGCGCCCCTTCGGAAATCGTCATAATCGCATAGTTGCTGGGATTGTTGCGCTTGTCCTCCATGAGAAGACTTGCCAGTTTCTCTGGATCGAAATGCACTTCAGAAATAATTGCGCGGTCAACGTTGGCAAGATACGCAGAGATGAGAGATGTTTCGCCGGAGTTGCGCCCAAAGAGTTCAACAACGGCAATGCGCTCATGTGAACCTGTCGGCGTTCGCAGAGCGGTAATAAAATCGACGCTACGCGTTACTGCTGTTGAAAAGCCAATGCAGTAATCTGTTCCATAGACATCGTTGTCCATTGTTTTAGGAATAGCAACAACAGGAATGCCTTCCTGATGCAGACGCACGGCATAACTTTGCGTATCATCACCGCCGATGGTTACAAGCGCATCAATACCAAGATGTTCTATGACTTTGATCACATGCGGTGTGAAATCTGCCGGTGGGTCATTCTCCATCGGTGGGTGATTCGGGTCTTGAAGAAATTTTGGCATTTCACTCCAGCGAACCCGGCCTGGATTCATGCGTGAGGTGTGAATAAATGTGCCACCAGTTCTACCAATCGTCCGCGTGTTGGCTTTGTTTAAGGGTATCACACAGTGGTCATTATCCGCCGCATCAAGATTATAGTGAAGCAGCCCTGCCCAGCCGCGACGGATTCCAAGGACTTCGTGTCCGGCATCAGCCGCACGATATACGAGTGCCTTAATACAAGGATTTAAACCGGGGACATCGCCCCCACCGGTTAGAACGCCGATTCTCATTGTTTGTCATAACTCCATAGGTATAGAGGGGAAATTCAATTCAAATTGCGGACGGCCACCCTTTTCAGTGGAAAAGCAACATAGCACTTTCAGGAAGAAAGATATTTTAGACACATACGCTTAAACCGGATGAACCTCATTTTTTCCCGCCGGCCGGGCCCGCGTTTTTCGGCGCGGCAGGGAGTCCAGCCGGAGGGGGCGCCGCCATGGAGGCCAATTGCCGCTCGATATCGGCACGGTTGGGATAATTTGGATTAACGGCCAGCAGCTTTTGCCAGGCCTTCTTCGCTTCCGCAATATTGTTCTTGCCCTGCAGGTAAACCAACCCCAGGTTGTAGAGGGTCTGTGCGTGACCCGGATCCACCTGGAGAGACTTCTGGAACTCGGCTATGGCCTCGTCAGGCCGATTGAGATTCCAATAGCTGGTACCGCGATCCGTGCGCACATTGGGATTCCGAGGATCGATGTCGAGAGCCTTGCCATACCACTCAACCGACTGCGGGTACTGTCCCTGATCGTAATAAAGATTGCCGAGTTGGATGAGCGCGTCGAGATTTTTCGGGTTAGCCATCAGCAACGCCCTGAGACTGGCCTCGTTTTGAGCGGCAACGGCGGGATTCTGTATCGGCGTCTGACCCTGGGACGGGGGGTACGTTTGCGACTGGAACGGCATCGATGCGACGGGGGCGCTTACCCCCGCGGATTGTTTGCCGATGAGATAGCCGATTCCCAGCCCGATACAGAGGCAGACGAAGCCGGTCAGAAATAGACGGGCCGCCGTTTCATTTGTCGCGGGGCCCGGCGTCTGTTTCGTTTGCATCTGCTGTTTGCGTTGCGTTGCCATATCTTTACCAAACCTCCTTCATCCATCTTTACCCGGAACCCTTGTCGGGCCTGCAGCGGATCGAAATCCGTTCCTCCGGACTCCACGCGATGCTTCGGTTACGGGCATGCGGCAATGAAGTCCACCAAATGTTTTTCGGTGAGTCCCACTCCCGGGATGCCATCCAGACGTTTTGAAACCGCTCCGTTTTCAAAGAAAAGCACGGTTGGAAACACCTCCACCTCATATCGCCCTCCCATGCTTTCCTGATCATCGCGGACAAGCAGAAAATTCCGCCCCTCCCCTTTGGAGTGCTTCTCGAATATGGGCAAAAACTTTGTACAAAAAGGGCACCAGGAAGCATACCAGAGGGCGATCACCCGGCCCTTGGTCGTCACTGTTTTCTCAAGCTCCTGTTGATGATCGACCAGATCGCATTTATCCTTCGTATTCATCGGATCTCCTCCCTTCGAGTTAAAAATAATCATACACTCGATTTCACGAAATTACAAATTTGTGGTAAGATCCCTCCGCTGGACTTCTGCGGGGGAACAAACGATGGCGCCGTAGAGAATCCTCTTTTGGGAATTCACCGAATCTTCACAGAGCCGTCATCAAACTGCAACAATCCTCCGTTATATTGTGCCGCAAAAATACAGGAGGAAACAAAATGAGAAAATTTTTTCAGCAGTTGATCTTGGGCGGGTTTTGTCTGGCGATTGGAGCGGGCACGACCTTTGCGGAAAACATTGTCATCAAGGGATCGACGACGGTTCTGCCGATCGCCCAGGTGACCCTGGAGGCCTACATGAAGGCGAATCCGGGCGCGAAGATCTCCCTTTCCGGCGGCGGATCAGGCGAGGGGATCAAGGCGCTAATCGACGGGTCGACGGACATCGCGAACTCATCGCGGGAGATCAAAAGAGCAGAGGTAGAACTGGCGAAGTCGAAGGGTGTCGAGCCGAAGGAGATCGCGGTGGCGATCGACGCGATCGTGCCGATCGTAAACCCGAAGAACCGGGTGAAGGACCTGACGATCGACCAGTTGAGCCAGATCTACCAGGGGAAGATCACGAACTGGAAGGAGGTGGGCGGGGACGACCTGCAGATCGTCGTCATCTCCCGGGACAGCAGTTCGGGAACCTTTGAGGCCTGGGGCGAGATGGTTCTGAACAAGGCGAAGGTGACACCGAAGGCGCAGATGCAGGCGTCCAACGGGGCGATTGTGCAGGCGATCTCGAAGAACAGATACGCCATCGGGTACATCGGGATCGGGTACATCAACAAGACGGTGAAGCCCCTGACGGTGAACGGGGTTGCGGCATCGGCGAAGACGGCCCTTTCGAAGGAGTTCCCGGTTTCCCGGTTTCTGTACATGTACACAAACGGGGAACCGAAGGGCGAGACGGCGAAATTCATCAAGTTTATCCTGAGTTCCGCAGGTCAGAATCTGGTTGCAAAGGAAGGATTCGTTCCACTGCCGGCCGATAAAAAAGGAAAGAAATAATATCCTGACCCTATGAAAAACCGGAAACACAGCTTTACGAAACACACCAAAGAGATCGCCATCCGGGATCTATTCGGCTTTTTTGCGTTTCTGTCGGTACTGCTGTTGGGGCTGATCCTGGTCTTTCTGTTCCGGGAAGGCCTTCCGCTGTTCAAACAGATCTCGGTAGCCGATTTCCTGTTCGGGACGGCCTGGTATCCCACCTACGACCCGCCGGAATACGGGATCTGGCCGCTGATCGTCGGTTCGCTGGCCGTCACGTTTTTCGCCTGTATTATAGCCGTTCCGCTGGGGCTTCTCTCCGCCGTCTACATCGCGGAGATCGCGCCAGCCGGCATCAAGGAGATCCTGAAGTCCATCATCGAACTGCTGGCCGGGCTGCCCTCGGTCGTCCTCGGTTTCTTCGGCATGGTCATTGTAGGACCCTGGCTGCAGGAGACCTTCGACCTGCCGACGGGGCTCAACATCATGAATGCCGCCGTCATGCTTGCGATCATGGCCATTCCGACGATTTCCAGCATCTCGGAAGACGCGCTGTACGCCGTTCCCCGCGAGTTCAAGGAGGCCTCCTACGCGCTGGGCGCGACGAAGTATGAAACGATCATCCGGGTGATCATCCCGGCGGCCCTCTCGGGAGTCTCCACGGCGGTGATCCTCGGAATGGCCCGGGCGATCGGCGAGACGATGGTCGTACTCATGGTGGCGGGGGGCGCGGCGGCGATCCCCGAGGGCATTTTCGATGCGGTCCGGCCCATGACGGCGAGCATTGCCGCGGAGATGGGCGAGGCGCCCTTCCGGAGCGGCCATTACCACGCCCTGTTCGCCACGGGCATCGTCCTGTTTTTGATCACGCTGGCGTTCAATCTGATCGCCGATTACATCTCCAACCGGTTCAGGGAGACGGGGTCGGGAACGCTATGAACGAAAAAATCCTCCATTCAGCCATGAACATGAAATGGCGTTACTTCAAGCAGAAGCTGTTCTTCGGTGCGGTGCGCCTCTCCGCACTCGTGATCACCGTCGCCCTGTTGGGGATTCTCGCCTACATCCTGGCCAACGGCTTCCGGGCCATTACCTGGGAGTTTCTCACCCAGCCGCCCACCGATTCCATGACGAAGGGCGGGATCATGCCGGCCATTGTCGGCACCCTCTATCTGACCGTGGGGGCGATCCTGGTCGCCCTGCCGCTGGGGGTCGTTTCCGCGATCTTTCTGACGGAGTACGCGAAGCAGGGCGCCCTCATCCGGATCATCCGCATCGGCGTGAACTGCCTGGCTGGTGTCCCCTCCGTGGTTTTCGGTCTCTTCGGTCTCGGCTTCTTTGTCGTTTTTCTGAAGTTCGGTTCCAGCATCCTCGCCGGCGCCCTGACGCTCGGCATCCTGATCCTGCCCACGATCATCGGGGCCGCGGAGGAGGCCCTCAAGGCGGTGCCCCAGACATTCCGCGAGGCTTCCCTCGCCCTGGGCGTCTCGAAATGGAACACCATCTTCCGGATCGTTCTCCCCTCGGCACTCCCCGGCATCCTGACCGGCGCCATCCTGGGGGTCGGCCGCGCCGCCGGCGAGACGGCGCCCATCATGTTCACGGCGGCGGCCTTTTTCACCGCGGTTCTGCCGAAATCGATCTTTGACGAGGTGATGGCCCTTCCCTATCACATCTACGTCCTGGCCACGGCGGGAACGCATATCGAAGAGACGAGGCCGCTTCAGTACGGAACGGTCCTGGTCCTGATTGCGCTGGTGCTGGGGATTGATCTGATCGCCATTATCATGCGCAGCATGCTTCGAAGGAATAAAAGGTGGTAACTGTGGAAAAAGATTTCATCATCCGGACGAAAAATGTGGATTTCTTCTACGGCGCTTTCCGGGCGCTTTCGGACGTCACGGTGGATTTCGAAAAGAACAAGGTCACCGCGCTGATCGGGCCGTCCGGCTGCGGAAAGTCGACACTGCTCAGGCTCCTCAACCGGATGAACGACCTGATCGACGGGACCCGCGTGGAGGGGGAGATCCTTTTTGAAGGCCGGAACATCTATGCCCCCGACGTAGACCCCGTGGAGATCCGCCAACGGATCGGAATGGTGTTTCAGAAACCGAATCCCTTTCCGAAATCAATCTTCAACAATATCACCTACGCGCCGAAACTGGCAGGGATCCGGGACAGGGGAGAGATCGAGGCCCTGGTGGAGGCGAGCCTGAAGCAGGCGGTTCTGTGGGACGAAGTGAAGGACATCCTCACCAAGTCGGCCATGACCCTCTCCGGCGGCCAGCAGCAGCGCCTCTGCATCGCCCGGGCGCTCGCCATGAAACCCGACGTCATCCTGATGGACGAACCGACGTCGGCCCTGGACCCGATCTCCACCGCGAAGATCGAGGAGCTGATCGACACGTTGAAGAAGCATTATACCATCATCATCGTGACCCACAACATGCAGCAGGCGGCCCGCATCTCCGAATACACGGGTTTCTTCTACCTGGGAAAACTGATCGAATTCAACGCCACGGAGAAGATCTTTACCAATCCGGACGTGAAACAGACGGAGGACTACATTACCGGACGCTTCGGATGAACCCGCGGCGGTTGAAGGAAAACGGAGAAAATTCCATGGAAGACAATAGACACACCAGCCGGGAATACGAACGGGAACTCCAGGAGATCCGGGACGGCCTTCTTTACCTTGGCGCCCTGACGGAAAGGGCGCTCGAGCGGGGGTCGCAGGCGCTTCTGGAAAGGAACTCCGATCTGGCGAGAGAGATCGTCCGTGAAGACGTCCAGATCGACCGTCTGGACGTCGATCTGGAGGAGAAGTGCATCCGTCTCCTGGCCCTGCGGCAGCCCGCTGCCCGTGATCTGCGCTTCATCACGACGGCCATCAAGATCACCGGCCATCTGGAGCGCATCGGGGACATGGCGGCGAACATCGCCGAGAAGGTGATCATCCTCAATGATCTTCCACAGATCAAGCCCTACGTCGACCTCCCCCGGATGGTGGAGATCAGCCGGGGGATGATCCGGAAGAGTCTGGATGCCATGGTGCATGAAGACATCGGGTTGGCGAAGAAGGTCCGGGAGGAAGACACCATCATCGACCAGTTGAACGACCAGGTTTTCCGGGAGCTGCTCACATTCATGATGGAGGATCCCCGGAAAATTCAAGTCTGTCTCTACATCATGCAGATCTCCAAGAGCCTGGAGCGGATCGCGGATCATGCCGAAGGCATCGCGGACATGGTCACCTACATGGTTACGGGAAAGAGCGTCCGGCATAAGCCGGCCTCCGCGGAGAACGGATGAAGATTCGTCTTTTCCATAAATTTATCGTCGCCTTTCTCGCGATCGGCGTTGCAGCCGTCACGGTCGCCGGTCTTCTGATCGAAAGAGAACTCAAGACGGATCTGATGATCCGGATCGAGGAGGAGATGGCGGCCGACGCACGGATCATCGCCCTGATGCCGGCGGGAGAAATCGCCAGGCATGCCGGAGAACTGGCGGAACGCACCCGCGCCCGCCTGACCTTGATCGACGCTGCGGGCCGGGTCACGGCAGATTCGGAACTTGGCGACAAAGAGACGGACGATCACCTCAACCGCTCGGAGATCCAGGAAGCCCGTCTGAGGGGCCTGGGAAGGGCCGTCCGCTATAGCCATACCTTGAAGAAGGAGATGCTCTATGTGGCGATCCCACTCCGGGAGGGATCGCGGACGACGGGGTACGTCCGCCTCTCGCGTCCTCTCGCGGAAATCACCCTGACCATCGACGGGATGGGAGGGGCCATTTTCGGTATCCTTCTTGTGACCGTTACCGCCTTGCTGTTGATTGCCCTGCTGTTTTCCCTCAGGATGCTCTCCCCCATCGGCAGGCTGGCGGCGTTCACAGGGAAGGTCCGCACGGGGAACGCCGCCGGCGCGTTGCGGATCGAATCCCGGGATGAAATCGGACAACTGTCCAAAAACATAAACAAAATGGTGACGGCTCTTCAGGAAAAGATCCGAACGGCCGACGAGGAGAAACGAAAACTGGAATCACTGTTTTCCGGCATGAGCGAAGGGGTCATGGTCCTGGACGCCGAAAACCGGATTGAGTCGGTCAATCGGGGCATGGAGGAGATGACCGGCCGTCAGCGCGGGGAGGTCATCGGCAAGACCCTTCTGGAGGCGTTCAGAAATATCGGACTCCGCGATGCCCTGGAGCGGTTTCGGGAGAGAAGAGAGACCGTCTCCGAGGAGATCAGTCTGGGGGACGACCGGTCGGTCGTGATGGACGTGACGATATCCGCCGTTCGGGGTGAGACCCGCGGGGAGCGCAAAACCATGCTGGTCTTCCACGACGTGACGCGCCTGAAGAAGCTCGAAAGGATCCGCACCGATTTCGTGGCCAACGTTACCCACGAAATCCGAACGCCTCTGACGGCGATCATCGGATTTGCGGAAACGCTGCAGCAGGGCGCCTTCGAAAACCCGGAGACGGCCCGGAAGTTCCTGCGCACGATCCGGGAGAACGCAGAACGCCTGAACCGCCTCGTGGACGATCTCCTGACCTTGTCCGGTCTCGAACTGGGCGAGGCGAAACTCCACCCGGAAGGGATCCGGATCGAAGACGCGCTCGATCGGGTTCTGGCCGTTGTCGAGGCGAGGGCCGCGGAAAAAGGGTTGACGATCCGGAAAGAGATTGCCGGGGAACTTCCGCTGATCCGTGCCGATCGGGACCGGCTGGCGCAGATTCTGATCAATGTTCTGGATAATGCTATCAAATTTACCCCGGTCGGGGGAACGATCGCCATCTCGACTTCACCGGGGGAGGAAGGCTTCCTGACAGTCCGGATCGCCGATACGGGAGTCGGCATCCCGAAGGGCGAGATCCCCCGGTTGGGCGAGCGCTTTTACCGGGCGGACAAGACGCGCTCCCGCGAACCGGGCGGCACGGGGTTGGGGTTGTCCATCGTCAAACACCTGATGATCGCCCACGGTGGACGGGTGATCATCGATAGCACCCTGGGTCACGGCACAACGGTTTCGCTTTACTTTCCCGTTTTCCGGGAATCAAAATGACGGATCCTCGGCGTCGGCCTTTTTTTGGAGAGATGATGGCCGATGGTTTCCCCGTCATAGGAGGCGTTCGAGAGACCGACACAGCGGGAGACAGCGCATGATGCAAAAGAAAATCCTCGTTGCCGATGACGAAAAAGATATCGTCGAGCTGATCGCCTACAACCTCGAACAGGAAGGTTTTGCCGTCTGCAAGGCCTTTGACGGGCGGAAGGCCTGGGAGATGGTCAATGCGGACAAACCGGATCTCGTCATTCTCGACCTGATGATGCCGGCGATGCCGGGCATGGAGGTCTGCCGGATGATCCGTCGCCAGGCCGAAACAGCCGCCATCCCGATCATTATGCTGACCGCCAAGACCGACCCCGTGGACAAGATTCTGGGTCTGGAGATCGGAGCGGATGACTACATCACCAAGCCGTTCCACGTCCGGGAGTTGATCGCCCGTGTCCGCGCCGTCCTGCGGCGGACGGAACGGCGTCCGGACGACGATCTGCCGGAATCGTTCGATTTCAGAGGGCTCCATGTCGATTTCAAATCCTATCAGGTGACGGTGAATGGCCAACCGGTCGAACTGAGTTCCCGTGAATTCAAGTTGCTTCAATTTTTCATCGGCCATCCCGGCCGGGTTTACAGCCGGGAGCAACTGCTGGACCGCGTCTGGGGGGACGAGGCCTTCGTGGAGCCCCGCACTGTGGACGTCCACATCAGCCGCCTCCGCGGGGTGATCGAACCGGACAAGGAAACCTCTCGGTATATCCTCACGGTACGGGGTATCGGCTACAAATTTGCCGATATCAGCGCGTGACCCGGAGAGAGTGAACGGTCGGTAATCCATGCCAGGATTGATATGGGTAACTTCCCGGTGGCCGGCCACACCATTTGGTAATCAGAAGGATCGCCGCACTCCTCTCCAACCGCGGCTTCATTCCGGCCCGTTCATCGGCTATCGTACGATTCCATCATTCACACTCCAGCCTCGTAAAACAGTTGACAGGCAGAATCCCGTCCCCTATAGTTTCGGAATCGAAAATAAGGTATCGGATAAGAGGAGGAAAACCATGGAAGCGAAGATCGCCAAGAAGGGTCCTTATGTGATGGACATGCAGCCGGGCAAGTATTCCTGGTGTAGCTGCGGCCGTACCGAGAATCAGCCGTTCTGTGACGGCGCCCACGAGAGGCTCGGCACCGGCATGACGCCCGTAGAGGTGGAGATAAAATATCCCAAAACGGTCGCCTGGTGCGGTTGCAGGCGCACGGCCAAGCCGCCGTTCTGCGACGGCGCACACAACAAGCTGCCGCCGGGCGATTGAAGCGGTGAAGTGGACAGCGCCGCGGTTTGAAGAGAGGCCTTGATGGGACTGCAACGGAGCGGCGGGAGACGGATCTGCGGCGGGTGGCGATGAAGATCGGAGCGTTCGAATTCAATCTGCGGGAACTGGCCGGGTCGATGGGAGACTTCGGGACGCTCTTTCCGCTCGCCATCGGCTACATCGTCGTCTGCGGCCTCGACCCGGCGGGGTTTCTCGTGATGATGGGGCTCGCGAACGTCGCGACTGGCCTGATTTACAAACTCCCGATGCCGATCGAGCCGATGAAGGTGCTCGCCGTCGTCGCCATTGCGCAGCGCTGGACGCCGTCGCTGATCTACGCATCCGGTTTTGCGATGGGGCTCGTCTGGGTCCTCTTCGCGGCGACGGGGATCATCGGCCGCCTCGCGAAGATCACGCCGAAAAGCGTCGTCCGGGGGATCCAGGCGACGCTCGGGATCATGCTCGCCGTCGAGGCGGTCAAAATGATAGCGACCGGCTGGCTCCTCGGCGTCGTCGCGATTGCGATCGTGCTGGTTCTGCGGAAGAGCCGCTACGCGCCGGCCGCCGTCGTGCTGATGCTCCTCGGGATTGCCATCGTCGCCTTCCAGGGCCGCCTTCCGTCGGCCGACCTGATCCGCTTCACGCCGCCGCCGCTGACCGGCTTCAGTCCCAGGGAGGTCTGGGATTCGCTGGTTCTCGCCGGTTTCGCCCAGATTCCGCTAACGATCACAAATGCGACGATCGCCACCGCCGCGCTGATCGGGACCTATTTCCCCGACCGGCCGGTTAGCGTAGGGAAACTCTCCTGGAATCAGGGGGTCATGAACCTGGTCCTTCCCTTCTTCGGCGGGATGCCGATGTGCCATGGCTCCGGCGGCCTCGCCGGCCAGTACTACTTCGGGGCGCGCACCGGCGGGACCAACCTGATCGAGGGGGCCATCGAGATCGCGCTCGGCCTCTTCTGCGCGGCGGCGATCGCCGGCCTCTTTGCCGCATTTCCGCTGGCGATCATCGGGGCGATGATGTTTCTGGTCGGGATCGAGCTGACGAAGTTCGCCCGGGACGTCCGACCCGGCAGAGACCTGATCCCGCTTGTCCTCACCGTTACCGTTTCCCTTCTGGCAAACATGGCCGTCGGTTTCGTGGCCGGCCTCGCCGTCCATTACGGGATGGAAAAATGGCGGGGAAAACCCGAAAAAATATCTTGACAAAATATCGATATGCTATCTGAATAGGCGCACCAATCATCTGAAGGCATGGAATAAAAAAAGGGGGGAATCGCTAAGAAAAGGCTGCATGTCCTTGTCGCGGTGTTTTTTCTTTGTTCACTTTTTATCTCCGGTCCGGCCGTTTGGGTGGACACCTATCCATCCAAGCCGATCAACCTCTGGGTCGGCTGGGGGGGCGGGGTCGGGAACCGATATCAGCCAGAGGGCCATCGCCGCGACCGCCTCCAAGATTCTGAAACAGCCGGTTGTGGTCTCGAACGTGACGGGAGGGGGGGGCACCCTGGTCCTGGGAAGGTTGAAAGCGGAAGCGCCGGACGGCTACACCCTGGCCAACACCAGCTCCGCCACCCTTAGCCGCATCCCCCATCTCCAGCCCGTCCCCTACAACGCGCAGGACCCTCTTAAAGACTTCACGCCGATCATGAGTTATTCGTATTATTTGTACGGTCTTGCCGTTCGGAGCGATTCCCCGTGGAAGACCTTTGAGGACTTCGTCGCCTATGCCAAGGCCAACCCGGGGAAAATCCGTTACAGCACCTCCGGGGTCGGAACGGGCCAGCATCTGGTGATGGAATACCTGGCCATGAAAGAAAAAATCAAGTGGACCCACGTCCCCTTCACGTCCAGCCCTCAGGCCGTCGTCGCCTGTCTGGGCGGTCATGTCGAAGCGGTCTCCCAGACCCCGGAGTGGAAAGAGCAGGTGGATGCCGGGGCCCTGCGGCTGCTCGTCTGCTGGAACGACAAGCGCATGCCTTTCTATCCCAAGGTCCCCACCTTGGAAGAGAAGGGCTATGATTTTGCGGTCCAGGCCTTGATCAACGTCTATGGGCCGGCCAATACCCCCAAGACTGTCGTGGATACCATCTACAAGGCGTTCCGTCAGGCCGCCGACACCGATGAGATGAAACAGCTTCTCCACAGCGTTGCATATCCGCTGGATATCAAGACGGGGGAGGAAGTGGCTTCCATCATCAAGAAGGACTATGAAACCAACGGCAAGGTCCTCAAGGAACTCGGACTCGGCATTTACAAGAAATAGCGACAGCCGTCTCCCGGCTTTGGGGAGAATTTGCGTCTGATGAGATGATTCCATGAGAAATCCGGACCGGTTTTCAAGCCTTGTCTTGTTCGCGGGGGGGATGATGACGGCCCTCTGGTCCCTGAAATACGGGTTCGGTTCCCTCTCCGAACCCGGCGTCGGCTTTATCACCTTCTTCGCCGGCGCGATACTGGCGCTTCTCTCCCTGCTTCTTTTCTTCTCCTCTTTTCGGGAAAAAGAAAAACCGGCCGATCTGAGAGAGCTGTGGGCCGGTCTCGATGTGAAAAAGGTCCTTTACGTCCTTCTGCTTCTTGTCGTTTATCCGGTCTTGCTTCGCCCCGTAGGATTTCCTCTTTGCACGTTCATCCTCCTGTTTCTTCTCTTCCGCGTCAAGGGAAGCTACGGGATATGGACCACGCTGTTTGTCTCTTGCTTCGTGACGGCCGTTTCCTATCTGGTGTTTCAGGTGTGGCTTCAGGTTCAATTGCCCAGGGGGATCCTCGGATGATACCGAACCCGAACGGGGTCAAGTAGATTTATGGAAATTTTTCACCATCTCCTTTTCGGTCTCCAGGTGGCCGTCCAGCCGGTCAACCTCCTCTTCTGCTTTATCGGGGTGTTGCTCGGCACCCTCGTCGGGGTGCTTCCCGGACTCGGACCGGTGGCGGCGATCTCTATTCTCCTCCCGGCGACGTTTCACGCCCCTCCCGTGGCCTCCATCATCATGCTCTCCGGAATTTATTACGGGGCGATGTACGGAGGTTCGACCACCTCGATCCTGGTCAATATTCCCGGCGAGGCGGCCTCGGTGATCACCTGTCTCGACGGTTACCAGATGGCCCGTCAGGGGCGGGCGGGGGCGGCCCTGGGGATTTCGGCCTTCGGCTCCTTCATCGCGGGAACCCTGGGGGTCGTCGGCCTTGCCTTCCTCGCCCCGCCGCTTGCCGGCGTAGCCCTGAAATTTGGTCCGCCGGAATATTTTTCTCTGATGATCCTCGGCTTCACGGTTCTCACCTTTCTCGCCGGCGGGTCGATGGTCAAATCCCTGATGATGGCCTGCGTGGGGGTGATCATCGGCAATATCGGACTCGACCTGGTTGCCGCCCAGCCGCGGTTTACCTTCGGCCTGGATATCCTTCTGGACGGCGTGGGGCTGGTCCCGCTGGTCATGGGCCTTTTTGGCGTCTCGGAAGTTCTGCTCAATATTGAAGAGAAACTGGACAAACAGGCGGTCTTCGAGACCAAGGTCAAGGGCCTGCTGCCGAATAGGAAGGATTGGCAGGAATCGATCATGCCCATCCTCCGGGGGTCGGTTCTCGGGTTCTTTCTCGGCATCCTGCCCGGCGGCGGGGCGGTCATCTCTTCATTCGTGAGTTACGGGGTGGAGAAGAGACTCTCCCGCCATCCCGAAGAGTTCGGCAAGGGGGCCATCGCCGGGGTCGCCGGGCCCGAAGCGGCCAATAATTCGGCCACGGCGGGCGCCTTTATCCCGCTGCTCACCCTGGGGCTGCCCTCCAATGCGGTCATGGCGATCTTGCTCGGGGCGCTGATGATTTACGGGATGCCGCCGGGTCCCAACCTGATCAGCGCCCATCCGCAGTTGTTCTGGGGGACGATCGCCAGCATGTATATCGGGAATATCATGCTGCTGGTGCTTAATCTCCCGTTGATCGGCCTCTGGGTAAAGATTCTTAAGATCCCCTATCCGATTTTATTCCCGCTCATTCTCCTTTTCTGCCTGATCGGGGCCTATAGCCTCAATTCCAATGTCGCGGAAGTCGGGCTGATGATCTTCTTCGGCATCCTCGGCTATCTGATGAAAAAGTTCAAATATGATGGCGCCCCTCTTGTTCTGGCGATGGTGCTGGGGCCGCTGTTGGATAATTCCCTCCGTCAATCTCTTCTGCTCTCCGGCGGGAGCGCCGCGATATTCTTTACCCGGCCTATCTGCCTGGCTGTTTTTTCCGTCGTCATCGTCATTCTCATCCTCCCCATCCTGAAGCTCTGGAAAAGACCGTGGGAGAAGTT
>Ga0209014_10001140_pt1 | contig 15806 bp, 18 predicted proteins | sample BarGraNGADG00212_FD_184491 | JGI IMG/M metagenome (GOLD analysis project Ga0209014, IMG submission 184491) | Arctic peat soil microbial communities from Barrow, Alaska - Barrow Graham LP Ref core NGADG0002-212 (SPAdes) (version 2) | ecosystem: Environmental > Terrestrial > Soil > Wetlands >...
AACGTGTAGTTCATCAGGCGCGAAAGGCGTGCGTACGAGCGCTCGGCCATGCTGGCGGTGAGGTGCGCCATCTGCGCCTCATCCGGGTAGTAATGGATGTCGAAGTGCTCAGTCTTCAGGATCTGCCAGTTGAATTTCTGGAACTGGACCTGGTTCTGGCCGAAGTAGCCCTGCGCCCCCAGCGGGAGGACGGCGCAGAGCGCCAGCAACAGGGCTCGCAGGCTTACCTTCGACATCGGCACTCCCGGCTAGGTAGTGATGGCAACTGCTGTGGCGTCGCCCCACAGGCGTTCGATCTGGTAATACGAGCGCATGGAGGGATGGAACACGTGTACCACGAAATCAACGAAATCGACGAGGACCCAGCGGCCCTGCTCGATGCCCTCGACATGGTGGGCCGTCCACCCGGACTTGGCCATCGCCGCGACCAGGTTGCCGGCGACGCTCCGCACGTGCGTGTCGGAGGTGCCGGTGGCGACCACGAAGTAGTCGGTCATGTCGGTGACGCCGTGCAGGTCAAGCAGGACGACGTCACTGGCCTTGTTGTCCACGCAGAGCGCGGCCGCGCGGCGCGCCTGCTCGGCGATCATGGCGGGCGGGGTCAAATGGGAGGAAACGGACATTCTAAGAAGGCAACACCGGAGCGGGGAGAAAGTTCCGCGTGAAAGAACGCAGGATCCACAGAGTACGACAGAATACTACTGAAGAGCGCAAGAGCGCGAGAACGCAAGAGCGCGAGAAGCGCGGGCGACCCGTCCCCCGGATCCCCCGCGCCTCTCGCGTTCTTGTGCTCTCGCGTTTCCGTGCTCTCGTTCTAGCTCTTGATCACCCACACCTTGATCTCCGGCATCACGTCGGCGTGCAGGCGGATGCCCACCTTGTACACGCCCAGGGCCTTGATCGGCTCCGGCAGATCGATCTGGCGCTTCTCCACGTGAATGCCCTGCGCCTCGAGCTGCGCGGCGATGTCACCCGACGTCACCGACCCGAACAGCTTGCCCTCCTCGCCCACGCGGGCGGCGAAGGTCAGGGAAATGGGCTCGATCGTCGCGGCGAACGCTTGGGCCTCGGACCGGCGGCCGTTCTCGGCCGCCTCCAGGCTGTCCTTCTCCTGCGCAATGCGTGTCTTGTTGCCCAGCGTGGCTTCATACGCCTTGCCGCGTGGCAACAGGAAGTTGCGTGCGTACCCCGCCGACACCTTCACGATGTCGCCCGGATGACCGAGCTTCTCGATCGCTTCTCTCAGAATGACTTCCATCGGGAACCCCAACGTTTCAGGTAGACGGGCGCTCGCGGCGACGCCAATCGAGCCACGTGTCGCCCAGGCCGAGCCCCACAAGGATCACGCCAGCCGCACCGGCGAACAACACCGACACGCTGACCATAACGACCGTCATCAATCGTCCCGGCGCCAGGAAGAACAGCGCCACACCAGCCCCGCGGAGCCCGTAGAGGACCCCGAAGAACACCAGCAGGTTCGCCCCGAGACCACGCGCCATGCCCAGTCCCGGAACCACCAGCAGTGCCAGCCCGCCCACCAGTCCCCAAATGAACTGGTCGTCGAACCGGAACAACCGCAGGCTTGCGAGCGGCGCGCCAATGCGGGCGCGTCCCACGCGATGATACAGCGCCCAGGCGAGCCCGAGCGCGGCCAACGTTTCCAGCGCGAGCAGGGCCGGGAACAGCACCGACGACTGTTCGGCGGTACTCCTCACCATCGTTCGCTGTTCCGTCAGCGTCTGCTCGAACCAGGCGGCCGATTCGGCATTATTCTTCCGGAGTTCCGCCCAGTCCTTGCTGGCCAGACGCGCACGCCAGTCGGCCTCGAACGCGTCCGCCCGGCGCATCGTCTCGCGACCAAACACCTGTCGAATACCCGTCGGCCCACCCGGAACGACCACCGACAACAAACCACTCACCACCAACGCCACTGCCACAGCGGCCAGTGCCCGGGGGAGGAACGAACGCCGAGGCCACAACAGGGCCGCCGCGCCGAACGCCACCGCCACCAGCACTCCCCAGCCCCGTGCCAGAAGCGCGTACTGGTTCCCCGACTCGCCGCTGACCACAATCCAGGCGGCAAAAGCCACCCACAGCAGGGCCAGAAACAACCGTCCACCGGCCTTCCACCCCGCCAGCGAACAGGCGGCTAACGCCGGTACGAGCAGGAGCGACGTTTCCGCTACCGGCAGCGCCACCGAGAATGGTGGCATGGCCGGCAGCAACAGCAACAACGCGAGCCCGCCGACAACGCCCCGCCAGCCGCGTTCGCGCGGAGTGGGGTCGACGACGGGCTCGGTCACTTACGCCTGCTGGCCACGGGTGTACGCCAGGAGCGCGAGGAAACGCGCCTTCTTGATGGCGCTCGCCAGCTGGCGCTGGTGTCGCGCGCAGGTGCCGCTCAGGCGGCTCGGCAGGATCTTGCCGTTGTCCGTGATGAAACGCGACAGGAAGCGCTCATCCTTGTAATCGACCCAGCGGATGCGGGCTTCGTCCATCGGGCAGGTCTTCTTTTGGCGGCGCATCAGTCGTCATCCTCGTCATCATCGCGAGCCCGCTTGGCGGCGAGCTGCTCTTCGGTCATCGGCGGCGCGCCGAGTTCGTCTTCGTGGATGGAGATCAGGTAGCGTACGATGCCGTCGTCGAGCTTGAGGGAACGCTCGAATTCCGGCAGCACCTTTCCGTCGGCCTTGAAGCGGGCCACAATGTAGTAGCCCGTGTCGCGCTTGCCGATCTTGTAGGCAAGTTGGCGACGGCCCCAGTGGTTGAGCGACGGTTCGCCTTCGGCGCTGAGCAGCGCGTGATGCTTGGCGATCTTTTCGTTGATGGCGGCGTCTTCGAGCGTCGAGTCGAAGACGTATACCGCCTCGTATTCACGGATCACGTGTGGCAATCCTCCTTTGGTCGTTGGGGCCTCCCGCGGGTTGCCGACGCGGGAGGAGGCGTGACGGCCGAATTGGCCGCGTTTGATGATAGCCTATAAGCATAGTGCGCAGCGGCGGTTGGGTCAACTCTCCGGTGGTGCGGTGCGCCCGAGGTCACCCTGCCTTCCCGCGAGCGCATCCGCGACGTTTCGGGGTGAGATGTTCGTTGACGTCGAGCATCTCCGCCCCGATCTTTACCACCGGTTCGATCTCCCTCAGGAAGTCCTGACGCCCGCCGCGGCGTTCCGGCGCCACGTACCGAGATGACGCCGTGAGTTCGATCACTGCCAACACATACGATCTTCACGACTTCGACCGGATGTTCGCCGACGAGGCGCGCACCGGTCCGTATCTGGCCGCGATCACGGCCGCCGTGCGCCCCGGCGACATCGTCGTCGAGATCGGCACCGGCACCGGGTACTTTGCCGTGGCCTGCGTGCGGGCCGGCGCGAAGCACGTTTATGCCATCGAGGTGAACCCGCTGGTCGCGCTCGGCCCCGCCGTTGCCGAGGCGAACGGGTGCGCCGATCGGATCACCTTTATCCACGGCTATTCGACCCGCGTCGACCTTCCCGAGCGCGGCGACGTCCTCCTCGAGGATCTGCGCGGAATGTTTCCGTTGCTGCGGGGGCGAATCCCGTCGCTCGTCGATGCGAGGGAGCGACTGCTCAAGCCGGGCGCACGGCTGATCACGGCGCGCGACGAACTCTGGGCGGCTCCCTGCCGACGGCCCGATCGCGTGACGCCGCTGCTCGGGCTCGATGGCGGCGCGGCGCACGGCATCAACCGCGAGCCCGTGGCCGAGCGGCTGCGCAGCGACGTTCACAAGGCCCGTGTAGGCGCTGGCGATCTGCTGGCGACCCCAGTGCGCTGGGGGACAATCGACTACTCCGTGGTGCAGAGTCCGGACATGGAGGGGCGCTGTGAGTGGACACTGGCACGTGCCGGCGCGTTCGACGGCGTAGCGGTCTGGTTCAATTCCGAGCTGTTTGGCGGATCGCGTATTCTGAACGAGCCTGGGGCGCCACGCACGGTCTACGGGCACGCGTTCTTTCCGCTCGCGCGGTCTCGCGCCGCAACGGCCGGCGATCGCGTGACGCTCGACCTCCGCGCTCGGCGTGTCGGCGAGGGCTACGTGTTCGCATGGGATACGACGCACGCGACGCCAGCCGGGGCCACCACGTCGCAGCGCCAGTCGACGCTTGGTGCGTCGCTGCCCCTCTCGCTCGACGCGCTCAGGCGACGGGTTTCTTCGCACGCGCCGGTGGCGGGTTCCAGCGCGGCGCTCACGCGCGAGATTCTCGACCTCGCGGACGGCGCGCACTCCCTTGATGACATCGCGGCGCAGGTGGCCTCGCGCCATCCGCGGCGCTTCACCAGCGTTGCCGACGCGGTGAGCTACTGCACGGCACTGCTTGCCGGCCTTGAGGACGAGGACGCAGCGCAGGCCGGAGGGGGAGCGACGTGAACGCGCTCACCCTCGACACCACGGTGGTGGCCTCACGCGACCAGGTGGCCGCCAACCTCGCCGAGGAAGTCATCATTCTCGGCATGCGGGACGGCGTCTACTACGGCGTGGATGGAGTGGCCGCCCGCGTGTGGGCGCTGGTGCAGCAGCCCGCGCGCCTTGGCGATGTCGTGCACACGCTGCTTCAGGAGTACGAGGTCGCCGCGGAGTCGTGCGAGGCCGAGGTGATCGCGTTTGTCGCCGAGCTCGAGGCGTCTGGCCTGGTCACGCGTGTCGCTCACCGCGCGCCTTAGGACGTTCGCGTCGCTGCCGAGCGGCGAACGCGGGCTCGCCTTGCGAGCCGTGCTTGTCATGCTGGGAGTGCAGGTGGGATTGCGCACGATGCCGTTTCCCCGCGTGCGCCGGTTCGTTGACCGGCTGACGCGAGGGCGTCGCGCCGACTCCGATGCGACGGCGGCACGTGCCGTGCGGCGAGCCGTCGACCGGGCCGCCCGCACCCTTCCGGGCAGCGCTTGCCTGGCGCAGGCGCTCACCGCAGAGCTGCTGTTGCGCGGCGATGGGTACGAGGCGCGCCTCAGCCTTGGCGTGGCACCCGGCGCGCCGACAGAACGCTTGCCGCTCGACGCGCATGCCTGGCTGGAGAGCGGCGGTGTGGTGGTAACGGGTGAGGTTGAGCATCTCGACGCATACCGGACGCTCGCGGTCTTCGGGACTTCAGTTGATGGAGAAATTCATTGATTAATTGCTGAGCGCCGGCTAGAATTGGTACACATCTCGGGCTCGGCGTCGTTGGCGGCGCAGAGTGGGAAGTGCTCAATTGCCAGAGGGCGCCGTCCAGCGCTGCTCGGAATGACAGTGGCTGGAATCGCCGGATCGAATTGCAGAGGTATGTGTATTCAGTCCGGTTCTCTTCCTGAAGCGGAGCGTCTCGTATGGAACAATCGAACAGCAAGCAGCGCACCGCACCGCAATCGCCGGCGAGTGACAGTCTGGCCGCGTGGAAGCGGCCGCAGCTCGTGCGATTGGGAAACGTCGCGTCGCTTACCGCCTCAACAAAGACCGCCGGCAACCCCGACGGCGGCAAGGGCAGCATGGTCAGAACGTAGGGTGTGTGGATGGCGGTTCTGTGGCACGCGGACTTTACCGGGGCGAACGCGTGACGGCCGGGACGGATCGACCGGACATCGAGGAAGGGCGCGCCGATCAGCCAGTGACGAGGCTGGGGTCGCCGTCGGGCGTACGGCCAGGTTGAGGTCGGTGTAATGCTCGCCTTCGGCGCGATCATCGATCAATCGCTCGCGCCGCTGCCCCCGGACATGACGCCGCGCATGCAGTGTGCCCTTCCCGCGATTCAAGGGCGCGTCACGATGGTGGTGGACGAGGAAGTAGGCCTGGTGCACCTCGCCGACTCGCGCCCCCTCTCGTTTGACGCCGACCTGCCGCTCCGGGATGGCCGTCTGGTGGTGGCGGGCACCCTGCGCATCGACGCGCGCGCCGCGCTGCGCGCCCAGCTGGCGCTGCCAAACGCGGACGACGAGACCGCGGAGTCCGATGCGCGGTTGGTGGCGCTCGCGTACCGACGCTGGCGCGACCGCCTTGCCGAACACCTCATCGGCGACTACGCGCTGGCCGTCTGGGATCGCGCCGAGCGTCGGCTCGTACTGGCCACCGATCCACACGGCAACCGCCAGTTGTTCTGGGGGCGGGTCGGGTCGCTCATCATCGTGAGCAGCGAGATCGACGCCGTCCGTGCGCTGCCGGGCCTCTCGGCGGAGCTGCACGAGCCGACCATCGTGGGCCTGCTGCGCGACGGCTGGATAGAGGATGCGGAGCGCACCGTCTTCCGCAACGTGCATCGCGTGCCCGGCGGGCACACGCTGGTGCTCGACGCGGGTGCCCAACCCGTCGTTCGGCGGCACTGGGACTGGCCGGTGCCTTCTCCGATTCGCTACCGGAAGGACGACGACTACCTGGAGCACTTCACCGAGATCCTGCATGCCACGCTGCGCGACCGCCTGCGCGCTGATTCGGCGACGGTGCTGCTCAGCGGCGGCATGGACTCGACGACGCTGGCCGTGGCGGCGCGGCGTGCCGCACCGCAGGTGCGACTGCACGCGCTGACAACGACGAATCCCGGTATGGCGCCGACTGACGACGCCGCTTTGTCCGTGCAGGTGGCGCGTCGACTCGGGATGGACCACCACGTCCTCGACCTCGACAGCTTTGACGACCTGGCATACATCGACACGCCCGACTCGCTCCTCCCGCAGCCCTATGATGAGAGCGACGTCGACGCCTACCGGCGTGTCTTTGGGGTCGCGGCGGCCGCGGCGCCGGTGGCGCTGTACGGCGAGGACGGCGACATGCTGCTGCAGGCGCCCACGCTCCTGGGACAGTTGCGTACGCAGCCGTTCGGCGAGGTCGTTGCGAGCTGGACCCGACGTTGGTGGCGCTCGGGACACCGTCCGTGGGTCGGCCTGGAGTGGCGGCAACGGCTCGCGCGGCTGCGTCACGGGGGCGAGCCGGACCGAACGCCGTGGCTGCGCGCCGATGTGTTGCGCGCCATGGCGGTGCCGCGCCGCGAACGGCCGGTGCACCCTCTCAGGCCGCAAGCGGTGTCTGCGCTGTCGTCACCACTGTGGGATGCACAGTATGCGGTCATGGCGCCGACCGTCTCGCGCGCCAGCGTGCTCTACACGCTGCCGCTGGTGGATCCTCGACTGCTCGCCTTCGTCTTCGCCATTCCGCCGGTGCCATGGTGCCAGAACAAGTCGCTGTTTCGCGAGGCGATGCGGAATGACCTGCCCGCGGCGGTGCTGGCGCGGCCCAAGACCGCGTTGGTGGGCCGGATTGAGAGCGGCGTGGCGCGATGGCGCGCGCGCGGCGGTGCCATGGACCCGGTGTCGGAGCGGATGGCGCGGTGGGTGGACATCGACGCGGTACGCGACATCTACCGCTCGGGGACTCCGTTTCAGGTGATGGACTCCTGGCGCGTGCTGGTGATCGACCGCTGGCTCGCGCGCGAGGAAGCACGCCGTGCCTGAGTACGGTCTGTACGGCCTGGTGATCCGCAGTGACTGCGTGCTGGCGGGACTGGAAGTCGCGGTCGCGGGCGCCGGCGTGGACGTGGACATTCGCGTGCAGGGGCCGCGCCTGACCGCAGCGGAGTGGGCAGATCGGCCGCGCCACTACCTAGGCCCGGCCGAGGACGGCGGCGTGCCGTCGGTCGAGGTGCGGGGCGATGCGTCGCGCGGGTTCTGGTTCCGCTACGCCGACGGGACGCAGTTCGTGGTCGACCGCGATGCGAGGACGATCGGTGCCTGGTGGGATGAAGGGTCGACGCTCGAGGACACCGCGACCTACTTGCTGGGGCCGATCCTCGGATTCGTGCTCCGTTTGCGCGGCGTGCTGGCGTTGCACGCGAGCGCGGTGCTACTCGACGGGCGGGCCGTGGCGATGCTCGGGCCCAGCGGGGCGGGGAAGTCGACGACGGCGGCGGCCTTTGCGGCCGCGGGCGTACCGGTACTGTGCGACGACGTGCTCGCGGTGCGCCAAGTCGGGGATGTCGCGATGGCGTATCCGTCGTATGGCCTGCTTCGGCTCTGGGACTCGTCGGAGCAGATGCTGTTTGGCACTGTTGGCCAGTTGCCCTTGCTGACACCGACGTGGGACAAGCGGGCATTGCCGCTTGGCGGCAGGTACGCGTTCCACCGGGCGCCCGCTCCACTGGGCGAGTTGTTCGTGCTGGCGCCGCGCGTGACTGATGACGACGCGCCTCGGGTGGAGGAGTTGCGACCGCGCGAGGGGTTCATCGAACTGGTGGCGAACAGCTACGCCAACTATCTGCTGGATGATCGCATGCGTGGCGACGAGATGCGTGCGCTCGGTGCGATGCTGCGGGGGCGCCGCGTGCGCCGGCTGGTGCCGCACGCCGATCCAGCCCGGCTCGAGGCACTCGTGGAACTTATCGGCGCCGCGGTGCATGGCCCGTAGGTCCACGTGCGCCGCGCCGCGCGCGGCCGCATCTTGATGGGAGCGTATGCTGACGCCCGTTGCTCCCGAGATGCGTTTCGTGCTCGCCGCAGTGCGGCGTGACGCCGGTGCGGCGCGCGCGCGCGCCGATGCGGCCGCCGCCGTCGCCGACTGGTCGCGCGTGGCGCAACTGGCCGCAGCGAACGACGTGGCGTGGTGGGTGGCGCGGGCGCTGCCGCCTGATGCCGTGCCTGATGCCGTGCCTGAAGCCGTGCATGAGTGGCTGGGCGATGCGGCGCGCAACGTCGCGCTGGCGTCGCTCGCGGGCACGCGAGAGCTGTCGGCCTTGGTGCGTCTGCTCGAGGCGGCCGGCGTGCGAGCCGTGGCCTACAAGGGGCCGGCGCTCTCGGTGGATGTGCACGGCGACGCCGGCGCCCGCGGCTTCACCGACCTCGACCTGCTGGTGGCCGAGCGCGACCGCGATCGTGCGCTGCGGGCGCTGCTCGCGGCGGGGTACCGCTCGCCCGCAGGCTACACGCCCGCCGAGGAGCGCTTCTACTCGGCGTGGGAAGGTGTGGCGCAGCTTGCGCGCGGCGCGGAACTGCCCGTCGAACTGCATTGGCGTTGCCAGGCGCCGCGTTACGGTGGGCCGCAGGATCCCGCCGACGTCGTTGCCCGCGCCGTGCCTTGCGACATGGCCGGCGGTCGCGTCCTCGTTCCGGCTCCGGTGGACCTCGCCGTGCTGCTGGCGCTGCACGGCGTGAAGCACGCGTGGCAGTCGCTGCTTTGGGTCGCGGATTTCACCGCGTCCATGTTACGCCCTTCGTTCGACTGGGCGCTGCTTGATCAGCGTGCCGGCGAGTGGCGCGTGCGCCGCGCGATGGCGGAGGCGCTGCTGGTGGCGCACGACCTGTTGGCGCTTGAGGTGCCGGACGCGTGGCTGCATGTGGCACTCGCCGACGCCCCCGTGCGGCGGTTGGCGACTGCCGCGTGCGGCCGCATCCTTGGCGCAGCCGGCGTGGAGGATGTGGGTCAGCCGTCCACGGCGCGATACGACCTGCAGTGGCTCGACGGGTCGTGGGCGAAACTGCGGTATCTCGCGCTCGCCGCCGCGCTGCCGACGCCGCAGGAACGGAAGATGGCGCGATTCCCCGACGCGCTTCTCCCGCTGGCGTACCCGGTGCGCGCGTGGCGCCTGCTGCACCACGCGTTCGGGCGCCGCGCATGACCGGGTCGCTACGTCCATTCGTCGCGGCGCTGTGGCGCGACCATCGAAAGTCAATGCTCGTCGTGGCCGTCCTGTCGCTGGCGCTCATGCTCACCGAGGGCGTGGGGCTGCTCATGCTGGTGCCGATGCTGCGCCTGGTGGGCGTATCGCTGGGCGACGGCGCGTCCGATCGCATTGCGCAGGGCATGGAGTCGTTGTTGCGCGCACTGGGCATCGTGCCCGACCTGCCGGGCGTGCTCGCCGCCGTTGTGGTGCTCGTGACGGCACGTGCGGGACTGCAGTGGCTGCTGGCGCACTGGGATGCCCGGCTCGAGGTCGGGGTGGTGGGGCGACTGCGCCAGCGCCTGTTTGCCGCGATCGTGCAGATGCCGTGGGCCCGGTTTGCCGGAGAACGTCCGGCGGCGCTGATGCATGCCGTCGGGCCCCAGGTGGACGACGTGCACAGCGCGCTGCTGATGTTCATGCAAGCAGTGTCACTGGTGGCGGCGGTGACGGCGACGGGCGTCGTGGCGATGGTGGTGTCGTTGCCGTTGACAGCGGTGGTGCTGGCGGCCGGCGCGTTGCTCTACCTGGCGGCACGCGCGCTGCGCGCTCCGGGGCGCGCCGAAGGCGAGCGCCTGCTCGCGGCGAGCACCGGGCTGTTTGCGCGCATCAGCGAACTGCTGGGTGGCATGAAGATGGTGCATGCGCATGGCGCGGAATCGCGGGCGGTCGCGGCCGTGCTCGCCGGCACGAGCGAGTGGTCGGCGCTCACGCGGCATACCGCGGCGCTGCGGGCGCGCGTGAGTTTCGCGCTGGCCGTGCTGGGCGTGCTGCTGCTGGCGCTGCTCGTCTGGTTCGGCGTTGCCGTTGCCCACCTCGCGCCGGCCACCCTCCTGCTCCTGCTGCTGCTCTATTCGCGCCTGGTGCCGCGGCTGTCGGAGCTGCAATCAGTCAGTAGTTCCTTCTCGCAGACGCTGGCCTCATTCGACGCGGTGACTGCACTGCTTGCACGCTGCGAGGCGGCGCGCGCCGAAACGGATCGCCTGCGGGAGAACTCCCGGATTCCTGACGTCGCAAGCATGCCACCCGACGCACTCGACGGCGAACGGCATGCAATGTCGATGGAGGTGCGGGACGTGACGGTGCGCTACCCGGGGAGCGCGACGCCGGCGCTCCGCGGCCTGAGTGCGCGATTTCCGGTCGGTTCGCTGACCGTGGTCTTCGGGGCGTCCGGCGCAGGAAAGACGACGCTCGCCGACCTGTTGCTCGGACTGCTCGAGCCCGAAGGCGGAACCGTGCTGGTGGATGGGCAGCCCCTCGCCGGGCTTCGGCGCGCGCCGTGGCGCGATCGCGTGGGCTACCTGGCGCAGGAAGCGATGTTGCTGCACGGCACCATTCGCGACAACCTGCTCTTCGCGCGCCCCGGCGCGTCGGAGGACGAACTGCGTGAGGCGCTGCGCGGTGCCGCCTGCGACTTCGTGGACAGCCTGCCGCAGGGTCTCGACTCAGCCATCGGCGAGCGCGGCGTGCTGGTCAGCGGAGGAGAACGGCAGCGCCTGGCGCTGGCCCGCGCGCTGCTGCGGCAGCCGGGCCTGCTGGTGCTCGACGAGGCCACGAGCGCGCTCGACGCCGAGACGGAACAGCGCATCCTGACGACAGTGCGCGCGCTCGCAGGACGGTGCACCGTGGTGTTCTGCACGCACCGCGAGGCGCCGCGGGCGATTGCGGATCAAGTCATCGAGCTTTAGCGAGGTACAGCTTCTTTTCAAACGTTAAATCTGAAGAGCAGTACGTCGCCGTCCTGCACCACGTACTCCTTGCCCTCGCTGCGCACCACGCCGGCGTCGCGCGCTCCCTTCCAGCCGCCGAACTTCAGGAAGTCGTCGTAGCCCACCGTTTCGGCGCGAATGAAGCCGCGCTCGAAGTCGCTGTGAATGACGCCCGCCGCCTTGGGCGCCGTGTCCCCGTGGTGGATGGTCCAGGCGCGCACTTCCTTCTCGCCGGCGGTGAAGTAGGTGTGCAGGCCCAGCAGGTGATAGCCGCCGCGGATCAGCCGGTCGAGGCCGGCTGATTCGATGCCCAGATGGGCGAGGAACTCGGTGCGCTCGCCGGCCGGCAGCTCGGCCAGCTCCGCCTCGATCTTCGCCGAGAAGGTGACCACCTCGGCCGGTTCGTGATCGTTGGCGATGGCGGCGCGCAGCGCAGTGACGTGCGGCCCCTCGGGGCCGCTCAGCTCTTGGTCGGTGACGTTGGCGGCGTACAGGATGGGCTTGGAGGTGAGCAGCTGCAGGGGCTGCAGGAATTCCCTTTCCGCGGGCGTCAGCGCGACGTGCCAGAGCGCCCGACCCTCGGAAAGCGGTGCGAAGGCCTTCTCGAGCGCGGCCGCTTCGACGGCGGCTGCCTTGTCGCCCGTCCGGGCCGCGCGCTTCGCCTTGTCGAGGCGCTTCTCCACGGAACCCAGGTCGGCGAGGGCCAGCTCGAACTCGATGGTCTCGCGGTCGCGCACCGGATTGACCGCGCCCTCGACGTGGGTCACGTCGGGATCGTCGAAACACCGCACCACGTGCACGATGGCGTCGGTTTCGCGGATGTTCGATAAGAAGGCGTTGCCGCGTCCCTCGCCCTTGGAGGCGCCGCGCACGAGGCCGGCGATGTCGACGAACTGCACCGCCACCGGCACCGTGCGCTGCGGCTTCACGACCTCGGCGAGCCTGTCGAGCCGCGGGTCGGGCACGTTCACCACGCCGATGTTCGGGTCGATGGTGCAGAATGGATAGTTCGCCGCCTCGGCCTTGGCCGAGGTGATGGCGTTGAAGAGCGACGACTTACCGACGTTGGGGAGGCCAACGATTCCGAGCGATAGCATGGTTCAGGCGTGAGATGGCGAGATCAGGGGCGTACGGCAGCTGTACGCTCTACGCTGTACGCTATAAGCCATCCGCTGGAGCACCGTGCAATGAAAGGTAACGGGTCGGGCTCATCGGATGGCGTGCGGCGTGAAATTCGTGCCCATCTTGTCCGCATCCGGAGGCCCAATGCAGGACTTTCAGAAGCTTGCCGTTTGGACGAAGTCGCACGAACTCGTGCTGGAGGTGTACCGGGTGACCGCTCGAGTGCCCGAACGGAGCTACCCCGGGCTGTTGTCGCAGCTGCGACGCTCCGCGTCCTCGATTCCGGCGAACATCGTCGAGGGGTGCGGCCATTCGTCACAGCCCGAGTTTGCGAGGTTCCTGCAGATGGCCGGCGCGTCGGCGCTGGAACTCACGTACGATCTGCTGCTGGCTCGCGATCTCGGGGCGCTCGGTACCGTACCGTACGCCCGGCTGGAGGCGAGAACGCTGCAAGTGCGCCAGATGCTCGGTGGGCTGATTCACCGCGTCCGCACCGACCTCGTCGAGAAGAAGATGCCGGCCAAACGTCGGCCCGCTGCGGACGGCGTAGAACGTACAGCGTAGAGCGTACAGCTTCCCTTGTGGTTGTCGTACCGCGTAGAACGTACAGCGTACAGCCTACAGCTTCCTTTCGCCGTCATCGCCCGGTAAACACGCGGCTCGTCCGCTCGGCTTGCCCAGCAGCGCCCACTCGCGCGCCGCCAGCTCGAGTGCGGGGAAGAGCGCTCGCACCAGCACCGACTCCTCCGCGGCGAACTCACCCAGCACAAAATCGCGCAGCGTTTCCCGCGGCGCCGGTTCGGCGCGTCCCACCCCGATGCGCAGTCGCGCGTACTCCCGCGTTCCCAGCGTCGCTTCGATGCTCCCGAGTCCGTTGTGCCCCCCGGAGGAGCCCTTGGCGCGGAAACGCCAGGAGCCCAGCGGAAGCGCGACGTCATCCACAACAACCAGCAGGTCATTGGCCACCGCCCAGAACGGGCGGTGCACGTAGGGCGCCAGCGCCTCACCGCTGCCATTCATGAAGGTGAGCGGTTCGAGTAACCGCACCTTCTTTCCGTCGAGGGTACCGTCCGTGGCGCGCGCGTCGGGGACGGCGCGCCATGGGCGAAAACGCCAAACGTCGGCCAGGTGGTCAACGACCCACCAGCCGACGTTGTGACGCGTGCCCTCGTATTCCCGCCCCGGGTTGCCGAGGCCGACGACGAGCTTCACGGGTCGGAGACGCCTAGCCCTTTGCGGGCTTGGCGGGCTTCGCGGCCTCGGCGCCCTCCTCCTCCTCCTTCTTGCCCTTGGCGAGCACTTCCGGCTCGATCGCGATGTCGCCTTCCACCGGCGCAACGACCGCAACCTCTTCCGCCGCCTTCGGCGCGCCGCAGGTGCAGACCGTCGCGTCCTGGTCGTCGAGCACTTCGACGCCCTCGGGCACCGCCAAGTCCCTGACGTGCAGGGAGTGACCGATGCCCAGGATCGTCACGTCGACTTCGAAGTGGTTCGGGATCTGCATCGGATCGACGTGGATCGAGAGCTCGTGCATGATCTGGTCGATGATGCCGCCTTCCTTCACGCCGACGGACGCGCCGGTGTACACGATCGGGACCCGCACCGTGACCTTCTCGCCGGCGACCAGTTCCTGGAAGTCGACATGGAGGATCTGCTTCTTGAACGGGTGGCGCTGGATCTCGCGGATGAGCGCGTTCGACTTGGTGCCGGCTACGTCGAGCTCGAAGACGGTCGTCGCATACGAGACCTTCTCGAGCAGTTGCACGAAGTCCTTGGTGTGCAGCGACAGCGGCTGCGGCGCGCGGGCGTGGCCGTAGATGATGCCGGGAATCCGGCCGGCGGCGCGGAGCTTGCGAGCAACGCCCTTGCCGGTGTCGGAACGGGTTTCTGCAGTGAACTGAACGGATGCCATTGTCAGGGCCCTTCAAGAGTACCTGTGCGCTACGTGGGTTCCCGGAATGTCCGGCCCGGCGTCACACGTCGATTCCGGCCCTCGGCCGGGTGCTGCGAAACTGCAAAAGAAGCTCTACGCACTACGCTGTACGTTTTCCGCTGTACGACGTATGGCTTATAACGTATAGCGTACAGCGTACAGCTTCCCTTTAATGCGACTTACTCAAAGAGCGAACTCACGCTCTGGTATGCATGGGTGTTTCGGATGGCCTTGGCCAGCAGCTCGCCGATGGACAGCACGTGGAGCTGCGGAAACTTGCGCGATTCCGGAATCGCGATGGTGTCGGTGACGGTCACCTCTTTCACCGGCGCGCTGCTGAGGCGTTCCACGGCGGGGCCGCTCAGCAGCGCATGGGTGGCACAGATGTAGATGTCCCGGGCCCCCAGCTTCTTCAGCGCAATCGCCGCCTCGCTGACGGTGCCGGCCGTGTCGATCATGTCGTCGGCCAGGAGGCAATCGCGTCCTTCGACGTCGCCGACGACGTTCAGCACCTCGGCGACATTGGCGGTCGGCCGACGCTTGTCGATGATGGCCAGCGTGGCGTCGAGTCGCTTGGCAAAGCCACGCGCCATCTTGGCCGAACCGACGTCGGGCGCGACAACGACGAGGTCCTTGAGGTTCTTCTTGCGGTAGTGCGCCGTCAGCACGGGTGCAGCGTAGAGATGATCGACGGGAATGTCGAAGAAGCCCTGCAGCGCGTGCTGGTGGAAGTCGATGCCGAGCATGCGGTCGGCGCCGGCGCCGGTGAGCATGTTGGCCATCAACTTGGCACCGATGGCCACGCGCGGCTGGTCCTTGCGATCCTGCCGCGCGTACCCGAAGTACGGTACGACGCAGGTGATGCGCGCCGCCGACGCCCGGCGCGCGGCGTCGATCAGGAGCAGCAGCTCCATGATGTTCTCGGCGGGCGGGTTGGTCGGCTGGACGATGTAGACGTCGGCCCCGCGCACGTTCTCGTCGATGCGCGCAAAGACCTCGCCATCGGCAAATCGCGAGGTGGTCGCCTTGGTCAGCTCGCAGTCCAGGTGCATCACGATGTTTTCCGCGAGCGCCCGGTTTGCGGTGCCGGTCAGGACCCGAAAGCCCTTGAGAGGTACTGCCAAGCCGTCCATAGCCTATAAATATAAGCCGGAGATCGGCTTAGGGTCAACCGTCAGAGGCAGATCGCGAGAGCAACAGAACACAAGAGCGCGAGTCTCGCGTGCTGGCGATCTCGCGCTCCCGCGCTCTTCCGTCTGCATCATTGCCCCCGGTGGATTCGAACCACCATTCTCGGATCCAAAGACCGATGTCCTGCCATTGGACGAGGGGGCAGTGGCGTAAAGCTAGCCACGGCGTGCCGGAGAACGGAAGGCGCGTCGTGACTGGCGGTGGGCGGCGGGCAGTT
>Ga0209014_10001143_pt1 | contig 15771 bp, 13 predicted proteins | sample BarGraNGADG00212_FD_184491 | JGI IMG/M metagenome (GOLD analysis project Ga0209014, IMG submission 184491) | Arctic peat soil microbial communities from Barrow, Alaska - Barrow Graham LP Ref core NGADG0002-212 (SPAdes) (version 2) | ecosystem: Environmental > Terrestrial > Soil > Wetlands >...
CCCCCCCGCCGATGTCGACCACCATCGAGCCGGACGGCTGGTTGACGGGCAGTCCGGCGCCGATCGCGGCCGCCATCGGCTCGGAGATGATGTGCACGCGCCGCGCGCCTGCCGCGTACGCGGATTCGGTGACGGCTCGCTGCTCGACGCTGGTGATGCCGCTGGGCACGCAGACGATGATGCGCGGGCCGGTGAACGCGCCGCGGCGCCGCAGGACCTTGCGTACGAAGTACCGCAGCATCTCGGCGGTGATGTCGTAGTCGGCGATCACACCGTCCTGCAAGGGCCGCACCGCCGTGATGTGGCCCGGCGTGCGCCCGATCATTCGCTTGGCTTCCGCGCCGACCGCGACGACCGCGTTCGTCGTCGTGTCGACCGCGACGACCGACGGTTCGTTGAGCATGATTCCGCGTCCCCGCGCGTACACCAGGGTGTTGGCGGTGCCCAGATCGATGGCCAGGTCGCCGCCGAGAAGGTCTCCGCCGCGCTGGGACACCATCGACAGGCGTGCCAGCGGCGTCAACGTCACAACGGAACCCTTCGAAATCGCGGGAATGCCTGCCGAGATCGTATGGTTCGACGACCGTCGAAGCAGGTTGCGACGCGCGGGTACAGCGTTACTGGTGTGACTGCTGAGGCGTGACCTCGTCGATCAGAGCGACGGGAACCACAGGGCGATCTCGCGCGCGGCCGACTGTGGTGAGTCCGATCCGTGCACGATGTTCTTCTGCACCGAGGTGCCCCAGTCGCGGCCGAAGTCACCGCGAATCGTGCCGGGCGCGGCGACCGTGGGGTCGGTGGCCCCGGCCATTGCCCGGAAGCCCTCGACGACCCGCTCGCCCTGGGCGACGATCGCGACGACCGGCCCCGACAGCATGAAGTCCACGAGCGGTTGGTAGAACGCCTTGCCCTGGTGCTCGGCGTAGTGCTGCGCGAGCACCTCCGCGGTCGCGAGGCGCATGTCGAGCGCGACGAGCCGATACGCCTTCGCCTCGAGCCGGCGGACGACCTCGCCGGTGAGCCCGCGCGCCACCCCGTCGGGTTTGACGAGAACGAGGGTGCGCTCGATTGCTGAATCAGTCACGACGGCAGCGTATCGGCCGTGCCTGCGGCCGTCGGTCTCAGGCGACGAGGACGGGTGAGCGCTCAGGACACGAGCAGGCGGATGCCTCCGGGTGTGCCGACCAGCTCGTGGCGAAGGCTCAGCAGGTAGAGCCAGATCGCGGCGAAGATCGCGGCGACGAGGAACATCGACACGAGCCAGAAGCCGGTGAGGATGAACGGCACCTGCACCACGGTGCCGGCGCCGATGCCCCACGGCCGGCGCAGCATGGCGGCGAGCACGATGAGCACCACGGCCAGGGCGATGAGCAGCGCGGTCCGGGTGCCGCCGAGTCCGATCGTGAACCGGATCGCGCGTGGCAGCAGCAGAACGACCAGGCCCTCGAGGCCGAGCACTCCCGCCATCGCCCCGCGAGTCGCCTTGTCGGCGCGCCGGGCCCGTTCGGCGATCTGCTCTTCAGTGGGTGCGGCAGGCGGCTCGACGGCCTCGGCGAGCGGTTCGTCGGCGGTCGGGCCGCTCACGTGGTCGCGCCCAGCAACGTCCGGGCTTCGCCCGCCGTGACGACCGATCCCGTCACCAGGACTCCGGCACCGGAGAGCACGTCGTCGCCGGTGTCTTCGGCCAGGCGGACGGCGGCTTCGATCGCATCGTCCATCCGCTGCTCGACGGTGACCCGATCGGGTCCGAAGACAGAGACGGCACGCGCGGCGAGTTCGTCGACGGGCAGTGCCCGCAGTGAGGAGTTCTGCGTGACGACGACCTCGTCGACTGCGGGTTCGAGCTGTTCGAGCATTCCACCGACGTCCTTGTCTTCGAGCACGGCGACGACTGCCACGAGCCGGCGGAAGTCGAACGCCTCGCGGATCGCCGCGACGGACGCGGCCATGCCGTGGGGATTGTGTGCCGCGTCGACGAGGATCGTAGGTGCCGACCGAACCGCTTCGAGGCGGCCCGGTGAGCGTACGGACGCGAAGGCGGCGCGCACGACCTCGGCTTCGATGGGGCCGGTTTCGGCTCCGGCACCGAAGAACGCCTCGACCGCCGCCAGCGCGCACGCCGCGTTCTGCGCCTGGTGCGCGCCGTGCAGCGGCAGGAACAGCCCGTCATAGATGCCGCCGAGGCCCTGGAGCGTCAGCACCTGCCCACCGACGGCGATACGGCGCTCGAGGACGCCGAACTCGAGCCCTTCGCGGGCGACGCTGGCCCCGACACTCGCCGCCCGGCGCAGGAGTTCGGCTGCGGCGTCCGGCGGCTGCGCGGCGAGGATGACCGTGGCGCCCGGCTTGATGATGCCCGCCTTCTCCGCGGCGATCCTCGCCACCGAGTCGCCGAGGTACTGGGTGTGGTCGAGGTCGACGGGAGTGACCACGGCGACCTCTGCGTCGATCACGTTCGTCGCGTCCCAGGTGCCGCCGAGGCCGACCTCGACGACGGCGACGTCGATCGGCGCGTCCGCGAAGACGGAGTAGGCGAGCGCCACCATCACCTCGAAGAACGAGAGCTTGACGCCGCCCTCGGCATCGGCGAACTGCTCGTCGACGAGCTCGAGGTATGGGGCGATCTCGCGGTAGCCCTCGACGAAGGTGCGGTCACTGACCGGATGGCCGTCGATGACGATCCGTTCGGTGATCTTCGACAGGTGCGGGCTGGTGAAACGCCCGGTGCGCAGACCTACGCCCCGAAGCAGCTCGTCGGCGATTCGGGCTGTCGAGGTCTTGCCGTTGGTGCCGGTGAGGTGCACCGAGCGGAAGCTCTTCTGCGGCTCGCCGAGCAGATCGATCAGGGCACGGATGCGCGCGGCGGTCGGGTTGAGTCGGCCCTCGCCCCAGCGGCTGGTGACCTCGGCCTCGACCTGCTTGAGCAGGCCCGCGTACTTCTGCGCCTCGGTGACCACGACGCGCCAGTCTACGGTGCCCCCTCCAGCCCGTACTTGGCCCCGTAGCAGGGCGACACGCCGCCGGAATGCCTGCTACGGGGCCAAGCTGGTCAGGACGGCAGTGCGGCCAGTGCGGCTTCGATCCGCGCGACGTCGGCCTGGGCGGCGCTGACGCGGTCGCGCACCTTGGCGATGACCGCCTCGGGCGCCTTGGCGGTGAACGCCTCGTCGGCGAGCTTGGCGGAGTTCGTCGCGAGCTCCTTGCGGGCCGCTTCGAGTGCCTTGTTGAGGCGGGCCCGCTCGGCTCCGACGTCGATGGCCGATGTCAGATCGAGTTCGACGAGCACGCCGCCCGCTGTCGTCAACGTCGCGGTGGGCGTGAACCCGTCCGCGGGCACGTCCAGGCGCAGCAGCCAGCGGATTGCCGTCTCACCGGTCCCCGCCCCGCTGAGACGGGCCGGAACCCGCTGTGCGGGCTTCACACCCTGGTCAGACCGAAAGCGCCGGACATCCGTGACGACGGCCTGCACGGCCGAGATCTCGGCGGTCGCGGCCGCATCGGCGCGCGACGAGTCGGCCACCGGCCACTCGGCGACGACGACCGACTCGCGGCCGGTGAGCACCGTCCACAGCGACTCGGTGACGAACGGGACGAACGGGTGCAGCAGCCGGAGCAGCGTGTCGAGCACCTCGCCGAGCACCCGGCGCGTCGTGTCGGCACCGTCTGCGGCGAGGGTGATCTTGGCAAGTTCGAGGTACCAGTCGCAGACCTCGTCCCACGCGAAGTGATAGAGGACGTCGGCGATCTTGGCGAACTCGAACCGCTCGTACAGCGCGTCGACCTCGCCGATCACCGCGTTCAGTCGCGACACGATCCACGCGTCGGCGCCGGTCAGGTCGCTGGGCACCGGCCCGTCGACGCCCGCGCCGTTGAGCAGTGCGAATCGCGTGGCGTTCCACAGCTTGTTGCAGAAGTTGCGCGCACCGACGACCCACTCCTCGTTGATCGCCTGGTCGGCGCCCGGATTGGCGCCCTGCAGCAGTGACATTCGCACGGCGTCGGCGCCGTAGGAGTCGATCCACAACAGCGGATCGACGACGTTGCCGCGTGACTTCGACATCTTCTTGCCCGAGCTGTCGCGCACCAGCCCGTGCAGCATCACGGTGCGGAACGGCACCGCGTCGGCCGGGCCGTTGTCCTTCATGGCGTACAGCCCGAACAGCATCATCCGCACGACCCAGAAGAACAGGATGTCGTAGCCCGTGACGAGCACGGTCGTGGGGTAGTAGCGACGCAGGTCCGCGGACTCGTCCGGCCATCCCAGCGTCGAGAACGGCCAAAGCGCCGACGAGAACCACGTGTCGAGCACGTCCGCGTCCTGCGTCCATCCCGACGGAGGTGTCTCGTCCGGACCGAAACAGACGTCGTCGCCGTCGGGCGAGTACCAGACCGGGATGCGGTGGCCCCACCAGAGCTGGCGGCTTATGCACCAGTCGCGCAGGCCGTCCACCCAGGCGAAGAACCGCGGCGCCATCGAGGCCGGCTCGATCACCACCCGCCCGTCGCGCACCGCGTCGCCTGCCGCCTTGGCCAGCGCCTCGACCCGCACCCACCACTGCAGCGACAACCGCGGCTCGACCACTGTGTCGCAGCGCGAACAGTGGCCGACCGAGTGCAGGTACGGCCGCTTCTCGGCGACGATCCGGCCGTCCTCACGCAGGGCGGCGACGATGGCGAACCGCGCCTCCATGCGGTCGAGCCCGGCGAACGGACCCGGGGCGGTGATGACACCCCGCTCGTCCATCATCGTGATCGCCGGAAGGTCGTGGCGCCGGCCGATCTCGAAGTCGTTCGGGTCGTGCGCGGGGGTGACCTTGACGGCACCGGTGCCGAAGCTCGGGTCGACGTGCGAGTCGGCGACGATCGGGATCCGCCGGTTGGTCAGCGGCAGCGCGACGGTGGAGCCGATGAGGTGCCGGTACCGCTCGTCGTCGGGGTGCACGGCCACGGCGGTGTCGCCGAGCATCGTCTCGGCCCTGGTCGTGGCGACGACGATCGACTCGTCGCCGCTTTCGACGTCGCCGTACCTGATGGACACCAGCTCGCCGGCTTCCTCGGCGTGGTCCACCTCGATGTCGGACAACGCGGTGAGGTCGCGGGGGCACCAGTTGATGATGCGTTCGGCGCGATAGATCAGCTCGTCGTCGTAGAGGCGTTTGAAGATGGTCTGGACGGCGCGGCTGAGGCCCTCGTCCATCGTGAACCGCTCACGGGACCAGTCGACGCCGGCGCCGAGCCGGCGCATCTGGCTCAGGATCTGACCTCCGTAGCGCTGTTTCCACTCCCAGGCCTTGCTGATGAACTCCTCGCGGGAGTAGTCGAAGCGACCCTTGCCCTCCGTCTCGGCGAGATGGCGCTCGACGAGGTTCTGCACGGCGATGCTCGCGTGGTCCATGCCTGGCAGCCACAGCACGTCGAAACCACGCATGCGGGCGCGCCGGGTGAGTGCGTCCATCATCGACTGCTCGAGTGCGTGGCCGAGGTGCAGGTTGCCGGTCACGTTCGGCGGCGGGATGACGATCGAGTACGGCGGGCGGTCGCTGGTGGCGTCGGCGGTGAAGTAGCCGCGCTCGATCCAGCGCTCGTACAGGGGCCCCTCTACCGCCGCCGGCTGGTATTGGCTGGGCAGGTCGGCGGCATCGGCGGTAGGCGTCACCGTCGCATTCTATGGAGGCCGATCGGCGAGCGCCGCGCGCATTCTCCCGACCGGGTCAGGAGGACCCGTCGTCGGTGGGGTACATCAGCACCGTCACTCGCACCCGCCGGGCGCCCTCGGGGTGGTTGTCGGCGGTGCGCCCGCGGAACTGCTCGACGAACTCGCGCGAACTGCGCTCGACCTGCTCGGCTTCCTGGCGGGTGAGCCAGAGTCGTGCGTCGCTGACACCGGCGACCTCGCGCCAGGCCGGATCCTCCTGCTCGCCGCGCGCCAACCAGTCGCGCAGGCCCGCGCCCAGGCGTTCGACGACGGTGGTGGCGAGCGCGGTCGTCGCGGCCAGTGCCAGCTTGGACGACGTCGAGTTGACCGTGATGCTCGTGCCCTTGGCCCGCCACGGACGCTCTCGGCCGTCGTCGCTCGACGGGGCTCGTTCGATCATGCCGGCGCGTTCGAGCGCGCGCAGGTGGTAGCTCATCGCACTCGGGCTCATGCCGACGATCTCGGCACACTCGGTGGCGGTCAGTTCACGTCCGGCGAACAGCTCGTCGATGATCGCCAACCTGGCCGGGTGCGCCAACGCCTTGATCGACTTGGCGTCCTCGAGCACGACGGGTCGTTGGACGAACTTCTTCTTGCGCGCGGCCACGCCCAGACCGTACCTGCGTCCGCACCCCTTGACCCGACACGTATGAAGGATTCTTTTCGCACTATGTCCTTCACGTCTTCGCGGCGCGATCTGATGCTGGTCGTCGGAGCCAAGTCCACGTCGCTGCTCGGCGACGAGGTCGCGGCGGTCGCGCTGGTGCTCCGGCTGCAGTCACACGGCGCGGGACCCGGCGCGGTTGCCGCCCTGCTGACCGCGACGATGCTTCCGATGCTCCTGCTGGCCGGCGTCGTCGGACGCTTGGTGGATCGCTACGACAGCCGGCGGCTGCTGGTGACGTCCAGCGTCGCTCAAGGCGCCGTGTGCACGGGCCTGGCCTTCGTCGACTCCGCCACGGCCGTCCTGATGCTGGTGGCGGCGTTGGGTGCCGGGCAGGCGGTCAACGGCGGCACCTGGCAGGCGCTGCTCCCCGCGATCGCAGGCAAGGACGGGCTGCCTCGCGCGGTCGGCCTGTCGCAGGCGGGCACCACGGCCGCGGGCATCGCGGCGCCCGCGATCGGCGGGCTGCTCACTGGCGTGTACGGCGCCCGCGTGCCACTGCTCGTCGATGCCGTCACGTTCCTGGCCGTCACCGCAGCCGGCCTGCTCATCACCACCCGCCGCGCTGCGGTGCCCGCACAACCCGGGGTTCGCCTGCACGGCGGGCTGCACCTCGTCCGGACCGATCCCCTGCTCCGGATGCTCTTGCTGCTGCTCGGCCTGTTCGTCACGATCGGCGCGATGGTGAACGTCGTCGAGGTGTTCCTCGTGCGCGAGACGTTGCATGCGAGCACCACGTGGTACGGCATCGTCGGGGCCAGCTTCGGCGTCGGGCTGCTCGCGGGATCGCTCGCGGGCGGACGGCTGGGCGGGGATCGTCAGTTGGCCCGGGCCTTCGTCGCGGCCGCCGCGGGCCTCTCGCTCGCGATCGCCTCGATGGCAGCCGCTCCGACGGTGCTGTGGCTGTTGCCGGCGTCGTTCGCGGTGGGCTTCGCCAACGCCGTCCTGAACGTGGCGCTCGGCTCGTTGGTCATGGGTCACGCCGCACCGGAGCAGCGCGGCCGCGTCGGCGCGGTACTCAACGGCGTGGCGTCGGGAACACAGCTCGGTGCGTACGCGCTCGGCGCGACACTCGCGGTGGCGTTGACGCCCCGGCAGATATTCGCCGTGGCCGGCATGTGCGGCCTGCTCGCCCCGGCCGTGTTGGGCCGCGCCCTGATCCGGGCTGCCGGCGCGGACACGGGCGGGGACGCGGACGCGGCGCTCCCCTATCCTGCCGTCGCCGCGGTGGCCAGCCAGGCGGCGAACGCCTCGAAGGAGTAGGGGCGGCCGAGGAAGTCGGCGACCAGATCGGCCGCATCGGCGGTTCCGCCGGCGGCCAGCACCGCGTCGCGGTACCGGTGCGACACGGCGGTGTCGAACAGGTCGGCCGGGTCGAACGCCGAGAACAGGTCCTTGGCGATCACGAGACTCCACATGTACGTGTAGTAGCCGGAGGTGTAGCCCTCCAGGTGCCCGAACGACGTCTGGAAGTGCGTTCCCTCGATGTAGTCGAACGCGTCGTAGCGCTGCTGCAGTTCGCGGACGGTCGCGGTGAGATCCTCGACCGGTCCGCTGTGCAGCACGTAGGACACCGCCGCGTAGAACATCTGCGTGCGTGCCTGGTAGCCCTTGCCGAACTCCTTCGCAGCGCGCATGCGCGCGACGAGCTCGGCCGGGATGCGCGCGCCGTCCTCGTCGATCGCGAACGAGCGCAGCACCTCGGCGTCCCAGGCCCACTCCTCGAGCATCTGCGACGGCGCCTCGACGAAGTCCCACTCGGTGGCGACTCCGGAGAACCGCGCGAAGCGCTGGCGCCCGCCGAGCACGTGGTGGACGAGATGGCCGAACTCGTGGAACAGGGTCACGACGTCGGAGTGCTCCATCAGCCCGCGCGGGAAGTTGCACACCAGCGCACCCTCGGGAAGGAACTGCCCGTCGATGCCGCTGACCAGATCGAACTGAGCGGCGTGCTTGAACTTGCCCTCTCGAGGGTGCAGGTCGAGGTAGATGCGCCCCAGGCGTTCGCCTGCGGTTTCGGAGACGACGTCATAGACGGTGACGTCGGGGTGCCACGCCGGCGCGTCGGCGACGGGAACGTAGCGCAGGCCGAACAGCCGGCCGGTGACGTCGAGCAGTCCGGTACGCACGCGGGCGAAGTCGAAGTAGCGTCGCACCTGCTGCGCGTCGACGTCGAAGTTCTCGCGACGGACCAGTTCGGCGTAGTACGGCACGTCCGCGGCGTCCAGCGAGTCGGCCTCGGGGCGGTCCTGCCGCAGCCGCTCGAGCAACACCGCGTAGTCGCGATCCGCGCTCGGTTTGGCGGCGGTGGCGATGCGCTCGATGAACTCCTCGATCGCGGCACCGGTGCCTACCATCTTGACCTCGGCGTCGAAGTCCGGCCAGGCGGGGTAGCCGAGCAGCTGTGCGTGCTCCTGTCGGGTGGCGAGTAGTTCACGCAAGACCGCGTCGTTGTCGGGCCAGCCGCGATTGAGGAAGGCGACAGTGAGCTCGCGGCGGGCGGCGGCGTCGACGGCGAAGGTGCGGAACGGGATGACATCGGGATAGTCGGTCGTCAGCTCGACGAGCCCGTCGTCGCCGGGCGGACGAGCCTGCACGAAGTCAGCAGGCAGCCCGGCGAGCTGCTCGGGTCTGAGGCGGAGGCTGCGGACGTCGTCTCGGATGCTGCGCGAGAAGTCCTGCCCGAGCTTGACCTCGCGCTCGATCAGCTCGCGCAACCGGGTGCGCGTGGCGTCGTCGCGGTCGACACCGGCACGCCGGAAATCGCGCAGGGTGAGCCGTAGCAGGCGCAACACGGCGGCATCGGTGCGTGCGTCGGCCAGCAGCGCGCGCTCGGCTTCGGCGAGCACGGCATACAGGTCCGCGTCCTGCCCGAAGTCGGTGGTGAGCTTGCTGACCTGGCGGCCGCGCTCCTCGGCCAGGGTTCGCACGCCCTCGTCCGGATGGACCTCACCGAGCAGGGACGCCACCGAGGCGGCGTGACTCAACGCCGTCTCGGCGTCGTTCCACCGGTCGACGATCTCAGCCGGCGCGAGACCTCCGGACTCCTTGATCGCAGCCACTACGGCTCGGGCGCGCTCGAGCAACGTGTCGCAGCGTTCGGCGACGAACGACGCCCAGTCACGAGGGTCAGGAGGCAGTGCGAGCGGTCGGGTATCCACGCTCGTCACCCTAAGCTCCCGCTCAAACCCGACTTGGCCCCGTAGCAGGGTCGCCCACGGCGTGTCGCCCTGCTGCGGGGCCAAGTTCAGCCGGTGAGGCGGGTGCGCTGACGAGCGTGGCGGACGGCGAGAACGTCGGCGCGACATCCGTCGATATCGCCGGTGAGGCGGGCATGCGGCAGGCGGATGGTCTGCCAACCGACCTTCGCCAGGTCGAGGTCACGTACGATGTCTCGCTCCCACCGTTCGGGGTCGGCGTGGTAGGCCCGTCCGTCGAGTTCGACCGCCAGCATCTCGTCCTCGTATGCCATGTCGAGGCGGTAGCGGCGGCTACCCACTCGCACGACCCGCTGACGGACCGCGTCACGCAGGCCCGGGACGTCGAAGACGTGCAGGTAGCCCCAGAGTTCGAGTTCACTCTCGCAGCCGGCGGCGAGTTGACTGACCAGTGTGCGCAGGCTGGACACGCCGCGGATCCAGGTCATCCGCTCGGCTGCCGAACACAGCACCTCGTCTGACAGCAGCCGTCGCCGCGACGCCTCGATGACTGGTGCGCGTTGGTCGGTGCCGGTCAACAGCGGCCAGCTCGTGACCAGCGCGATCTCAGGTCGCACGACGGCGAGGCCCCCGATCTCGCGCGCGCTCAGCGGGAGCAGCGTGCGATGCACGACCAGCTCGCCCGGCACGCCCCTCGGATGTCGGGGCTGGAACGCGGTGACGTGCAGGGGCACGCCTTCGGGCACCGGAAGCTGCCACTGGGCCAACGCGGTCAGATGGCTCAACGCGACCTCTCCGCCGACGCTGGCCAGCGCGGCATGCAGACCAACCCGAGGGTCGTCCACGTCCCACGGCCGGGCGTAGGCCCTGGGATAGACCGCCTGCAACAAGCCCCGACGGATCTCATCGTCGAGTTGCGCCCGGCTGAGTACGCGTAGCAGTTCAGACCGGGACGCGACGCCCGAACCTGACGTCAGCAGTTCATCGATCTCGACGCGCATGTCCGCGAGCGTGGCTGGCAGCCATCCGGCTACGCCAGGTTCATCCGCATGCTGTGGACAAGCGCGCCGTCGTCCACCTTGGCCGCCCAGCAGGGAGACACGCCGCGACAGTCCCTGCTACGGGGCCAAGACGGGCCGGGGGCAGCCAGCAGCGGGCGGGCAGGGGCGACCCGGACTGCGCGGGCCGGGGGCTATGCGGACTTTTCGCGCGGTTGGCGCTTGGGTACCTCGCGCGGGACCAGCGTCGGGTAGACGTGGTCGAGCACGGTCTCGCGGGTGATGACGACGCGGGCGACGTCCTCACGGGAGGGCACCTCGTACATCACCGAGAGCAGGACTTCTTCCATGATCGCTCGCAGGCCTCGGGCACCGGTGCCGCGCAGGACGGCCTGGTCGGCGATCGCCTCGAGCGCGGAGGCGTCGAACTCGAGCTCGACGTTGTCGAGTTCGAAGAGCTTGGCGTACTGGCGCACGAGCGCGTTGCGCGGCTCGGTGAGGATCTGCACGAGCGCGTCGCGGTCGAGCGGACGCACCGACGTGATGACCGGAACGCGGCCGATGAACTCGGGGATGAGGCCGAACTTGATGAGGTCCTCAGGCATGACCTTGCCGAACACGTCGCTGTTCTCGCGGTCGAACTTGGTGCGCAGCTCGGCGCTGAAGCCGAGACCCTTCTTGCCGATGCGGGCCTCGATGATGGTGTCGAGACCGGCGAACGCACCCCCGACGATGAACAACACGTTGGTGGTGTCGATCTGGATGAACTCCTGGTGGGGATGCTTGCGGCCACCCTGCGGCGGAACCGAGGCCGTGGTGCCTTCGAGGATCTTCAGCAGGGCTTGCTGCACGCCTTCGCCGGAGACGTCGCGGGTGATCGACGGGTTCTCGGCCTTGCGGGCGATCTTGTCGACTTCGTCGATGTAGATGATGCCCGTCTCGGCTCGCTTGACGTCGTAGTCGGCGGCCTGGATGAGCTTGAGCAGGATGTTCTCGACGTCTTCGCCGACGTAGCCGGCTTCGGTGAGCGCCGTGGCGTCGGCGATCGCGAACGGCACGTTGAGCATGCGCGCCAGCGTCTGGGCCAGCAGCGTCTTGCCCGACCCGGTAGGCCCGAGGAGCAGGATGTTGGACTTGGACAGCTCGACAGTCGTCTCGGCGTTGCGCGGCTTGGTCTCGGTGCCGGCCTGTACCCGCTTGTAGTGGTTGTAGACAGCGACCGCGAGCGTCTTCTTGGTCTGGTCCTGACCGACGACGTAGCTGTTGAGGAACTCGTAGATCTCACTGGGCTTGGGCAGCTCGTCGAAGGTGAACTCGCTGGTCTCGGCCAGCTCTTCCTCGATGATCTCGTTGCACAGATCGATGCATTCGTCGCAGATGTAGACACCGGGCCCGGCGATCAGCTTCTTGACCTGCTTCTGACTCTTTCCACAGAAAGAGCACTTGAGCAGATCACCGGTCTCGCCGACACGCGCCACGAGCGTCCGTTCCTCTCTGCGAGCTGCGGTGAAACTACGGGCAGGTCCCGAACGCTACCCGGAAACCCTGCGGAAGTCCCCTGTAATCGCCCCTCGCGGCGTGCCGCGCGAGCAGCGCGCCGGGGGGTCGCAGGTCAGTCGGCGATCAACTTGCGGGTGCTGATGACGTCATCGACCATGCCGTACTCCTTGGCCTGCGCGGCCGTCATGATCTTGTCGCGCTCGACGTCGGCGCGGATCTGCTCTATGGGCTGGCCCGTGTGCCGGGCGAGGATCTCTTCCATCAGTTCGCGCATCCGCAGGATCTCGCGGGCCTGGATGTCGAGGTCGGAGATCTGCATCGCCCCCTCGGTGCCGCCGGAGGGCTGGTGGATCAGGATCCGGGAGTTCTGCAGCGCGAACCGCTTGCCCTTGGCTCCGGCCGACAGCAGGACCGCGGCAGCCGAGGCCGCCTGGCCCATGCAGACGGTCTGGATCTCGGGCCGGACGAACACCATCGTGTCGTAGATGGCCGTCAGCGCGGTGAACGAGCCACCCGGAGAGTTGATGTAGATGATGATGTCTCGGTCGGGGTCGGTGGACTCGAGGCAGATCAGCTGCGCCATGACGTCGTTGGCGACCACGTCGTCGATCGGCGCGCCGAGGAAGATGATGCGCTCCTCGAAAAGCTTGTTGTACGGGTTGGACTCTTTGATGCCGTAGTTCGTGCGCTCGACGAACGAGGGCAGCACGTACCGCGACTGCGGGCCGAGGTAGCCCTGGCCGCCCTGTGGCAGCCGGAGCCCGCTCGGAGTGATCAGTTCAGCCATCGGGACTGCTCCTACTCAGGGGTGACGTTACCGGCGGGCACGTCACTGACCCGGCGGACGATGTGGTCGATGAAGCCGTACTCGAGCGCTTCCTTTGCGGTGAACCAGCGGTCACGGTCGCCGTCGATGATGATCTGCTCGACGGTCTGGCCGGTGTGCTGGGCGGTCAGTTCGGCCATCTCTTGCTTGGTGAGGTTCCACTGCTCGGCCTGGATCTTGATGTCGGACGCCGTGCCACCGAGGCCGGCCGAGCCCTGGTGCATCAGGATGCGCGCGTGCGGAAGTGCGTACCGCTTGCCACGGGCGCCGGCCGACAGCAGGAACTGACCCATCGACGCGGACAGTCCGAGCGACCAGGTGGCGACGTCGCACTCGATGAGTTCCATGGTGTCGAAGATGGCCATGCCGGCCGTCACCGACCCGCCCGGCGAGTTGATGTACAGGTTGATGTCTCTGCTGTTGTCCTCGGCGGACAGCAGCAGCAGCTGCGCGCAGATCTGGTTGGCGATGGCGTCGTCGACCGGCTGGCCGAGGAAGACGATTCGCTCGCGCAGCAGTCGGTCGTACACCGAGTCGTTGAGGTTCATGCCGGTGCCGCCGCTGCGCCGCTGCTCCACACCGTCGGAGGTCGAACGAGCGCTCGAGTAGAGGCCATCCACAACAGGGTCGAAGCGGCTCACGAGGTAGACCTTCTTTCGTCGAGTGATGACGTCGACCCTAACGAAACCCGCCCACCCGACACTCCCGTTGGGGGCCGCGTTCGCTCAGGGCGTCACGCGGTGCGTCTAGTGGTCGTCGTCGCCGTGGCCGTCGCCGAGCTCCTCCGGCTCGTCGCCTGCCTCGTCGCCTGCCTCGGCGTCGCCGTCGACGATCTCGGCCATCGCGCCCGGCGACAGGGCGGACAGGTCGACGGTGTTGCCGGACTGATCGGTGATGACGGCCGACTCGAGAACGCCGGCGAGCGCCTTGTTGCGCCGCACGTCGGCGACGAGCGCCGGAAGGTTGCCGCCCTGCACGACCTGGTTCGCGAACTCCTGCGGGGCCATCTGGTAGCGCGCTGCCTGGCGGACGAGGTACTCGGTGAGTTCGCCGTCGCCGATCTGCACCTGGGTCTTGTCGGCGATGGCGTCCAGGACGAACTGTGCTCGCACCGACTTCTCGGCACCTTCGCGCAGCTCTGCCGCGAACTCGTCGCGAGTCTGGCCCTGCAGCGACAGGTAGCGGTCGAGCAGGTCGTCGTCGTGGCCGAGCGAGTGGACGACCTCGTGCTCGCGGTAGTCGATCTCGGCCTGCAGCGCGGACTCGGGCACCGGGAACTCGATGGTCTCGAGCAGCTTCTCGAGGACGCGGTCGCGGGCCTGGGTGCCCTGCTCGAGCGCCTTGGCGCGGCCGAGCCGAATGCGCAGGTCTTCGCGCAGCGCGTCGATGGTGTCGAACTCGCTGGCCAGCTGGGCGAAGTCGTCGTCGACGGCCGGCAGCTCCTTCTCTTTCACCGAGTTGACCGTGACCGTGATCTGCCCGTCGGTTCCCGCGTCGTCGCCCTGCTGGATGGGGCTGGTGAACGTCGCGGTGTCGCCGGCCGACTTGCCGACGATCGCGTCGTCGAGGCCGTCGACGAGGTCGGCCTTTCCGACTTCGTAGGACAATCCCTTGGTCGAGCCGCCTTCGACCTCAGTGCCGTCGACCTCGGCGAGCAGGTCGAGCGAGACGAAGTCACCGGTCTGGACGGGCCGGTCGACGCCCTTGAGTGTGCCGAAGCGGTCGCGCAGGGTGGCGAGCTGCTCGTCGATGTCGGTGTCGGTGACGACGGCGTCGTCGACCGTGACCGCCAGGCCCTCGAGCTCGGGCAGGGTGATCTCGGGCCGGACGTCGACCTCGGCGGTGAAGCTGAGCGACTGGCCGTCATCGAGCTTGGTGACGTCGATGTCGGGCTGGCCGAGCGGCCTGAGCTCGTGTTCACGCGCTGCCTCGGAGTAGACGCGCGGCAGGGCCTCGTTGACCGCCTCTTCGAGGACCGCGCTGCGACCGACGCGCTGGTCGATGATGCGGGCCGGGACCTTGCCCGGACGGAAACCGGGAATCTTGACCTGCGATCCGATCTTCTTGTACGCCGCCGCGACGTTCGACTCGAGCTCCTCGAACGGCACCTCGACGGCGAGCCGGACGCGGGTCGGGCTCAGGTTCTCGACGGTGCTCTTCACAGTGCTCATGCTCCTCGGCAGTGATTAGGACCCTGATCGGGCTTCGAACGGCTTTCGAGGCCGTAGGTGTGGATCGGCTCGGTCGGGGTGGCGGGATTCGAACCCACGGCCCCTCGCTCCCAAAGCAGAGGCAGAGCATCCACTCAGTCTATAGACCCCATTTCGCGGACGTCACGTGCGCTCTCCGTCCACAGGTGAGGGGCCATTCCGCGCGCTCTCCGCCGGTTCCGTGAGATGTCCGTGACATCTGGCGCGATCCGCTATGTGCCCAACAAGATCTCAATTGAACGGCCCCGGACGGTGAGCGAACACCGACCCGAGGCCCTGACCGAACACCTACCCGAAATAGGAGAACGACCATGAACGACAGTACCTACCCCCACACGACCGCAGAGTGGCACGAGTATCTCGACGCGCTGCCCCGCCCGGAAGTCGGCCCATGCCCCGCGTGGTGCGAACGGCAAGGCGACCACGAACTGATGCCGACGCCCGGTGAATCCGGCGGTATCGAGTGGACGCGGAACCACTTCACGTCCTGGCCTACTACGGAGATCGACCAACTCGAGACGATCACGACCGACGGCGTCTCGATCGAGGCCGTCGAGTCTGAGCTCGCCGAACTCGAGATCCACGTGAGCACGATCGCCGACACGACTCTGACTGCGGCCACGGCCCGGAAGATGGCGCGGGATCTGCTGACCGCGGCGGAGCGGCTCGACGAGATCACCGCGGCCGCCGACGCGATCGGACTCTGACGTGTACGACTTC
>Ga0209014_10001144_pt1 | contig 15761 bp, 12 predicted proteins | sample BarGraNGADG00212_FD_184491 | JGI IMG/M metagenome (GOLD analysis project Ga0209014, IMG submission 184491) | Arctic peat soil microbial communities from Barrow, Alaska - Barrow Graham LP Ref core NGADG0002-212 (SPAdes) (version 2) | ecosystem: Environmental > Terrestrial > Soil > Wetlands >...
CACGCCACGTCGTAGACCTGGCAGGCCGCGACTTTCGCGGCCATCACTCGGCTATGACGACCGAATGCCCCAGGACTGGACGTTGTACGGCGGGCCCACGCTCGTCGCGTTGTCGCGGATGTTCGCCAGGTTGGCGTACGCGGCAAGGAACGTCGGCTTCTGGTACAGCGGCAGGTTGTACGCGTCGGCGGTGAGCAGGGCGTCAGCCTTGTTCATGTCCGACTGCACGGTCGCCGGGTCGGTCGACTGAGCACCCTGATCTAGCAGAGCCTCCATGGCGGGGTCGTTGTTGAGCCCGTAGTCCCCACCACCCTTGACCTTGAAGATCTGCTGCGCGCCGGCGACGACGTACGGCGTGCCGACCCAGGCGAAGATGATCAGGTCGAAGTCACCTGAACTCAGTGCACCGCCCAGAGAGTCGAGCGGCGTCGGCTTGACCGTGATGCCCAGCGCCCCGAGCTCGGACTGGATCACCAGGCAGCTCTGCTGGCGCAGCACGTTTCCGGTGGTGAACGAGCAGCGGATGCTGATCGCCTTGCCGGCCGGGTTCTTCAGCGCCGTACCGACCCCGGTGTAACCGGCCGCGGTAAGCAGCGACTTGGCCTTGGTGGCGTCACCGGAACCCTGACCCGTGGCGGTCACATTGTCGGTGTATCCGGGCTGGCCGGGCACGTAGATGTGGTTGCCTAGCGGGGTGGCGTTCGGCACGAACTGGCCGATCGTCCTGGCGATGATCTGCTTGCGGTCGATCGCGGTGAAGATCGCCGTACGCAGCGTCTTGTCGCTCAGCAGCGGGTTCTTGGTGTTGAAGTCCAAGTGCTCCCAGGTCAGACCCTTGCCGAGGTAGGAGTCGACGCCCGGCACGCTGCCGACCTTCGTGACGATGTCCTGGTTCGGCTGCGGGTAGATCGCCTGCACCTCGTTGTTCTGCAGTGCCGGGACTTCCTGCGTCTGGTCGGTGATGATCCGGAAGACCAGCTTGTCGAGACTCGGCTTGACCTTGCCGTACCACTTCGGGTTCGGAACCTCGGTGACCGAGGTGTCCTTGACCGCGGCGCTGACCATGTACGGGCCGCCGGAGTAGGACGGCTGCGTCTGGTCGAGGTAGTTGTTGAACGTGCTGGCCAGGCCCTTCGGCGTGGTGATGTCACCGTGCTGCGCGGCGATGTGCGCCGGGTACAGCGCGCCGAACATGCTCTGCCAGTCGGCGAAAGGCTTCTTCATGACGACGGTGACGGTCTTGCCGTTGTCGGACGGCGTCAGCGACGCGATGCTGTCGTAACCGGACGTGCTCGCCGGCGTGCAGGCCGGGCACTGGGCCGGGTCATCGGTCTTCCACGCGTACGTGAAGTCCGCGGCGTCGATCTGCGTTCCGTCGCTCCAGACCGCGTTGGGCTGGATCTTGTAGACGAGTGTCTGCGGGCTCGTGACCGTCTGCTCGGCCGACACCATGAGGTCGGTGTTCAGGAACGGCTTGAGGTCCGGGCCCGCGTTGAAGACCTCTGGGATCAGACCGTCCATGACCTCTGCGAACTCGAAGGTGTTCGAGTTGGCGGTGTTGATGTTCCAGCCCGCGATGGTCTTCTCGAGCGTGTAGGTGATCGTCCCACCCTGCTTCACCGCAGCGGTGTTGCAGTCGTTGGGCGAGGTCGCGCAGTTGGCGAAGTTGCCGGTGCCCTTGGTACCGGCTGTCGCGTTGCTGTTGGCGCCGGAACTGCTGCTGCCAGTCCCGCCGCCGGTGCCACTCTTGCTGCTGCTACATGCGGTCAGCGCGAGTGCGATAGCGGCTGCACCCGCGATGAGCGCTTTGCCTTTGTGGACTCTCACTGGTGAGTGACCTCCTGATTCCGGCCCGCGGACGATCTGCCAGCGGCCAAGATGCACAGTCAAGTCTGGGTTCGACACATATGGCAAGCAGGGCCCACGATCGTGACCAAGTGGTAATAGTGCCGATACCGGCTAGCCGTCTGCGACGCGGTTCAGGGCCGCGGCGGCCGCCGATCAGGCAGAAATGGGAACGTCGCGCGTGTCGCCTTGACAACTTGTACATCAGCGTCCGCGATCAGCACCGCTTCGCCGACGCTGGCCTCGGCAAGCGTTCGTCCCAACGGGTCGATGATCGCCGAATCGCCGACGTGTTCCAGGCCCTTCACCGACCCCACCCGATTCACACCGAGCACATAGGCCTGGTTCTCGATAGCCCGGGCACGGAGCAACGCACGCCAGTGTTCGCGCCGCGGCTCGGGCCAGTTGGCGGGCACGACGTACAGGTCCGTCTCGAGCGCGAGTGCCCAGAACTCGTCGGCGAACCTGAGGTCGTAACAGACGAACACGCTCACCCGCAGCCCGTCGACGTCGACGGTCAGGTAGCGGTCGCCGGCCGCGTAGTGCTCGTGCTCGCCGGCAAAGCTGAACGGGTGGATCTTGGCGTACCGGTGCACCGTGCCGTCCGGCGAGGCCAGGACGGCGTTGTTGCGGTACCTGCCGTCGGCGCCCCGCTGCGCGATCGAGGCGACCAGGTGGGCGTCGTGCAGCGCTGCCTGCTCGAGCAGGAACTGCTCGTTCGGGCCGCCTTCGTCCTCGGAGATGTCCTCCGGATGCATCGAGAACCCGGTCGCGAACATCTCGGTGAGCGCGATGAGGCGCGCTCCCGCACTCGCCGCCTGGGCGATCAGCGGGGTAACGCGCTCGCGGGTGGCGGGGGCGTCCTCCCAGCAGATGTCGTGCTGGATCGCGGCGACCTTCACGAGATCTCCTTCAGCCGGCGCAAGGCCTCGTCGAGAACATCCGGCCGCTTGCAGAATGCGAACCGCACGAACGAGTTGCCCGCATCCGAGTCGTAGAACACGCTGCTCGGTATCGCGACGACGCCGGCCCGACGAGGCAGCTCGCGGCAGAACTCGACTGCATCGCAGCGCACGTCGACAGTGGCGAAGTAGGTGGCCTGCGGGCGCACGACGTCATAGCCGAGTTCGGCCAGCCCGTCACAGAGCAGGTTGCGCTGCTGCTCGAGCCGCGCATCCAGTCCCACGTACCGGCCCGCATCGAGCGCTTCGGCGATCGCCGGCTGGAACGGCGCGCCGTTCACATAGGTGAGGAACTGCTTGACCGTCCGCACCGCGGTCACCAGCTGTGGCGGCGCTGTCACCCAGCCGATCTTCCAGCCGGTCACGCTGAACGTCTTGCCCGCGCTGCCGATCGTGACGGTGCGCTCTCGCATCCCCGGCAGCGTGGCGATCGGGACGTGGGCGAGGCCGTCGAAGATCAGGTGCTCGTACACCTCGTCGGCGACGACGATCAGGTCGTTGCGCCGAGCGAAGTCGGCGAGCACCACCAGCTCGTCGCGTGTGAAGACCTTGCCGGTCGGGTTGTGTGGCGTGTTGAGCAGCAGGACCTTCGACCGGGGCGTCACCGCGCGCTGGAGATCGTCGGGGTCAAAGCGCCAGTCCTGGCCGTCGCGATGCAAGGTGACCGTTCGCCGGGTCGCGCCGGCGAGTGCGATCGACGCGGCGTACGAGTCGTAGTACGGCTCGAACACCACGACCTCGTCCCCCGGGCCCGTGAGCGCCAGGATGCTCGCGGCGATCGCCTCGGTGGCGCCGGCAGTGACCAGCACCTCGGTGTCGGCGTCGAGGTCGAGGCCGTAGCACCGCTGCTGATGCGCCACGACAGCACGGCGCAGTTCAGGGATTCCCGGACCGGGCGGGTACTGGTTGTGTCCGGTCCGGATGGCGTGGACGGCAGCCTCGAGCAGTTCCGGTGGCCCGTCGGTGTCGGGAAACCCCTGACCCAGGTTGACGCTGCCGGTGCGCACCGCCAACGCGGACATCTCGGCGAAGACGGTCGTGCCAAATCCGCGCATTCGCGCTACGAGCGGGTCGGTGTCGGCCACTGCGCCAGTCTGCCCCGCCGTACGTGCGCGCCGCTACGCTGCGGCCCGGGAGCTACTGCTGGGTCTTGGCACGCTTGCCACGCAGCTTCGAACGTCCCTCGGCGGTCAGCTCGACCTTGCGGATGCGGACACTCGCCGGCGTGACCTCGACGCACTCGTCGTCGCGGCAGAACTCCAGCGCCTGTTCGAGCGACAGCACCCGATGCGGGATCAGCGGGATCAACACGTCACCAGAGGACTGGCGCATGTTGGTCAGCTTCTTCTCCTTGGTCGGGTTGACGTCCATGTCGTCCTGGCGCGAGTTCTCGCCGACGATCATGCCCTCGTAGACCTCGGTGCCCGGGCCGACGAACATCGTGCCGCGCTCCTGCAGGTTCGCCAGCGCGAAGGCCGTGGTGGCGCCACGACGGTCGGCGACGAGTGAGCCGCTCGGCCGGGTGCGGATCTCGCCTGCCCACGGCTCGTAGCCCTCGTGGATGTGGTGCAGCAGCCCGGTGCCCCGAGTCTCGGTGAGGAACTCGGTGCGGAAGCCGATGAGACCACGCGCAGGCACGAGGTACTCCATGCGGATCCAGCCGGTGCCGTGATCGACCATCTGCTCGAGACGGCCCTTGCGCAGCGCGAGCAGCTGGATCACGACGCCCTGGTAGTCCGACGGTACGTCGATCGTCATGCGCTCCATCGGCTCGTGAACCTTGCCGTCGACGATGCGGGTGACGACCTGGGGCTTGCCGACAGTGATCTCGAAACCCTCGCGGCGCATGATCTCGACGAGGATCGCGAGCTGCAGCTCGCCGCGGCCCTGCACCTCCCACGTGTCGGGTCGCTCGGTGGGCAGCACCCGGATCGACACGTTGCCGACGAGCTCGGCGTCGAGCCGGTTGATGACCTGCCGGGCGGTGAGCTTCTTGCCGGACTCGCCCGCCAGCGGTGAGGTGTTGATACCGATCGTCATCGAGATCGACGGCTCGTCGATCGTGATGACGGGCAACGGTCGGGGGTCGTCGGGGTCGGCCAGCGTCTCGCCGATGGTGATCTCGGGGATGCCGGCGATGGCGATGATGTCGCCAGGGCCCGCCGACTCCGCCGGAAAGCGGTCCAGCGCACGGGTGATGAGCAGTTCGGTGATCTTGACACGCTCGACCGTGCCGTCGGCACGACACCACGCCGCCTGCTGGCCCTTGCGGATCGTCCCGTTGTGGACGCGGCACAGGGCAAGGCGACCGAGATAGGGCGACGCGTCGAGGTTCGTGACGTGTGCCTGCAACGGCGCGCCGTCCTCGAACGTCGGTGCCGGGATCGCGGTGAGGATCGTCTCGAACAGCGGCTGGAGGTCTTCTTCCTCGGGCATGGCGCCGTCCTCGGGCCGCTTCAACGAGGCCCGACCCGCCTTCGCGGAGGCGTAGACGATCGGGAAGTCGATCTGATGCTCGTCGGCGTCGAGGTCGAGGAACAGCTCGTAGGTCTCGTCGACGACCGCGGCGATCCGGGCGTCCGGACGGTCGACCTTGTTGATGACGAGAACGACCGGCATGCCGGCCTCGAGCGCCTTGCGGAGCACGAACCGGGTTTGCGGCAGCGGACCCTCGGAGGCGTCGACGAGCAGCAACACGCCGTCGACCATCGACAGGCCCCGCTCGACCTCGCCACCGAAGTCGGCGTGCCCGGGAGTGTCGATGATGTTGATCGTCAGCCGCTCGCCGTTGGGCATCACGTGATCGACGGCCGTGTTCTTGGCCAGGATCGTGATGCCCTTCTCACGTTCGAGGTCGTTGGAGTCCATGACCCGTTCGTTCACGTCACCGCTGTCAGCCTGATGGGCGGTGAACGCTCCGGACTGCCACAGCATCGCGTCGACGAGCGTCGTCTTGCCATGGTCGACGTGCGCGACGATGGCGACGTTGCGAAGGTCCTTTCGCTGTCCCATGTGCTGATCCTCGCTTCGTCAGGAAGTGTGGGCGCGTCGCGGACGGCGCTCGGCCTGCTGCGGATGGCGAGCGGCCGCACCCGTGGTGGGACGTCGACGGGTGCCTCGCGCGCCGGCACCACGTCGGCCGCGCTCGGACGGTGCACCGTGCTCGACCCGCGGTGAGGCAGGTCGGGTGCGGTTGAGGTGTGGTTCGACGACCGGCACTCCGCTGGGCCGGCGGGCGCCCGTGACAGCGGCAACCTTCGGATCGCCGGCGATCGCGTCGCGCTGCTCGGGGGCAACGCCCGCCTCGGCCAGCATCTTGCGCACCGCGCGCTCTTCGGAGGGCGTGGTCAGCAGTACGACGACGCCACTCTCGCCGGCGCGTGCCGTACGACCGGAGCGGTGCAGGTAGTCCTTGCTGTCCTGCGGAGGGTCGATGTGCAGAACGAGCGACACATCGTCGACGTGGATGCCGCGCGCGGCGACGTCCGTCGCGACGAGCACCGGCACCGAGCCGTCGCGGAACGCCGCCAGCGCCTTGTTTCGCTGCGCCTGCGTGCGGCCGCCGTGCAGGGCTCCGGCACCGACGCCGGCCCGACTCAGGTTGCGCGCGATGCGATCGGCACCGTGCTTGGTACGCACGAAGCAGATGGTGCGCCCTTCGCGTGCTGCGATCGAGGCCACCAGGTCGAACTTGGCCTCGAACGGCACCCGGAACACGTGGTGGGTCATGGTGTCGATCGAAGCCTCAGCGAGCGACAGCGCGTGCACCGCGGGGTCGGTCAGGTAGCTGTCGACGAGGGTCGCGACGTCACCGTCGAGGGTTGCGGAGAACAGCAGTCGCTGCCCGCGCTGCGGGGTCTGATCCAGCAGCTGGCGAACGACGGGCAGGAAGCCCAGGTCGGCCATGTGGTCGGCTTCGTCGAGCACGGTCACCTCGACGTCGCGCAGGTAGCAGGCACGCCGCTCGATGAGGTCGACGAGGCGACCGGGTGTGGCGACGAGAATGTCGACGCCGGCCTCGAGCGCGTGGATCTGCTTCTGGATCGGCAGGCCGCCGGCGACGAGGCGTACCGAGACGTTGCTGGAGCGGGCGAGCGGCGCCAGCGCGTCGGTGACCTGCATCGCGAGCTCACGCGTCGGGACGAGGATCAGGCCGCGGGGGCGGCGCGGCGCGGCGTTGGTGCCGGCAAGTCGCGTGATGAGCGGCAGGCCGAAGGCCAGGGTCTTGCCGGACCCGGTGGCCGCCCGACCGAGCAGGTCGCGGCTGGCGAGTATGTCCGGGATCGTCGCGGCCTGGATCGGGAACGGCGAGTCGATGCCGGCGCGCGCGACCGCATCGACCAGGCCACGCGGGAGGCCGAGGGCGGCGAAGCTGGGGAGGTTCTCGGTGGGGACGATCTGCACCGGAAGGTCGTCCCAGCGCGAACGGTTCGGACTCTTCGAGTGATTGGACGTCGGACGATTGGACGGCGCGGAACGGCGCGGCGCGGCAGAACCGCGCGCAGAAGAGCGGGTCAAAACAGATCCTTCGGGACAGTGGCACGTCCCGGCAATCCGCCCTGTGCAGGAGATTCTGGCGCAGGCGGTTCTGGTACGAGCCCGACGTGATATCACGTCGTATGAAGCTGTGACGCGGGCTATGGTGCCCGCCAGCTATCACCAGCTTACCCGTTCCACGGCGGACCGTTGACCATTCACGTATCGACGCCGTCGAGCCCGGCAGACGTCGACGGCCGCGAAGTTCCGCCGACGTGCGTAGCACCTGTTCCACTGCGATGCTCTCCCGAGCGAACCTGCGAAGGGACCTGCGATGGGCATCGGCACCCGGGCTCGGACCGCTGCCGCGGTGGCTGCGCTCGCGGCGATCACGCTCGCCGCAAGCGCGTTGTTCACGGCCCAGAACGCCGCTTCGGCGCCTGGAACGGCTGGCGTCGGCACGGCGCCGGCACTCGGCCACACCGGCCTCTGGCTCACGGACGCGGCCGGGCGCGTCGTAGTGCTGCACGGTCTCAACGAGGTGTTCAAAGTGCCGCCCTACGCGCCCGCGGCCTCCGGATTCAGCGACGACGACGCGGCCTTCCTGCAGCGGAACGGGTTCAACGCCGTACGGGTGGGGGTCATCTGGGCGGCCGTCGAGCCGGCACCCGGCGCGTACGACGACGGCTACCTGGCGTCCATCGAGCAGACGGTGCGAACCCTGGCGGCGCACGGCATCGTGTCACTGCTGGACTTCCATCAGGACCTGTACAACGAGAAGTTCCAGGGCGAGGGCGCTCCTGCCTGGGCCGTGCAGGACGGCGGGTTGCTCGACCCCGCCCTGGGGTTCCCGTACAACTACTTCGGCAACCTCGCCGAGGACCACGCGTGGGATCAGTTCTGGCGCAATTCGCCGGCGCCTGACGGTGTCGGTCTGCAGGAGCACTACGCGGCGGCGTGGGCGCACGTCGCACACAGGTTCGCCGACGACGCGAGTGTCTTCGGCTACGAACTCATCAACGAGCCGTGGCCGGGCACGCTGTGGGAGCCGTGCGCACTGCCCTTGATCGGGTGCCCGTTGAACGACGGGCAACTCACGGCGTTGTACCAGCGCGTGACGACCGCGATCCGTGCCGCCGATCCGACCAAGATCGTCTGGATCGAGCCGAACACCCTGTTCTCCACGGTCGACACGACGCACGTGGGGACCGTGCGCGACGCCAACGTGGGTTGGGCGTTCCACGACTACTGCGGCACCCAGGCCGAAGGCCTGGGCAGCACACTGTGCGCGTCGATCGACGGGCTCACGGTCGGTGCGGCCAAGTCGTACGCGTCAGCGCATCACGTGCCCTGGCTGTTGACGGAGTTCGGAGCCACCAACGACGCGGCGAACCTCTCGGAGCTGGTCGACCTCGCCGACAAGAACATGCTCAGCTGGCTGGAGTGGGCCTACACGGGCAACGACAAGACGAGCGCATCGCCTGACGGGCAGGCTCTCGTGCTCGACCCCAACCAGCCGCCGACCGGATCGAACGTCCTGACCAGCAAGCTGAAACTGCTCGCCGAGCCGTACCCGCAGTCGGTGTCGGGTACGCCGACATCGTGGTCGTTCAGCGGTGGCGTCTTCACCCTCACCTACTCGACGGCACGGGCGGACGGGGCCGGAGGCTTCGCGGCCGGGGCGCTGACCGACATCGCCGCTCCCGCCGTCCAGTACCCGAACGGGTACCTCGTACAGGTCACCGGAGGGACGGTCGCGGCGGCGGGCTCGGTCCTGCAGATCGCATCGAGCCCGGCGCGCAGGCGGTCACCGTAACCGTCCGGCCCGCTCCCTGACCCGCTCCCCGGCCCACTCCTCCGCGTTACGTCTGCTTCGACCAGATTTCGGTCGCGAAAGTGGTCAGAGCAGACGTAACTGCCGGGTTATAGGGCGACCGAGAGCCAGTCGGCGAAGCCGGTCGGATCGTGCCGGCCCAGGCTGGCGTGCTCGAACAGCCCCCAGCCGACCTGGCCGTCGCAGGTGGCGCGGGCAACGTGGTCCGACACCCCCCACGGGATACGCGCACTCACCGCGGGGTCGGTGAGGTCATACGTATCGGCACGCGACCAGCTGCGGCCCATCCATCGACCGTGCGTCCAGTCCGGATCCCCTCCGTACCCGCCGCCGAGGTGCAGAGCGACGGACGTCAGAGTGTCCACCTCGACGACCAGCGGCTCTCCCTTCGGCGTCGTGAGGTGCAGTCGTGCGTGAACGGGATGGCGAGTTCCGCTGCGGTAGTCGACCTCGACCCGCGGCCAGCCCAGCTGCTCGACCCGCCCGTCGGCGAACACTCGCGTGGCGTCGTTCAGAGTGCGGTGGCCGTCCGGCGACTCCTGGACCATGACGATCAAGGCGAAGTCGTCAAAGCGAAGCGGGGCATACGTCCACCAGAAGCCGCCGGTCGGCTCGTCGGCGGCCCGGCCGGCGGGCGCGGGTTCACCGACCGGCCGGATCCCCCACGAGCGGTCCCGGGTGCCAAGCCAGGTGTCGGGTTCGACGGCCAGTTGCTCGTCCCCGACGTGCAGCACACCGCTCCAGCTGCCGACCTGGGCGAACCGCGACGCGTCGAGAGTCACCCGGTTGCCGGTGAGCAGGACGTGCGGCTGTTCGAGGACGGCAGGAAACGAGCCGTCCCACGTCAGATCGAAACCGACCCCGTCGGCAGCCGCATCGCAGGACACCCGTACCCGCCGGAGCGGCTCGATCACCTCGACGCGGTACGGCCCGACCCGCTGGTCGAACGACCGCGACTCGAGCGCATCCGAGAACCGCACCGCCCACTGCTTGTCTCCACGCCGGACGGTCGCAAACGCGTCGACGACGCCCAGGTTCGGGTACACGCCGAATCCGGTAACGAGGAAGAGGTCGCCAGTTCGGTCGTGGGCATTGAAGTAGCAGCGGTCGTAGAAGTTGCGGTCGCTCGTCGCGACCCGCGCCATCGACAGCGCACTCTGGTGAATCGGGTACTCGTCGAGCTCCGCCGGCTTCATTTCCCCGACCAGTCGTAGCTTCCGTCGAGCATCGCCCGAAGCGTCACATGGTGCATGACGTACTCGTCGGGCGTGGCCGGCTCGACGTCCTCTCCGAAGTGGATCATCCGGCGCTTGACCTGGCTCATGACGATCGCGTGCCGCAACGCGGCATAGACCAGGTAGAAGTCGAGATCGCGAACCCTGTGCCCGGAGAGGGCTTCGTAGGTCGCCACCACGTCACCGCGCCGCGCGACGTCCGGCAGACCCGGCTGTTGGAACATCTCGGCGATGTCCTGGAAGAACCGATGGATGAAGATGAACCACGCCAGGTCGATCTCGCGCGGACCGAGCGCCGCCATCTCCCAGTCGAGCACGGCGACCGGTTCGAACTCGCGATAGATGACGTTGCCGATGCGCGAGTCACCCCACGACAGCACGGCCTCGCCGGGATCGTCCGGCCAGTTCTCCTCCAGCCAGTCGAACGCGTGCTCGATCACCGGGACCTGCAGCCCGTCGACGCGGCGGGTCCACTCGTAGTACGCCCGTTGCGCGTTGACGTGACTGCGCAGTGCATCGCCGTCGAGGTCAGCGGCCAGGCACGGGAAGGTGCCCGCCGCGTCGGGGATGGCGTGCAACCTCGCGAGGACGTCGACGGTCGCGTCCTGCAACGCCTTGCGTTCGGCGGGCGTTGCGTCGAAGTACCACCCGAAGAAGACGTACGGCGGATTGTCGACCGGCACGTGACCTTCGACCCGGTCCATCACGACGAACGGCGAGCCGAGCGCCTGCGGGGAGTCTTCGATCCACCGCAGACGGGGCACGGGGACGTCGCTGTTGGCTGCCACGGCGGCGATGACCTCGTACTGCCGTCGCAGGTCGTAGTCGGGAAACACCGGCACCGCATCGGCGTCCGGAGCCATCCGCGCGACCAGGTCCAGCTGGTGCTCGACGCCATCTCGTGACCAGGTCGCATCGAACAGGAGCGACACGTTCGACATGCCGGCTTCGGGCGGTCGGGTGACCGCGCCGACGGTGACGGTCGCACCGACCTGCGTGCCGAGCCATTCCCCGAGCCGCAAGCGCAGCGCGCCGAGGTCGGTGGCCGTCGTCGTCATGTCGCGCTTGACGTCCGCGGGAAGCGATTCGGCTGACTCAGGGACCATCGGCGAAGCCTCCTGAAACGTGTTCTAGTTCGCCGAACCGTAGGTGCGAGCGCCACGCCGGGTCAAGAGATCCGCGTGCGATTCAGCGGCCGCACCGGTCCCCGGACAGTTATTGAAAGCGCAATGAGACGTTCATGCGATGCGTCGGCGCCCCGCCTAGCGTGCAGGACATGAGGTTGTTGCCCCGGCGCGAACCCCTCGACGGCGTCGTCGCTCTCGCGGCGATCATCGCCATCGTCGTGATCTCGGTGGCCGCGTCCGCGCGACGCGGGATCGGCTCACGAATGCAGGTCAAGAGCAGCGGCAGCTGACGCGCCGCGCCGAGGGCGGACCGGTTGCGCAGGCAGTCGCCGGATTCCAGACTTGGCCAGTGGCCCGAGCCTTCGAAGCGCCCGCCGAGTTGAGCGTGTACTGGGCCGACGCTACGCAGGGCGCGCATCTTGCGGCCCTTCTCGACGGCGCCGAACACGAACGGCTCAGCGCACTGCAATCTACGTCGCTGCGGCACCAGTTCGTCAGCGCACACGCGCTCACCCGGCTGGCGCTTGCCGAGTGCACCGGCCTCGATGCGACGCAACTGTCGTTCCGAGCTCGGTGTCAGGTCTGCGGCGGTCCCCACGGCAAGCCCGAACTGTCCGTCGACGGTCCCCGCCCGTACTTCAGCCTCGCCCATAGTGCCGGCCGGGTCGTCGTGGTGACGAGCTTTGCCGGGCCGGTCGGCATCGACGTCGAAGCGATCGGCAACACCGGATTCGCAGGCTTCGACGACCTCGCGCTGACCGACCACGAACGCCGGTCGCTGCACGCGCTGCCCTCGAGCGACCAGGCACGCAACCGGGCGACGTACTGGACCCGCAAGGAGGCTGTGCTCAAAGCCACCGGCGCCGGACTCGCGGTGTCGCCTCTGGAACTCGTCGTGAGCGCGCCGACCGATCCTGCTCGGCTGCTGGAATGGACCTGCGCTCGCACACCTCGCCCGGCGGTACACCTCACCGACCTCGACGTGGGCACCGAGCACGCCGCATGCGTCGCCGTCATCGCAACCGAAGAGGTGGCGCTCAGCGCCCGGCCGGCCGATGCCTGGCTGGCAGCTTGGGCACCCGGAGCTCGTACAGCCACTCGCTGAGCAGAGCAACGACGTCGTGGCCGCCGGCTTCGGCGGCGAGCGCGATGAACTCCTCGGTCGTGACCGATCCGTGCCGGTGGGCGCCGGTCCAGGAGCGCAGCGTCGCGAAGAACTGCTCGTCACCGACGGCTCGCCGCAAGGCGTGCAGCGTGAGTGCGCCGCGCTGATACACGCGATCGTCGAACATGAGCTTGGGCCCGGGGTCGGCGATCACGAGATCCTGGGGCAGGTCGGCGAGTCGAGCTCGGGCGCGCTCTGCGAGCTCGTCGGCCGTCGGCCCGTCAGACTGCTCCGACCACAGCCACTCGGCGTAGCACGCAAATCCCTCGTTCAGCCAGATGTGCTGCCACCGCGCCACCGAAAAGCTGTTGCCGAACCATTGGTGCGCGAGCTCGTGGGCAACGAGTCGCTCGAAGCCTCGGTGTCCGTCGACGTGGTTCGCGCCGAAGATCGACAGGCCTTGCGCTTCGACGGGGATCTCCAACTCGTCATCGGTCACGACGACGCAGTAGCTCGGGAACGGGTACGGGCCGAAGAGCCGCTCGAACAGCTGCATCATCTCAGGCTGCATGTCGAAGTCGACGGCGAAGCGCGAACGCAGCCGGCTCGGGAGCACGGCCCTGAGCGGCACCGCCCCCGACGTCAGCTCCACGAACTCGTACCGGCCGATCTGGACGGTCGCGAGGTAGGTCGCCATCGGCTCGACCTGCTCGTACACCCACGTCGTCGCACTCGCCGCACTTCGCCGTTCGACGAGCGCGCCGTTCGAGACCACGGCATAAGGCGAGTTGACGGTCATCGTGATGCGGTAGGTCGCCTTGTCGCTCGGATGATCGTTGCAGGGAAACCAGGACGGCGCGCCGTTGGGTTGGCCGGCCACGAGCGCGCCGTCGGCCAGCTCCTCCCAGCCGACGTCGCCCCACGGCCCGCGTATCGGTTTGGGGTTTCCCCAGTATCTGATCTCGACCTGGAACTCGTCACCGGCCGCGATGTCCACCGCTGGCCAGATGATCAGCTTGCGCCCGCGCACCGCGAACTTGTCGGCCGCCCGACCGCCGACGTTGACCTTTGCCACCCGCAGACCGGCGAGGTCCATGCTCAGTCGGGTCAGCCGTTGGCCCGCCCAGGCAGTGATCCGCGCCCATCCGTCGATGTGGTTCGCCGAGGGTCGGTAGGACAGCTCGAGGTCGTAGTGCGCGACCGAGTAGCCGCCGTTTCCCGAGAGGGGCAGGTACGGATCACCGATCGTCGCAGCCGGTGGCTGGCCGTCACGGGCCGGTTTCACGCAGGCCGCCGCGTCCACGGGACGATCGGGTTACCGACCCAGCGAGTCCCCGCGGGAACGGCTTCGCCTCGCATGACCAGGGACGCGGGCCCCACCGTCGCGGCCATGCCGATCGAGGCCGCCGGAAGGATGACGCCGTGCGGGCCTAGCGTCGCACCTTCGGCAAGGTCGACGGTGTCCATCTGCATTATTCGATCATGGAAGAGGTGCGTCTGAAGCACGCAGCCACGATTCACAGTCGCCGCGTCACCCAACCGAACGAGGTCCGCCTCCGGCAGCCAGTAGGTCTCACACCACACGCCCCGGCCGATCCTCGCGCCCATCGTCCGCAGCCACAGGTTCAGCACCGAGGTGCCGGACGCCGCACGGGCGAACCACGGTGCCGCGACCATCTCGACGAAGGTGTCGACGACCTCGTTGCGCCACACGAACGAACTCCACTACGGGTGCTCGACCAACCGCACGCGGCCAACAAGAACCCACTTCGCCGCGCTCGTCAGGCCACCGGCCACCGCACCGGCCGCCATCAGCACCAACCCGTTGCAGGCAACGGCAGTCGTGAGCCCCGCCGACGTCAGGACCGCCTCGTCGGCCGCCAGCACCGCGACACCGATCGCCGCGGTGCACATCGTCGGCACCAGACGGCACGACTCCACGGCCGCGCGCGCTAGCTTGAGCCGTCGTGGTGGTGCGAACGTCCTCATCTGTTCGCCCCTGCTCGGTGTGCGGCGCAGTCGCACCGGTGGGCTACCCAACCACGAGACCCCTTCTTCGCGCTGCTGGGTGTCGACGACAGCACGGCCACCAGGCCGTTCTTCGGCACTGATCTGCCTGGTCCGGCCATCCCCGAGTTGCCCAGGAACGCGCGCTTGCCGATCCTTGTCGGTTCGATGCGCAGCCAGCCGCCACAGAGTTCGTACGAGGCGACCATCGTGTCGTCGGCCAGAAAGGCACCGTCGTTGACCGTCGTCATCTTCGGCAGCGCCAGCACGGTCGAGGCCTCGACGCCCCGCCCGACCTTGGCACCGAGCAGACGCAGCCACGACGGGGTCGCCAGGCTCGAGTAGATCGGGAACAGCAGCGTGCGCGCGGCATCCATGAGGCGCTCGGTGGCCCAGACCTGCCACCCGATTCGGCTGCGCACCGGGTGATCGCCGGCCCGCAGGCCGATCCCGAGCGCGCGGACGAGCACCGCCGTCAGAAGCGCGTACGCCAGCAGCCAGGCCAACGTTGCCAGCGGGACCGCGAGCAAGGCGTCCGTCGCAGCCGAGGTGAACGAACCGGCATCGCGAACCCACCACCCGATGACCAACAGACCGGGCACCGCGGCGACGAGCGGCAGCGTGGAGAAGACGGTCGACGCCACACCGAAGGCGACGACCCACCGGTGCGACGGCTTCGGACGGTGATCCGGCCACGCCCGCTCGGCGACACGGGCACGCGCCGCCGGAGCGCCGGACCAGCGCTCACCGGCGGGGACCCGTCCGTCGACCCACGACCCGGCGTCGACGACGGCGTCGCGCCCGACCTCGGCGCCCGGCCCGAGGGTGCTGCGAGACGCGACTCGGGCGCCCGCGGCCACGCGCACCGGCCCGATGCGCAGCGTGTCGCCGTCGAGCCAGTATCCCGACAGATCGACCTCGGGCTCGATCGCGCAGCCTGAGCCGAGCGTCAGCATTCCCGTGATCGGCGGGATCGTGTGCAGGTCGACGTCCCGGCCGACCGAGGCCCCCAGTGCGCGCGCGTAGTAGGTGATCCACGGCGCGCCAGCCAGATTCACGGCACCGACGGCCTCCGCGAGCCGCTCTGCGGTCCACAGCCGAAGATGGACCCCGCCGCCGCGTGGATAGTCGCCCGGCCGGACGCCCGTCAGCAGCAGCCGAGCCCCGATG